>JAEAME010001403.1_pt1 | contig 16982 bp, 16 predicted proteins | sample 8958731 | NCBI WGS metagenome assembly JAEAME01 (sample SAMN16933194, study PRJNA681113) | bioreactor sludge metagenome | isolation source: anerobic bioreactor sludge (Control) | place: India:Bengaluru | collected 2018-10-24 | reverse complement strand
GATTTCCTCTGGCCGTGAAGCTGCAAAACGCAGATAGTAGTGATTATTAATACCCGGCGACGCGAAAGCAGCCCGAAACATCTGCGGGCTTCTACTATGAAGCACGGGATTGCCTGCTATCGCAAAAAGATTTAAATCATTCGTCATTCAGAATCCTGAGCAACTGGTGTAGTATGTTTTTTTCAATCTGTCCCTCGGCGGTTTCTTTTCCCCTAGAAAGAGACGCAAAAGTAAATGGGCTGCCAAGCAAAGGCGCCACTATTCGTGTAATCTTCCCCTTTTTGCCCATTCCGATTACCATTGTTTTCCCATGATAGTCCCTTTTATTCAGCAATCCAAGTAATTTCAAATTATCCCTTTGGGTATTAACCTTGCAGGCTATTTTTGCTATATCGGCCCCGTCTTTAAAGCAGTTCATTCTAATTTCCTCAAGTTTATCCTCTTCCGGGGTACATGAGAAATCGTGAAAAGATACGATGATCTTACAATTCTTGGAGCGCGCCTTTTCTATGATTTCTTCCTTGTATGAACTGCTGGATTCTTGATCTATATCGACATATTTTGCACCAGCGTCAATGGCGGCTAGAAGAAACTTTTTCCTCGTGTCATTATCAACGACAGTTCTATTTGATTTCGGCTGTAGGCTATTCGGCATAAAGGTTGCTATCAACCTCATGGGTCTTGAGAAGATTACATCCATATCCTCTATGGGCACCTTCATACAATCAAGTCTGACTTCCGCAAACTCAAGCCCCTCTAACACCTTAAGACATTTCTCCGTAGTAGGTTCAGCTACACTGACACAGATCAAGCAACACCTCCTGGATTTGGTTTATTTGTATTTCTTCAATCCGGGAGCTACCAACGCCGTTGAGCAACACGAAATGAATGTTCTCCCCCTCCCGTTTCTTATCTTTACGGACCGCGTCCATAATTGCGTCTTTATTGCCTCTGAGTCTCACGGGAAGTTTGAAGTAATCGAGCAGTTTCTCGATCCTTCCCACCTCTCCTTCCGCCAACATACCTCTCCTTGCCGATAATTTTGCGCTTGCAACCATTCCAATACTTACAGCTTCACCGTGACCGCATCCGGTCGTTTTTTCAATAGCATGACCGATGGTGTGGCCAAAATTAAGTTTTCTTCGCTCTCCTTTTTCATTCTCATCCCTGGAGACAACAGATGCCTTGATGTTAAGAGAATCAACAACAATTCTTTGAATCGCATCGTGGTGAAGAGCAAGAATTTCCTGTTTATTCAGCTCTATATATTCGAAAAGGTTTCTGTCGCAAATAAGTGAAGCCTTGACTGATTCCGCAAGACCATTTTTGAATTCATCGTACGGAAGAGTAGTCAGAAAAGTAAAATCACAGAGTACGAATGCGGGTTGGTTGAAAGTGCCTATCAGATTTTTGTACCCTTGATAATTCACACCGTTTTTTCCACCTACGCTTGCGTCTACAAGAGCAAGAAACGTCGTCGGCACAAAACCGAATCGTAAACCGCGCAGGTAAGTAGACGCAGTAAAACCGGCAACGTCACAAACCATACCCCCGCCAACTCCCACGATGGTCGAAGAACGGTCAAGTTCCCATTCCAGAAAGCGTTCGTATATCATGTCCACCGTACTGAGGGTTTTGTTCCGTTCACCGGGCTCAACTTCTATGAGCCAATTAGTTGAAAACCTATCATTGTGGAGGTCCAGTACATTCTTGTCAGCTATGATGACCGTCTTCTCCGGATCACATAGTTTGTACAATTGAGCAAAAGACTCATCTAACATAATGTGTGAATTTCCGCTACTCCCTATGATTTCAATAGATTTCATGGCACATCCGACATGAATTGGTGGAGTGTCCTCATCTTTGCCATCATCCTTTCAAACACGGCCGGAGAAAGAGTCTGATCTTTGTCACATACCGCTTCTGCCGGATTGACATCGACTTCTACAATAAGTCCGTCGGCCCCCGCCGCAACTGCTGCGAAACTGAGCGGAGGCACAAGACTTGCTTTTCCTGAAGCGTGAGACGGATCAACGATCACCGGCAGATGCGTAAGCTCCTTCAGTGAAGGAACGGCACTGATATCGAGAGTATTTCTCGTATAGGTCTCAAAGGTTCGGACGCCTCTTTCACAGAGAACCACATCAGGGTTCCCCCCGTCCAGGATATATTCGGCGCAATTCAGGAACTCCTCTATGGTAGAATTCATGCCCCGTTTTAACAATACAGGTTTATGAGATTTTGCCACTTCTTTTAGCAACGAAAAGTTCTGCATATTTCGCGCGCCGATCTGCAGAACGTCAGCATATTCCGTTACCCAGGGAACATCTCGTGTATCTATTACTTCGGTCACAATCGGCAGGCCTGTTTCTTCTTTCGCTTTTTTCAGAATTTTAAGTCCCTTTAGACCCAGGCCCTGGAAGGCATAAGGTGAAGTTCTCGGTTTGAAAGCGCCTCCACGTAACATGTCAGCTCCTGATTCCTTCACGGCACGCGCCGTTTCTATCGTCTGCCGTTCACTTTCAACAGTACATGGACCGGCAATGACGCAAAAACCTTCACCGACCCTTACATGTCCGACGCGGACAACTGTTTTTTCTCTCTCTGCCAACGCCGATAACCTTATATTTTTTATGACCATTCTTCCTCGTTTTTATCAATAAAAAAAGGGCCACGGGTTTTGCACCCATGGCCCTTTGTCCCACAAGGGGATCAATTATCATAGGCGCACGTGTGGATAGATAAACCAAAATCCAAAGTAAATATTTTTTGTTGTCTCTAGTGATCTTTTCATGTTGGGAGAAATTATAAGCGAAAGCGTATTATCTTGTCAATAAAAAAATCGAATATCTGGTTTTGCAGAGTATTCAATGATCGTCTAATTTTCTGTGAAACCGGTTGGTCTCGCCTCGCAGCACTGGTGCGGGCAAATACCTCAACTCACTTTTTCAATCGTCGGTGGCAATCACTAGTTAATCGATCATGCTGATATCTCAGCGGAGACATATTTTTAATGGCCCGGTTTATTTCCCGTCTTCGATGATAACAGTCTTAATGTTCGTGAATTCCTTGATACCGTAATGAGAAAGTTCTCTTCCAATTCCCGATTTTTTTGTCCCTCCAAACGGCAAGCGCGGATCGGATTTAACCATTTTGTTGATACCTACAAACCCGGCGTTAATCCTCCGGGCAATTCGTTCGGCCCGTTCGATGTTTCGGCACCATACCGAGGCACCCAATCCGAATTCAGTGGCATTGGCCAAGGCTATAGCCTCCTCCTCGTCTTGTACGACAAATACAGGTGCAATTGGGCCAAACGTCTCTTCACGAGCCACAGCCATCGTCTTATCGGCATTGATAATCACAACTGGTCTGAAAAAATATCCCTTCGATGGCGTTTCAGGTCCTTCGATTACCGTCGCCCCTTTCGCCCTGGCGTCATCCACTATAGTTTGAAGCTCGGCAACGGCGCTTTTTGTCGCCAGGGGTCCGATATCTGTTTTGTCATCCATGGGATCACCAATTTTGTTTGTGTTCAGATAATGTATGAATTTTTCCGTAAATTCCTTTGCTATCGGCACCATGACAATGAATCTCTTTGCCGCAACGCAACTTTGTCCGTTGTTAACAAACCTGTTTTGTACGGCCATCTGAGCTACTTTGTCAACATTTACATCGTCAAGCACAATAAAAGGATCAGAGCCACCCAGTTCAAGAACAACCTTTTTGATAGCAGCCCCGGCAAGCGATCCGATCTGTGACCCGACGGCAAAACTGCCCGTAAGGGAAACACCGTCAACTTTGTCTTCTTTAATGAGATTCATGGCTGTCGTGGAATCAATCAACAAGGTCTTAAAGACGTTCTCCGGGAATCCTGACTGCGTAAAGATACTCTCGATTGCTTTGCCGCACAGAGGCACATTAGAGGCAGACTTGAGAAGAACGACGTTCCCCGCGGCAAGAGTCGGAATCGCAAATCTGAATAACTGTATTATGGGGTAATTCCAGGGCATAATTGCTAGAATAACACCTAGAGGTTCAAATGTGACGTAACTGCGTTTGAAGGTCGTTTTGACAATCTCATCCTCTATCAATTCAGCAGCATGATTACCGAAATAATCACAAATCGATGCGGACCGTTCAACCTCCTGCATGGAGAGTTTGATAGGTTTACCCATCTCCTTTGTAACTGTTTCAGCGTACTGTCCGGTATTCTCTTTCAGGACTATGCTTAACTGCCTGATGTATTCCATTCTTTTATTGATGGAAAGCGCTCTCCAGTGGTGAAAGGCTTCTCTGCTCTTAATGATTTGCCCATCAACTTCTTCCTTTTCCAACAGCTCAAATTCCCCATTTATTTCTTCAGTAAATGGATTGATCGATTGTATCTTTTTCATTTCAGTATTCTCCCCCCAGTCTTAACAATTCATTCTTTCTCAAATTAAAGATGATAGCCTACCCGATTCGTATTTTCCGCACATCACATTTCAAAGGCCACTTTCACTGAATCCCCTGCGTGAAAAGCCTCAAAAGCCTTCCTGGCATCATCGAGAGCAAATTTCGCCGATACCATTGGCTCGGCAGTTACCTTCTTGTATTCTACCCAGCGTATGGCCCTCTTATACCACTTGGGCGTCACAGCCACATCGCCGTATACGGTGAGACCGCTTCTTAAAAGAGTTAAAGGGCTCATTGTCGCTTCAGGATAGAGGCCAAAAAGCATGACTTTTCCGTAGGCCGCTGCCAGATCGATAGATTGTCCAACTGTGGAAGGATGATTTGCCGCTTCAACAACGATGTCGCAACCAAGCCCGTCAGTCAGTTCTTTTACACGCTTTACCACATCCTCTTTGCTCCCGTTGATGATATAATCTGCCCCAAGCTTTTTCGCGATTTCAAAACGCTTCGCGTCCTGCTCAAGACCTATAACTATTGTCTTTGCCGCACCGGCGGATTTGAAAGCCTGGAGATGGAACATACCGATGGAACCGGGACCGATAATGGCAACAGTGTCACCAAGCATGGGTTTTATATGTTCCAGTGTACGAACAGCGAGTGTGATAGGCTCAAGGAAGGCCGCGTCAATCATGGAGATGCTCTCGGGCAGTTTGTAAGCAACAAAAGAAGGTACAACCCTGTATTCCGCAAAAGTGCCGTCACAGGTAATACCGAGGTGACGCCAGTTGAGACACATATTGGGCTGTCCGTTGATACAGGGCTCGCACTGTCCGCAACCCCAGAGCGGGTTCAGCCCGACCTTATCGCCTGCTTTCAGATTTTCAACGCCTTTGCCGACGGCCGCAACCAAACCTGCGCCTTCATGTCCCATGATCATGGGGTTCGGCACCGGCACTCTCCCCTTGTAAGTACCTTTATAAATCATGACATCGCTGTAACAGATGCCGGCGGCGCCCATCTTTACCAGTACTTCGCCCGCGCCCGGCTCCGGCACAGGCAGATCTTTTACTTCCAAAACTCCCGCTTCGGGGGTGGGTTTCACAATCGCTTTCATGATTTAACCGCCTTTTTTGGCTTCATCGGTTCACCACTCCCTTCCCTCCCGGCCTGTCTGCCTCTGTCAGAAGCATGACCGGGAGGGAAGGGAGGGAGATGCACAAAGTTACACTTCGCTTATGGAGGAAAAGCGACTGTATACAGGTGCCTGCCGCCTTTCCGTGGACCTTTGAGGAGGGCCTCTATTTCCTCCGCGGGCCGCTGACTCAGATATTTCGATTCAGGCAGCACCCCCGGCGGGAACTTCTTGAGAATATCGTCATGGAGTTTCCTTACATAATCCATATAGGTTTCTACGCTCTTGTAGGCTTTATTAGGGTCCGCAAGAGACGGTTTTCCAATGACGCCCTCCGGATAGATGACGCATTCAATGCCGCCGCAGCCGATATGACAATGCCCCGGGATCGGATAATTGTATATATCACCGCCCTTATCCACATGGCCTTCCGGGAGAAAACCCCAGGGATTGTTGTCCTCGGCGTCTTCCAGTTTGCACATTTCAGGAAAAAGGGCCATTGAGACGGATGTTTCCGCTTCATCGGCATGACGGAAAGGATTGTCATAAGGACCACCGTGCGCTTTATCCATGAGCGTCTGCCCCATAACGCGAGGCACGTCGACAAAAATCACCATGGCCGGGACCTGAAATCGTTTGCCGAATTCGTTAATGGCCGATGGGATGATATATTCCTGGCCGTGGATACTCATCCAGATCTGTTTGCGAAAACCGGTATTCCAGAAGCCGGCAATCATCGCCCTGATATAATCGGAAAAAACATCGTCGGGTATAACAACCGTACCGGGCTGTCCCAGATGATGGTAAGGGTGAGACCCATAGCAGAGGGGGTGGGCAACTGTGCACCCTGTTACCTTTGCTATTTCTTCCGCCATCCTTGTAACGATGAAGGTATCTTCACCGATGGGCCCCGCGGCGCCGTGGTTTTCCGTGGAACCGACAGGCACGATGAGAATATCGTCTTTCGCCAGGCGTTCCTCCATGTCCTTTTTCGTCATGGTCTGCAAATAGATTTTGTCCGGTTTGTCGAAATGGCCGCCTTTAGGCGGTAACGTCCATTTTCCCATGTAAACCTCCTTGATACTTTAAAATTACATCAACAAATAACGCTTTGCTTTTCTTACTACGAAGGTTGAGCATCCTCGTTGTAAATATTCTTTATCTTCTATGGAATAAAAATGCCTCCGTTCAAATCAAGGGTTATACCGGTTATCCAGTCAGAACGTTTGGACGCCAGAAAAATGGCTCCATCAGCCACATCTTCAGGTAATCCGTCTTTCGGAATGGCGCGACCCACATTCCACGTGGCAAAAACTTCCGGCGGATATTGCTTTGTCTGTTCTGTCAGGATTGGGCCGGGAGCAATGGCATTTACATAAATACCCGAAGGGCCGACTTCCTTGGCAAGTGTTTGCGTAATAGCGATCACACCCGCCTTGGAAGCAGCGTAGTTTATCCCCACACCGGGCCGTCCTGTCCTGGCCCCCAGAGAGGCAATATTGACAATTTTCCCCCGTTTCTGTTTCTTCATCACGGGGATAACAGCCTTACAGCAGAGAAACACTCCCTTCAGGTTCGTGTCGATTACCTCGTTCCACAGATCAAGGGTCATTTCTTCGATGGGTTTATGTCGGGAAATCCCTGCGTTGTTGACAAGAACATCAATACGTCCAAATTCCTTGACAACTTTCTCAACAGCAGCAATACTCTCTTCTTCATTCTTGACGTTTACCTGCTGTATCAGTCTGTCGGGTGATGACGATACCCCCGCAAAACAAGTCATATCAAAATCCCACAGGGCAATCCTGGCCCCTTCTTCGGTGAATTTATCGGCTATTGTCTTACCGATACCTTTTCCGGCACCGGTAACAATGGCTACAAGACCTTTCAATTCCATACAAACCTCCTGTCTTTAATCATTATTTGAAGAACATTTTCGGCAAAACCAGGGTAACCCAGGGTAGAGCGGTGATGATAATAAGCCCGACAACAAGTGTCGCCAGGTAAGGCGCAAAGGAGCGAAATACCTTTCCGACGTCAATCTCCGCAAAGGTGCAGGCGATAAAGATGCCCATACCCACGGGAGGAAGAAAGAGCCCTATGCCAAGAGACGCAATACATAAAATCCCGAAATGGAGGGGGTCTATGCCGAATTGAGGAAGGAAGGGATAGAAAATAGGCACAAGGATAAGCATAGCGGGAACGCCTTCCAGAACAGACCCAAGCAGGATAAACAAAAGATTACAGAGCAGGAGAAAAACAAAGGGAGATTTAGATATACTGATCATCCATCCCCCAATCGCCTGAGGCACCTGTTGCGTGGCCAGTATCCATGAAAAAACTGACGCGAAACCGACGAGGAGCATAACAGACCCTGTCGTCACCGCTGTCCGGACAAATATGGGGATAACGTCAGACCATTTGATCTCTTTATATACGAAAACACCTATGATAAAGGCATACAGGACTGCCACAACAGAAATTTCCGTAGCTGTCGCTATACCACTCAGGATTCCGCCGAAGATGATTATAGGACAAAGTAAAGGAATAAGGGCTTCCACAACCGCCTTCATCGCCTGTTTGAAAGGTACGCGCGGTTCGGCCTTAATCCCTGCCCGCACTGCCTGCGTAAAGATGAGGACCATGATACATACAGCCAGAACTACGGCAGGCAGAAATCCGGCGATAAAGAGAGCACCTACGGACATGCCGGTCATGCCGCCAAGGACAACCATGGGGATGCAGGGAGGAACAAGAATACCCATGGCCGTTGCCGCCGATACAATAGAAACCGTGTTCTCCGATGAGTAGCCGGCTTTTTTCATGGCGGGAACAAGCATGGACCCGATGGCAGACACGTCAGCGATGGTGGATCCAGAAATACCGGAAAAAAAGTATTCTGCCACAACCACTACCATTCCTAGTCCACCACGGACGTGGCCGACAAAAACCCTGGCCAGTTCGACGAGGCGTTTTGTAACTCCTCCGGTGTTGAGAAGCTCACCGGCCAGAACAAAAAACGGCACCGCAAGCAGGGGGAAGGAATCTATGCCTCCGATCATCCGCGTGTGCAGCACAAGAGAGGGTATCGTTTTGTAAAGAACAAGAAACATTACGCAGGCAATACCCATGGAGAAGACGATAGGCATGCCGAAGAGGATCAGACATCCCATGAGAACAACCACAACCAGGACAATCATCGGTCCTGAAAAAACAGTGATGCCAAAGATCGCATAGATGAGGCAGAAAATGCCGATTGACATCAGGAACGAAGGAACAAATCTCCTGACGCCCATCTTGAACATCTGGCTGATCAGATAGATAATCATACATACGGTAAAAAGAGGAATCGCAAGATGCACCCAGCCAAAGGAAATCTCAAGAACAGGGGTGGTGCTTTTGAAGGTGCCCTGTAATACCCTTATGCTCGTGATCAATAGATAGGTGAGGGCGAAGGTAATAAAAAATATGCTTACATCCGCTACTTTCTCGCGTATCCGATCGCTCAGGTAGCGCTTGGCGAAACTCTCAATTGAGATATGTGCCTTCAACCTGAGGGCAAGATAGGCGCCTACAAAAACCATCCAGATAAATATTATACGTGCCACTTCTTCGGTCCAGGAAAGCGGGCTTCCAAAAAAATACCGGTTTGTGATTTGCACAAACACAACACATGTCATCGCCACAACGAGAAGAAATGCGAATAAATCAACGCTTTTATCCAAAAACTTTGTCAGCTTTGTCATGACCTTACGCTCCTCAAAAATGAATCCCTGTCACGTCCCGGGTGGATCGGTACTCTTCTCATTCCGGATTACAGTGGGACTTGATAGCGGAGGTCCCCATCTCAGGAGACCTCCACATTAACACCTCTTATTTCGCTAATTCGGCTTCAGCGGCTTTCACTGCCTTCTGGAGCTTGTCGATCCAGGGTTTCCCAATCTGTTTCTCAATATATTCGATAACTGGTTTCTGTGTAGCCTGCCTGAAAGAATCGAGTTCTTTTGCATTCGGCTTATAGATCTGCATACCTTTTTCCTGCAACAGGCCTACGCCGATGGCGGAGTTAAGCTGCTGATTGGCCCTTCCTGACCATCCTGCGTTAATGGCCGCAAGCTTGAGATCATGCTGGATATCTTTCGGGAGCGACTGGAAAAATTTCTCATTGATAAGAATAAAATCTACTCCGTAGGAATGTCCATCGATAGTGAGGTACTTCTGGACTTCAAAAAACTTATTCGATGCGATGACTGATACAGGGTTTTCCTGACCGTCAACAACCTTCTGCTGGAGGGCTGTATAAGTTTCTGGCCAGGCGATCGGCGTCGGCTGCGCGCCCAATCCTTTTATCATGGCAACATAAACCGGGCTTTCCATGACCCTGATTTTCAAACCCTTCATGTCAGCCGGGGATTTGATTAATTTGTTTGAGGTCGTAAAATTCCTGAACCCCGTCTCACCGTAAGCAAGGACCCTCATACCGGTCTTCTTCAAACAGTCCTCTGCCATCTCCTTGCCGAAAGGACCATCCATCACCTTCCAGGCCACGGGAGCAGAAGAGAAAAGAAAGGGAATATCGAGAACCTGCGCTTCTTTGTAGTAGCCTGCGATTGCCGCTGAAACCATGGCCATCTGGATCGTTCCGAGTTTCACGCCCTCGATCAATTCCCGTTCCCCGCCAAGCTGGCCCGCCGGAAAGAGCTTCACCGATACAGCGCCACTTGTTGCCGCCTCAAGATCACCCTTAAACGTTGTGCCGGCAGCACCTTTTTTAGAAGTATATGGATCCGCCGGATCCACATGGGCAAACTTGATCTCATACTGTGCAGCCCTTACAGATAGCCCACTCCAACCCATTGCCAAAACAAATACACCAATGATGATACCGATAGATACTAATGCCTTTTTCATTTTCTCCTCCTTCATTTATTGTTTTTTGTGACTTGCAAGCTGCGGTGAATATATCCAGACAAACTTGAGCACCTCGTCTCCCGTATTAATGATCTTGTGAAGCTTTCCCGGAGGATTGTAAATACAGACACCGGGCTCAAGAGGGATCTCTCTGCCCTCGGTTACGAACACGCCCCGCCCCCCATAGAAAAACATGACCTCTTCTTCACTGTCATGTTTGTGCTCAGGCACCATACCGCCCGGATAGGTCTCGTTGATCCCCATGGCAAGGTTCTGTGCTCCGACAGTTTTTTCGGAGACAAGAATCCACGACATTCTGGGCGGGTCTCTGCGTTCCCCCTTTACGTCCTTAACATGAACAACTTTCAGCTCTGACATAAACCTCTCCTTTCGTACTTCCTCTCTTCAACCACGTTTATTTCCGGTGATTCGGCATTTGAGGCGAGAATATCCACATAAATCGAATCACCTCGTCACCGTCGTTAATGATTCTGTGAGCTATTCCCGGCGGAATATAGATACAGACACCCGGTTCGAGAACGATTTCCTTGCCTCCAGCCACAAATTTTCCCCGACCGGAAAAGAAGAAATTCACCTCCTCCTCTGTGTTATGAGTGTGCTCGGGCACCATACCGCCTGGATAAGTCTCGTTAATTCCCATGGAAAGTTTCTGAGCGTCAACCGTCTTCTCAGCGACAAGGAGCCATGACATTCTCACCGGGTCCGGTTGTGTGGCCTTCACGTCTTTGATATGAACAACCTTCAGTTCCATACGGTATACCTCGCAGATTAAAAAGTATCTTTCGGGATTTTCACATCCCAGATTCTGCGCATTTCATCCATGGGGATATCAAAACAGGAATTCCTCGGAGGCAATGGTTCTTCACGCATAAATTCCGGCACATCAAAGAGTTCTTCCGATACGCCGGCGCGGCGGTTGAACTCCCGTTCAGTATCGAGCGTCTCGATCCCCATCTTCTGGACATCTTCATAGGTCCAATCCCAGCCGTATCTCCCCTTTAAGAGTGGGGCAAACAGCTCAGGTTGCTTGGTAAAAGGTGGCCGTGTGAACAGACAGAGCCCCAGGGTATCGAGAATAGCGGCGCGAATCTGGAGCCTCCGTGACGTTTCAATCTGTTTTTCGAGGCCAAGAGGATCAAGCGTTTTTGCCGTTTCCAGGGCATTCCCCGCCGTATGGTCGGCACCCATGGGAGAGGTCACATAGGTAACGCCGTTTCCTTTCAGCGACCTTGGGTCGTATGCTGGAATGGCCTGACCTTTTATAGCGGGTACACGGCGTATCCCGAATATCCTTCCCGTGATTACCACGCCGTTTCCCAGGATCCTGCCAAGACAGGTACCCTCGCCGATCTGCCGGATCAGATCCTTTGCGCCCTCGGCATCACCGAAGGGGATTACACCGGCTTCCATGGCGACTCCGATCGAGGCGCCCGTTTCAATTGCGCACACTCCCATTTCATTGCAGAGATGATTCAACTCGGCAATATCGTCGAGGTTACCAATCCCGCAGTTCGGGCCAAGAAGGACCATATTCTCATACTGAATGGAAGCAACCGTCTTTTTTCCTCTGGGATTGACAAAAACATTGGAACAGGAAATCACGCAGCCCCTTACGCAGGGAGTTCCAGAACGGCCTTCCCCGTCCCGTTTTGCAATTACATCGGCCACCCTTTCCCCTGCCAGGTCTTCCGCCTTTTCGAATTGTCCGGCGCTGAAGTTCCTCGTGGGGAGGATCCCAATTTCATTGCACAACATGAGAACAGCTGGTGTTCCGAAACGATGTCTGTTGTCCGTCTTTGGATCGTCCATAATCTCCTTGGTGAGGTTCCGTGCGGCATCTCTGAGGAGCGTTTCATCAAAAACAACGGGGTTGGGCACGCCGGTATCATCGACGACGATCGCCTTAATCCCTTTTGATCCCATGATCGCGCCAAGGCCTCCACGGGCCGCGTAGCGAACCTGAATGTCATTGGGGCCTGACACGGCAACACCGGCTCCGGCCATTTTCATCTCCCCGGCTGGACCGATGCAGATTATACCGGGCTGGCCACCAAAACGTTTCCGAAGTGTGGCAATTGTCTCTGCAACAAATTTGCGCTTCAATTCAGGAAATTCAATGAGTTCCATCCTGTCTTTAGCAAGTGATAGTACTCTCGTTGCCGCACCATCGGGAAGATCCTCCAGAACAATAGCTTTAATGCCGAGCCTTGCAATCCTCTTCCCCGCGTCTCCACCAACATCACTTTCTTTCACACCGCCGGTCAGAGGGCTTTTCCCGCCAATTGAAAATTTACCGGTCGTTGTTACGGCAGTATCACCAAGGAGCCCGGCAGCTATGATCAGTTTATTGTGGCGGCCAAGGGGCTCGCAGACAGGCGGAACTTCTCTCATGAGGAACTTTGCGACTAACAGCCGTCCTCCCCAACGCATTTCCTCCTCAGATGCCTTTTCCCTGTTTATCTTTCCGGTCTTCGTGTTGACCCTGATAATCCATTCCATCTTTCGCACGCCTCTTACAATCTTATTGGACTCTGCGCCTTCTCGAGGAGAAGATTCAAATTCTTGAGCACCCCCTCGCCGATCTCCACACCTTCTTTCATACTCATTTTTTCTTTTTCAGATTCAATTTCTCCGGGAAGGTAAATACGTGACACACCATCCGCTTTTTTCGAGGTCTTGACTGCGGTAAAATATGACTGAATCAAACCCTGAAACTGCTGCCGGTCCATAAATCGTCCGATATCGATGGCAAGTGTAAAAACACCGACTCCCGTGGGCCCCATAAGCTGGTGAAACGTTACCACTTGAGATCCATATTTTGAGCCGGAGAGCAGACCGGCCAGGATATCAATTATCATGGCAAGGCCGTACCCTTTCGGCCCGCCGATAGGGGAAAGAGTGCCTTTGAGCGCTTTGTCTGCGTCTGTCGTTGAAGCACCGGTTTCATCAAAAGCCCACCCCTCAGGGATCTGTTCTTTCAGCCTGGAAGCGCGCCGGATTTTCCCTCTTGCCACAACACTTGATGACATATCCAACACAATTGCCGGGTCATCAACATTTCCCGGAATAGCCACGGACAGGGGATTCGTACCAAAAAAAGCCTCAGCGCCACCCCACGGAGACATGGCGGGAGCGGCGTTTGACATAACGATGCCGATCATCCCCTCCCGTGCGGCCAGTAATGTGTAAAAGGAAAGGATACCTATGTTGTTCGTATTCCTCACCAGAGAACAACCCAGACCGAACTTCTTTGCTTTCTCCAGGCTCAACATCATGGCCCTGTGAACCGCTACCTGGCCAAGTCCGTTAGCGCCGTCAATGAGCGCCGTAGCTTCGCTGTCGTTCAGCACTCTCAGATTTGTGGGAATATGCAGCATTCCGACCTCAACTCGTTCAAACAGCGTCGTAAGCAGATTGACTCCGTGAGTATCTATGCCACGCATATCAGCCTGTACGAGACTATCCGCTACAACTGACGCTTCTTCATCTGTAGCTTTCAACGCTTTCAGGATATGGATAGTTGCTTCTTTCAACTTATCCGGTTGTATCTTCATGGCATTAATCCTCTGTTAATCCCAAAAATTCGAAGTTCTTCCCCAGTTTGTTAAATTCCACACTTGAAATACCGGCGGCAAGCTGGCCAGATTTATTCTTCTCCATTTCTACCCGGTCTATTGCTTTCTTCAGGACATTCTCGCACTCACCACGGGCCACGACGACCATCCCGTCGGCGTCACCAATGATCAAGTCGCCCGGATTCACCACATATCCGCCAAAGAGGATTGGATGGTTAACTGTTCCAAACCCGGTTTTACCGGTTCCTAATATACAGAATCCTCTGCAAAAAATAGGGAAACCCATTTTAATTATTTCTTCAGAATCACGGATACATCCGTCAATCGCCAGGCCGCCAAGCTTTCTCGCGACGGCCGATGTCGCCATCAGTCCGCCGAAGTATCCCGCTTCATGGAATCCGCCCACAGACGCAACGATTATATCGCCGGGCTGTGCCTTTTCAAGGGCTTTGTGGAGCATCAGGTTATCTCTTGGGTGACAATCAACGGTAAAGGCAGGACCGCACGCACGAACACCTTTTGCGATCGGCTTTATTGCACAGTCAACATAACCCTTTCTACCGGATGCTTCGTGTATTGTGGCAGTACCCAGCTCACGGAATTGATCAATAGTGTTTTGAGACGGCCTTTCTATTCTGGTATTTATGTGGGCCATATTTTACTCCTTCCGGTCTTCGGTTCAAATAATTTTCCTGATGTAGTCTACCGAATTCTGCAGGTGGTTCCTCATCGCCTTTTCAGCTCTGTCCGGATCCTTGGCCATTACCGCTTCAATCGTTTCAAGATGCTCTCGATATGATGCCTCCGCGCGTTCCGCATCGACCTGGCCGAGCAAGGCATGGCGCATGCGCACAATCTGCTCTTGAAGGGCACGGTAATGTTCCAGGAGTTTCCTATTTCCCAGGGCTTCAAAGAAAAAGGTGTGAATCTGATCTCCCGCGTTGATATGAGTTTTTTGAGCAGAATTTTTGTCGGTATCCGCGGACTTGAATTTATCACATATCAGTCGGGCATTTGCCATGTCGAAATCTGCTTTGGCGGCAACACGCCGTATTACCGCACACTCGATTACTTCCCTCATCTCAAAGAGATCCCGGATATCCTGTAGGGAAAACCGGGAAACGAAAGAACCCTTGCCGGGAATATTTTCAACAAAACCTTCTTTTTCGAGTTGTTGCAATGCCTCACGAACGGGGGTCTTGCTTATCTTGAGTTCCTTGGAAAGGACAATTTCGTTGAGCGGTTCCCCGGGTTTAAAAACATTCGTTATTATGCGTTTCTTCAATGTATCGTAGACCGCTGCCTTCTTGCTCTTGGGGCTACCGTTTTTCTTTTGCATATACCCTCTATTTTTTTTCTTAAAATATACTCAGAATATACTCTTGATATATTTTTAGAATAATGATAAGCCATTGTCAAGGAAAAAACGAGATAAAGTGGAAAAACAGACTATATGAATAAAACTGAATTTAACCTGAGAATAAGTTATTGGGGAATTGTGTAAAAGCCTTAATTATTTGTTTCTGAACCACCCATGGAATCATCTATACTGAGTCAAATCCCGACGAAAACAATCCCCATCGTACTCACCTTCTTTCTCGGTTTTCTTCTCAAGAAGGTACGGGTTTTCAATACAACAAGTGCCGACGTAATGCTCAAGGTCGTTTTTTACATCTCTCTGCCTGCTCTTATATTGCTGGCAATGATTCATACAACTTTGAGTCTGGACTTCATTTATCTCCCCATAATCTGCATAATAACAGTCTCCGTTACACTTCTCATAACGCTCATTGTCGGCCGGTCGCTTCATCTTGCCAGTCAGACACTGGGGGTTTTTATAATCGGCCCCATGATTCTGAATACCACTTTTGTAATACCATTTCTTCTCTCCGCATACGGGCAGGAGGCAATAGCCAGGCTCTCTGTCTTTGACGTAGGCAACAACATTACTATATACAGTCTGGTATATTTTTTTGCTCATCGGCATGGCTCCGAAGGCAGCGCCCAGGGAGCATTAAAAACGATTGCCCAGTCCCCAATTCTCTACGCGCTTTGCCTCGGTCTTGCTTTGAATACCACCCATGTGAGGCTGCCGACTCTGGGCGAAACTTTTCTCGAAGGTATGGGAGGCATGACAACTCCGCTCGTTATGATTTCTCTGGGCATTTATTTTAGTCCTACACTGGTCAGAATAAAAGCAACATTCTTATCTGTTCTCATAAGAATTATCGCGGGTTTTCTCATAGCGCTCATCCTTGCAAACCTGTTTAAATTAAGCGGCCTGAACCGGGATTTAGTCCTCGTCGCTTGTTCAGCGCCTGTGGGTTTTACCACCCTGACCTTTTCCGCTATTACCGGCCTCGATGCGGAATTCGCGGCAAGCTGCGTTTCCTACTCTATTTTATTCGGGCTTGTCGTAACACCTGTCCTCATTTTCTTTCTTTTGTCTTAAATCATTGGTATTGTAATGTCGCGAAAACGCGGCCTTTCTTCTCAGCGGTATCCACTCTCAACCAAGATACAATGAACGTTTTGTTCCGTGATAATGTGAGCATCCCGCGTCAACAACAGGAATATAACACATACGCCCCCTGCGGTTTATACTTGCTTCGAATATCGCACGGCGAATTCGGTTTCATTACTGGCGAACTGTTGAATAACATAATCTAAGCGCGTAGCTATCCGCAGGCATGTTTCGGTTTGTCGGCAAAACTCAGAGACTGTATCGACATCCGCAAAAGATCATGCTTCTCCATCTCCGTTCCTGTTTAAAAACAGATTGGTAAACTACTTTCCCGTTCTCCTATTACTACCCGGCTGCCCGCAGCGCATTGCTTTATTACTTCTATTTTTATATAATACACATATGCCGTCTTCGAACGAAAGGAATGAAGCATACGTCCACGGTCATTCGGAACGGGAACATACGAGATTACACGATCAGG
>JAEAME010001402.1_pt1 | contig 16991 bp, 14 predicted proteins | sample 8958731 | NCBI WGS metagenome assembly JAEAME01 (sample SAMN16933194, study PRJNA681113) | bioreactor sludge metagenome | isolation source: anerobic bioreactor sludge (Control) | place: India:Bengaluru | collected 2018-10-24 | reverse complement strand
GCCTTCACTCCAGGGAATTCCTTGGTGATGGACTTCATTTCAAGAATGGGTGTCTCCATAGGCATCTCCTGCTTAAAACTAGGTATTCAAGTAGTGACCGGGTAACCGGTCACTACTTGAATCATTAATATTGATACTACTCGAGACCAGTAAAGTCGCTGGCGGGATAGTAGCCGGAGTCAATAACAGCGGCTTTGACATTATCTTTGGTGACCGTGACCACAGCCGATGGCTTGGCGGGCACTTCGATAACGTTGTTGTTATAAGTGTGAGTTTGCTCAGGAGTCTTCCCATCGAGGAAGGCAACTGCAGCAGCAATGGCATCAGCAACGAGAGTTCGAACGTCTTTCAAAACGGTCATGGACTGTTTGCCGTCGATGATGTACTGGACAGAGGCTTTTTCTGCGTCCTGACCAGTGACATAGTACATGGTCACATCGGCATCTGCGGCGAAGGCATCAGCAATAGCGCGGGCGGTGCCATCATTCGGGGCAAGGATAAAGACTTCGCCCTTGTCCTCAGCAGCGGCTGCGGTCAGGTTGGATTCAGCCAAACCCTTGGCGACGTTGAAGTCCCAGTTGGTCGTGATTTGACCAAGGATCTTACCCATTTCGTCACGGGTCAGAGTGGCTTTGTCTTGCAGAGCAACAGCTTCGGCGGAGTTCTTGATCACAAAGGTGCCATCTGCAATCTTGGGCTGCAGCACGTTCCAGGCGCCTTCGAAGAACAGGAAAGCGTTGTTGTCGGAAGATGCACCAGCATACAGATAGAGGGGCAGACCAGTGCCAGAGGCGTTGTCCACCAGGTATTGAGCCTGGGCGGCACCAACGGCGACAGAGTCAAAGGTCACATAGTAATCAACGGCATCGGTATCCAGGATCAAGCGGTCATAGGATACGACTTTCACACCGGCAGCACGGGCAGCTTCAGCAGCGGCAGCAGCAGCAGTACCGTCATGGGGGCAGATGATCAAAACTTTGATGCCCTTGGAGATCAAGGTTTCAACGTTCTGCTTTTCTTTAGCAGGATCGCCCTGGCTGAACAGAATTTCCACGGCATAACCCTGCGCTGTGAGTGCATCCTTGAAACGGGTTTCGTCTTGGATCCAGCGGGGTTCGTCCTTGGTGGGGAGCACAATGCCGACGGCCAGTTCTTCACCGGTCTCAACAGGCTCAACAACTTCGGGTTCATCGGCTGGCGCAGTTGTGCAAGCACCGAGAACCATGCTCGCAACAATCAAAATTGAAGCGAGGGTAAACAAAAATTTAAATCGTTTCATATCTTCTCCTTAGATATTTTATTGGCGGATGTGGCTGATCCTGATGCGATAGACACGGTAAGAATTCAAAAAATGTGTTATTCGGGCGGGACCCAAACCTTATCGCCTGAGATTAGGGGCTTTTTTCCCCAACACAGAAATTATATCTCAATTACAGAATTGATGGTGTTGATTTTCCACAAATCTACACATAATTAGAAACCAAGAGAGTGCAATGATATAATCGCCTGACAATAATTAATAAAAGAAATGAGTGAATTTATGGCCAAAACCAGTGTCCCTTGCCCTAATTGCAGACAACCAGTCCTGATTGAACTGAACCGTCTGTTTGACCTGACCAGCAATCCCGAAGCAAAAGAGGAGTTGCTTTCCGGGAGTGCCAATACGTTTCAATGCCCCAGCTGCCGTTATCAGGGCGTCTACCCCACCCCGATCGTATATCATGACCCGGAAAAAGAGCTGCTGTTAACCTATTTTCCACCAGAGCTCCACACCCCTGTTACAGAACAGGAAAAAACTATTGGACCTCTGATTAAAAAGGTGATGGACGATCTTCCTCCGGAAAAACGTAAGGCTTATCTGTTTAAGCCCCAGACGATGCTGACACGCCAACGTTTGCTCGAAACAATCCTGGAAGCGGACGGGATCACCCCGGAGATGATGAAAGCACAGCAGGAAAAATTGCTTTTGCTTCAGCAACTGGTCAACATAACACCGGAATCTTTGCCTGAGCAAATCGCTCAATATGACGAAAAAATTGACGAGGAGCTCTTCATCTTACTTTCCCGGCTTGCCCAGGCATCAGCCGCTGCCGGCGACCAACAGTCGGTACAAGCCCTTTCGAATCTACAACAAGCCTTGCTCCAGCACTCAACGGTTGGTAAAGCGGCAGCCCTGGAAGCGTCCGAAACCCGTGCTGCCATCGCCGAATTACAGGAATTGAGCAAGACCGGTATCACGAGGGAAAACTTGCTGGACTTGCTGGTCAAAAACACAGAAAGTGAAATCCGCCTCACCACCATCGCGTCAATGGCAAGGGGCGGCTTGGATTACACCTTCTTCCAAACCCTGACGGACAAAATCGACCAGGCAACAGGCGAAGAGCATACCAAGTTGGTCGCGCTGCGTGAAAAATTGCTGACGATTGTCGAAGCCATCGATCAAGCGATGAAAGCTCAAGTCGAGGAGTCTCATAAACTTTTGAAAGAAATTCTGGCTGCGGATGATATTGCGGCAGCCACTGAAGAAGCTCTGCCAAAGATCAATCAGGCTTTTACTGAGGTGCTGAATTCAGAAATCAATACCGCCCAGAAAACAGATGACACTGCCACTTTGACCAAATTGGTGGCTGTTGTGGGCGTTTTACGCGCAGCCAGCACCAGTGGCGCGGTATTGCAGGTCATTGAAGAGATGCTCCAACTGGAAACAACCGAGGAACGTCAAAAGGTGCTTGAAGGCGCTGGCGAAGCGATCAATGATGACTTTAGCCAAACATTGAGTGGTCTGATCTCACAGGTCGAAAGCCAGGGTGATCAACCGGAACTGCTGGATAAACTAAAAGAAATCAACCGGGAAGTGCTGCGCTTTACCATGCGCCGAAACCTCAACAACGGCGCGAAATAATTATCAAACGCGTCAATACTGCGGATGGGGGTAAACCCCATCCCTACGTAGGGAACGGGCACTACACTGACCGTTCCTTTTTTAATTGTCTGACCGTACGGTGGGGGCTTTTCTCCCACTGCAAGGGTTTGCTAATAGCTATCACCTATCAGCTATCTCAATGCGCTTCGTTTTGAAATCTTAAACCGTGCCCTCGAACCGTCACGATGTAATCGTAATCCAGGTCAAGCTGGTTCAGGCGCTCGCGTAAACGTCGGACAAGAGCGTCAAATGCCTGCTCGGTCACCCAGCGAGTGTCATCTTCCCACACAGCCTGAATCAACTCTTCTCGTGAAACCACTTCGCCTGGTCTGGCATACAGGTAAGCCAGGAGGACGAATTGTTGGTTTGAAAGCGGCGGCAACAACTCCACTCCCCTCACCCAAACTCTTCGAGAGCCTTCGTCCAGGCGCAGTCGAAAGACCTGGCTAAGTTCCGGAGGGAGATCAGACAGAGGCATGGTTGCATCAGAGCTTAAGAAAAGGAAGGTTTGGGTCAGCGCGATCGCAATTTCATCAGCTTCGACCAGTTTGATTGGTTCACTCACAACCTGGTTGTTCAGAAAGGTGCCGTTTTTACTGCCAAGATCTTCCAGAATGATTCCGTTTGTTCCCTTGGTGATTCGGGCGTGCTGACGGGAAACCTGTCGGTCCGGGATTACAATGTCACACTCGGCATCCCTGCCTATCACCAGCGTTCCATCGATGATCCATTGCTGACCATTCAATGGACCGTTGTTGGCAATTAAAACAGCGTCTTCCATTCCTTCCTTTTACCTCACTAATACCGATTATAATCCAAGCACAAGCAGCTTTTCCACGCCGTAACGGAACAATGCTGCTATGTGTGAGGAAGAAGCAGAATGAATGATTACCCCGTCAGCGGGAATGTGCTGCACGATCGCTACCGCATTAAGCATATGATCGGTCAGGGAGGTTTTGGCTCCATCTACCTGGCAGAAGATTTACGGTTGGAAGGTCGGCTTTGTGCTGTTAAGCAGGTGCGCTATGATCCCGCCTTTCCTGAAGAAATCCTCAAAGAATCGCGTGACCAATTTATGCGGGAAGCCACCGTTCTCGCCCGTCTGGACCACCCCAACCTGCCCAAGGTATCTGATTTTTTCTCGATCAATCAAAATGACTTTTTAGTCATGGACTTTGTACCGGGTGATGACCTACGTACCACGCTTGCCAAGGCGGAAAGCAGCGGCAAGTTTCTTAAAGAGGAAGAGGTCCTGGATTGGGCTGTTCAAATCGGGGATGCCATCAGTTACTTGCATCACCAGGATCCTCCCATCCTGCACCGCGATATTAAGCCCTCCAATCTAAAGGTGACCCCCAGCGGCTTGGTAAAGTTGGTTGATTTTGGGCTGGTAAAACTGCTAGCGCCGGATGAGGTTACCATCACCATCATGCAGGGTCAGGGCACCGCCCTTTATACTCCCCTGGAGCAATATGGCGGCGATAGCAGTCACACCGATGCCCGTGCCGATGTTTATGCTTTCGGCTGCACGCTCTATCATCTGCTCACCAACACCCCTCCTACGAACGTACGCGATCGGTTTTTACGACCGGAGAGCCTGATGCCCCCCCGCTCTATCAATCCTGCCATTTCTCCCCGGGTAGAGGAAGCCATCTTGTGGGCGATGGCGCTCCACCCCAATGACCGCCCCAAGGATGTGACTACCTTCGTAAAAGCGCTGACTGGTGAAACCACCGGCAATTTGCGTCGCATTGGTGGTGGTTATAGCCGCTCACTGCAAGCTCAGTTAGGTAAAACAGAAACCCAACTCGGTCTGTTGGCAGGTGGGTTAGTTTTCCTCAGCCTGCTGTTTACCCTGATCCATAATCTGTAAAACCCTTTGTAATACTGGTAATTGAACAACATTTCACCTGCAAGGTAAATCTTTCTAAAAGGTGGGGAGTTGCTCTGTCCGATTGGGGCTTTCTCCCACCGCCAACACTCGATCTTGCAAACATAACAGATGGATTAGTGCCCAACCGCTCACATGAAAGTTGAAGACAAATTTCCTAAATAAATAATAAAAGGAATGAGATGGTTTATTTCGATGGAAATGTGCGATCGCTTTGGCTCACCATCCACCAAACCAGCGCTGCCGCCCAGCCAAACAGCATCCCAATCATGGTTGTCTGAACCACAAACCAGGATGAGCTTGCTCTAACCAGATCCATGATGGATGCAATGCCGACTGTCAGCAACAAGTAAGCCACCAAACCACCGATCACAGTGCACATAGCCGAGCGTACGCCCCACCGCACATTGCCCCACCATTTATAGCCAACTATCCATGCCAAAAAGGCTCCAACAAGGATCAGCATCATGACCAGGAGCCAGTCGGTGAGGCGCGGATAGCCGCTTTGATTTAGAGAAGGGTCGGGTGTGGGAGTAGGCATCAAGGTCGGTGTGGGGCTGGGCATCAACGTGGGGGTCGCTGTAGGAGTAGGTGTCTCGGTAGGCATAATCACCTGCGCCAGACCGCCTTGTGTGTTCAAAATCAGCCTTCCTGAGATCAAAGCAGGTTCACTGAGAGCTGTGACATCAAAAATACCCTCGCGTTCTATGCGATAATCTATTGTTGCCAACCCATTTTGGGTAATCGTTTCGGGTTGGGCAATAATGAGATTCTCTGTTGAGAGTCGGACTGTAAACTTCACTACTGTGCCATCCGGAACCTGGTTTCCGTTGTGGTCGATGATTGGTCCCGCCTGAATACGCACGTTTTCGCCCAAAACAAACAAGGGTACAGGGGTCTCAACTGTTGGGACAGCTGATGTCTCCGTCGTGTCTGGTTGCTGAGGTGTGAGCAGCTTGATCTGAATCACCTGGCTTGGGTTTGGGGCAGTAATTGTTCCCAGTTGGTAATCCACTGCGCCGATCGATACTGGCAGGGATCCGCTGGCAATGGTTTCGCGCATGAAAACCCGCGCCGCGATATCCATTGCACTCTTTGTATTGTTATAAAGTACGTAATAAGCGCTGATATTAGCCAGGTCAGTTGAGTCCAGGTAATAGGGCACATCGTAACTGAAGACGATTACATTTTTCTCTCGCAAAAGGTCCAACCGTTCCGATAGCAAGCGTTTTAATGCCCTGCTTTCAGGCAGAGAGGGGTCTTCATTGAGAAGGTTGAACACCACCCATTGAGAACGGCGCAGGTTATCTTCGCGGTTCGGGTCAGCCGGTTCGGTGCGCTGGTCAAGAATATCGGTCAGTTGAGAGAAACTATACGAAAAGACCCGCTCCGCGTCCAACTGGTTGGTTCCCATGGGTCCGTAATAGCGGATGAGGATATTTTCGAAGTCCATTGTGTCGAAGTAATTGTGTTGGGAGCAATTGTCGCATTGTTGTCTCAAGCGTGTATCAGTAAACACGGTGATGTAATCAGATAAAGCCGGTGGCTGAGGAATAGTGGCGCTTAAAAACTCGCTCGAAGGTGCAACCAGCGTCACGGCTTCCCGATTGACTTTTAATTCAAGCGTTCCAGCGCGCCCCAACACTGCAAGCCCTTCCTGGGATGTTGCCACTGCATCCAGGTTGAAATCGGGATAGAGCCGCATCTTTGCCTGTAAAATCCTCAACACTGATGCGTCCACTCTCTGCGCAAAAACAGCATCTTCCTGGTACTTTTGCCTGAAGAAGTCAATCGTTTTGACGATTGTATCCGCCTGGCTCAGGTCATTGCGGTCTTTGAAATTATCCAGGAAGAGCATATCATTCCCAGCCAAAAAAGCGGTTCGGGCTACAGTCAGCGGATCGAACTCGTCATCTCCACTGCTGAATACCAGCTGAACAGCCGGGCTGCCCAGGCTGTCGCTGATGGTAAGCCCGCCATTGGCACGCCAGCTTGCCAGCGGTTCAGGTGAAAGCAGTTGCGAAAGTGCGGTCTGGTCAAAATTGACCGGCATGGTCGTTGCGCGGATATTACCTTGCAAGCCCTGGAAGCGTATCGCGGAGATCATCAAACCATCCACCCGTCTTTGGGGATTTTCGTCTCCTACCACACTCATATAGGGTGCCAGTTCGATCTGCTTAAGCTGTTCCAGCGTTTTCTGGATAGTAGAGACCTCTTCGCTGGGCGGGCGGTCCACACTGCCCAACCCTGGGAAGTGTTGAGCGATCACACTTATCCGCCCCTGGCTGCCTGCATGGACACCTTCCACATATGCTTTGCCCAGCTCCCCCACCCAATATGGGTCGCCCCCAAAACTCTGTGTGCCAGCATTAGCAGCTGCTACAATGTCTTTGCTATCGACTACGTCCAGCGAAGGACCAAGCAGCAGGTTCACGCCCAAGGACGAAAGCTCTTGTCCAACCACATTGCCGACCTCCTGTGTCAGAGATGTTGACCAGGTGGCTCCCAACGACATCGGTGAAGGATATTCAGTCAGACCGCTAAGCAGTTGGGGCGTACGGTTATCTGACTGGACCAAATTCATGCCAATGTACAGCGGTATGTAGGTGGTATCAGGGCTGGCGGGGGCATCCGTGATCAGTGGATTGCTTTTTTGCCAGTTGAGTTCTTGTATGGTCTGAATCAATTGCCAGGCAGCTGTGCTGTCATCAGCAAAATTGTTATGACCAGCGCTCATTACCACCCCGCCGATGTGGTAATTATTGATCAGATTGTTGATCGAGCTGGTTTCGTAGATTTCAGCTCCATCGAAAGTTATCAGGAATAATTGACCGACTTTTTCAGCCGGGGTCATGCGGGAAAGCAGGGCTTCAGCCTGATTTTCTTCCTGAGCCCTGCCATCGGTAGAGGGCAAACCAAAAAGACCGATCAGGATGCAAAAACAAAGCAAGAGACGCAAAAAGCTTGCTCTCATGCCGCCTCTAAAACCTCACGTGCGTGGGCGGGATCATTACAGATGACCATGTCTACGCCCAGCATTTTCATCCGAAGCAGGTCCGCGGGTTTGTCAACCGTCCAGACATTCACTTTTTTACCCTCGGCATGCAGCCGGTTGACCATTTTCATATTCACATCCTTATGGTAAGGATGCAGGGCATCATAATGATAGCGTTTGCCCAGCCAGCTGCGATAGGGAATTCCCGGCAGACCCGGGAGCGTCAGCAAGCCTCGCCTTATTGTCGGCTCAAGCTTCTCTGCCTGCAACAGATTGCGTGCGTTAAAAGAAGAAAGGACAACAGACTCGATTAAGCCCATTTTACGGATCAAATCGATCACTTTTTCCGTCAACTGATCGCGAGGTGTGGCATAATTTTTTAATTCGACGTTGATCAGGAAATGACCCCCCAGCTCTTCAAAAACCTGTTCAAGCTGTGGTATGGGTTCGCCATTGAAGCGGATATCAAATTTCGAGCCGGCATCAAGCGCACCAAGCTCATTCCAACTCATCTCGTTCACCTTGCCCTGACCGTTGCTGGTTCGCTCAACGCTCTGGTCGTGGATGACCACCAACTTCCCGTCTGCCGAAAGCATGACATCCAGCTCAATGCCATCCGCTCCGAGTTCTTTGGCGAGTCGAAAAGCAGCCATAGTATTTTCAGGCGCAAAGGCTGAAGCACCGCGATGAGCAATGATGAGGGGCATATTCATATGACTTCTCCTGTCCTGGGGTTAATTATAGCATGCGGGGGTTTTAGAGTTTGTTTATTCTGAGTCCCATGCACATGTAAGAATAAGTGGAAATTATTATCTGAATAACAACAAACCCATCATCAATGCATAGAATGACAAGCACAATATCAGGCGCTCAGCCATGCTATAATTTCCTTGTAAAAAGGAGGTTTGCATGACCAAACTCACCCATGTAATTAAACGAGATGGGAATGTTGTTCCCTTTACGCCAGAACGCATTACCAATGCTATCTACCGCGCCGCGGTTGCTGTTGACGGAAGGGATAAGGAAAGAGCCGAGAACCTTTCAGCCCAGGTTGTGGCAGCCCTCGAAGAATCAGTCCCCGAAGGCGAATATCCTACCATTGAAACCATTCAGGACATGGTCGAGAAGGTGTTGATCGAAAATGGTCACGCCCGGGTAGCCAAAGCCTACATTCTCTACCGTGATGAACGCGCGCGCCAAAGGGCAAAGCGCGGTGATGCCGATAAAACCCCCTCCGGCAATATACCCTGGGCAAAGCTATGGCAGGTTTTGGATTGGTCGGTCTCGCATGAGGTGCATACCTCTGAAAAATTAAACCAGCAAATCCGGGACGGTAAACTGCACGAGATCGTGACAGCTGCCGAAGCTGCCTACAGCGAAGATGTCGAAAACGCTGCTAATCTGATTCTCGATCGTAAGGATGAAGTGCGGGTGGTCTTTATTGCTGGTCCTTCTTCCAGCGGCAAGACCACTACGACCATCAAGGTTGGTGAACGCCTGGCAAGGCAGGGCTTCAAATTGATCACACTCAATATCGATCATTACTTCTTCGACCTTGAAATGCATCCCAAAGATGAATTTGGTGATTACGATTTTGAGACCCCACAGGCTCTTAATATGCGCCTTATCAACCAGAATCTCAGTGACCTTTTTGCCGGCAAGGAAGTTCGTATCCCTTATTATGACTTTAAGACTGGTCACAGTGTCCCGGAGCATACTCCCATGCGCTTGAACAAGAATGAGATTGTTTTGATCGATAGCCTGCATGGGCTTTACCCGGAAATGACCGAGGACATCCCGGATGGATGGAAGTTCAAGCTCTATATTGAACCCCTGCTGCAATTAAAACTTAAAAACGGGTGTTATGCCCGCTGGACGGACATTCGCCTGATGCGGCGAATGCTGCGGGATGCATCGCATCGTGCCTACGACCCCACCCAGACCTTGTTGCACTGGCATTATGTTCGCTCCAGTGAACTACGCCATATTATCCCTTATGTCAATTCGGTGGACACAATCGTCAACAGTGCCATGCCCTATGAATTACCTGTTTACAAAGCGAAATTAGGTGAAAATTTTGCCCGATGGGCGGAAGAATATCGCGATAACCCCCTGCGTAAGGATGCCTGGGAGCGCGCAGAGCGGGTGAACCGCATGTTCCAGGAAATTGACACTGTTGCGGACGATAGCTTTGTGCCGGAAGACTCCGTGATCCGGGAGTTTATCGGCGGCGGTGTGTATAAATATTAAGAATTCAAGTTAAGAATAATAAAGGACGACAGTGTGTAGTCTGTCGTCCTTTTCTTGTTAATAAAGAAAATTACCAACAGGGAGCCGAAAATTCCTCAACACCCGCCGGGATGGTATTGACCGAATAGTACCAGCCGCAGTCGTCATAACAACTCATACCAACATAACAACCTCCAGACGAGTCTTTGCGGTATTCCATTTCGCAGCTCAGATTTCTGCCCGGTGTAGCGCAGCCTGTTCCTCTCCAGCTTACATTCGCCTCCGTAAAATGGGCTCGCGGCCAGATCAATCCGTTGACAGTGACTTGGGAAGGATCGGATGTTGCTGTGCTCGTCATCGTTGCCGTTGGAATCATGTTTTTGGGTGGTCTCATTGTAGGAGTGGCGGTTTGGGTTGCTGTAGCAGTAGCCGTTGGAAGGTCAGTGGCGGTTGGCAGCGGTGTGCTTGTGCTTTTGATTACAACTGGTTCTGGTTCGGTTGGTTGTACTGCTGCCGGAGCAGAACAAGCACTTGAAATCGTAATTATAAAAAGTAATACCAATATCAACTTCTTCATAGGGGCACCTTTTTTTAGATAGACGCGCTAATTCTACTCTACTTTACTTAAGAAGGCATCAATGATCAGGAAGCCCTAAACGAACTTCCCGCAATCGTTATATAATCACAGCATGTTCCGCGATCAAAAAGCCGCCAGTCGTCCGGCTGGCAATGCCATTCTCGGCGTAAATATCGACAGTGATCGGGTATTGCTTGTTTATGGCAGCCCGTCTGGAATGATCAGCGAGAAGCTCTCTTTCCCATCCCCCCGACAGGAAAGCTTTCAGACGATGCTTTCAGAGATCAGCAGCCATGCCGACCGCCTTCTCATGATCACTCAAGCCCAGCGCCTGCCCCTCCCCGATGTTATTTCAGTTTCCGTCTGTGGAAATTACGACACTCAGACCAACATCCTCATCTCGGCTGCCGATTTTCCGCTCTGGAAATCAGAACCTCTGCGTTCCCAGCTGGGGCTGCGTTTCAATTTGCCGGTTTACGTTGAAAGCAAAGCTAATGCCGGTCTGTTGGCCGAACTTCTTTTTGACTCAATTTCGGATCAAGACCAAAACATTTACTTAAGTTTTCATCCGCGAATCCGGCTTGCCATCTTCTCCAACGGAAAACTCTATACTTGTGTGGGTGGGGTTTCTGGGGCGATCGGCAACCAACAACTGACTTTTCCTCCGTACAATGGTGAAGGACAACCGATATACCTGAATGACGTTGCCAGCGCTGCTGGTTTACTCAAGCTCGCCCGTTTGCGCCACCCAAATCACTGGGATGACAATGCCACGCCCAATGACATTCTGAATTGTGCACTTGCACAAGATCCCTACGGTTTGGAAGTGGTGGCTGAAGCTGCCCAGGTCTTTGGGCAGCAACTTCAAACCATCATTCATGTTTTAAGACCCACAAATCTGGTGGTCGGTGCTCCTTTTCATATGTTAGGTGATCATTGGCTGGAGCCAATGACGGCGGCAATCGCACGCTCCACCGGGCTGGGCACAGGGCAACTGCCGAGGATCTTCCCCTCGTCCCTGGGCAGCCGCCAGCCCGAATTGGAAGCCCTGGCGCCAGCCATCATGGCTTTAAGGGTCTAATTTTTCGCTTTTCATTCACACTCCAAACCCTCTAACAATTCACTTACGTTCTTTTAATGGAATTCTAATTTTCTTTGCTTACATTAAAAGTATAAAAACCTAGTTAAGAAATGGAGGAAACTATGGCATACATGATCAGACGATCTCCTTACTGGAGAAACCAATACAATCTTGAAAGAGCAATGAATCGATTCTTCGACATGGAATCGGAACCACTGCCTTCTGGCTTCCCTCTTGATGTGATTGAGAATGACAAAGAATATGTAGTGAAAGCCTCAGTGGCTGGTTTTGATCCCGAAAAGATCGAAATTACCTATGATGACAATACCCTTTCTATCAAAGGCGAGATTCAGGAAGAAAACGCGGACTCACAGGAAGGCAAATATCACATCCGCGAACGCAGTTATGGCTCGTTCTACCGCAGCATTAGCATGCCAGGCGTGATCGACGCAGACAGTATCAGTGCCGATACAGATAACGGCATTCTTGTGGTACACCTGCCTAAGAAACCGGAAACCCAGCCGAAGAAAATCAGCATTGGCTCAAAGAAAGTAATCGAAGGGTAAAAGTAACCCCACTTGAAAAACACCCCGTCAACGTCAGGCGGGGTGTTTGTTATTAACTGGTCCAATATGAGATTCAAGTCGATACGCAAGCTCACATTGCCATCATTGACTTCATCGTATTCGTTCTGAATCTACTATAATTAGGGAACCAGACCGAAAGGATAGAATGATGAAAACGAAAAAATACCTGGTCAAGCCCGGTGAGAAAGTCAAACTTAAGGATTTTGACCCCAACGATTCCAGCGAATTTGATGGCAACAAGAAAGACGGCAAAGAAGCCCTCCTGAAACTGAACAAGGAGATCGAAGCGTTGCAGGAGCTGATGTATGCTGAAGGTAAGAAACGCTTGCTGGTTATCCTGCAGGCAATGGACACCGCCGGCAAAGATGGTGTTATACGTGCGGTCTTCGAGGGTGTCAACCCCCAGGGTGTGCATGTGGCTCCTTTCAAAGCTCCTTCACCGCTTGAGCTTGCCCATGATTATCTCTGGCGCATCCACGCTCAAACCCCCAAAAAAGGTGAAATTGTCATTTTTAATCGCTCTCAATATGAAGATGTTCTGCCAGTACGGGTACTCAACCTGATGCCCGAAGAGGTCTGGTCCAAACGTTTTCATCATATAAACGAGTTTGAACGCTTACTGGTCGATGAGGGCACAGTAGTCCTGAAGTTCTACCTGCACATTGACCCGCAGGAACAAGCCGGACGTTTTCTTGCTCGTCTTGAAGAACCGGACAAACACTGGAAATTCAATCCCGGTGACCTGGAAGATCGCAAATTGTGGGACAGCTACATGGAAGCCTATGAAGACGTGCTGAATAAAACCAGCAGCGAGTGGGCACCCTGGTATGTGATCCCCAGCAATAAAAAATGGTATCGCAACCTGCTGGTCGCCACGATTGTACGGGATGCATTGGTGGATATGAAAATGGAATTTCCAGCACCTCCTCCTGATCTGGAAAAATATCACCAAACTGTATTGGAGATCGTTCGTTCGTACGAGAATAAATAATTGATCGATCAAGTTAATTCCGTTCCGGATGCCATCCTGCTTGGACGTTTGCGTCGAGAGTTCCTCTTGCCTGCCCGCACGGCACCTTACCTAAACCAGCCTGGTGGTAATCTGGCGTATGCTGCCACATCTTTTTTGATGTGGGAAGGTAGACCCGGGCTGGTTTCACGGGTCAACAACAACTTCCCTTCCGAGTGGCTGGACCAATTTGAAGGGGAAGGCGCGGACATCGCCGGTATACGCCTGGCTAACGAACCAATCGATGACCGCTTCTTTGTGACCTATACCAACGAGATGCAACCCCGTTTTGAGAACCCGATCACATGGTTTGCAGACAGACAGCTTCCTTTTCCTCAGGAACTGCTTGGTTACAGTCCTACCATTCCAAACTATTGCAGCAAGAATGAATATCGACCCGACAGCGTCCGTGTCTCCGATATTCCACAACCTTATCTGGACGCATCTTCCGCACATATTTGCCCGATCGACTTCATTTCCCACAAGATTCTGCCTTCTCTGCTGAAAGGCGGAATGGTTACCACGCTGACCATGCGTGCCTGCAACTGCTACATGGACCCCATCTTTTGGGAAGAGATACGTGCTCTTGTTACGGATGTAACTGCGTTTATGATGACAGAGGCCCAGGCACTGAAGCTTTTTCAGGGCAGAAGCGTGGATCTGTGGGAAATCGCTGGAATCCTGGCTGGATATGGACCGGAATACATCCTGATCAATGCTAAAGATGGCACTTTGATGGTGTATACCCGCTTCAAACACAAACGCTGGCTCATCCCTGCTTATCCCGGCAAACCAGCTGACCCCACGGGAATGCTGGATGCTTTTGATGCTGGTTTTTTGGCTGGATACCGTAAGGAATATGATGTACTCCAGGCTGCCTTATGCGGTTTGGTCAGTTCCTCCTTCTGTGTCGAAGGTAGCGGAGCATTTTATTTGTTGGGTTGTTTGCCAGGGTTAAAAGAAGCCCGGCTTAAGGTCTTAAGTCAACAGGTAATGGAGGTGTAGCCGAAGGTAAAGGGGTCTCGGTGGGCAGTGCCGGCTGGCTGATCGGGTTCAATGTGATCTCGTAGAGCCATTTCCAGTGCTTTCCGGTCACAAAAAGACGTCCGTTTTCCTCGTCATAAGCGATCCCGTTCAACACTTCGCCCGTCACGGCCTGGTTTTCTTCCGGGCGCAATCCACGCATGTCAAGCATAGTCTCCACCAGTCCGGTTTCCGGGTCGATGATGGCTATCTGGTCAGTAAGGTAAATATTGGCGAAGATCATACCGTTGACATATTCCAACTCATTCAGGTAATCGATCGGTTGACCTTGCCAGGTGACCGGGGTTTCTTTGTGAACAAAACCGTTGGCAGGGTCGATCCAAAACAGTTTGTTGCTGCCATCAGAAAGGATCAGCCCCGAGCCGTTGCTGGTCAGCCCCCAACCTTGCGTACTGTACGAAAACTGACCCACATTTGTAAGGTCATCTATGTTGTACACAAAAGCAATACCTTCCTGCCAGGTCAGCTGATAGAGCAATCCATCCAGTTCCATCAACCCTTCTGCAAAATATTGGTCTCCCAGGCTGGTTTCCTGGAGTACTTCGCCGCTTTCCGGGTCGACCTTGCGCAAGCTGCTCTGCCCGTAAAGACCGCAGCTTTCGTAGAAAATTCCATCGCGGTAGATCAGACCCTGGGAATAACAGGTAGGATCATGTGGGTATCGATTGACGATCTGGTATCCGCCATAATCTCCCAATTCAAGCTCGGTCTGGGTTGAGATATTTTCCCCTTCATTGACATCTTCACCTTGCATACAGCCGGATAACAACACTAAGCCAAGAAAAGCCAAGGCAATCAGAAAATTTCCCGGATTCTTCTTTTTGTTCATACCTGATACATTTTAACTGATTTTATGTGCCCGGGATTTCGGGTGATAAAATGGACAAAACATCCATGGAGGAAACATGACTGACGTTCTTGACCGCTTTCTGCGCTATGTAAAAATTGACACACAATCGGCTCACCACTCCGAAACCTATCCAAGCACTTTGAAACAGCTTGACCTTTCCCGCTTGTTGGTGGAAGAATTACGTGAACTCAACCTGGAAGATGTCAAACTGGACGATTTTGGCTATGTCACAGCCACATTACCATCCAACGTCAGCCATCCGACCCCCACCATCGGCTTCATCGCCCATGTGGATACCAGCCCTGCCGCATCTGGGAAGGATGTAAAACCACGCCTGGTCGAAAACTACGACGGCAGAGACATCGTTTTGAACCATGAACAAGGCATATTGCTGAGTCCATCGGACTATCCGGAAATAAGCCAGCACGTCGGTGAAACACTGGTTGTCACCGATGGTACCACACTGCTGGGCGCAGACGATAAAGCAGGCGTGGCTGCCATTATGAGTGCGGTGGCAACTTTAGTCCAAAACCCTCAAATCCCGCATGGCAAGATCCGCGTTGGATTCACGCCGGATGAAGAGGTTGGCGCTGGGGTGGATCACTTCGATGTGCCTGCCTTTGGTGCTGATTTTGCCTTCACCATGGATGGCGGTCCGGTTGGTGAATTGGCATACGAAAACTTCAATGCCGCCGGAGCCGAGATCAGTGTTCACGGCAAGAGTTTTCATCCAGGGGATGCAAAAGGGAAACTTGTCAACGCCGTCCAGGTTGCCATCGATTTCCATAATCTTCTGCCAGTTTTCGACCGCCCGGAACACACCGAAAAGCGGGAAGGCTTCTTCCACCTGATCAGCTTAAGCGGCGAGGCTGAACAAGCCGACATGGAATACATCATCCGGGACCATGACCGCCAGTTGTTTGAAGGAAAGAAAGCCCTCATGAGACAGGCAGCCGATTACATTAATCAGCGCTACGGTGTCGGCACTCTGGAGCTGCATTTGAAAGACCAATATTACAACATGCTCGAGAAAGTTGCTCCCCACCCCGAAATTCTGGATCTGGCACGCAAAGCCTATCGCGCCATAGGTATAGAGCCAGTGGAAGTGGCAGTACGGGGTGGCACGGATGGCAGCCGCCTGTCCTTCATGGGCTTACCCACACCAAACTTATTCACCGGCGGCTATAACTACCACGGGCGTTTTGAATATCTCTCAGTTGAGGAACTGAAACTCGCCAGCCAGGTAGTTGTTGAGATCGCCCGATTAGCAGCGTAAGTTTCTTCCGGAGGGATAACCAACCTTTCCGCGCTTTTTCACATAGGGAATGGCCTCTATTGCCCTGTAAGGGTGTGCCATTACGAAATTGAATACAATCTTGCGGAAGGGGTCAAGCCCCTTCCCTAAACCTGTTGCACCTCGGTGCCCGATTTTTATCCATTTAAAAATAATAGAATTATCTCGAAAATTTCCTCAAGAAAGTACTTGACATGACGTACTACATCTGATATAGTAGTATTACGTCAGACGTAATACTTTTAGAGGATAATCGATGTTAAGCAGTGATGTACTTAGAGGATATACCGACACGATCATATTGTCACTTCTTCTGGATGAACCTAATTATGGTTATGAAATATCCCGAAGGATACGTACGATCACTAATGACAAGTTTGTCATGAAAGAAACCACGCTTTATTCTGCGTTCAATCGGTTGGAAAAGAATGGACTCATCAGTTCATTCTATGGAACTGAAACCAGTGGTAACCGCCGCACCTACTATCGTTTGACAGATGAAGGGCGTGCC
>JAEAME010001400.1_pt1 | contig 16994 bp, 9 predicted proteins | sample 8958731 | NCBI WGS metagenome assembly JAEAME01 (sample SAMN16933194, study PRJNA681113) | bioreactor sludge metagenome | isolation source: anerobic bioreactor sludge (Control) | place: India:Bengaluru | collected 2018-10-24 | reverse complement strand
CCTGGCAATCGGCGCCTTATGATAAACTGGTGATCATCGACTATGAAATTCAAAATAAAGGACCTTATGTTTTAAATAGTCTGTTGGTGGGATTTTATATGGACTGGGACTGCCAACCTAATTATGAGACCAATGAGGCAAAATATGATGCCGATTTGAATCTGGCTTATATGTGGGATAGCGGCTCTACTGGCAATCCTTATTTGGGTACCGTTGTTCTGGGGAAAAATCCGGCCTCCTTCAAAATTATTAAAAACCGCGACTCAGTTTATCCGCAGAGCGATTTGCCTGATGACGTGATGTATCAATTGATGAACACTTCGGGTTTTATGGGTAGCATTGGACAGGAAGATTTATCAACCCTGATCGCTATTCCAAAAGAAACGTTGCGGCCCAACCAAAGCACACTTTTTACCGTCGCACTGGTTGCTGGTAGTAATTTATCGGATATTCGACAATCCGCTGCACGCGCCAGAGAAAAATATGAAGCTTTACGATCCCAGCGCGTAACCTCACTATATTATGATGACGGCACTCCAGAAGGCGGCGTTTATGTCACAGTTCCCAATGAACGGCTGGCGGTTCGTTTTACGCCAACCAGTTATCCTGCGATTCTAAATCTGGCTTCTTTTTATAATCGAGAATCCAGTCAATCGATCAAGCTGAATATTTATGATGATAATGGTACCAGTGGCAAGCCAGGTACTGCTTTGCTTTCTTCCCCAATTTTGATTACACCTAAAGCCAATGCCTGGAATCAAATTGACCTTTCCAATCGAAATCTGAAAATCAATTCGGGCGACTTTTACATCAGCCTCGAATGGATTGTTGCCAATGCACCGAGCATCGGCTATGACGAGGAATTTCCTTATGTTGGGAGAAGCTGGTATTATGATTTGTCATTAAATAAATGGTCCAATTTCATTGAAGATGGAGATCCCTGGGATAAACGGGACCTGATGATCGGCGCGGGACTGGAAAATCTCACAGCTGTGAATGAGGATAATCTGGATAATCTTCCCAGGGAATATGCGCTTTCACAGAACTATCCCAATCCATTCAATCCAGCCACTACGATTAACTTTTCTCTGCCGAAGAAAGAACTCGTTACACTAAAAGTTTATGATATTCTCGGTCGTGAAGTCGCTGCACTTGAAAATGGGTACAAAGAAGCTGGGAACTATCAGGTAAATTTTGTTGCCAAGGGCTTTGCTTCGGGCGTTTATTTTTATCGAATTCAGGCTGGGAGTTATGTTGAAGTGAAAAAGATGTTATTGATCAGGTAAAAATCCTTTATTGAATGAAAGAAAAAAAATCCTTCCGAAGGTTTTGATTCCACCTCAGTGAATCGATTGATCCACAAATGCAAGCCTTCGGAAGGGTTCATATTTGATGTAATTATATTGTCCTAAGTTATTTTAACATATTGAATGAGCTTCGACCAATTTTTTAGAGTAACAAAACTTGTTGAGTCTCAATCCCCTTCGTCTATCTCATAAATTGGCTTAATATCCACTGGAATATCACCCAATTTGTTAAGCGCCGATTGCATGTTTTCGGTCATGATCCCATAAATTTGAATTAAATTTTTTGCGGCTTCATAATTTCCTTCTGCTTGAATCGTCAGGAGCACATTTGCCAGATCCTTAATCGCGTCTTTTACTTTAGCGTGATTGACGCTGAACTGTTCAGTTTGTTCATTAAATTGAAAAGCTTGTTTTGCCATGAGATAATTGAATTGAATCATATTAGCGCGGGCATGAGCGGATTCGATGCCGAATCGCACGGAACGAAACATGCCGCCAAGATAAGTGACGTACAAGCTTTTTTCCAGCTCTTTCGGCAACACGCCCTGATCGATCAGAAACTGGACATTGAAATTGCTGCAGACATCAGCCTTGGCTTCTTCGAGCGTGGAATAGCTGTCTGCCAGCATTTTATTTACTGTGGTTTTTTCGCCACTGGGCAAGTTCAATGTGCCGGGTCCCAGACCATGGCTGACTTCGTGAAGCAGCACATGATTGAAATAAGCGTCAAATGAGATGGCTGACAATTGTTCTGTGGCAATCACTTTTTCAACGATTGGCATCAAAATTTTATCGAATTTGGCTTCCAAAATATTTTTGAGCATTACTTTTTTGCTACCTTTTGCCTCGCGGACTCGCTCGTCGTTGGGTAAATTAAAAGCGATAGTTTGAACGCCAGCGCGCGTATCGCCCGCTGTATAAATTTCTTGCACCACCTTAAATGGCGATGACTCGCCTCGCTCAAGATTCTTATATTCATCTTTGTAAGGAAGATTCCTTTCCATATCGTTCAGATGCTTTGCAATGGTTTCGAGCTTTTGGCTCTCGACTGGATCAGCTACTGTAATAAAAGATTCAAACGCTGCTTTGTAGCCCATCAAACCATCTTCATAAACTTCGTAGGGACCGATGACGACTTCGATAGGACTATCCAGGTCCATCCAATCCATATCGCTTTGATAATAATCATCACTCAGGAAAGCGTCAGCGCGGCTGATAAGAAATTTTTTGAGTGACTGATTGTCCGAAAGATCGGCCGCTTCTTTTAATAATTTCGCTGCCGGCTGCAATAAATCCCGATAAGCTTCGGAGTATGGAATGGCAATCAGCTTTCCTTCTCTTTTTTGAATTACAGTAAAATTGCTCTCAAAATCTTCTTTGTCTTCCGGGTGAATTTCGAGCCATTTCAGTAACTCCTCTCTGGTCATATCTTCGGGATAGAAATTCGCACCGATAGGTTTTTGATTTGCCACAAGAAATGGCTTGTTTTCATCAAGTCGGTCAAAGGGACCGTACATGATTTTGAAGTATTCAAGATAGGTCTGATCCTCTGCGCTTTTTGATGTTAGCAATGTTTTCTGAATCGCTTCATTTTTTGAGTAAACCTGCCGCAGGAAAATTTGATCGATCAAATTAGCGGCGGCGACCAATTTTTCTACAACCTGCTGATCCTGTTTTGATAAAATTGATCGATCATAAGAAAGCTGAACCGGCGCGAATTTTTCCAGTTGCGCTTTTACCAAATTTAAATCTGCCTTTTGAAGCTCCATCGCTCGATCGCAGTTATAAATGAAAAATAGCACCAGTACACTTCCGAAAATCAGAATATGCTTGCTGCTCATATTATATTCTCCCTCATTTATTGTTTTTATAAACATCAGAAGACAAATTTCCACAGAAAAAAATAGAAAATTCTGTGGCTGGATTTTTTCCCCTAATTCTGATGTAGTCTGGTTTACGTTTTTATTTCAAGAGGTATCGGAATGTAATCACTCCGCGTTCGACTCGCTGCGGCGCATCAGCCGGCAAAGGATTGAACCGCCATTGCCTGAGCGCATCCAGTGTGATTTTTTCTAATACCGCATCGGATTTGATGACTGGAATAATCTCACCAACAAGGCCATTGGGGAGCACCGTGAAGCTTATTTTAATCGTCGCTTGCGCCTGCCGATCTTCGGGATATTCGGGAATGACTTTGAAAACCACGGTTCGACTGGCTGCCTGACCTTCGATCTGGAATGGCGTCTGTCCAATGGATTCGGTTGCTAATGACGTCGAAGGCAGTGGTTTCTCATCAATTGAAATTCCTTCAGTAGGATTGGCTGAAATTTTCTCGTCATTCGTCGGAGTTTTTAGCAGTGATTCGGTTACGTCTTTTCGGTCATTCGCAGGTTCGATCTCCGGTATGGTTTGGGCCTTTTCATCGGGGATTTGCTTTGATTGATCAACGACTTTTAGCTGAGGCTGTTCCGGTTCTAGCATCTTTCGGTCTGGCAATTTTACGATCGCAGATGTTTCACTTGATTGATTGGCTGTTGTTGCTGGAGAAGACGTTGCGCTGATCGGTGCTGGGGCAGCAAAAAGTCTATTTTCCCCACTGACGAAAGTGATTTCTGTAAATTCAGGGACCTTCGGGATCAGATTAAATTTTATAAGGAAAAATAACAATAAAAAAATGAGGTGCAATGAAATCGAAACCGCGATTGCTGTTCGCGCAGTTTTATCTCTTAAGCTCATCATTACAAATTGCTCCCTGGCTGAGTCGCAATCATAAATTTTTCTGCACCAGCCAATTTGGCAATATCCACGATTTCGATGGTGATTTTTAAAGCTAAATCCCCATCTGCCTGAATCACAATCAGTTTTTCTGGTTGATTTTTAAGCAGCGGCGCTAATTTGGCAGCCAATTCACTTTTCAAGATCTGTTGACTATTTAGATAAATCGTTTCCTTTTTGGTGATTGTCAAATAAATTCGATCTTTGGATTCCACCTGCCCGGTTACAGCCTTGGGTAAATTTACTTTTATCCCGGGCTGAATGAAAAAGGAAGACGACAAAAGGAAAAATATTAATAATAGCAGCACAATATCTGTCAGCGAGATCATTTGAAAAGCTATAATCTTAGATCGTTTCATCTGAAAATTCATCGCGCGACTCCCCTTTTTGAATGAGCATATCCAATAATGCTGTGGAATTATCTTCCATCTCAATTACAAAATATTCGACTTGAGACTGAATCCAGTTATAAAAAAGTAATGCCGGGATTCCAACTATCAGACCAGCCGCTGTCGTAACCAGAGCTTCCCAGATACCGCCAGCTAAAACGCTGGAATCCACATTGCCTCCAAGATTCTGTATTTGCATGAAAGCTCGAATCATTCCTGTTACAGTTCCCAAAAAGCCCAACAGCGGGGCAAGTGCTGCAACGGTTCCCAGAATTCCCAGGTTCTTTTCTAAGTGATAAATTTCAAGCTTGCCGGCACTTTCAATCGCTTCTTTTATTTCCTGACGAGGACGATCATATCGTTCGACAGCAGCTTTAGTGATTTTAGCGATCGGCGCGGTGGTCTTCTTGCATAAAATTACTGCATCCGATATTCTATTTTTAAGTATCAAAGATTTTACCTGCAAGATGAAGCTTCGAGCATTAATTTTCACTTTTCTGAGGAACAGCCAGCGTTCGATTAAAACGGCAACAGCAACCAATGAACATAAAAAAATGGGGATCATTACTATCCCGCCTTTAAAAATTATCTGAAGTAAGCTCATGTTCCTCCTCAGTAACTGTGATTCTTTTTTTTATTGCGTTTATCCAATGTCCTTTGTTCACCGCAGAGAGCGTTGAAATCGCGGATTTTTTGCAGGCTTTACAAATCTGATCATTAGAATTATTCAAAAAAGATCAATTTTCGATGGTTTGATTAAAATGTAAAGCACTGCTTTTTCATTTACAAAAATAAAAGAAGCTTCATGCTTCCTTTACGTTCTTAGCGATCTCTTCGGATCTAAACTTCTTTAATCGTAAAGCACTCCCAAAATCACTTTCCCGACATTTTCAAGGCTTTTTGAACTGCATTTATCCGGGGTATCGGCAATCGTGTGCCAATATTTATAATCGAAATCGATGATGTCGATTGTTGGAATACCTATTTCCAGCAAATTCAAATGGTCGTCATAAACATCATAGTTGACCTCTGGAATGAATTCAGCAATTCCTAACTGCTCGGCAACGTTCCAGACGTGATCGACTAATTTTCGAGCATAGCGATTGGAATTTTCTTCAATGTAGAATTGTTGATCGGCATCGCCAATAAGATCAAGCAAAATTCCAAATTGCGGATGATAATTTTGAATGACATTCTGTGTAAAATGCTTGGAACCCAACGCCCAGCTATCGTTCTGGCCATAACTGCCAAAATCCTCTGCATCAAAAAGTACGATATCAACACCATATTGGGGCGGTATGATTTTGATAATCCTGGCAATTTCCAGCAGCACCGCTACTCCCGACGCGCCATCGTTAGCGCCGAGGACTGGCGTATGATGATTGGCTGGATCAGGATCACGATCAGCCCAGGGACGAGTGTCCCAATGGGCGCACAACAAAATCCGCTGCGTTTTATTCGATTGAAAATTGGCAATGATGTTGTAGCATGTTACCGATCGTTTATCCTGTTGCATGATTTCCTTGAACGGCTGCTGAATCACACGATCCGCATAGGTTTGAAGCGTAGTGACCAGATAATCACGGCATTTCAAATGAGCAGCGGTTCCTGGGACACGGGCGCCGAATTCGCACTGCTTTTCCAGATGCTGAAAAGCGTTCCCGGCATTGAACTCCGGAATGGCCTGGCCATGGCAGGATGATAGCAGGAGTAACAATAAAAAAAGTGAGAATAATGAAATTAATTGTATTCTCATGGACATAACCTTTTTAAATAATAATCTCATCTTCCACTGATAATAATATTGACATTGATTCCAAATTCTTTGATGGTGGTATCCCCAGTCACTTTATTGCTGTTTTTGCCGATCTTGAAATTCATGCCACCGCGAACATTTTGACTGAATGAGTAGGTCAATTTGGGTTCGAAGTTTAATGACGATGTCTCTTTCGTTGAAGTCCAATCTTGATCTCCCACTTTCTGATAGCCAACATTTTCATTCCAGCTCAACGTGACCTGGAGATCCATATTATTTTTTAATTCTTTATTTTTCAAAAAAGGCAGCGGCAATCGCAAGCCACCACTGTGAGCCCAGGAGCCAGTTACTGACAAATCTGAATTGGTATTTTTTTGGCCACCGGATCCGCCGGATAGGGTCAAATTTACATCTTCGGACCAATTATATCGAATGTTCATATTGATATTTTTTTTGAAAGTAAGATTAAGTCCTGCCATGGGACGAAATTGTTTTGTGTAAGAAATACGGGTTAGCTTATCTGGATTATCTTGCCAGGATTCCTGTTTCCGTCCAGAATAACTATGATCAAAACTCATCCGCTGGACAAACTTTTTGAAAAACTTTATCTGCTCTAATCCGGTCCAGCGGATCGACCACTCTGGCAGCCAAAATCCTTGCTGGCGTTTGCTGCTATCATTTTTCGATTCGATAAAAAACCAAGACTCAGACAGATCGCCCGTTGTCGTCGTCGTTTCATTGCGGTTCTCATCCCGGTTATATTTCAGGCTCATATCCATTTGTTTCATAATGTTCAGTCCGCTTGAGAATGAAATATTTCTTGAATCCCGGAACGATACATTATTGGTTCCCACGCTGCTCACACTGGGGATGCCAGTGGTATCACTAAAACCAAGCATATATTTTAGTGGAGGTAAGCCTCCAGTTGGGTCCAGACCTGACTGGCTGGAATTTTTCCGTTGTGTTATATTTGCATTGATCGGTTGAATGCGGCTGGTAAAAAATTGAAATCCGCTTAATACTGCCTTGAAGGGACTTATACCTGGTTTTTTACCTTCTTGTTTTTCTTCCTTTTTTTCTTCTTTCTTATTTTCTTGCTCTATTTGGTCAGGAGCTTCCTTTTTTCCGGGCTGTCCTTTAGCCGGCGGTTTCGTGCGAGATCTGGGCGTCGTCGTCGCTTTTCCCGATGTTTTAAATATTGATTTTACCATTTGATCCGGATCGAAAGTAAAAGAGCCGGTAATTGACGAATTATTTGAAGCGTTGCGCCCCCGATCTTTCAATTGAAGGTTATTGGAAAATTTAAAACCGGTTGAGTAATTTAAACTGCTTTTTAGCCATTTAAAAAATTGGGGATTATATTTAGCACTGAACGATTGATCCATATCGGTCATCTCACCAATTTGCATGCTTCGTAAGGATTTCCACGGATCGGGCGAATTTCGCAGATCATTTTTATAAGAACGTGAAACATCGAAACCTAAGCTTTTAAAAGGCTGAATTCCTAATTGAATATCACGCGATATAATAGCCTGCTGACTATTGGTGGCGACGCTATCTCTTGTTAAAGCTTTCGAGGTTGACACATTCCCGGAAGTTCTAACATTAAAAGTAGAAGGCAAATAGAAAAATTGCATTTCAGAAAGCTTTTTAATAATAGGGGCATTCCCCAGCCATTTAAAGGGGCGAATGGATTTGTCTCGTGGAAAAGGAATACCATAACTTACATTCGCAGTGTGCGTTTCACGGCTTGAATACAGATGAGTGGAAGTCGTATCGTGAGATTCGGCAGTATTGTAGCTCACCGAAATCTGATCGAGGGTATTCTTGACAAAAAAATTGTTGGAACGTGTACTTTTTTTGAATGAAACTCCCCAGCCATAGCTTTCGCTGGCGCTGCGACTTGTCCTCTGTTTTGATTCTTCTGCCATTTCATATAAGATGTCACTCCCCGGCAAATATTTTGGTGTCGCCACTCTTCTGGAATAATTGAAATTAATCGGAAGTGATAATCCCCAGGATTTTGGCATAAATTTATTCAGCGATAAATTGCCACTGAAGTTGCCGCTGGTCTCGTTGTTGCCGGCGCCAAATCGTTCATTAATATTATGAAAGTCGGCATCCCGCTGATTGATTTCCCCGTTAATCGAAAACACATCCGCTACGCCAAGCTCAGCCCGAGCACGATAGGCAAATCCCTTGTCTTTTCTAACCCCGGAAAGTCGCAGTTCATTGATCCAGATTTCTCCTGAAAAACTTAGCTGATTTTGAGTGCTATATTGGGAATCTGCGTTGGCAATATTTTTCACGCCTAAAATTAACTGACGAATGTTGGTAAGGGCGGGCGCTCCTTTAATTCGATAGTGCCGAATGCCGTCGTCAAAAGTCGAATCGATAATGCCAGTGACAGAATCCATTTTGGTAATATTCTGCTTTAAAGCTGCAATGGCGTTCAGATCGATTTCCATTTCATTACCTTCCCAGCCTTTAAATACTGCCTCCCGAAATTCAAAATAATTGTTGTCATCCGCGCCAAAACGGAGAAACAGTTCGATGCTGGTCTTATCATTGGAAAAATTGGTTCCCAGCGCATCCCCTCCGTGAACGAACATCTTCATCGTTTTGTAATTGATATAATTCTCAGCTTGAAAGAAGGTTTTCTGCAAAATCCCGTTGGCGCCGGGTTTTAAATCATTGATCTGCATAACGAGTGATTGCTCTTTGGATTCGATCTGATAAACGCGATCAACTACACCCCGAACGCCGGGTGGGGGAATGTAGTCGTCATTATCGTGAGTATTGGTCACCGCAGCAACAACCGTAGTATCATTACTTGCATCATAAGCACTTTGATCATCAAGAGCGATACCCTCTTCTCGCCAATCGTTGCCGACGATGTTAATTTCAGCAATTTCTATTTCAGTCTCGGCAGCACTGCTATCGATCCAGATACGGGCATACTCAATTCGGGACTTATCCGGATCACCCACCTTTTTAGTATAATCAGCCAGTGGAATCCGATACATGCGCCAACCGTAGGCATTGTCCTGTCCACCTTCGATATAGACAGTATCGGGATGATCATCAGCCAGCGAGAAAGCATATTCAAAATAGTCATTTCTCATGTCCAGCGAGCCGTTGCCGTTGAGATCTTCTGTATCGGGGTAGCTGCCGCCAGTATCGCGTTCATTGCCTTCGGTTCCATTAATATAATCGTAATCATAACTTCCAGTAGAATATTTCCAATCATCATAACTAACCGGCTCACCCTCGTCGCGAATCCCATTTTTATTAATATCCCAATAATCGCCGGGGTCGTTTCCACTCATCTGGTCAATTCCAAGATCTTCGCCAGCATCAAGTAAATTATTTTTAATACCATTCTGCGGAATATCTTCTGTATCTAAATTCCCGTTGGGAATAACATCCTCTGAAATCTGTCCCAGATCAATATGCAGTCTTGCCTTGCTACCCTGGCGTTTCACCCAGACTTCCAGAAATTTACTATCGGATTGATCGGCGTAACCCGTAGAAAGCCAGCGCATGATTCCTCCCCAGGACTGTTCCTCTCGATAGTCGGGATCATTCGGAAGATTCTTTTTTGCCACCGGGGTAAATTCCATCACGAGTACGTGCACGCGTTGAGGGGTATTCGGATTATGGGTGTCGCGATTGGGCCAGATTTCATTGATCGCACGCTGTTCGTAAGGGTTCCACCACTTTAAAATACCGCGTTTCTTATAGACATTAAAAGTCGTTCTCCAATCATTGGTGGGATCCGGGATTTTGCCAACTTCCAATGGAGAAGAAGATTCACGCCAGCTATTTCGAATGACGCCCAGCGGTGTTGTTTTTTTTGCAGATTCAAAATCATCAATGTAGGCAACGCCGTCCGGGTCATCGGTAGATTCATTGTTTAACGTATTGGGATTGGGCAAAATTTGGGCGATTTCACCCTCAAAATTAAATCGTGACGATGCTTTGGTTTCAATAATTGGAAAGGCATCAATCGCTTTAGTGAGAAAATTAGGTTCAAACTTCAGCGACGTATTGAGATCCCAGATGAGATTTCTCATGGGACCCTTGCCAACGCGAACTTTTTGGTCGAGGGTGCTTTGATTTAAATATAGAAAAGTTCCGCCAATAAATGAATTCTCCCAGAATTTATACTCCCCCCGCATACCTAACAGCGTCTTTTTCTCAAGCTGGAACATTTCATTGCGCTGGTAATTTACCTGAACATTTGCCGATGGACTGGTAGCTTCTTCGCGCAAGATAGTCAATTTGCCAGAATAATAATCGATGATGTAATCAGTGTCTTTCGCTAAACGCTGTCCATTTAAAGTAACCTCTTCTGAACCTTCGATGACGTTGAAACCGAGATCATAGTTCGCACTGCGATTTTTAGATTTCACCTGGATATAGAATTTGCTATCATTGGCGATCTCACTTTGAATAGTGGAGGTGTACATTTTTGTTACGAATTTATCTTCAGGAAGCTGAAGCTCGTAGCCAGGAAAAGCAGTCGCATTGGCAAAAGGCTTCAAGTTGGGGAATTCCAATTCCCCTTCGCCCAAGCGAATGAAATTCGGATTATCATCGATGATATTGTCGGGATTGGGATTGGCATTTATATCAAAACGATCCAAGCCAAAAATTTCAAGGTAGGAGTGGGCTTGATAAGATTCTTCATCATTTCCTGACGGCGTATCAAAGAATAGTTTGACCTCAAATCCATCAGCGTCGATATTTTTAGAACCCAGATAATAGACATTGCGCAGCATCAAGTTCCAGGTTTTATCAGAAGGTCGGGGACTTTGCGGCTTCAACATTTTCAGGAAAATGGTTGTCTGGGTCTGCGGGTCGAAAGTCACATCGCCCACTGTTTTGCTATTGGTTTTATAAGCAACCGCTAACATTTCATTGTCTGTCACTGGCACATAGAGCTTTATCTTTCCAAGATCAGTCCACAAAAAGTAATCTTTTTGTTGTTCCAATCGAATCCAAAATCCCCGCGCGTTTTCTGAATCTATGGTAGAAGTATCTTTTGACGCCGGATTTAATAATGCCCATCCGCGAATTCTGCCTTCCTTCTGTTCATATCCGGGACCTGATCGGTAGATTTCAAAATTGGTTATAACATTTTCTTCTCGGTATATTCGAGCGCCAGTTTCTGAATCGATGTTCTCATATTCTTTGGCATATACACTATCTACGAAGAAATAAACACCATCCATATAATTATAGTCTTTAATGACGGTTTCCCCTTCTTCGGCGCCGCCAGTAATAGACAGGGTTTTATTCTCGCCTTTTTCCTGACTGGCGATAGTCGTCAAATGGAAGTTGCCAACTTGTGCTTCAGCTTTAATGCCAAACAGTCCGCTATTTTGCGCGCTAAATGATACGAAGCGCGTCGCTGGTAAGGAAAGCGAAATATTGCCAGCTTGAATAGACTGAATTATTTCATCATCATAGCCTTTATAATCAAGCTTAACAGTGTTCTCAAAATCGAAGGGTCGCTCGCTGTCCTGATCGACACTGACTGTAACTTTGTCTCCGACATTGCCTTGCACCTTGAAGCTTTGGGTCTGCTCCATTTTGAAATTATAATTTGAGCCGCGGCTATAAGCGTCCCGAACCTGACTGCGACTTTCATGGCGGAGTCCCCCATTGATATTGATTTGACCGGTCACCGAAAGAGATACTCGATCGCCGCCAAAGATGGTCTGAAATGCCCGACTTCGAATGCGAACCGGGATAGCTATTTCTATTCCGCCGCCTTTGCGCTCATCCAGTCGCTCTCCGGCGATTTGGTTGATTTTATAGGTTTGCCATAGCAGGTTTAAATTTTCCTGGCGATAATAATCGGTATAATCTTTTAATGAATATTTTGCTGGAATATGCAACGGTAGATTGAAAATGCGTTCTTCAATAGTGACATGCTTTCCAGTGCTATCGATTTCAACATTTCGTTTGAAGCTTTTGGGATAAATATCTAATAGCGGGCGATTGGGACCGTTCAGCGAAAGCCAATTCTCTGGTTTTTTTGTAAATAGGGGAATACCATACTTTTGAGTGGAGCTTAATCGCAGCCCCGAATATCGATCATTGTCCGAGGCAAATGAGCTTCTCGTTGCTGCAATTAGTGAAGAAAAAAAAATCGAAATCAAAATTACCTGCCGAAGATTAGATTTCGATTTGATTTTGATACCCAATACCATGAATTTCGTTCGTAATCTTAGTCAAGAAATTTCAGATGAATTAAATAGTTAAACTTGCCATGATAGCAAAGGTTCAGATGAAAAATCATTATATTTTTTTAAACAAATTTTCCAGAATGGCAAAAAGATATTCACCCCCCAACATCGCCTATCGACTGCGAGGGGCTCTTTTCTCGAAATCTTTCAGCAATGTCAAAAAAATGTAAGTATCCAGCCACATCGTATTAGGCCATCTTTTTGCATTCTGATTTCACTACAAATAATTTGGTTTAAAGGTTTATAAATTTTTTTGCGCTCAGAGATTTCTTAAGAAACCAATGAGATCATTAACAAGTTAAACTATCTACCTCCGTGGTTTGATGAGTAGCTGTTTCAAAGTGTAATTATTGGAATGGTGGGGAGAAATTCCTTGCTAATCCAACGTCAATTACTTATAATCTAACTTCTGCCACATAAAGCGAGTTCCCGTTGTTATGTACATTTTATCAAAACATATTCTACGACAACACATTGGTCCATTCTTATTTGGCTTTTTTATTATCACGTTGTTATTCATGTTGAACCTGGTGTTCAAAGAACTGGGACGTATTTTGAGCAAAGGCTTGAATCTCTGGATAATCGTCGAGTTCTTTGCTCTGAACGTTGCCTGGATTGTGGCGCTGGCCGTTCCTATGGCTGTGCTGATGGCGAGCCTCATGGCGTTTGGACAATTATCAGCGGACAATGAAATTACAGCGATGAAAGCCAGCGGAATAAGTGTTTATCGCACTATCTTTGCGGTTTTTCTGGTTTCCATCGGATTGACTTTGTTTCTGATCTGGTTTAATAATGAAGTGCTGCCTGATGCGAATCATCGGCTGCGATTATTAGCACGGGATATTACTATAAAAAAGCCTACCGTAAACCTGGAACCAGGATACTTATATCACGAAATTCCCAATCTCGCCATTCGGGTCGATCACCTGGTGGAGCAGGAAAACTTATCAAAAGTAAAACAGGTGATCATTTATGACAAGAATGATCCTGATATGATGCGGACGATTGTGGCGGATCGAGGTGAAATTTTTGTAAATGAACGGACCGGGCTATTGCAAATTACGCTTTATGATGGCGAAATTCATGAGATTAAAGCTAACAAATTGGCAAACTATGATCGAATTCAATTTGAAAAATATGCTATTATCATTCCCATCCCCAATATGGTGCTCCAACGATCCGAATCTGGCTATCGCGGCGATCGTGAACAGAGTGCCAAAATGATGCGGAAAGAGATTGATAATAATATCAGTTTGATCGATAAACGCCATCAAAATTTAATTACGACTATTGAAGCTCAGGTGAACCACTATTTTCCAGGCTTCCGATTTGATATGAAAAACCCTTCAACCAACACGGCGGATTATGATTTCAATAGGATGGCAGAAAGCAATAAAAATGATATTTCAGAGGCTGGCGGTTCCAGTGTCAGCTATCAAACAATTATACTTGAAAACAAAAAATATTCACACAGACTGAGCGCCAATCTCACCAAACAAATTCGGATTCACCGAAATCTGTTGCAGCGGATTCAGAGTGAGCGAGAGATTAACCGAAGCTATGAATTAACTAACAACAAATTATTGGTGGAGATTTATAAAAAATATTCGATACCATTTGCCTGCATTGTTTTCGTGCTCATCGGTGCCCCACTGGGAATCATGGCAAGACGAGGCAATATCGCTGTTGGCGGAGGCATTGGATTGGTTTTCTTTATCATCTATTGGATTTTTTTGATTGGTGGAGAAGAGCTGGCTGATCGAGATATGCTGTCTCCCTTTCTGTCCATGTGGCTGGCGAATTTGGTGGTGGGCGCCTTTGGAATATTTTTATTAATCAGAACTGCCAGGGAAGTTGCGGTTATTAATTTCGACTATCTATTTCGTCTGTTGCCGAAACGCTTTCGATGGAAAACTGAATGAGAATTCTCGACAAATATGTGAGCAAAGGCTTTCTGGGAACTCTATTCTTCGCGTTGATCGCCTTTTCAGTGATCTACATTGTAATCGACGCCGTTGGTTTTATGGACAAGTTTATTGATCAAAATGTCTCGTTTTTTATTATTGCCAAGTATTATCTTTTCTATCTGCCTTACATTATTATTCTCACCCTCCCCGTCGCAACACTATTAGCCAGTCTGTTCAGTGTTGGACAGTTAGCGCGTTATAACGAGTTGACTGCGATGCAATCTTCGGGACTTTCCATGTACAAAATTCTAAGCCCTTTATTTATATTAGGAATTATTATCAGTCTGATAGCCGCTTATGCTGGCGAACGTTTCGTTCCCCAAACCAATCAAATGAAAAAAGAAATTTATCAAACCTATGTCGATCGCGTGAAAAAAAAGAATACGGATTTGACAACAAAAGACATCAGCTTACAGATCGATTCGGAGCGATGGCTGCTGATTGGATTTTTTGAGACGAATGATAGCACAGCTTTCAAAGTAAGCGTTCAAAATTATAAGCAGAATAAATTGGTGAAGCGAATTGACGCTGCTCGGATGACCTGGGAAAATAAAGGCTGGCGCTTGCTCGATGGTTATATCCGTGAGTTTTCGGAACAACAGGAGACTGCCCAGCCATTCAATGAATTGGAGTTAACGGATCTATATTTCAAACCGAATGAAATTGCTCGAGTTCAAAAGAAGGCTGAGGAGATGAGTTATTGGGAACTGAAAGATTTCATTAAAGAAGTGAGACGGACCGGCGGCAATCCAGATCGATTGCTGGTGGACCTGTATCTAAAGTTTGCTTTTCCATTTGCAAATTTTATTATCATCTTATTTGGAGCCCCATTAGCTTCGAGAAAAACAAGAAGCGGCACCGCATTGAGTTTCGGCATTAGCCTCTTTATCTGCTTTCTTTATTTCGGATTTATAAAAGTTGGCCAAAGTTTGGGGCATAACGGCACGCTGCCACCATTAATTGCAGCCTGGATGGGAAACATATTTTTTGGAATTGGAGCGATCTATATTCTCGTGAAGTCCAGCAAGTAAGCCGCACACTTCAAACAGGACGTAAGCTTTTTAACAAAAATTGAATGATTAATCTCTCATTTTGAATTATGACAATCAAAGTCGTTTGATTTGAAGTTTGTTATAAGTTATACTTTTTTATTTTATATCTCATCGTCCGCAAGCTGATTTTTAACTTTTTAGCAGCGATGGACTTATTGCCATTCGCATCATCGATGGCGGACTTAATTACCAGACGTTCGGCGTGTTCCATTTTCTTCCGATAAGATTCATTTTTGATATTATCAAAAAAAGCAGCCTTCATCCCTGGCAGCTTCGAGCTATAAATGCTGAGAGGCAAAAACTCAGCCAGAATCACATCTCCCTCGCCCATAACAATAGCATTTTCGACGGCGTTTTCCAGTTCCCTCACATTGCCAGGCCAATCGTAGCCCATGCATAATTCAAGCGCTTTATCCGAAAATTTCATCACTGGCTTATTATTATCCTGACAGAATTTTTTGATAAAATGCTCGATCAATAAAGGAATATCCTCCTTGCGTTCTCGAAGCGGCGGGATAAATACGGGAATGACATTCAGACGATAATACAAATCTTCACGGAACTTACCTTCCTTGAGCGCTTGTTCCAGGTTTCGGTTAGTAGCTGCAATAACTCGAACATCGACCTTGACCGACGAAGTGCCCCCAAGATGAATCAACTCCTTTTCCTGCAAAACCCGCAGCAATTTAGTCTGGACGCTTTCAGAAATTTCACCGATCTCATCAAGAAATATGGTTCCACCATCGGCTAATTCAATACGACCTTTTTTCCGAGCAACGGCACCGGTAAAGGCGCCCTTTTCATAACCAAACAACTCGCTTTCCAGCAATGTTTCTGGCAACGAGGCGCAGCTAATTTCGATCAGTGTTCTTTCAGCTCTTGGACTATTATAGTGAATTGCCCGGGCAACCAGCTCTTTGCCAACGCCGCTTTCCCCCCGAATGAGCACCGTGGAATGCGTCTGGGCCACTTTAGCAATTATTTGATAAATTTCCCGGATGGCTTTGCTGTTGCCAATAATATTTTCAAATCGATAAGAGCTCTTGAGTCGATCACGTAACTGAATGTTTTCTTCTACAATCTCCTTTTCTTGAATGGCTTTTTTAATCGTTAAAAACAGCTCATCCAGATTGAGGGGCTTGGTTAAATATTCATAAACTCCCTTCTTCATCGCTTCAACTGCTTCCTTTATGGAGCTATAGGCAGTCATCACAATGGTTTTCATCGCTGGATTATAAGAAACGGATTTTTCATACAGCGTCAATCCATCTATGTCTGGCATTCTCAAATCGGTCAGCATCAAGTCAAATTGCTCGCGTTCAAGAATTCGCAGCGCTCTTTTGCCTGATTCAACGCCAATAACATCATATCCTTCGTCTTTGATTATTTCAACGAGTCCGGATAGCGTATTTAAATCGTCTTCAACGATTAATATTCTAGCCATTTTGCCAGCTACCTGTAAGTTCTTATCTGAATATTATCTTAGCATCA
>JAEAME010001401.1_pt1 | contig 17002 bp, 12 predicted proteins | sample 8958731 | NCBI WGS metagenome assembly JAEAME01 (sample SAMN16933194, study PRJNA681113) | bioreactor sludge metagenome | isolation source: anerobic bioreactor sludge (Control) | place: India:Bengaluru | collected 2018-10-24 | reverse complement strand
GCAATTACTCGAGGCCGGAGGCCCGCCCATAACAGATCCGAATTTAGTGGCCATTCGTGCAATGCGTGGCTTGCTTTTTATTTTTGGATCCATCCGGCTGCCGCCAATTCAGGCAGAATATATGCCAAGGGATTTCTGACGCACTACACTGGGTTGATTGCGCCCCGTACTCTGAGTATGATGGTGCTGCAATAATCTCAAAACTTTTCAGGTTTGTGGCGTTTCTGTCAATCAAGGAGGAGAATGATGCGAATGAGACTTTTTGTTGTGGCAGCTTTTTTTGTTCTGTTACCGATGGCGATGGCGCAGCCGGCCGTTAAACCGGCATGCGACCGCGCCTGCCTGGAGAATTATATCAATCGATACATGGATGCAATGCTCGCGCACAAGGCGAGCCCGGATCTTTTTCACAGGGACTGCAAATTCACCGAGAACGGCGTTCAGTTGCCGCTCGGCGGAGAGGGCTTGTGGTACGGCATGTCGGGAAAGGGGACCTATAAGTTTTATATTCCCGACGTCGAGACGCAGCAAGTGGCGTTTATAGGAACAGCCAAAGAAGGGGGAGCGGCTCCGGGGGCCAAAACGGCACCGGGCGCCAAACCCGCCCAGCCTACCACCGTCGCCGTTGCCATCCGCTTGAAGATACTAAACGGTTTGATCACGGAGGCGGAGCAGCTGGTAATAAGACCGGAATCCAGCCTGTTTGGATCGGGAACTGCCTCCAAATTTCCCCCGACTGGAGAGGCTGTCGAAAAGATGGGCTCGCCGCACTCGATATATACGCAGGTAATTCCTGAAGCGGAGCGGCACTCCCGCGAAGACCTGGTCAGGATCGGCAACTATTATTTTGCAGGACTGCAAAGGAATGATGGCAAAGGCTATTACCCTTTTACCGATGACGCCGTGCGTTATGAAAATGGAATGGCGGCATGCGGTCTTGATCAAGCCGGCAAGTTGATACCGAGAGCCTGCAAGGGTCAGTTTGAAAAAGGATTGGAGGGCATTGTATCCCGGATTCGCGACCGCCGCTTCGTGGCTGTGGACCGTGAACGCGGGATCGCCTTCGCCTTCGGCTTTTTCGACCATGTGCAGATAAACTGGACCTGGCAGATCGCGGAACTGTTCAAGATCGAAAAAGGCAACATCCGCCGGATTGAAGCCGTTTTCCACCGCTGCCCCTACGGGATGAATTCCGGATGGAGCACCTACGAGCAGGGGATGTCGGAAGAGATGCAAAGCATTAGGTAAGATAGTGACGCGAAATATCGAATAACGAATAACGAATGTCGAACCGCACTTCGAAATTCTGCATTCGTTATTCGATATTCTTCGGTTCAGGAAGCCGTTCGGAAATTATTATGCATCAATCGATCGTGATCGGAACCCTTTGAGAGGCAATCGATCGTAAAGCCTCCGACTCTGCCCTCGCTGTACCCCACAGGTGACACTGTGGGCAAAAACCCTCGAAGTTGAAGTTTTGCTCCAAAACTAACAAAGACCTATGGCTTCGTTAAGTTTTTTCGGGGTCGGGGTCGGGGTCGGTATCGGCATCGGAATCGGCTTTAATTTCCTTTGAAAATCAGAGCTTGCGACAATTGGCATTTCAAATGCCTGCATTTTTGACAAACCTCATTCAACCGAGATGGAAAGCAGCTCAAAGCCGACCCCGATTCTGTTTTCCAAGGCTTTTTCAGCTTGCCCACAGTGTTAACTGTGTCCCGCAGCAAAGACTCTGCCGGGGTGATGCCTGCTCCCGGCGCTGATTTAGGCGACCGCTGAAGTATTTTCCCAATTCGCGATATACGAATCGGCAGGATGAACTATCAAACATGAAAAATCGAACGCCCCCTATGTGCTTCATCTTCATTCCTATAGCCCCAACATAATCCAATCGGCATCCGGTTATACTGCCTCAGGGTGACAGTATAACCGCGTACTACGGGCAAAGATCGGTTTTATGGTTTTGCAGCGGTAATTCCGGCGAGGTCGCCCACCACGTTCACCAGCGACTGGCCGGTGGGTATGACGATCTTGGAATTTGCCTGCAGCGATTCTGTGACGGTTTGAAGCTGCTTGAACAGTTGAGCGTTGCCCACGAAGTAAGCATTCGCCGCCTCGTTTACCAGCTTGATGGCCTGGGCTTCGCCTTCCGCTACCAGCACCTTGGACTGCCTCTGACCCTCGGCCTCCAGAATGAGAGTCTGCTTCGCGCCCTCGGCCTGCTTGATCTTGGCCCTCTTTTCCCCGTCTGCCTTCGTTTCCGTTGCAGTTGCAAAGTCTACGGCAGCGATCTTCTGGTTGTTGGCGACGACCACGTTGTTCATGGCCTCCTGCACGCCCTTGGGAGGATTGATTTCCTTCAGCTCCGTTCTTACGATTTCTATACCCCAGCTGCGCGTCTCGACGGTGAGCTGATCGTAGAGGGATTTGTTGATTCTGCCTCGCTCGCTGTTGGCTTCCATCAGGTTCATCGTGCCAATGATGTTCCGAAGAGTGGTCCTGGCCAGGGCCACTATCTGGATTTTGTAGTTGTAGACGTTGTACTCGGAAGCTTTAACGCTCTCCTCATCCGATTTCACCTTGAAATAGACCTGGGCATCCACTTGGGCATTGAGGCTGTCCTTGGTGATGATTTCCTGCCCGCCGGCGTCCACCATCATCTCCGTGATGTTGATCTTGATCAGGCGTTCCACAAAGGGGATGATCCAGACAAGACCGGGATTCCCAAACCTGTTGTATTTTCCGAACCTCTCGATCAGGCCCCTGTCCGTAGGCCTGATGGTTTTGAGCGACAGAGAGATGTAAACCAGAAGCAAAAAAATGATCACACAAAGCAAGATCCATTCAGACATTGAGATCCTCCTTCCGAACCTATCCGATTCAAAAAATTCCACAAGCCTGCAAACCAGGTTCTTTTTCCTGGGTCAAATGAAACAAAAATGGAAAGGGCACACAATCCCCCACGCGGGGACATCCGCTCCTCATCCAAGGCGGGAAACGAATGAGGATTGATCAATGATCGATCTCAGTCCAGGCACAGCGCAAGCAAAAACCGCTTTTTTACGAGAGGTTCTACTGCTTTCGGCTAAGCATCCATAGCCAGGCGCTCATGCAACCGGTGAAAATGATGGCGATTATGCTCGGAACGGCGGTCAAGTGATAATCGCCTATCACCAGCGGTGTTCCCGAAATCAGCCGCAGGATATGCGCCAGGCAGAGACAACCGAAAAGCACGCCTGCGACTTTCAAGCCCAGAATCTGTGATTTCATGCCCCCTCCCTTACGCACTTCCCATTCTCAGCCCCCGATTTACGATTTTTGATTTCGGATGGCCGCCCGGAAATCTGGCTTGGCCATCGGGAATCAAGTGCCGCAAATTGAGAATCGGAAATCAAATTATCTTTGCCAATTGTGATCCATCGGGGCTGCCGTGTCGACAAAATAATCGATGCAGGGCGGCAGCAGATTGCCGCACTCGGAAGGGATGCTGCATTGTTTCAGTGCGCCACAGGCCGCTGTTTGTGACGGGTCAACCCCGCCAGACCCAGCAGCGTGAATGCAGCGGCCAATGGCCACATGACGGCGAATCCCAGGTGCTGGCTGAGGGCGCCGAGCAGGATGGATCCGAGCGCAACGCCGCCGTCGAATCCCGTGTAATACGTGCTCGTCGCGATGCCGCGCTTCTCGGAGGAAACGCCATCGATGAGGAGCGCCATGGTTGCCGGCTGGGCGGCGCCGAATCCCAAGCCGAAGAGCGATGCGGAAATTACGAAATAGGAAAAAGTGTAGGCGAAAGGCAGCATTGCAAGGGCGACGGCCATGAGAATGAGGCCCGGAAATATGACCACTGCGCGGCCGAAACGGTCGGCCAGGCGGCCCAGAAAGATTCTAGAGACCAGGAGCGCGATCGCCTGCACCATGAAATAGAAGCCTGGATTGGCGAAGCCGCGCTGTTTGGCGAAGATCGAGATGAACGAACTGACTGAGCTGAAGCCGAGGCCCATGCAGAGAGCCATCCAGGCCATCGGCAGGGCTTCTGCGGTCACGATGCCTGTGCGCAGGGACCATGGTTGACGCTCGGTTATAGCCGGCTGCATGCGTTCACGCGCGAATAATGATATGAAGAAGGCAGTGAACGCCAGTCCCCCGGAAAAATAGAACAGGCGGTGAAATCCAATTTCCCCGATGAGCATGAATCCTACAACGGGCCCCACGATCAGGCCGATAGCCTGAGTCGCCGCGAAGATCCCCACTGCCTCGGCGCGCCGCCGGAACGGGGCGATATCGGCTATGTAGGCATTCGACGCCGTTGTATAGCAGCTCAATCCGAAACCGTGCACGAAGCGGCCGAAAAGCAAAAATGGAATTGAATTGGACAGCAGGTAAAAGATGCTGGCAAATCCATAGCAGGCCGTTCCCATCAGGATCAGCGGACGGCGGCGCCACGCGTCCGTGAGGTAACCCATCAAGGGACGGAAAAGCAAAGCCGTGAAAGCGAGAGCTCCTGCCACCAGCCCGGCGTCGGTCTGCGTTCCTCCGAGGCTTATGACATAGAGAGGCAGCGTGGCGACCAGCATCTGCATGCCGAAGGCGTTGGCCAGATTCGCGAATGCCGCCAGGACGAAGTCTTTTGAAAAAAGACGATTCAGCTCAGTCGAGGTATCGTCGAAGGAGTCGACTTGAGAGGACAGTTCGCTGCCAGCTTGTTCCGATGCCTTTGTTGTATCGACTGTGTTCAATGTTTTTCCTGGTTCGGACTAGAAGATGATTGTCTGATGACCATGCGGGATTCAGCTTGAACGTTCAAAAGAAAAGCATTTCAGCAGTCCGAGTCCGCCCACACAATTCATCCGATGGCTATTCCTTGGAAACCTTGATGATGGCGTCTTTGGGCAGGGCCAGCTTGCCTGCCACTTCGACTGCCTTGATAATCCCTACCGGGACGGGACAGGCTGCGTGATAACAGTGTTTCAAACCCATCTGCAGCGTCTGCGGAATCGCGCGCTTAGCCGAGATTTCCTTGTAAGGATCGACCTCCGGTAGTTCGACTGCAATCTGTTGAATTGCTTTGCACGTGCTCGTGATGTTTAACTTGCAGACCTTCCCTTCCATTGTCGCTTCCACGGTTGTCGTATGACCGCAAATTCCTGAACTGATTTCCGCTTTTGCCATTCTTCCTCCTGTTGCGAACCGGGGGTGTCCGACTTCAAAGATTGCCATGAATTTCAGGAATTGCCTAGCAACGGATTTCCGGCCATTAGGTTTCAGGTTAACAGGTTCCGGGTTTCAGGTTACAGGTTAACTGGTTTCAGGTTTCAGGTTAAACGTTGCAGGTTAGCAGGTTAAACGTTGCAGGTTAGCAGGTTAAATGTTGCAGGTTAGCAGGTTCTCCTTTTGGCTATCAGTCTCGTATGCCTGGAACCTGGAACCTGGAACCTGGAACCTGAAACCTGGAACCTGGAACCTGAAACCTGGAACCTGAAACCTGCAACCTGGAACCTGGTAACCGATATCGATCAATGGCGCCCCGGAGAGGCGGTACGAATCGAATAGACGGAGCTTCGGGCTCCAATGAACAAAGTCCGTTTGTCGGGGCCGCCGAAAGCGAGGCTGCCCGGACGCTCAGGGATTTCGAGAATGCCGATCTGTTTGCCGGAGCTGTTATAGATGGTGACCTGGTCGCTTGCGATGTATACGTTGCCGGACTGGTCTTGCACGACCGACGTTCCTCCTCTTTCGGCGAAAACGCCGGTAGCCAACTTCCCGTCGATGTCCAGTTTTGCGCTATACGTTTTCCCGTCATCCTCACTAGTGATGTAACGCTCGTCGCCGGGCGCGAACGCCGCCATGTTGGAGCTTTGCAGGATCGGCCGCCACGTGCCGCCCGCCATAATCGCCGTATCCGATCCCGGCGCGTAATAATAGCCCCGGTGTGCGTTCTCCGCTATGCGGATCACGGCGGTATTGCTCCCCTGCCGATACACATAGTCCCGGTGTTCCAGCAGATCCTTCAGAATGGACAACATGTTGTGGAGCCCTACCGGAAGCAGCATCGACGTGCCCGGCTTCTTATCGCCCGTTTCCCCTATCGTCTGGTGCGCCGCGCCGCTTTCCGCGACATTCAGACTGTAAACCGCCTTCTCATACGCCACAACCATCAGGGTCGCAGGCGGCACAAATCCGGTCACCATCGGCTGCCCCTGGGTTTCCGCAATCAGTTCCGCCTTTCTTTCGGCTTCATTCCACCGGTAGACCTTCTTCATCGCAGCGTCTGTGAAATAGAGACGCCCCTCCGTATCGGTCGACAGCCCTGATGCATTGCTGAAACCGCCAGCAATTTTTTGCAGTTTTGCGTTCTTTTCGAAAGCTCGAGGCAATGCGAGTGCAGCCGGCGCTTTCATGCCTTTTTGAACGGTAAAGCCGGTAAAGAAGTGCGGGCGCACGGCTACGCCGCTGTCTTCGTCCAGCACGGCGGTGTCGAATGACAGCCGGGTCTGGCTGAACACCTTCATGTTTTCGAATCTGACGTTGTTTGAATTGCGCACCACGATGGCGTGCGTTTTGGGGAGGACGGTGCGCGAGACGCGGTACATATAAGTATTTGCAAACAGGAGGCTCTCGCAGTCTTTTATCTCCATTGCAATGGCCCGCGCTCCCGCCGGATTCTCCTCCTCGGTCTGCAGGGCGTAAAACTCCCAATTTTTGACGTTGTGGAACAGGGCTTCGACGCGCATGTGGTGCTCAACGGACATCTGATACACCTTGCCCGGCGCCGCTGTGTTCTCGATGCGAAGCCCGGCGCTCGCGATCGTTCCATGCGGCCAGTTGCCGCGGAAGATGCCGGAGGCGCCGTCCCTGATCCATAAATCCGGCCCCTGCGTGTCGGCATATTTTGTCCCGAAGCCGCTTCCGGGGAAGGAGACGTCCTCGAGCATCGATCCGGTTCCCGCCATCCAGACCATGCCTGCCGCGCGAGGATTGTCCACCCCAGGGGAGATTCCGATCGAGCTGACGATGTTTCTGCCGCCCTTCGGAGCGACCAGCACTCCGAGAGGCTCGCCCTTGCCGGCAAAGGCAGGAGAACCGTTTGCGAGCGCAATCGATGTAGTGCCCGGGTTCAAGCCGATCAGGACCGTATCCGGCCGGAGCTCGATCGATTCCGTCACGCGATAGGTTCCGACCGGGAAAAAGAGTACCGGGTGAGTCGCAATTGCTGCGAGCAGCGCAACTGTGTCGTCCGTTTTCCCATCGCCCGCCAGGCCAAGTGTCCTGACGTTGACCCACTGATCCATCGGCGGCATCCGGGGAATGTCGCTTGGCGCCTCGGGAGCGGGCGTCGGCAGCTTGCGCTTCTGATGACGCATCACAATCCCTTTTTCCCGCCCGTCCTCTCCAATCTCCAGCCCGAGGGCAAACCGGTCTACCACGTAATATTTCGATGGAGCCGCAACAGCCTTGTCTCCGCGATAAAAGAGCGGGACATCGCTGCAAGCCACATTTGTCAGCGTCACTGCCGAATGCAGGTTCCTTGCGTTGCCGTGCTTGAATGCAGCGTTGCGAATATCTTCCATCTGCAGATCCCGTCCGTAGAGCTGCTCCACTTCCCCCGGAGCGATGTGGATAGCGACAGGCATATGTGCAAAGCGGACACGGACGAGGGTAAATCCGGCTTCCATCGTGTGGATCGCAGCATCGCTTTGACCTTCGAAGCTGGAATCCATGAGCAGGAATTGCCAGACCGGAGCCGTTCTTTTTGTAATGATCCCGTACTTTCCGCCGCGGACGTGGATGTCAAAAGCCTGATTGCCGATATCCTCCATGGCCGCGCGCGCGGAGCCGATATCAAAATTCATGTGCTGCAGGTAGCAATGCTGGGCGACGTGAAAGCGGACGGCGATGGCGGCAGGATTCCCGTCCTGCAGCTCGAAGTCGATGTTGCTCATACCGCTGTAAAATGTGAGCTCCGTCCCGTCACTGAAAGGCCGGCCCTGTAGCGGACGGTAGTCCGCGAAGTGGACCATGTATTTTGTGCCTTCCTGGAAACCCGGCGTGTCCTTTCCCAACACGAACACGGGACGCTTCTGGCCGTACCCGATCAGCCGGATTCCCTGCCACACGTAAACCGTTTTACCGAGACGGTAGCGCCCTTCCGGTATGAAGACTACCCCTGCGCGCGTCGTCTCCTGCACCCGGTCGATGGCCTGCTGCAGGGCATCTGCGTCATCGCCTTCGCCATCGGCGTGCAGGGCAAAGCGGTCTTTCGTAAAATAGACGGCCCGCGGATCGTCCGGTCGGAGCCGGTAATAAGAATCAGCCCACAGCGGAATGGCCGAAAAGGAGGCCATGATCAGCGTGGCGAAAAGGAAGCGTGTCTTTGAGCCCATCGTAATCCTCCCGAGATGTTTTCGATCTGCGCAGCGAAGGAATCAGTGTATTGCATTTTGGGATTTAGTTTACAGGAAGAAAAGTGGTTCGCGGCTCACTGAATGGTTGCATGACAGACGGCACAGGAGATGAACATGATCTTCCGCGCCGCCCGCTTCAATAACAGGAGATTCGAGTGCGCGAAATGCCCCGGCAGGGCTGAGCGCGGTTTGTGCGCAGGCGTTGGTCTATGTTCGATGGGCGGATTTCGACTTGCCGGATTGGCGCTTCCGGGCGCGTTCAGCGGCGTACACCTTGCATAGCAGTGCGGTGTGCGGCCAGCCGCCCACTTCGGGATTGCAGAATTCGGCGCCCGAGGGACAAAGGACATTGGAATTGGATTCCCAGAGGCCATGCAGCGACGGTTCCCGCGCAGGCATGTCGGGATACCACCAGCCGTGCTGCACCCGCACCATGGAAGGATGCACTTCATCCGTGAGTCGCGCCCGCTGTTTTATTTTGCCGCGCACTGTCTCGATGCAAACCCAGTCGTTTTCATGTATGCCCAGTTCCTGCGCCGTATTTGGATGGATATCGGTCAACGGTTCCGCGTGTTCCCGGATGGCGGTAGGTATCTGGCGCAGTTCCGAGTGATAAAAGGGCATAAATTTTCCGGTCGCAATGAGGATAAGGGGGTAATCCTTTGCCAGGGCGGGATTCCCTTCAGGACTTTCCGCCATTTCCCGGTATACAGGCAGGGGTGCCAGGCCGAACCGCTCGAAGAGGCTGGAAAAGATCTCCACTTTGCCTGACGGAGTGCCGAATCCCTGTTTTTCATACTTCAGAAATTCTCTTGCGGGAGGGATGCCTCCGCGCGCCAGAGCCTCTGAAAAAGTGATGCCAAGCGGGGCAAGCCTGTAGTCGCACACCTCTTCCATGGTTTTCCAAGGCCAATATTCGGCCTGGCCCAGCCGTATTCCGAGTTCGCGCCAGAACTGGTAGTCATCGCGCCGCTGGTACAGCGGATCCATGGCTTTTGGATACGCCGGGAAATCACTGCGTTCGAGCGTGCCCGCCGCGGGCAGCACATAATCCGCGAGTTCGGCGGTCGGTGTCATGTAGTAATCCATGGCGACGGAAAGCTCCAGGTTATGGCTGCTCAAAGCCCGGTGGATTGTCCTGGGATCCGGCGCCTGTATCAGCGTGTTGTTGGACTGGGTGATGAATGCTTTTACCGGATAGGGCTCTCCGGTCAGAATCGCCTGCCAGACGTGCCTGGGGTGGGCACAGCATGTCATCTCGGCTTCCGGCGGGCGGAAATACGCGCCCGGTTTGTCAGACACCGCCCTGATCGCATCCCAACCCGGAAACCCGAAGAGCCCGTATTCGCCTGAGCCGAGCTGCTTCCTCTTCCGTTCGGGAGAGATTGCGTCGTTGAGCTCCATCGCGGTATTGGAAATCGCTTTTGCTTCGTCTCCGGATACACCGAGAAGCTCGCCGCCCGGGACATCGATATTGCCGGTCAGGGCCCGCAAGATGCACCTGGCGCGGACCGCCTGCATGGCGTTGATTCCCTGTAGATCGATGCCCAGTCCCCAGGTGATCGCGGCGGGCTTTGTGCCTGCGTACATCCGCGCGCCGGCAACCATTTTGTCCACCGGAACCCAGCAGATGCGGGACAATTCTTCCAGCGAGTACTGTTTGATGTGTTTTTGCAGCGGTTCAAAGCCGATGGTCCATTTGTGGACGAATTCCCTGTCATACAAATTTTCATCGATAATGACTTTCAGCCAGCCGAGCATCAAGGCCACATCGGTTCCGGGCCGCACCTGCAGCCAGAGATCCGCCATGTCGGTTTCCTTGGTGCGCCGGGGATCCACCACGATGATTTTGGCTTCGCGGCTCTTCGCGGCAAGAAGGTCGCGCCAATCGGGTATGATCCTGGACTCGGATGGCTGAAAGCTCCAGATGACAATGCAGGCGGCGTTGCCGATGTCCTGGCGCGCAAAAGAGCCGTAGGTGCTCCACTCCACCGTGTGTGAAGGACACATGCAAATGTGATTGGCGCCGGTCATATTCGGGCTTCCGAACAGGTTGAGGAACCGCTTCATTGCCCAGCCGTACGTCCGGTAGGTTCCGCGGGAAAAGGCGAGCGTCTCGGGGCCGAAACGGTCCCGCAATTTGGCGAGTTTATTGGCGATCTCATCCATCGCCTCGTCCCAGGTGATCTTCTGCCATTTTCCTGCGCCTCGCTGTCTGACCCTCTTCAGCGGATAGTTCAGGCGGGCGGGATTATACAGGTGTTCGAGGATGAGCTGACCTCTCCTGCAGAGAGCGCCGCGATTAAGGGGATTTTCAGGATCTCCCTGTACGCTGATTGCCCGCCTGTCTTCAAAGTGCACCAGAATTCCACACCGCACATGACACGGACCGCACCAGCCCTTCTTGATTTCATATCCCTTGCTCATGGCCGCCTCCTGAACGCAACATTGATGTATCCGAAGTGAGCCTGTAGGACGGATGATACTCCCCGATGAGCCGTTCGAACAACCTCGATGCTTTATCTCCATGCGAGTCACGCGTACAGGCTGAAGCCCGCACGCATATAATTCACGCGACTCACCTGTTGACCTTGGCTCGGAGGGCGCGTCAAGACATCACAAGCGAAACAAGCAGCTGGGCGATGACGATCTTGACGACCATGGACGCAGGATAGACCGTGGTGTACCAGATGTTGGGAAGATCGGTGTCGGTCTGCTGATTGGCGTAAACCAGGCAGGCCGACTGGGTCTGGATTCCAGACATGAGTCCCATGACCGCGGCCACGGGCAGTTTCAGGAATTTGTGACCGATGACGATCGTGGTGATTGTGACGACGGCTGTGATCGCAATCCCCGCCAGTATCAGGCCCCAACCGCCCGATTTAAAAATTACGCCGAAGCCCAGACCGGCTTTAGTTCCGATTGTTGCCAGGAAAAAAACAAGTCCTACCTGGCGCAAGACAAGGTTTGCGTTAAAAGGCATTTCCCACGTGATACGTCCTGTGCGTTCCAGGCGTCCCAGGATGAGTCCCATGACCAGCGGTCCGCCGCCGAAGCCAAGCCTGAAAGTCAATCCATGAGACAGAGGAACCGGGATCATGCCCAGGAGGACTCCCAGAACAATTCCCAGCGAAAGGGAAAGGTAGTCCGTTTCGGTGATGGACTTCAGCGAATCGCCGAAATAATTGGTCGCCCGTTCCATGTTTTCCTTGTGCGTAAGAACACGGATGCGGTCTCCCATTTCCAATATGGTGTCCTGTGTGGGAACGATGTCCACATCTCCCCGCCTCAGGCGAGTGACGATGGCATGCAGTTCCTGTGAGAGATTCAATTCCCGAATCGACTTGCCGACTATTTCCTTGTTAGAAACGAATATCCGGCGATAGCGGATGTCCCCAAATCCGAGAGCCAGATGCTCGGGGGCCAGTTCGCCGAATACCAATTGTGCCCGTTGCATGGCTTCCGAGTCGCCTGCGGCGACGACTTGATTCCCCATCTCGAGGACGGTCCTGGAATCGGCAATATCGGTTTTTTTGTCCTTTCGGATTCGCGTGAGAATAAATCCGGAGTCCTTCATCAACGCGAGCGTTTCCTCTACTGTTTTTCCCACGATGGCGGGATTGGTCACGTTAAACGTCCGGCTGAAAATTTCCTCTCTGGCCGACTCCTTTTTCGCCTCGAGCTCCTCTTTTGTCTTGTCGATTTTGAAAATTTTGCCGGTGATGAAAAAACAGAGGATGACGCCGAAGACGCCAAACGGGTAGGTCAGGCCGTATGCAACTACCGTGCTGCTGGCGTTCAGCTCGCGCGCTTCGTGCGAAAGATTGGCCGAAAGGTTTTTTGCCGTTTCCACCGCGGTAGCCATCGCGGGAGTGCTGGTCAGCGCGCCGCAAAACAGGCCGGCCGCGCTGGGAGCGGAGATCCCCACGATGCTGCCCGCGATCAGAGTCAGAATCCCGCCGGCCAGGAGGATCAGGGCGGCGATCACACTGAAACGGAATCCGCGCTTGCGAAAAGACGAAAAGAAACCGTGGCCGGCCTGGAGTCCCATCGGATAGAGGAATAGGACCATGCCGATCACATAAATGTGATCGGGCAAGATCATGCGGCGGTCGAGCGTGCCGAAAAACATGCCCACAAAAAGCACGGCGGCGACACCCAGTCGAAAACCGGCAATGTTGATGTTGCCGATCAGATAGCCGATGCCGATGACGATGAAGAGCAGCAGAAGCTGATTTTGAGCCAGCAGATCCAGCACGAAATATCTCCCGTATCATGTGTTGCAGGCTGAATTATATGCCATTTCGCTGCGGCCGGATCAATGGGATCAGGTTTGGAAAATCGGGCTTCGAGTTTTCCGGATTCGATCCCATCACCGGTTCAGCTTCTGCCAAAGAAAGGTATAGGCCAGGGCGTTCATGTGCGCGATCTGCGCGTTGTCGGCGGCGCCGCTGTGGCCTCCCTCGATGTTTTCGTAGTAGCGCACGTCGAAACCCATTTCCTTCATCTTTGCCATCATCTTGCGCGCATGTCCCGGGTGAACACGGTCGTCGCGCGTGGAAGTGGTGAAAAGCACCGGCGGATATTCAGTGTCGGCTTTCAGGTTGTGATAGGGCGAAAACTTCCGGATAAAGGCCCACTCATCGGGTTTGTCCGGATCTCCGAATTCGGCCATCCAGGAAGCGCCGGCAAGCAGTCTGGAATACCGCTGCATGTCCAGCAGCGGCGCCTGGCAAACAATGGCGCCGAACAGCTGCGGATAGAGCGTAATCATGTTGCCCATCAGAAGGCCTCCGTTGCTGCCGCCCATGGCTCCGAGGTGTTTGGTGGATGTCACCTTCCGCTCGATCAGATCTTGCGCTACGGCCGCAAAATCCTCATAAGCGCGGAGGCGTTTTTCCTTTAGAGCCGCCTGGTGCCATCGCGGTCCATACTCTCCTCCGCCCCGAATATTTGCCACTGCATAAACGCCGCCGCGCATAAGCCAGGCGCGGCCCACTCCGGCGCTGTAACCCGGAGTTTCGGAGATTTCGAATCCGCCGTATCCATACAGCAGCGCGGGATTCGAGCCGTCCAGTTTCAAATTTCTCCTGGAAACCTGGAAATAGGAGATTCGCGTGCCGTCCTTGCTTTTGACAAAGTGCTGACTGACCTCCAATCCCGTTGCATCGAAGAAGGCGGGCAGCTCCTTCAATTTCTCCGGCGTCTTCCCGATGGTTCCGTGCGACAGCGTAGTCGGCGCGAGATAGCCGCTGACGGTCATGAAGTAATCATCGTTTTCGTCGGGATCGATGCCGTTTGCCGAGATCGTAGCGAAACCGGGAGCGCCGGCGAGCGGTTTGCGGGCCCAGGCGCCCTTTGCCGGCGTCAGCACGGTGAGTTTGTTTTTCACGTCATCGAGCACGTTGAGAATCAAGTGGTGGCGGGTCCAGCCGGCGCCGGCGAGCGATGTCGTCGCCGTCGGTTTGAAAAGCACGGTCAGTTTGCGGCCGCCGTTCATGAATTCGTCGAAATGCGCGGCGAGGAGAGATCCTGCGGCGTAGGTCTTGCCGCCGGCAGTCCAGGGACTGCGCAGTTCAATCATGAGCCATTCGCGTTGAACGCCGGCGATGGCGTCGTCGGGGACTTCAACTTTCTTGCGTTTTCCGTCCGGCGTCAGGAGGAACAATTCGTTTGTGTAGAAGGTCGGAGACCGCATGAGGAAGTGACGCTCGAAGCCCGGAGTGTCGTCGAACGCAGCGCTCGCCGAAACGTCCGTGGGCTTGCCTTCGAACACCACTTCGGCGGCGGAAAGCGGCGTGCCGCGCGTCCAGCGTTTGGCGATGCGCGGGTAGCCGGAAGTCGTCATGGAATCCGGTCCGAAATCCGTGCCGACGTAGACGTGATTCCGGTCGATCCAGGAAATCTCCGATTTGGATTCCGGCAGCTCGAATCCTCCCTTAACGAACGCGCGGGTTTCCAGGTCGAATTCCCGCACAACCGTTGCATCCGCCCCGCCCCGCGAAAGAAAAACCAGTGCATGGCGATAGCCGCCTTCCCGGAGAATCTGCGACCCTTTCCAGACCCAGTTCTCCTTTTCGGCTTTGCCGAGAGCGTCCAGGTCGATGAGCACGTCCCATGCCGGCTCTGCTTTTCGGTATTGCTCCAGCGTGGTTCGCCGCCACAGGCCGCGCGTATTTTTCGCATCGCGCCAGAAATTATAGAAGTACGGTCCTCTCTTGCCGATTGAAGGGATCCGCTCTTTGGAATCCAGGATTTTGAGCAGGTCGGCTTTGAGATCGGCGAAGCCCCGTGATTCTGCCAGTTCCTTGCCGCTCTCCGCATTGCGGGCTTTCACCCATTCAAGCGCATTTTCACCCGTGATTTCTTCGAGCCACAGATAGCGGTCCGGCGGTGAAGGGATTGTTTCGCTCTGATGTCCGCCGAAAAGCCAGGCCAGCGTCAGTCCGAGAGTCATGATGCTCGAAGCAACTTTCATAAGAGCCTCCGCAAAAAAGGATTAGATGCCGCCGGTATTATAAACCATTTTCTGCCGTTTCTTCCTGCGTGCGGCATGCGCGAGGGTTTTGGAGCTCGTCCAACTGATTTTTTGGCAAAAGCCACGACTGTGAAAGCCACCGTCTCGGCTAATGCTGTGCACTTTTTACCGCAACGATTCATTGGAGCCTCGAAGAGGCGGCAGAGAATAGGCCCGACCGTAAGGTCGGGAAAGGTGTTGTGTCCGCGATGAGCGCCGAAGGTGCGACACTCGTTGTGCCGCGCATTCAGCGTTCGTATTATTTTTCGCTGCTATCCCGACCTGACGGTCGGGCCTACTCCCTGTCGGTCCTTCGGATCTCCATACGCATTGGATTTAATCTTCCCGGTTCAAAAAGTATGAGACATTATGCGGGACTCCCGCGCTCTGGTGAATATCATTAGTTGAACAGCATATTTGGCCCGGCTGTTTCCGGTTTTGAAACAGTTTCTCCAACGGCAATCCAAACGAAAAGCGTGCTAAGATGGCGGAAAGAAAAATGATCCTGGTGCATCCGTTTGAGGGTAATTCGCGTCTTTATTGTCGGAACTATATTTAAAGGAGATACGCAATGGACCTGGGAGCGGTGGCATTCTGGATTTTCGTGGCGGCGGTTGTGGTTGCCGGTATCTGGAAGAAAAAGCATAGCGAGGCCATGAGGCATGAAACCGTGCGCTTTCTCATCGAAAAGAATCAAAAGCTTGATGAGGCGCAGTTGGCAAAACTCTTGAATCCCGAACCTCCGGACTGGGCGAAGTATCATTTTAATCCCAGCAAACCGGGTGATGGTTACAGGGTGCTGAGGATTTTCGGTACAATGGTATTGTTTGTGGCTCTTGGGCTTTTAATTGTGTGCATCTGGCGTGGCATGATGCTCGGTATCCACCACAAATCAGTGATAGAGATCGCAACGGCAGTCCCGATAATTGCAACGATAGGCATCGGGCTTTTTGTTGCATCCCGTTTCGTGCCGAGACCCCCTCCGGACGAGAATAGAGGCAGATAGGATCACAGGTGAAAGAGCCCATATCGGCGCAGCAACTAAACCAGGCTGCCGAAACTGCCGTGGTCGCTCTTGCCTGCACCGGAGATGGCCAGGCTTTTGCGGAGATCGTGAAACGATTTCAGAGCCGGGTGCGAAGTTTTATGCACCGGCTCTGTAACCGTCCGGATCTGGCGGAGGATCTGGCGCAACAGGTGTTTCTGAGAGCGTGGAAATCCATCGGCCGGCTCAGGGCGCCTGGTGCGTTTCACGGATGGCTGCATCGGATTATGGTTTCCGTCTGGATGGAAGAACTGAGGCGGCGCAAACTGAATCTTGCGGAATGGGATGATTCGGCGCCGGTTGAGGCGCCGATGGCAACGCCGGGGGAACGCATCGATTTGGACAGGGCGCTGATGCAATTGCCTTCGCAGATGCGCCTATGCGTCGTACTGGCATATAATGAGGGTCTGTCACATCAGGAGATCAGCGATTTGACGCTCATTCCACTTGGGACAGTCAAATCCAACATCTTTCGGGGTGCTGAAAAAATGAAAGCGTTGCTTTCGGATTACAGAAGATCCGTTTAAAGGTCTGGCCATGCGGGATGAACTGGATAAAAATCTGCAGTCCTTGTTTGAGGAAAAGAGCCGCAGCCTGACGGAAGAGCCTTTTCTCGGCAACATATTGAGACTTATCGAGAAGAAACGCCGCAGCCGGAGAGTCGTGCGGTGGCTGGCGTATGTTTTGGGTTTCGCCTGCTGTGCCTATTTGTCTCCATTTCTGATCAAAGGATCCGTGGTGCTGTCGGCGCATTTGAGAGATATCTTTTCGGCGATCAACAGTTGCGTAACTTCCCCCGTCGGAATGTCCGTCACCGTATTCATATTAATCTTTGTCTCTTTCAGGCGAAGGCGTGTTTGGAATTCAAACGCCACAACAAGCAAGCCCGGCATTTAGAGGGGTGCGGACTGCAGTCCGCACAGGAGCAAATTTTCCCGGCGGAATCCCCGAAAGGCTCAAATGGTCGAAAGAGCGCAATGGAACCCCATTTTTCAGGTGTGGGGGGTTGTGGGGGACGTCCAAAACTCGTGGGAG
>JAEAME010001398.1_pt1 | contig 17018 bp, 10 predicted proteins | sample 8958731 | NCBI WGS metagenome assembly JAEAME01 (sample SAMN16933194, study PRJNA681113) | bioreactor sludge metagenome | isolation source: anerobic bioreactor sludge (Control) | place: India:Bengaluru | collected 2018-10-24 | reverse complement strand
ACCTGATCATTTTCAGGAAGTCTCTCAAAACCGCTGGGAGTCTCAACATACTACCTAGGAATATGCCCAGGCCATTTGGGAACTCGTCTTCTAGTCTTGGTATCCAGCAAACGGAGCGACCTGGCGAGACAGCGCCTTGTCTCCTGAGGTTCGATTATATCCTGAACATATGTAACATCGGAGGCGAGTGCGAAGGAATCGGCATATTGCCTGGTATATTCTTCAATTCTGGCGGCTCTGAATTCCTCAGGGTTTTCCGAACTCTTGATATCCTTGTCATAGAAGAGCGCCACGGCTTGTTCCGCACCCATGGGACCTATTTCAGCACTGGGCCAGGCATAAATGAGATCCGTGCCAAATCCAGGAAGTATTCCCATGCCCAGCGCAGCACCGCCATAGACCTTGCGTAACAGTATAGCGACTTTGGGGACTGTCGCTTCCGAGAGTGCATAGAGCACTTTGGCTCCATGCCGGATGATGCCCATGTGCTCCTGAGTCTTGCCGGGCAGATATCCCGGGGTGTCCACCAGCAATACAAGAGGTATATTGAAGGCGTCACAAAACCTGATGAATCGTGCCTGTTTATCAGAACTGTTCACCGTCATGCAGCCTGCCATAACCATTGGTTGATTGCCGATTATCCCGACGGTGCGTCCGTTGATTCTGGCAAATCCGGTTATGATTTCTCCTGCGAACTCCGGTTTAATCTCCAGGAAATCATCCTCATCGACCAACGTTTTTATGACCTTGCGCATATCGTATCCCCTCTTCTGATCTATGGGGACTATCTCTTCAAGGTATGGGAGCAATCTCTCCGGATCATCGACACAGTTCCTCTGGGGGGGCTTCTCTTTCCAGTTGGATGGAAGGAATGACAGCAATCTCTTTATCCCCTGCATGCATTCCTGTTCTGTATTCACTCTGAAATCGGCGACTCCGCTTGTTCTGCAATGCACACCGGCACCGCCGAGATCCTGCATGCTGACTTCTTCCTTCATAACCGACTTAATTATGTTGGGGCCTGTGATGAACATATGGGAGATGCTGTCTACCATGAATATGAAGTCGGTCAACGCCGGCATGTAAACCGAGCCTCCGGTGCAGATCCCAAGAATGGCGCTGATCTGAGGGATGGTACCGGAACATCGCGTGTTTACGAAAAACACGACGCCCGCATGTTTTTCGTCGCTGATGCGATACGGGTCATCGCTGCCGGCCAGGTCAGGTCTTATGACCCTTGCTCCGGGTGAATCATTCAGGCCGATGATCGGGACTCCCATTTCAAAAGCCATTTCGTGAATCTTGTACACTTTTCGGCCATGCATATAGCCCATGGACCCGCCGAAGACGGTTGTATCATGGGCAAACACGCAGACGACGCGGCCATCGATTGTACCGTGGCCGGTAAGGATGCCATCGCCAGCCGCCCCAATCCGGTGTTTGATGAGAAGATTGAACTCATTGAAACTGCCCGGATCGAGCAGCAGCTCAATTCTTTCTCTGGCAGTGAGCTTTCCCTTTCCATGAATTTTGGCTATTTTTTCATCGCCGCCCCCGGTGGCGGCTTTTGCCTTTGCTTCACGGAGCTTGGCGACGACATCTCTCATTGTCGAGTCAGGTTGGAACTTCATTTTATCGAGGCCTCCCTTCAGGCGCTTTGCCCCTTGTCAAACAATTTGCCAACTAATATCACCTTGCCTCTAAGTTCCATACTGCCTCGTGACTTCAATCATCGCTTTAACATTTTCTCGTTTGCGTTTCTGCGGCAGCTGATTTTGCATATTTTTTGTCCTCAGCTTCCGCGTCGATCGAAACCTGCGGCACCGTGAGGATGAGCAAAAAGGAAATCAGCATCGTGGCAGCGCCAAGGAGGAAGACGGCTCTCACCCCCGCCTCCAATGAACTGCGGATGGCTCCCACGGCTTGACTGAACATCTCTTTGCCATTGGTTCCCATTTTCTCGAATGAGGTCTCGAGCGCCTTCATCGCTGCCGGAGACAAGAGCGCTTTCGGATCGCCCGGCGCAGAAATGGCCACTTTGTCCGCGATCTGCTTCAATCCTGCGGGGAACATGGCATCGAGTCTGTTCGCATATGCCACGTTCATAACCGGACCGAGGATTGCGGGCGCGATAGCCATCCCCATGGTAATGCTGAAAAATATGGCGCCCATGGACGCTCCGAGCAATCTCTTGGGAACCGCCAATTGAACCACGATCGTGTTGATAGTTGGGATGGTGCCCAATCCAAGACCGGCAAGAGTCGCGGCCAGCACACATATGAAGACGGGAGTGCCGGAATCGAACAACACAATTCCGAAGAGCACCGCCGTGACAAGGCCGTAGCCGCTGATGTACATCCATTTATATCGTTTCGTTTTGGCGAGGATAAATCCCGCCGGCACGCTCATAAAGGCCGTTACAACGGAGAAAGGAGTGAGTATCTGGCCGCTCTTCATGACGCTGATTCCCTGAACTCCCTGCAAAAAAATCGGGTAATACATCATCATTGCCGTCAAGCCAATAAAGGACAACATTCCGGAGACGGCAACGGTGAGAAAAGCGCGATTGCGGAAGACTTGGGGATCCATGATGGGTTCATCCACATGACCTTCGGCCTTGAAGAAAAGCACCCAAAACAGCAGCGCAACGCCCAGCAGTCCGATCACCTGTACTGATGCCCACGGGTAGGTCGTCCCGGCGAAAGAAAAGCCTAAAATTGTCGCCGATGATGCAATCGCAACCAGTATGGAACCACGCACATCAATTTTGCGTGCTGGTTTTTTTGCCATGGCGGGAACGCCGATCGGTATCATCAAAAGACCGAGGACGAGAAATGGAACTCCCATCCAGTACAGGTAGCGCCAACTGAGGTTATCAACGAACCATCCCCCCATCGTAGGCCCAAAAAGAGCGAGAAATCCTTGCGGTACGTGGAGAAGGCCCACCCATTTGCTCCGCGCCACCGGCGCGAACATATCTCCCAATACCGAGTACAAAAGCGGCAGCAGAGCCCCGTTGCCCAGGCGGGATACGGTATTGGCCGCAATCAGAATCACGAACGTCGTGGCAAGAGCGCTCCAGACCGTGCCCGCCAAGAACAGAACCATGCATACCAACAGCATGAAGCGGCGCCCATACAAATCCGAGAACTTGCTGAACAGCAGGGTTACAAAAGCTGCAGCAAGACTGGGGATCGAGATCGACCAGGCATAGAGCGGCATGCCGTTCAGGTCGGCCGCCATTCTAGGCCGGGCAATTCCCAGGGTCTGAATGAAAAAATTCATCGTGAAATACAGGGAGAAGATGGTGATCAATCCGAGAACGATCTGTTTTCTGGCAAGTCCGCCTTCCGTGGGCAGTTTGGGCATTTGTGTCATGCTTGAATCTCCTTGCAGTCGCGGACCCACATCGATTCCTGCGGATTGGAGGAATTCGGGAATCCCTGAGCACCCGCGGGCATTATTTGAGAAAGGGTAGCCTGCCGGTGTCTGTATATCACCACCACAACAGTGCTGTCATCAATGGATGCTGATATCAAGAGCGGCGAGTTGGCAGCAGGCGCAACAGCGCACAGCCAAATTCAACGCGTACCGTTTTCAACAGCGACCATACTCTTCAAATGATTTCAGCATGACCTGCATTTCCTTGATCTGTATCTTGTCCGGCATCTTGATGACGATTATAAGACCGCCGTTCCTGCCGCATTTATCAATAAGATCTTTGAGGAAGGATTCCAGTTGGCCGAGGGACCAAACCTTGACGGTATTGGGGCATCGGACCAGCAGGCACGTATGGCCTCCAAGAATTTCCTTTGCCCGGACGGCATCCACGGCCTCGATCGATGCGAGTACTTTCCCTTTTGGCAGTTCCAGCATGCATTCCAGCCTGTCGCCGAATTTGGATTCAAAAAACGGCACCGGGACGTAGCCCAGTTCCACATGCGCCTGCAGAGATTTCTTGAGCCCAGGCCAATAAAACTTTTTGAATTGTGCATCAGACATGAAGACAGGGTCGCCCCTCCAGAGCGGCATTCCGACTCTCTGAGGATAGTCTCGCGAGGTCTTGTCCGCCGGGATGGCATGAGCGATACGCCTTTCCAGGATCAATTCACAGGCCCGGAGCAGCTTTTCAGGCTGACGATACATATCCAGCATTGATCCTTTCATTCCGCGCAGGAAGCTCGTAACAGTGTCAAAGGGTGCACCGCCTACGCCACCGGCGCCAAATCCGGCGAATGGAGGAAAGCCCAACTGGGCCAGATCTTCAGAGGTATTCCCGATGCTCTCACGGAACTGCATTACATGCCTTCCGGCTTCGGCAAGATGCCTGGCCATTTCGAGAAACTCAGGACCTGCAAAGAGCGGGGTCAGATATTCGAGTCCCATGAACATGCTGTCCAGGGGAGGCAGTTTGGCCAGAGGCGCCAAAGTGCCGTAAATGCGGGGAAGATAGCGGCGAATCATGAAGCCAGAGGGGTCATTCAGGAACATATCGTATTCATCTTCCTTCATGTATTCCCCTTCGATGAATTGGTAACCAAAATCCGGCGGTTTCGGGCCACCCGGCCATACGCAGTTTTTGATATCCAGTTCCGTCATCGCAGCCCCGCAGGACGGGAATCCTGGCTCGCTCATATCGGGTTCCAGGTCCACGGCCATTTTCCGCATCGTTCGCTTAAGGGCCATATGGTCGTAGTAGGCAGCCGAATTGGGAATTCCGGAATAGGCATGCGGTTCAACCAGGACCATAAATGGAACCCTGTCGGGCACTCGCAATTCTATTGCGTCCCTGACGCGTTTGGCTCTTACCGAATAAAGCTGCTCGACGGTTTTCCCGGTCCTTTCCTCAATTTGCTTTTTGAGAAGAGCATTCTCTTCCTGGAATTTTTCCATCTCAGCGGGGGATATCATTATCTTCTCACCTCATAAAATTGTGCTGCAACTAGCCGCCCGTAACTGCCGGAACCTGCACGACCTCAATGAACTCCTGGTTTCTATACTTCTCCTGGGAAACGACTGTAGCAAGCTCGTCATAGGAGCGTATTTGCTGCCCATCGATCACGATAATGCGGTCTGCAAAATCTATGAGATACCTTGCTTCTTCCAGTTCACACATATCCTCGCCGGGATCACCAAAAACCTTGATCAATAGCTTAGGCATCTGCACCTCATGTCTTTCTTTTATTCCTGACCCTGCACGCCATCGCAGACCAGTATGGTTCTCTTGACCAGTGTTTTGGCTATCTGAATCTTGAATCTGTTGTACGGCAACGCTACGGCGTTCCTGACTGCTGCGTCCCCGGCAGCTTCGGCATTGGCTTCATTTATGGGTTTGCCCATAATTGCCTCTTCAGCCTGCGTTACCCGATAGGGGTTGCTGTATACAGCGTTCAAGCAGATCCTGGCGGATTTGACGACTCCACCTTTACTCTCTACGGCCGCAGCACAATTGACAATTGCAAAGTCTATGGACTTCCTCATGGCAAACTTGAGGAATGAGCTCTTGATGCCGGCTGCCGGCCTGGGTATGCGGATTTCGGTTATTATTTCGTCGTCATCAAGAAGAGTTGGCTTCAATCCTTTATCCGCGACCCAAAAGTCGTCCGCTTTTACATTCCTCTTGGATGTTACTATCGTGGCATCCAGCGCAATCAATGCCGGTGCGATATCCGAAGGATTCACTCCGTCACACCCGCAGTTGTAGCATCTCTTGGCCTCGATCTCCGCGATATTAAAATCCAATCCCGGAATATCTTCTTTATCGAGACGATAATCCGACAGGGATTTATCCGGCGCCTTAACCCGGGTAGTCCTTTCCAGGCATTCACTATCGCAGCGAGTGAGATGTTCGACTTTTTTCTCGACCTGCAAGGTACCCTTGCCACCCAGGTAATTATTAATCGCTACGGCGGCCCGGCGGCCCGCAGCTATCGCAGACACTACCGTAAGAGGACCAGATATCGTGGCATCTCCGCCGGCGAACACGTTATCCTCGCTGGCAACCTGGGTATTCGGATCGACAATAATCAAACCCCTTTCGATCTTCAGAAACTTGCTGGCATAGGACAGAATGGGTTTCTGCCCGACTGCGAGAATGACCTGGTCCGCCTCCACCTTGATTTTCGTCGCCCGATCGTATGCAGGAGCAAATCGGTGCTGGCGGTCAAATACCGACGTGCATCGAACCAGTTCCATTCCCGACAGCTTGCCTTTAACTTTCAAGGCACGCGAAGGTCCCCACGAAGGCATCAGCTTTATGCCTTCTTGCACTGCCTGCTCGACCTCTCCGGGCAGGGCGGGCATCTCGTCGCGCGACTCCAGACAGGCTACCGTTACTTCCTGTGCCCCCGCGCGGAGAACAGAAGTGGCAACATCCATTGCGACGCTGCCACCACCGACAACCAATACCTTTTTCGCGCCAATCTGCTCCATGCCCATGTTGATCTTTTCCAGGAAGTCCAGGCCCTGAGTAAGCAACCCTTCGTCAGTTAGTCCCAGAATGGAGGGTTTCCATGCGCCGGTAGCGCAGAAGACGGCATTATATTTTTTCTGAAGTTCACCCAGAGTGATGTCCTTGCCGACATTTACTTTGAACTTGAACTGGACGCCGGTACCTTGAATGGCCTTGATCTGAGCGCTCACCACATCCTTGGGCAGTCGGAACGGCGGAATTCCATAAGTGAGTACACCGCCGGCTTTCTCCTTCGATTCAAAAACGGTAACGCGATAGCCAAGTTTTCGGAGGTAATAAGCGGCAGTAAGTCCTGCCGGCCCCGAACCGATGACAGCCACTCTCTTCGTGCTTTCTTTCCGGGGCGCCCGATACAGGCTATCGGCATGATAGAGCGCATAGTCTCCCACGAAACGCTCGATCGATCGAATCGAGAGGGCTTCATCCAGCTCAACTCGATTGCAATTTTGTTCGCAGGCATGAGGACAGACGCGGCCTGTGATAGCGGGCATCGGGTTGGAACTCAGCAGTATTCGAGCCGCTTCGGCAACGTTGTTGTCCCGGATGCTGCTCAAGTAGGAAGGAATGTCGTTGCCGGCCGGACAACTTGAGGAACAGGGAGGGGGCGCAACCCTTGCGGCGCCGAATATGGAATGGTAGCGATTGTCTCCAATGACGGCGTGGCACATATCGCCACCTTTCCGGATACAGTCAAACCGGTTTTCTTCCTTGCGGAAATACCAGCAACGGATGAGCTGGCAGAGATTGCCGCCGATCGTTCCCATCGCCCGAACATGGGGAGAAGCCGTCCTGCCGGCTGCCTCGCAAAGGGCCGCATATCGTTCACGGACGATGGGATTGAAGGCGATATCCTCCAGCCGGGTCAAGGAGCCTATCTTGAGAACCCCCTTCTCCTCCTTGATATAGTCCAGTCCCGGAATGGTCTTCAGATTGACCAAAACTTCAGGGTAATCCTGAAGCACCTCAAATCTCATTGTGCCCACGAGGTCGGTTCCGCCGGCAAGGATCCAGGCTTTGTTTCCATATTCGCGCAGAATTGAGATCGCATCATCCAGGCTGGTTGCGTTGACATGCTCGAATTTCATTAAGCTTTTCATTTGAATAAACCTCTTATGCTTTCCCCAGCGCTCTCAGGACTCTTTCCGGAGTGACGGGGGTTTCCTCAATCCACTTGCCGATTGCGCTATAGACAGCGGGAACCAATATTGCTGCGGCCGTGGCCGCCTTGCCGGCTTCGCTGCACCCGTAAAGCCCATAAACGCTCCAGCCTACATGTGTTTCCACGAGGGGAGCCTCAACAGGGCCCAGGTCCAATATGGTCAACATCGGATAGCCGAGCATGTTGTCGTTCAGTTTGACTCCGGTACGCGGGTCATAGAAGATGGTTTCGGTGGCAGAGACGCCCACGCCGGCATACGCCCCGCCAAGAAGCTGCTGATCATTCACATCGGGATTCAGCGACTGGCCTACATCATAGGGATGGACCAGTTTGGTTACTTCAACCTGTCCGGTCTCGGTATCAACTTCGACTTCCACAAAGACGCACTGCCGGCCCATGCTGTAAGGTTCCTTCACCGCGGGAGGTTCGTCCGCCGTTTCACCGACAAAGAAATCTCCAACTTCGGCGTGCGACTCCAAACCACGCGGCCGAAACGAGACGACTCTTCTCACCGGAATCCTGTTTTCCGGATTTGCCTTCTCAAAGACAAAACTGTCCTTGATGTCGAGGTCCTCGACCTTTTTGCCAAGGAGCGGAGAAACCGTTGCCGGAACATTGTCGCCATAATTGATGTTCGTGGCTCCCATGCGGAATTTCACCGCATATTCCAGGATGAGCCGCTTCATTCTCCGGGCATTCGTCACCAGGGCGTACGTATTCAGGCTGGAGCCCATGGAACCCATAGGCGGAACGGCATCAAAGTAAAAATAGTCTTTGAATTCTATTTTGACGTCTTCATAGCGCAGCCCGATTTCATCAGCCACGATCTGGCAATAGGTGGAAGGAGCGGACTGGCCGCAATCCGTGCGCCGGTAGAAAATGGTGGCAGTCCCGTCTCTGGCTACGGATATGCCTGGGATCCCTCCCTTTCTGGCGCCGGTATGCCAGCAGGCCACTGCGTAAAAACCGACGCCATGCATCCTGCCATTGGGGAGCCTGCGCGTGCCCGGTGCGTGCCACTTCTTATCCCAATCGAAAGCTTTCTTTCCCGCCTCGACAACTTCCTTCAAGCTGTCTCTTACAGGCATTCCGTTGGGCTTTTTGATGTGTTCGTCCAGCCAAGCCATATCATGTCCGTGGGCGCCATCGTTGATCAGCTGCACCTTTATCGGATCCATATTCAATTGGGCGGCTACCTTATTAATAACCAGGTTCGAAAGAACACAATTGGAGGCGCCGTCTTTCCAGCAGGACTCGTGGGCCTTACTCCAATAACTGTGCACTTCATGAACCAGGACGTTGGGGGTTTTGATGACATCCACAAACTTGCTGGGCAGAGGATGGCCAGCGATCTGTAGAGTGTCGATTTTGATCGACACGATGGTCCCGTCGCTATTAAATCCTACTTTGAAGCGATTTGTTCCGGTCTCGTAGCTGGTTCCCTCCCAGCTCATGGCATAGTCGTCCACCACCTTGATTGGCCGCTGGGTTATCCTGGCAGCTATGACTGCATATCTGACCAGCTGAGCGACCATCCCCATTGCATTGCCGCCGAACGTTGCCCCGTTATATGGGGTATGGACCTTCACTTTTTTAGGACGGCTCCGGTCATTTTTGAATACGGGCGCCGAAATGAAATTTACGTCCGCCGGAATTCGTTGCCCGTGGTACCAGACTTCAATCTCCTCGTCTTTCAGCCAGGTCACGATGCTTCCGGGCTCTACTCCGGCCCAGACGTCGTCCTCGATTTTGACCGACTTAAACTCGACGACGTGGTCGGATGAAGCGAATCCCTTCTCCACATCACCAATTTTGTAGGTCACTGAATCATCGAAGATATTGCTTTCGGGATTGAGCTCCGGGTGAAGGAGCGGAGCGCCGGGTTTAATGGCCTCCTCCGGATCCAGAATGAATGGCATTTGCTCCCATTCAATTCCTTCGCCAATCAGCTTTAAAGCCAGGTCGCAGATCTGTTCGCTTTCCGCGATGACCATTGCTCCCAGCCTTACACCCTGAAAGTCGGCGATATCCGGGAGTATGTTCCGATACCAAAACCAGGATCGCCCGATCACAGGTCTATAGGGGTCGGTGAAGTCTATATCCGGATCATCGTATCGTATTACAGCCCAGACGCCCGGGATCTTCTCCGCCTTGCCGGTATCCATCTTCGTGATACGGGCGTGTGCATAGGGGGAACGTAATACCTTGAGATACAGCATTCCCGGGAGATAAACGTCGCTCGTATACACTGCTCTGCCGGAAACCTTTTCAGGCGCTTCCTTGGGACGCAGTCCGCGACGGCCGATGCAACCGTTTTCGGGAGGTCTCCATATCCAGGGCCGATTTTCCGTTGCTTCCTCCGACATATTGCTATTCCCCTTTCAGCACTTTGGCCGCATCCTGTATAGCCTTGATGTGTGCGGGATAGGTGCCGCAACGGCATAGGTTGCCTGCCAGGGCTTCTTTAATATCTTGCACAGTTGGATCCGGAATACGGTCCAGCAGCGCCTTGGCTGTGACGAGGAAGCCGGGAGTGCAATAGCCGCACTGCGCGGTCCAGTTCATTATATAAGCTTCAATGAGAGGATGCTTGGCATCGGCAATGCCCTCGGCCGTCTCGATCACCGCCCCGTCACAGTCGGCCGCAATTGCCATGCAGGAAAGGGCCGGCCGGCCATCCATGATGACGGCGCAGGAGCCGCAGGCTCCATAGCCATTGCAGAAATCCTTTACCGACGTAAATCCCAGCTTCTGCCTGAGGACATCGCGCAAAGTAAGATTGGGCTCAACATGGAGACTATAGGGTCTGCCATTGACTGTCATCCTCACGGTTCTTGGGGCAATCGTCGAAGGAATCCGGATCCCACGAACGGGAGGCGCAGCGGTTGCACCGTCGCGCGTACTGCCTTTGCCGGCAGAGGCAGTCCCTTCAGGAATTCTTGTTTTGGATGGTTTGGCGGATTTGGCTGCTTTCCTTCGTTTTTCTGCCAGCATAAGTTGTTGCTCCTTTATCAACAGCTGCAACGAAACATTCTCTGCGGATTCTAAGCTTTTCCCAGCGCTCTAAGGATTCTCTCCGGCGTGACCGGGGTTTCCTCGATCCACATGCCGATGGCGTTATAAACGGCCGGGACCAATATTGCCGCGGCTGTAGCCGCCTTGCCGGCTTCGCTGCAGCCGCAAAGTCCATAGGCGCTCCAGCCCAGATGCGTCTGCACAATGGGCGCTTCAATATCACCGACATCCAGTATGGTCAGGATGGGATACCCCAGCAAGTTATCATTCAGCCTGACTCCGGTACGCGGATCATAAAAGATGGCTTCAGTGGCGGAGACGCCTATGCCGGGATAGGCACCCCCGTACAGCTGCTGATCGTGTACATCGGGGTTCAGTGACTGGCCCACATCATAAGGGTGAACCAGTTTGGTTACCTCGACCTGTCCGGTTTCTGTGTCCACTTCCACTTCCACGAAAACACATTGCCGGACGAGCGTATATTTTTCCTTTATATCGGGAAGCTCGGGAGCCTTGTCTCCGACGAAGAACGATCCTCCCTCTGCAGCCGCTTCCAATCCACGCGGCTGCAAGGAGGTGACTTTCGCGACGGGCAGTTTGTTCTCCGGATGGGCTTTTTCAAAGATGACGCCATCCTTAATATCCAGTTCATCAGTCTTTTTGCCCTGGAAAGGGGCGAGCGCCGGGGGGATCGCATTCTGGTAGGCGCGCATTGCCTCGACAGGAGGATGGACGACGTAATCCAAAAGAAGCTCCTTCATTTTGCGCGCATTCACAACCAGCCCGAAGGTATTGAAGCTGGAACCCATGGAACCTGCGGGGGGAACCGCATCGAAGTAGAAGTAGTCTATGAACTCGATTTTGACGTCGTCGTAGCGCAGCCCGATCTCATCAGCCACAATCTGGCAGTAGGTAGTAGCAGCAGACTGGCCACAATCGGGGCGGCGGTAAAAGATGGTGGCCGTTCCATCTCTCGCCATGGATATGCCCGGGACGCCTCCCTTCCTGGCGCCGGTATGCCAACCGGCAACAGCATAAAAACCGACGCCGTGCATCCTGCCGTTCGGGAGCCTGCGTGTTCCCGGCGCGTGCCATTTCCGGTCCCAATCGAAAGCCTTCTTGCCGGCCTCGACGATTTCCTTCAGGCTGTCCCTGAGGGGCATGCCGTAAGGCTTCTTGACATTTTCGTCCAGCCATGCCATGTCGTGTCCTAAGGCGCCATCGTTGAGCAGCTGCACTTCTATCGGGTCCATATTCAAGCAGGCTGCTACCTTATTCACTACCAGGTTGACCAGGGTGCAGTTGGCCGCCCCATCTTTCCAGCAAGACTCATGGGGCCTGTTCCAATAAGCATGTGTCGAATGCACATAAACGTTCGGCGTCTTCAGGGTATCGATGAACTTCGACGTTATCGGGAGACCGTTTTTCTGGTTAATATCGATCTTGATGGCCACGATCGTTCCATCATCATTGAAGCCTACCTTGTAACGGGCTATTCCGGTCTCAAAACTGTTGCCTTCCCAGCTCATGGAATAATCATCCACAACTTTGACCGGGCGCATGGTCTTCCTGGCTGCTATCGCCGCATACCGGGCCAGCTGACATGCAAGCCCCATCGCGTTTCCGCCAAAGGTGGCGCCATTAAACGGCGTGTGTGCTTTCACCTTTTTGGGCTGCCTTCTATCGTTTTTGTACACGGGAGCGGATATGAAATTCACATCTACACCGATTCTCTGCCCGTGATACCAGAACTCCAGATTGTCACCGGCCCATTGGACAACCATGCATCCGGGTTCCACGCCCGCCCAGACGTCATCTTCATTCTTGACCTCGCTGAACTCGACGACATGATCGGAGGAGGCGAATCCTTTCTCGACATCCCCCTGGTCGAGAATCACGGCATCTTTCCAGATGTTATTTTGGGAATTTCTTTCCGGGTGCAGGAGAGGAGCGTCAGGCTGGATTGCACGTTCCGGATCCAAGATTATGGGTAATTGCTCCCAATCGATTCCTTCTCCGATCAATTTCAGGGCATGGTCACAGATTTGCTCGCTTTCCGCGACTACCAGCGCTCCTAACCGGACGCCTTGATAATCCGCGGTATCCGGCAAGATGGAGTTCCGATGCCAAAACCACATGAAACCCAATACCGGCTGATAGGGATCGCTCAAATCGATTTCCGGATCATCGTACCGGATTACAGCCCAGACGCCGGGGAGGGCTTCGGCCTTGCTGGTATCCATTTTCCGGATCCTGGCGTGGGCATAAGGGGAATGAAAAACTTTCACATACAACATCCCCGGCAGGTAAACGTCATTTGTATAAATCGCTCTGCCGGTGACCTTCTCCGGCGCCTCCTTGGGACGCAATCCTCGCCGGCCTATATAGCCGCCTTCCGGCGGCCTCCATAGCCAGAGCCGATTGTCTCTTGACTCTCCCCTTTCACTCTCATTTGCTGCCGTCATTCCTGGTCCTTTCGCTCATAAGAGCAATCAGAGTGCCAAGCATTCAACAGAGAGGATCCCGCAAAAAAAACGACAGATTCCTGCGACGAAATCTTTGATTTTTCCGGATGATCAACGGTTCCCTTTGCAGGCATGTTTCGCAGTGGTGATGCTTCGTTCGCATCGTAGTACGTATACGTACAACGGTATGATCAACCGTAGAATATCGGGCTTTGTGTGTCAACAACAATATTACCTCTGTTATGCACGGAAACGGGCTTTTGCCCAGGATGCGGTTTTTCCGCCTATCCGCCTGGCACAGGCACGGGTGGAGTGATTGTTCCTCAGATTCCCTGCGGCTCAACCGCCAATGCTGAGGATGTTGAAGTGACAGGACCATACATGCACAAGAGCATATGCGGAACTGCACTGATTTGATACGGATGATAATGAGGAGATGCTATAACCCAACTCTATAATGCGTCTTCTTTATCGAACAGGTTTAATCGAGTGGCCCCCGAGCAGATAAACCGCTCCAAGATTATAGCCTGACACATCACCCGATACAAAAATGTTAAGATTGTCAGGTGAAACGACAGCAGGTATTTTGCCTCCGGGTTTAAGGTTTGCCAGGAATACAGGTTTGCGGTCTTCAGGAATATTCCCGGTTCCTCCCCAGGCTTCGGACTTTTCCGAAAGTCTCCTTTTGAGCCCCTCGATCTCAGCCTTGCTTAACTGCTCATAGGGTACGGATGTTTTGTCTATAATGTAATCCTGAAGGCTCTGCCTGGTATAGCCCCGTTTCTTCAGTTCCTGTGCCGTATCGGGACTCAGTATGAAAACATAGTTGAGAGGCCTGACACCAGCTCCTGCAAACATACTGCGGTTAGGAGCAACCCTGTTAATAATGCTTTTCAGAACGTCATCAATTTTCCAGGCTCCTCCGGTTCCGCCGCCGTAAATAGTGAAATCGCCGCCCAGACCTATGCCGGACACGGTAACATAACTGTCTTCCGCCCGGTAGCCTCGCACAGTGTGAAATGGAGCCCAGGGACTCAATGCATCATTTTCAGCCAGCACATAAAAAGTATGGGATGACGCCCTGCCGGTTAATGCCGTATCAAGCTTTCCCGGTCTTAAATGGCCTATATTATTCATGCACAGCCTCACAGCGCGTCCGATAGTATTATTGGCCCGCCATCCGTGCCCCAGTAAACCTGTTCCGGAGTGCATATTGATTCTTTTCGCAATGGGGCCGGACACGGCTATCAAAAGGTTAAAGGACGCGTCTGAAGAAAATACGTGACTGGAAAATCCCCTATCGGATATCCCTTCCATAGCAGCGATAATAACTGGGAAATATTCTGGTTTCGCGCCGGCCATCACTGCATTTACAGCAACTTTACCCACAGTGACATGCACGAGGTCGGCACTCCCGTCATGTACTTGTATTGTCCCCAGTTTTGTATCAGGTGAAAGGCTGGTTGCCTTTAACATCTGTTCGACATTATAGCGAGTGGGAGGGACCAGTGGGAGTCCATCGCCCCATTCATTATCCATGAATAGCTGGTTGAATTTTTCATAGGCGGATTCCAGGCTGTCGCCGGCAATTCTTACAAACTCAGGCGTCGCCTTTTTCGGTCTGTAATTGGCATTTTTCTCTGAAGGCTGTATCGGGCGGGTTAACGCATCTATTATATCGTCCAGAACCATTTCGGCGCAGGGCATCATGGTCTCTGCGCTCGCCCTATTCGGGTAAAATTCCATACTGGGCAGGGGCACCATACGCACAGACGGCATGCCAAGATGGGAAGCGGCTACTTTTGCATTATATAACACGCGGTCACCAAAAACAGCGACACCGGGTTTGCCGAGTTTTTCCAATTTTACTGTCCAAGTTATGCTGTCCCAGGCTGCCTGGCCCGCATCTCCCACCGCATAAACAAAGGCATCTTCTTCCTTCAATATCCTTTCCTCTGCATTATCCACCCACCGGGTATATCTGGAGATCGTGACTGAAGGATATTTCTTCTTCAGAAGTATTTCCAATGCATCCAGAAAAAACTCTCCGCCCGATTTTCCGGCGTAGAGCAATCCGATCTTCTTCTGGAACAGGTCCTTGAGCCGCGGAGAAATCAGTGAGATTTCAGATGGCATAATCCACTCGGCTTCAGGATTAAGCACCTCGAGTGAAACACCTTGTGCCTTCCCTTCAGGCTCGGCGGCAAATGTATTTGCATGCACCGGGGTCATAGAGCAAACAAATAGCAAAGCTATTACTGATCTAAACCATACCGTATAAAACTTTCCCATTTCTTCCTCCTTCTAAATAGTCTGAAGATTGAGAACCGTTTTTTCCCTGTGGCGGCTTTATAGTTCCCGGACTCTAACTCGGGACTCTCACTCCCGGTTTGGGGAGAAACATCTCACATAATGTCATGGACTCATTCCGGAAGGACGTATAATGGCGGCTCAATGCCACATGCTTGCCGTTATGCGGAGAATGGACACCGGTCTTCCGCACCTCTTCATCCTTCCATGTAATGAAATATGCTGTTATTTCAATAATATATTAGGGCTTTTGAAAATAGCCAATCCTATCACCCGAGAAAGTCCCCACCCATATCTCATTGCCTACGACAAGTGCCGTACTGCCATTCTGCGGGATTGCCGTTTGATCAACACCGGTGACTCGTTTTAATTCCAAGGTTTCAGGATGGACACTATACACGGACCATCCAGTCCGGCATGGCGGGTTTTTGCATTCCTCTGGCGGTACATAATTATTGCCCACGGTATACAGCATCCCATCATCCCCCCAACGGATGTTATCAGGCGTGATGTTGATTTTAACTCTCTCCATTGTGATAGGACTTTTTGTACGGTTAAATCGGACTATCTCGCGTGTGCCAAAGGCCGTCACATAGACCCATTCCTTATCCGGAGATAACGTGATCCCGTTTGGACCAGATAGCTCAGTACCAGGAATGGCTTTTACATTTCCGCCGGGATGCCATTCATAAACAGCACCGCTGATCTTGCCCTGGATGAGCTCCTTTATGGAATTCGGCGCGGTCGGATCGAAATACTTCGTTGTAAAAAAACCGCCATCTGGCAGAATCGCAACGCTGTTCGCCATGATCTCTTTGGGTAACATTACACAACCCACCCAGCGAATCCCTGGTTTAGCACCCGTAACATTTATATTAAATGCTTCTATGGCTTCCCTTTCTCCATGATTGATGATGTACAGGCGATACAGGCCTGATGAATGTCGCTGCAGGTCCAGTCCATGGGCGGAAAATTTGTTAGGGTTTATCGGGCCCGGGCAGGCATTGAACATTTCCTTATCGTGGTCAAATTGTGGCGTTGCCCCCGGAAAGAATTCTTCGAATGTCTTCTCTTTGCGATTGATCAGGTAGATATGGCCGTTATCATCCGTCTTTGAAGCCTGGCCGTTCAAGCCGGAAGTGACCAACCATTGAGTATCGCCAAGCGGAAGGATATCCTCGGCATTCTTGGGGCCGTGAAGACATTTAATATCACCGGAGCCTGGACGATCATCCGCAATAGCGGTACTCCCGCAAACCATTAGGATGCAGGCAATGAATGCCCCCAGTTTATGCATACTGTTTAGCTTTCGGTTTGTCATCTGCCGTCCCTCCTTTGAGAACTACATTATTTTAAGGTGCCTGGTTTCCCGCCGCCCCGGAGTTTCCAGCTCCTCCAACGTCAACCCATCTCGGATTCTCATAAATCGGGCACGCCTGTCGAGAATCTCTCGCCCGACCTCCATGCTCTCGACAGGCTCATCTTCTTTGATGTCGATTTTTCTCATTTTTAGGGCTAAAACCCTCGCAACTCTTCTTCGGGCTTTGGCGCTTGCGAGAAAAATTCCTAGGCTGCTTGGCAAAAGCAGTCCACCTGC
>JAEAME010001394.1_pt1 | contig 17035 bp, 9 predicted proteins | sample 8958731 | NCBI WGS metagenome assembly JAEAME01 (sample SAMN16933194, study PRJNA681113) | bioreactor sludge metagenome | isolation source: anerobic bioreactor sludge (Control) | place: India:Bengaluru | collected 2018-10-24 | reverse complement strand
AAATCATGAGACATATCCGCAGAGTACAAAAGTACTTTTCGACACTTGGCTTCAGATAAGAAGAGAGGGGGGTAATACACCGCAAATAGTTCCTATGTGTGGTGATATGCCGTCAATATTGGTAGTTGATATGTACACCATATCGCAGACCATATTTTCTAAACAAGAATACGATGAGCTTTTGTTTAAATGGGAAGGAAAACCTCTTATACTTGGCAATACAGATGACCCCAAAGGCGATACATGGACCGTGTCAGGTACAACTCCTCAGTCAAAAGAGAGGTTTTATGAAATTATATGCTCTAAAGAGAATGTTAAGGAGTTTTATGAAAGCGGAAAGTTTCATGAATGTATGAAGAAACTTACTGTCAGAAAATGTTGGGCATGGCAGGCATCAAAGTATGATGAAAATAAAGATTATGCTGGATATTGGGATTGGCTTGATTGGCATCCGCAATCCTGCGGAAGAAATTTTGCAGGTGAGATAGAGCAAATATCGGTAGCCATGGGTATACATGCCCATACAAGTACGGGCAGAAGTTATGTAGGTAAAAAGGATTACGGTACGGGTCTCGAAGATTTTGACTTTACTTTAGGTACAGCAAAATATGGTTTGTGCTTCAAGCAGCAGTTTGAACATGCTCTAAAAATTAACCCACAGGTTATTATGATAACCGGATGGAACGAATGGTATGCCGGATGTAATAAAATACCTAACAATGATTTAGTAACCGGACACACCAAAACCCCTGGTTATTACTTAGTTGATCAATTCAATCCGGAGTTTTCACGTGACGGCGAACCTATGAAAGTACGTGATGGAGTAGGATTCGGTGATAATTTCTATTACCAAATGGTAAACTACATAAGAGAGTTTAAAGGAATAGACAAAATGCCCGTAGCTTCCGGACAAAAAACTATTGATTTATATGGTGATATATCAATGTGGCATGATATAGGACCGGAATTTAGAGATACATTAAACGATATAGCTTTTAGAAGGCATCTTTCTTGGGGCGGTGCCTACATGTACATCAATAATTCGGGGAGAAACGATCTGGATTATGCAAAAGTTTCTCAGAATGAAGAGTATTTGTATTTTTTAATTACCACAGCCAATGATTTGATCGTAGATGACAAAAGCAACTGGATGAACCTATTTATAGATATAGATATGAATCATAATACAGGTTGGGAAGGTTATGATTATGTATTAAACAGAAGCCGAAGCAGTGATAGGGTATCAGTAGAGAAGTTTGTTAATAACAGCTGGATTTTTGAAATTGTAGGCGAGGCGGATTATTCAATTAAAAAGAACGGTATAATGATAAAAGTACAAAAGAAATTACTCGGATTGACAGAAAAAAATGTGTCATTTGATTTTAAATGGGCCGATAATTCTACTGAAACAGGAGATGTATTGCAGTTTATGGACCAAGGGGATGTAGCTCCGGATTGCAGATTTAATTTTAGGTATATCACAGAATAAGAATTATATCATTCAAAAAGGTATAAGAAACGGAGAATTCAGCACTGATATTTCATCTGAAATACTTACTAGGCATTTTTAGGCAACAGCTGTTGGTAAGATAAATATAAGTATCATTTAGCTTTTAAAAAATGCACATGAGTACATAACAGTTTCTAACATATTCTATTATTAAGATTATTGACATATATAGTCCTTGTAACTATAATCAAATAAACGGAGAATATTTCATTATCGCTAATCACAAGATTATGTTATATAGGGAGTAAGCATTATGCCGATCATTTATTGTTCAAATTGTGGTAATCAAAATACAGATGAAAACAAGTTTTTTTATAAATGTGGTTATCCGATTCAAAACACTACTTCGCAGGTTGAACAAAAGCCTGCGGCAAAATGTATGCCGGGAACATTGGTTGCATCAAAGACTGTCGGCGCAGCTGTTTTATGTGAAATTAACAGTCTTTCGGTAAAAATGCCGGGACCTTTTGCACTGATATTTAATCAGATAAAGCATATTTTATTAAACTTTAAGAACATTTTTAAAGATAAAAAGCGTCTTGTCATCACTATATCCATAGTTTTGTTTTGGTTGGTTCTTATGATTTTAGGATTTTGGTTCAAGTCACCATATTTAGGCTTCCTGAATTTTATATCATTTGCAAAAGCGGGAGCATCCGGCGGCGTATTTAATATTTTAGGGGGAGCTTTTGGAAAAGGACTTGTTGCATATTTCCTTTTTTCGATTACAATACCTCTTTTAACAGGTAAGAAACCATTGAAGAACATGGGAAAGGGAATAGCAAGCTCATTTAAAGCTTTTAAGATAAACAGTACAAAGGATGCGGCAAACATTTTAACTGGGTTTGCATTAGCACTTTTAATGTATAGCTTTTTTAACCCCTCCTATAATATTATTAACAGTATGGTCGGATTTGCAGCTTCTGTATTGGCTTTAGGTTCAGTGGTTAATAACGGGTTTTTATTTAGACTCATTACATCAATAATATATATGTTAACTAAGAAAGTGAAGCTTGATTCTGCAGAAAAGGTAACATATACTATGAGTTCCGGTTTTATAATATCTGTTCTTATATCATTAATTCCTTTAAAACATATATGCATATATATTGCATTCTTATTCCTTATTGTATCCTTGATCTTGCGTCTTATACCATCAAAGAGACAATGTATATCCTTGCTTTTATTGCTTTCAGTGATAATGCCTTCTGCGTTTTTAACTGTTTCCTTGTACGCAAAGGATGTTGACCTTGACAAAGCATACCCCTATGATGATTATGAGAACTATACCTATTACGTAAAACAACCACAGTCGGATGTCAGAGAAGAAGAGGACGGCGTTGTAATTGTATATGATATAAATGTAAGGGATAAGTCGGGAAAACTGGTATCAGTGGATAAGTTTGAAGTGAAAATCAAGAACTTTCCGAAAGATGAGTATGTGACTATATATGAATCAGATAATGGCAGAGCAGGATATAAAACCAGTATCGGTATACCATATATTTATTGGGCAAAGAGTTGGAAGGATTTTAAAGAATCGATTGGTAAAAATTCAAAGGTTACCGAGGTTGATTTTTTAGGATATAAAGCACTTAAAAAAGAGGGAACAAAGGTCGATAGCTTTTTTAACAATAACCGTACTTTTGCTGACAGCGTCAGCTATTGGCTCTATATTGAGGACATAGTGGTTCCGAACGGAATCATAGCTTTATCTGTTGATTGGGAAGCGTCCTCGTATGAGTATAACGGATATACGGCGTCTCCGGATAAAAAGAAAGAGGCAGAAGCCCGTGCTCTTAGTAATTTCAATTCTGCAATGGACGAAGTTAGGAGCAAACTTAATGAATATTCAAGTATAAAATTTGAAGCAAAAAAGATTGCGAATATTATTGTAACACCGCCGAAAAAGAAACCTAAAGCGAATGTCACAGTTAACAGTGATGCACAGACTGTACCGGGAGTAGTGGCAGTTACAATAATTTCGGCCATAGTCACAGCAGCAGTCGCTGCCACGGCGGGAGGGGCTAATGTAACAAAAGATGATGACTCAAAAGAAAGCCCAAGAAGTAATTACAGAATGATACTGTATAAAGAATTCGGAGATAAAATCAGATATGACAGCGATGCTGTTTTTGTATATGCAAAAATAGTGGAGGTAAAACCCGGAGGTACGGAAACAGACCGACCAGATTTATCCTCGCACATTGAAATCTATTCTGATGACAGTTTTCTTACGGTATCCGATGCTGTTTTAGTCGGTGAATATGTAGGTTCGTCTGTTTATGCAAGTTCTTCGACAGGCAGTAAAAAAAATGAGGGAACAATCAGTTTCAGGTTTACAGGTGAAGGCGGAGTATTTCTTAATAATGTAAGATTTAATATGATATCCGAGTGCTGCATCAGTGTTGAAAAACAAAGTCTGTATGTTTTAGGTGAATCGGGGGATTCTTTTAGGATGAAATTTGAACTTGTAGATTTTATAAGTGTTCCCAAGATTAATGTTCAGTGCATGCAAAAGGAGGCTCCTTTTATAATAGAAACAGTTTTCGACAAGAATGAGTTTTTTATTGTAGCGACAGATAACGGGTCCGGAAAACCCTTTGAAAGATTTTATGATTCATTTACCTGTGAAATTATTGCGGAGGGAGAAAAAGAAAGCGCTCGGACCGTATTTAGTGTTGTCATGTGTTATGAAGGGATTCTTCCTGATTTCTTAGGAAAAGAGAAAGAGATTAAAGGCTATAAGAATAAGAATGACGAAATGGAGAAAACCCTCATATCAATTTCTCAAGGAATATGGAATTATGAAAATAAACAGCTTGAATTACAAAAGCCTGAGAATTTAGATATTGAGGTTAATGACGATATTGATATACTGAAAATAATCGGTATAAATATTGAAGAAGCAGAAGGATATGAGTCCGTTTCTGATAAAAGTTACTATGAGTTCAGTGCAAATATGTCATTACCTTATGATAAATTAATCCCCGGATATATAAGATTAAAGAGTAGCGTAGGCGAAAAGGTTTTTGAGAGTGAAACAAGAATTAACCTAATACCTGATCTTGTTGAGCACAGCAAAAAGAAGGAAGCAGAATACAATAACTGCAAGAGAATTATTAATACATATATGCCCGAAAGTTTTAGGTATAGAAAACTGTCTGAACTTGATAAAGCACTTCCTACATTGGGAATTGCAGATTTAGTGGCATTCAGACACAATTGCTGGGCTATGGCACAAAGACTGATACTGCAGGAAAAAGAGAGCTACTTAATTGAGTCGTATTGGTATGATGAAGCAATTGCAGCTGCAGAACTAGGTGTATATGTAGGCGATATTGCTTTGGATGTAGCATTAGCTCCTTTTGGCGGACCTATAACAGGCTTTGTTGTTGTTAACGTAAAAGGAGTATTACTTGAACTGATTTCAGTAAGAATTGAAAAGGGAGCTTTCTCTTTTAATGATATACTGGATCTAATCATTAATCGCTTTCAAGAAATATTAGGCCAGGCGGATGGATTAATAGAAATACCCAAATATGATAATCCTAAGGCTCTTATAGCATGGCTTGCATCCTATTTAGTTTATAGAGTAATGTACCGTTGGTACTTTGATAAAGATGAAGAGGATAATCCCAAAGGGATTACTGAAGCGTTTAAAAACGGATTAATGGATTTGGCAGGTAAGAGCACTTCGATGCTTCTGGGTGAATATGCGAAGAGTGTTGCAAAGAAGAGGGGACTTGATATTAACAGTACTTCGGATAAAGAGCAGGATTGGGTAAACGAAAAAGTAAGGGAAGCTTCAAAATACGGTCTTGATAAAATGGATAAAGCCGCTGCGTATCTTGATAATAAAACAGACGATTTTGTTAAGCCCATACTTGGGTACCTTGATAAAATTAGAAATGGAGTTATATAGCTATAACGGATAAAACCGTATAGACCCCTCGCAAAATAATAGGTTGTTATTAATTGCATTATGTTATATTATTATCTATGATTATGTAAGGAGGTTCATTATATGGGACAGTTTTGTAATAAGTGCGGCTCACCTCTTAGTGAGAATAACAGTTTTTGCGGTTCATGTGGTGCAAAAGCAGAAGAGAAACATGAAAATTCAATTAAAAGGACAGTCGGAAAATCAAAAATATTGTCGGTAATCAGGTATAATGCTTCTGCTGCAAAAGGAGAAACAGTATATGCCGGAAATACCGAATTTGAGTCTGTCATAGCTTTAATCGGGCCTGTTAAGTACTTTGTATCAGGAATAATGAGTGTTATACGCGGTGCCAAAAATTTAATAAAGAATAAAAAAATATTAATACCTACCGCTATACTTTCAATATTGTGGATAGTATTGGTTATCCTTAAAAAAACAGGTTTCAATCCTCTTCCAATAAAAATAATGTCGTTTTTAACTTATGCACAGGGCGGAATAAGTAACAATTTATTAAGAGCAGCAGGAGGCCTTATCGGTAAAGGCGTATTTGCTGCGTTTTTCATATCATTTTTTGCAGGTGATAATCCTTTTAAGGGATTTGGAAGAAATATAAGCGGTGTATTTAAATCAATTAAATTTAACACATTATCTAAGTCTTCAATATCACTGATTGCTGTTGGAATTGCATTGGTCATGTATAACTTTATAACAGGATACGCAACGCTTTGGAACAGCACTGCATGCATAGCTGCATTATTAATGGTAATACGTTCTTTTGGAAAAACTAACGGATTTTTGAGAACATTCTTAATAACACTGACATCCAAGAAAATAAACGGTGTAAGAAAAGCAGATAATAGTCTTGTAGAACAGATTATATCCGGTATTGTTATCGGACTTGCATTGTCATTGCCGTTATCAATTATACCTTTTGTTTTTTTACCATATTGTATAGGTATATTATTAATAATCATCGGAACAGTTATGAAAATTGTCCAAGTTTGCAAACTCAAACAAATTGCTGCAACTGCTGCATTACTGATAATGCTTATGGGATATTTTTTGCCTATTGTTACAAAGGCAGAGGGAAGCGATGATGAATGGGCAGGAACATGGACTCTCAAAGATATAAAGATAATCAATAATTCACAGGAACTTGGCAGTTATTACAGTTCAACGGCAAAGGATCTGACAAAAGAATCTGTTAAAGCTACAAAAACATTGTATGAACATGAATTTAAATACACAGGTGAAGAATTTACATCCGATATAGTTGAGTTAAGAGACGGTGAATATGTACCGATACATTTGTATAGCGGGGAGTTTTTTAAAACACGAGTAAAAATAAATGAACCTCCAAAATATCTGCGTGAAAACGAAAAGGTTACTTTAAATGTTGACTTTGAAGTATATGACAGCTATATAAAGTTCTTCGACTACTTCTATTATACCGTTAACGGAAGAATGAGTGTATATAAAGGAAAAGAAATAAGTGATAAAGTGCGAGTTGGTTCATCTTTTCCACTTGCAAAAATGGAGATAGAAAAAGAAAAAGAAAAACATATAAGAGTTTCAACAAATACGCCGTATGGTCTGACTAACGGTGAAATAATGGGACTGGAGATTTCGTTTGCATTTGATGAGTATTCCAGAAGCCCGATAATTACATATGGCCATACGCAACAAGAATATAAATATGTCAATATAAAGGTTATATACTTATATGAATGGAAGTACGGTATTAATAACATGATTATTAATACAAATGCTTCTGACGGACCCGGTGAAACTGATGTATCCGTACCCGCAGCTATTATCACAAGCACTTTAGGTATAATTGCGGCGGCAGGAATGGCAGCAACGGCTCTGGACCCCGAAAACGCAAATAATGCTGATAAAAAAGGCAGTACATATAAGATGTATATACAGAAAGATTTCGGGAATAAGATAAGATATAACGACCCCGCTGTTCCTATATATGCAAGAATGGCTGAGATTACTAAACAAGGGGAAGAAATAATACGTAATGATTTAACATCAAAAATAGAGATTTTTACTCAGGACACATCGATGGTAGTAGGCAATAGTGGTTTGACCGGAAACTATATGGGTGCATATATATCAGCACAAGCTAACGGAGAATCTGAGTATGGCTCTGAAGGAATTGTTTCCGTCAGGTTTATGGGTGAAGGCGGTAGTTTTCAGAATAATGTCACATTTATGCTGATAGGAAAAGCATATATCACTTATCCTGATATAAAAAGTTATAGCGGTGTTAAGGTTGTCGATATGATAATGGGTGATAACTTTACTTATGAGGTTGATTTCGAGGTATGTGATTTTATGGAGCTTCCATCTGTTAAAGTGGCGGATAAAGAGAGCACACAATTCAATATTTCGATTGAAAAAATAAATGAAACTAAATATAAAGCTATTATCGAGAATAAAACAAAACCTGCGGAAAAACCTAATACGTTGCCTGTAAATGAATATATTACAATTACCGCTGAAAATGACAAGGAATATGCGGAAAGTCAGTTTTGTATCTCTTTATATCCTGAAGGGCTTTCGGTTAATGGTGAATTTGAAGAGGACAGACTAAGAATCCACGCATGTAAGAACTCAGACGGCGAAGATTTGAATCCTATTATTAAGCCTGCAAGATTGAAAGTCACTTTGGCGGTTAAAGATACCGATGAGAACGGTAAGCCAATATCAAAACTTGTTGATTTAAAACAAGCCGTAGTTACAGTAGAAAAATTAAAGGGTACTGATAAAAAAACAGATGCTTTGGTTGAAAAGTTTAAATATAGCATTAATACAGAGAACTCTGACGAAGGAATATATTACATAGAACCACAGGAAAGTATTCCTGAGCCCAAAGAACCATATTATTTATCGCTTACGATTAAAGCGGAATATAGAAATGAGCAGTACAATGTGGATGTTCCTGTAAGACTGACAGGTGAAAAACTTGACTCTATGTCAGATTGGAACAAAGAATATGAATTATTAAAAACAAGAATAAAAAGATACGGAATATCAAGTGAAGTGGCCATGATTCTGCGCCAACACAGCAGAAAAATGTCAACTGCTGAATTGCGTTTGATAAGTAAAAAAATAATAATGGATGCGATTGAATACTATACGCAGGAAGGTAAAGAATTTAATGAAATTGCAGACAGTATGGAAAAATGGGAAGATTTCCTTGGTGTACTAAAGTGGTTTGGTGATCAGGCATTTTCTTATTTAATGACAGTATACACAGGACCTGTAGGTGAAGCAGTCATAACACCTGCAAAAGAAATTATGGTCGCTCTGATAGGAGAAGTTGGCACACAGCTGATTTCAGGAGAGAGCTTTAATATGGATAATTTACAGGTTGGAAATAATATTGCCTCTGCTTTTGAGAATTATTTAATGACTGTGGTTGGCGGTGAAAATGTAAGTGTAAAAAAAGCCGGAACAGTACTTGCAGGGTTTGCTGTATTTAACATGGCAAAACATTATGTCATGGATGTGGATATGAACGGGAACAGAGATTTCTTTAATGCAATTACCGCTGCATTTGGAGACTTAACAACTACAGCGATGAAAGCAGTAGCCGGAGAGTATTTCGGGAAATTCGTTAAGAACCCTAAGATTTCAAAGAAGCTTGAAGCATGGGGAGGAAAATGGCTTCGCAAATACCTGCCTGATTTAGCTTGGCAAAAAACCGGTAAGGATATTTTAGAATCGGGTCTGACGAAAGATACAGCTTACATTATAACAAAGGTTGACTTTATACAAAAATATGTAGAAGAGTTGTGCGGTATGGGAGCAGCAAAAGTTTATCAGGCAGTAAACGAAGGTTCTGAAAAACTTGTATCGGATAATTATGTTGTTAATGTTACCTTATATTCTGATGAAAGTAATCCTCAGAACGATATCAAAGTATCTTTAGATTTAGTCCGTGTTAAGGATAAGCTGTTTGAGTATATATTTAATAATGCATTTGGTTCGTTTCCTTTCCCTACATCAAAAATAAACGCACCAGACGATCCTATATACTACAGTGATAATCAGTAGAATTTTGTAATTTATAAAGGCAGGTGTTTTAACCTGCCTTTATTGCATAATTTAGTGTTCCGTCTTAACTCTGTTTTTTAGAAGTTACTTAAGGCTCATCACGGATTATTGCTGTACCAAGCGCTTGCTCTAAAGCATCCTCTACTGCCATAATTATTCCTTTACTTGTTCTTGTGGCACCTGAAACAGTGTCTACATCAGTTGACTGGGCTTCGATTATTTCTTTTGGAATCACATCGAAAGCTCTTGTGGCAAAGCTTGGTGTTTCATTGTTTGAACCGATCTCCACATCGGTTATTTTGTTGTCTTTTATTGTAACTACAACATCCAGTCCGCGCCTATAACCAGTTCCTGTTCCGGTATAAATACCGTCTTTATAACTTTCTGCAAGTTCACGCTGGATTACTGCTGTATCCGATGTTGACGGATTAATCATACCTCCGACAGAATATATACCGGCAAATGCCGCAACTACGACCGCGCTTCCGAGTGCAGGATTTATACATTCTCCGGCAAATTTTGTTTGAGCATTCTTTTTAGGGCAGATTTCTACACACTTTAAGCAGTTTATACATTCGCCGCGATTTATAAAGCGGTATGCCCATAGCACAAGTATTTGTACATGCTCTGCATTTACCGCAATTATCTCTTGGTTTATTAATATTAAATATTCTTATTTTAGATATAACGGTAAATACTGCCCCTAAGGGACAAAGGTACCTGCAGAAAAATCTTTCAATGAACATTGCACCTACTGTTATAATAGCTAATAAGATGAATCCGATTGTAAAAGTACTTATTGCCTGTGAGACATTCGGAAACGCTGCAAAAGCATCCCAAGGACTGGCGTTATCAAAAGCTGTACTTTTTAAAGTCCACATTACGATAATTATGAATACAAGAATTATATATTTTATATATTTTAGAATTGAATCGGCTTTTTCCGGAATCTTATATTTTATTTTAAATACTTTTTTAGACATCAAATAGATAATATCATTGAAGGTACCAAAGGCACACATCCAACCGCAAAAGAATCTTCCGAGTAGAATTGTAAATGGAATAAGAATTAAGATTTCAAGTAAATTCGGGAGTACAGAAATAAAGTTAAAGTCTCCGCTTAATATCATTGTGTATATTTCTTTAATTTCATTAAAAGCTAAAATAAATATACCCGGAAAAAGGAAAAGGAATATTATTTGTATAATCAATCTGCCAATTTGTAATATCTTTTTCATATTTACCTCTTTAGATATTTTTTAACGTAAAAGTAGAATCAGTTAGTCTGAAGTTATCTTTAATACCCGATGTAATGTATATTTTTCTGTCCTCCGTAATTAGAATCATATCAGAATATTTTAAGCTTTTTATAAATTTTACAGCTTCATCCACCCCCAAAACGTATGCACAGGTAGATAATGCATCTGCATCAACAGAGTCGCCCGAAACTATTGTTGCACTTATAACTCCGTTATTTGACGGGTAACCTGTTCTGGGATCTATTATATGGTTACATCTCTCATATTCTCCTGAAGTAACGACGGATTTATCTTTGACTGTTAAAACTCCGACAAAATCTCCTCTGTTTCCTAAAGGGTTTTGTATACCAACTCTCCAAAGCATGTCGGCTGCAATATTCATACCCATTACAGATATATTTCCTCCGAGGTCTATAACTGCATTTTCAACTCCGTTTTCAATAAAAATGTCCCTGACTTTATCGGCAGCAAAACCTTTGACTATAGAACCGCCGTCGATACTTTGACCTTTGTGCATAAGTTTTATTGAGTTATTACTATCATTTAGAATTATATCTTTATAATCAGTCAGCTTTAGTTTCTCAGTAACATCCTCTTTACTGATTACTTCATGACCGTTTTTTACCGAATCCCATAAATCAATAACGGGCTTAATGGCCGGATTAAATGCACCATATGAGAGAAAAGCATATCCTAAGGCTTTTTTTATTACATTATATGTATCATCACTTACGGATACCGCCGAAACACCGGAATTAAGATTTATCTTAGAGAATTCACTGTCTGTTTTAAACACCGACATTTTATCATCTATTTCAAGAAGTTTTTTCATTGCTTTATATATTGCAGTCTCTGCATTTTCTCCGAAAGCTTTTAATATGTTGGTAGTCCCTAATACATAGAATTCCTTACTCACTACTAAATTTTTGCTTTTAACTTTATCGTACATTATGTTCACCTCATTATTCCTGTTTTCTTTGCAGATTCTTATTTTACATATAAAAGCTTAAACGAAACTTAAAGACTATCATTAAATAAAACATTAATTAAATATAAAAAATTAGAAAAATTAAAAAGATTGTGATAGAAATTGACATAAACAAATATAGTAGTATAATATTCTTGTTAAATAAATATAAATAATATATAAGAACGGAGCTATTAAAATGAAAAGTAAGAGAATTATAATTTTGCTTGTTATTTTTTCACTATCAATGGTTATATCTTCTTTTGCCGAAGAAGAAAAAGTAGATATAGGACCTTTTGTTATTGCGGATAACGATGATTTTACAGATAGCATAACAAATTTGACAGCTATCGATTCTGTTTCACTTGAAAACGGCGTTTTAAATGTTGTAATGATGGCTGAGGGTACAGGTGATCCTAATATGTCTTTTCCTATTGATCAATTCATGAACGGTGATATTGATTTAGATACATATAAGGCTGTTGCTTTTAATGTCAGGATTTCAAAAGGCGGCGGTACAGGTTATATTTACTTTGATACCGATAACAGTCCCGGACTTGCTGAATCTAAAATGATACCTACAAATTATGCAGACACAACAGAATGGCAGACGATTGTTTTTGATATGTCCGGTAATACTAACGCTAACGGGATTTTAACTACATTAAGATTAGATCCATTCGCTTCCTGTGTGGATTTAACATATGAAATTAAATGGATAGCATTCTTTAAGACGGCAGATGATGCAAAAGCATTTGACGGTGACTTTACACCTGTAGCTACTCCCGCACCTACTGCTACTCCCGAACCGACACCTACTCCTGAACCCACACCGACACCTGAAAAAACAGAGGCTCCTGTTGTAACAAAGACACCTGTAACAGATTCGGATGAAGATAGTAATACAGGGGTTATTATCGGAGTTGTTTCTGCTGTTGCGGTAATTGTTATTGCTGCCGTTATTATTATTGTTCTTAAAAAGAAAAATAGTAATCATTAAATTTTAACTGTTTTAAATTAGAAAATATAGCTAAAAAAATATAGCACTGAGTATTACAGTGCTATATTTTATTATATAAAAGAAATATTAAACAGGGGATAAATGCAACAATGTAAAACGGAGGTTATTTATGAAGTTTTTAAAGGAATATAAACACCTTTTTTATTTGGTTACAGCCTTAGCCGGAAGCATATTAGCTATAATAGGTGATTTTCTTATTGGTTATATAACACCCGGAGCTATCGGGAAATATGGTTTCATACAGGTTGGTTGGTCAGAACTATCAACTTTTAGGCTTACACTGTCACTGTTCTTTGCATCAATTGCATTCGTTCTGTATCTGTTGGGTATATATGTAATAAAGCGGCAGATAGCCGGAACCTCAAAGAAAACTGCAAAAATATTTTATTCAGCGGCATCAGGTGCTGTTATAGGTGGGTTATATATACATGTATTATACTGTGTCCCTATGTTTGTATATCAATATTTATATAACGCAGGACAAGCCGAAATGGCAATTGATCTTGCTTACTCCGTTATTTTCGTAATGCTTCCCGGTGCAATTATTACATTAACATTAATGGTTTTTGCGTTTATGGTAATAATCGTTGCAACAATAAGGAAAAGGACTGTTTACAGCAGATGGTCGATTCTTTTAAATCCGCTTGTTGTAATGATTCTTGTGCAGTCAATAATTTTGTTTTTTAATTTTTCCCCGTTTGATCTGGAAATCAGTACAAATTGTGTTAATGCCGGATTAATGTCGTTTTTTGTAAATGCAGTAATTTATGAGCTGAAATCAAAACGAAAAAGCATATAAAGCATTAATTGCAGCTTAAATATATTGACATTCCCTTTTTACTTATTTATACTGACCGTAGTCATCTAAATAAAGAAACAGTATTAGTACGAGGAGGAATTGAAATGAAAAACAGAATTATTGCAGTTATTTTATTATTAACTTTTATTCTACCGACAGTAACATCATGTGACAAAAGTCATGAAGATGATTTAAAACGTTTTCGTCTGGAAGAAAATCCTGAACTTTTAGGGGGAATGGGCAGTTTAATAACAGATGAATATGAAGGTTACCTTGGCTATGGTTATAACGTCGCAAAGAGCAGTTATTTTAACGCGGGAGACGTGAGTACCCGTGCGGAAATATTAAAGACGGATATGCTTAAAGATGACAGAAGGCTGTATAAGCAAGATTTATCATCAACAGAAACATCTCTGTATATGGGTGAAACATTGGAATCATATCAAAAGGATGTCGCTTCAAACTTAGGACTTTCTTTTTCCTATGGACTCTTTTCAAAGATAAAAGGTGATTTTTCACTTTCTGCTACCATGAATACATCGGATATGACTAAAAGTGTATTTATAAAGAACCAGATTAAAATAAAGAAGCAAAGACAATTCATAAATTGGAGCGATCTCGAGGTTGAGGAATTATATGCCTATACCAATAAGAAGTTTCTGAAAGCTCTTAATGCTGATGTATCTGCAAAAACCGACGATGAAAAACAAAAGTATTACGCAGAAAAGATATTTGATATTTATGGAACCCATATTTTAATGGATATTATGTTAGGTGGAAGATTGGACTTAAACTATGTCTACAGGAATACTTCCCAAGAAACGACTGAGGATATAAAAGCTGCACTTAATGCAACTTATCAGACATTATCGGCGAAAATCTCCGGTAGTGTTAGTACGGAAATCTCTGAAAAGGCTAAAAAGTTTGCTGAGAATTCAACATTTACGGCAACCAGATTAGGAGGCACAGTAGCACCCGATATCAGTACATATGAGAAAGTCTTAAATGAGTACAAAGAATGGTCTCAAAGCATCGAAGATAATAAAAATCTTTATTTCTTTGATGTAGGCAACAGCTGTCAGGATTCATTACTGCCAGTTTGGGAGTTTGCAAACAGTGAGGAGAAGCGTACTGAAATAATATTGGCATATGAAAAATACGTTAGTAATGTAGGAAAGTTTTTTGCTGATGTTGATAAGAGTATTAATAAGGAATCCATGCCGTTGTATATAAAGAATATATACGTTGGCTCTAACACTGTCGATGATGTTGCAAAGAGTGATATAGATAAGCAGATAGCAATGCATGAGCCTGATTATCTTAAAAAGGTTATATTGAGTTTTGATTTAAACAAGAAGGCAGGAGGAAACTATATTTACATAGGTTACACTCTTACTGATAATCCTGATGAAGCAATTACTGATATTAGAGTTCAACAATATGCAAGCATGGATAAGAATGTTATAACTAAAACAAATGATGGATATACATATATATTTGCGGATTTAAATGATGGTATAAGAAAAGATGGCAGCGCTGCGTATATAGTTATGTATTACAGCAGAGATAAGGGAAAGGGTGGACCCATAAAGGAAATTGGTATTGAAACAGATGGAACATATTCCTTTGGTTCTGCATCTACAGGTTGGATTCCATGTATTGGTTTCCATCGGGATATGCTGACAAATTGTAATTATGGTGTACCAGGATCTTCTAAAATCTATGTTTGGCAAAAACGATAAGGTATAATAAGTATCCGCCTCTGAAATTGATTTTTCATAGGCGGTTTTTTAATATCATGTTTTATGCAGTTTGTTATGCGAGTGTAATAGAAAATGTGTTTTATTCCTATTTAAGGGATTGTACGGAGCACAATAATGTGATATATTACCAATAAAATATTAAAGTACTTATTATAATGTATATCTAATGTTGTAAATTTTATATATTGAAAAGGAAAGCAATATGAAAAGAAAAATTATAATTCTTGCATTAATTTGTTTTGTAAGTACTTTATTACTAAGTTCATGTTCGGGATTTGTAAAAAAGTATAGTCGATTTTTTCAAGATGACCGATCTGATGCAAATGCTAAAATGGATAAAGTGTTAGAAGCTTTAAAGAATAAAGACAAAGAAGCTTTAAAAGCATTGTTTTCCTCGAAAGCGATTGCTCAAACAGAAAATATAGATAAAAGCATTGATGAACTAATCGAATATTTCAAAGGGAATTTTGTATCATACAATGATTGGGGAGGACCAATGGTTGAAGGTGGTATAAATGACGATGGCACTGACCGAAACTGGAAATGCATATACTCATCCTATGATGTTGAAACAAGTGGAGAAAAATACCGATTATACATCCAAGATTTTACGGTTGATACAGCCGATGAGGATAATGTTGAGATACATTCATTGTACATAATTAAAATGAAAGATGATACTGACCCGCAATTTGGTTATTGGGGAGATGGTAAGGACACACCTGGAATCAATATCGGGATAAAGAATGTGTTACCTAAAGAAGACCCTTCAATAAGTGCAGTTACTATTGAAGAGTAAAAACATGACATTTGTATTTCCAGAGCCCGCAAAATGCAAAATGATACGAATTTCCTGTTGCTGTTGACTGTCCTCAACTTCTTGGCTTAATTAACTGATAGATAACAATAAAATGTGCAATAAGTATGCGCATAAAAAATATTAAATAAGTGCAGAAGGGACATTTCAAATGAATTTAAAAAATAGGGATAGACTTCTTATAATTGCTGCAATAATAGCAGTAGTATTTATTGTTTTGTTATTATCGTTTACTAGACCTCCAAAATTAAATGATATTTACGCTCAAAACGTAGTCGAAAAGGTTTTACAAGAGAAGGGTAGTATTAAAATAACCACATTATATAATCAGAATTTTTCTCAGTCATATTATTACGAACTTGTTAATGGTGAAATAAATTGTATTGTAACTGATGCCGAAAATAATTCATACATATTACATTCCCAAGATTTATTTGTAATTAGCAACGATAAGTGTTACTACGGTTATAAATCAAAATACAACAATAACTTAAATGAACTGATATATGAATATAATTATTATATAAAACAAGAAACTACAAATAATAATTATAAAGTAACAGGTAGCATGAATGAGGTTAATATTGATGTAAAAATTAAAAATAATCAGACTATACGTACACAAGTGATAGTTGGGATAGGTAAAAAGTATAAGACAATAAAAAGATACTTTTTACAAAACGAAAGTAAACCAAATGAAGGGATTATTGAAACAAACTTTGAATATGGAATTAAAGAAAGCTTTCCTAAGAGTATAGATGAATATTATAAAGCAAAAGATAGGGTCACTATAACGCTGATTAATGTATTTGATGGCAAAAACGAAATTGAAAAGTTTGATATACCAAAAGGATGGCTTTTTTGTTTGGCAGATGAAACATTAAG
>JAEAME010001396.1_pt1 | contig 17042 bp, 12 predicted proteins | sample 8958731 | NCBI WGS metagenome assembly JAEAME01 (sample SAMN16933194, study PRJNA681113) | bioreactor sludge metagenome | isolation source: anerobic bioreactor sludge (Control) | place: India:Bengaluru | collected 2018-10-24 | reverse complement strand
CTTTCCCTTCTTTCTTGTATTCAATGGCCATTCCTTATCCTCCTAAAATCGATGAAATGATAGTTTACACAATATTTATACATGCGGATTAACGCCGTGGCAACCCCAACCTTCCTGTAACAGCCGCCGTTATCTGTATTCCCGAACTGAATAACGTACCCAACGACACTATTTTAGTGTAGTCCTACAACTGGCTTTGAAGCCTGTAGCGTATTTCCCAAACAGGCCGGCTATTTACGGTCTTCATATTTTTTTTGAATTCTATTTTTATATTCCGGGTCGATGTAACCAGAATCCTGTCCTCTAATAAGGTCAAGGCGAGTCGGCCTGCCTTTTGTAAATGAAGGCGGCCCACCGATAATTTTCTCCCGGGCTAAAGCTGCCATTTCTTCATCTGACATCATTAATAATGAACCAAACACGTATTTATCATCTTCAGCAAACCGTGGTGCACGCTTTGGAGTAAAAGGCTGCAATCCCTGGAACTTAACTGGCATCTGGCTGCCGATAGGCCTTTCCCCGGTTCCCTGCCCATGGTCGATAACATAAAAGTATCCCCGGCTGTGGAGATGGGGATCCAGGTTGATTTCTCTCATATCAAGCACACTACCGCAGGGGATTCCCGCCTGCTGCAGCAGGGACATAACCTCGCCATGATTGAACCTTAAAGTCCATTCTTCGACCAGAATATCCAAAGCTTTTTCATTTGCTTTACGTTGGTTAATATCGGCGAAACGGCTGTCATCAGCCCATTCCGTATGATCCACAGCCCGGCAAAAAGACCGCCATTGTTGCTCATTCTCCACGGCGATATTCACCCATTCATCTTCACCTTTGCACCTGTAACAACCATGAGGTACCATCAGTGAATCACGGTTTCCGTTTCGTTCGGGATTACGCTTATTGATTGTATAGTCCATGATCACATCGCCCACATGACAGGCAACCGCTTCCCGTCCGGCTAGATCCACATATTGCCCTTTACCAGTCTTCTGGTGAAAAAAAAGTGCGGTAATCAAAGCAGCGGCCGCATTCACCCCAGTCACCCAGTCACCATAGGCATGGCCAGTCAACAGCGGCGGTTCATCCGGTTCTCCTGTAACATGGGTAAGCCCACTCATTCCCTCCATCCCCGGGACATACATGTAAGAATCTTTAAGCGGACCATAATGTCCCAGTCCACTCATGGATACCATAACAATATCCGGCTTTATCTTCTTCAGTTCATCATAACTAAGGCCCCAATGGTCCATAACCCTCGGAGAAAAATTCTCCACAACGACATTACTAATTCGAACCAGGCGTTTAAAGATATCTCTACCCTGCTCATTACCAAGATTAAGGGAAATACCATACTTGCCGGCATTAAGGGCATGGAAATTGGAGCCCTGGTTCCAGGGATCCTCGCCTGGGATATTATCCGGGTATACGTTAGCACGGGTGAAAGTATCCGTCCGCTGCACTGATTCTATCTTGATTACTTCCGCCCCCATTTCAGCAAATATCTTGGAACAAACCGGCCCAGCAAATACCATCGTCAGGTCGATAATTCTTATCCCTTCGAGTATTCTATATGGCATTCTTTTTCAACCTTTCTAGATTATTCCTTCGCTAGTCAACCTGGCCAGTTCCCTGTTGGAAATACCGGACTGTCCATATATTTCCGTATTGTGTTCACCCAATAGAGGTGCTCTCCCTGATTTCCATGGTGATTCACTCAACTTTGCCGGTGCTCCTGGGTACACGACTTTACCCATTGCCGGATGTTCAGTTTCGGCAAAATATCCACGTGCTTTAGTCTGAACATCCTCAAAAAGCTCTCCCGGACTTAGTACCGGGGTAAAAGCCAATCTAAGTTCCTGGGCTTCTTTTGTGATCTGCCACTTGTCATGCTCATTCAACCAGGGACGTATTAAAGCATCGAATTTTTCCGGCTCTGCCATGCGGGTGCGGGGTTCAGCCAGCAGAGGGGTTTCTTCGAGTTCAGGTTGACCGATTAGAAAGGCAATATTCGGGGCACCACCGATACCCGGTGTCAGGCTGATCCATCCGTCTTTACATGGTACAGCATCTCCCTGGGGATAACCATGTATAGGATAAGGATTCGTTCTCCGGCTCAGTCCAATATATGAGTATTCCGTCAACATACCCATCAAAGAACTAACCACGCACTCCATAGCCCCGATATCAACCAATGTCCCTTTTTTTGTCCGGCCGACATTCATTAATGCCGCCACGGTCGCAATAAAACCGAGAACGCCAGTGGTATATTCTGCCTGGTAACCACCAGCTTTTACCGGCCGGCTAGTCGGTTTTTTCCCGGGACGCATCGTATACATTGTGCCACCCAATCCAGAAACAGTCAGGTTGGTCGCTTTAAGGTCACGGTAAGGCCCGGTCTGGCCAAAAGCGGTTATCGAAGTAATTACCAATTGCGGATTTTCCTGTTTTAAAGATTCGGCAGTAAGCCCCATTTTATCCATCGAACCCGGAGCATAACTCTCAACCAGGACGTTGGCATTCTTTACCAATTTTTTAAAGATCGTTGATCCTTGTGGTGTATTTGGGTTGAGTGTCACGCTTTTTTTATTGGTATTCAGATAAAAAAATGTCCCGCTGCCCTCGAGGTCCGGTTTATCATGCAGAAAAGGACCGATTTTTCGGGTATAGTCCCCTTCCTTAGGTTCGATTTTGATAACCTCAGCACCGAAATCCGCCAATAGCTTCGTACAATAAGGCCCACTTATTCCCTGGGTACAGTCTATAACTCGAATACCGGAGAACGCTTCTATTGCCATATCCATCTCATTGCTGATGAGCGGTCCTGATGATCTTTTCCGCTTCCATCTGCTGAATCTCCTCTGATGTATATCCCAGTCCTCTTAATATATTACCAGTGTCCTGTCCCAGTAAAGGTGCCGGCCCCTGAGGGTTCCCCGGTGTCTTATGCAGCTTAACTGGAATACCTAACATCCGTGTTTCCCCCCGGATGGGATGAGTTGTTTTAAAAATGATATCGTTAGCTTCGACCTGCGGATGAGCGCACAACTCTTCGTAAGTAAGGCAAGGGTCACAACGCATTTTGGCTTCTTTAAAAATTTGCGCCCAGTCTGCCCGGGTTTTCTTACTGAAAGCATCATCCAGCAGTTTTTCGACTACCAGCCGGTTCTGTCTTCTCACTTTATCGTTAACAAACCTGGGATCATCCGCCAGATGCTCTACCCCCAGTAATTTACAAAAAGCCGGCCAAAGCGGATCGGTGCCGAATATAGTCAATACATCACCATCTTTGGCAGTATATGGCCCATAAGGCGGAGCTTGTCCACCCACATCTCTATCCATCTTTTTCGGGCTGCGTTTTTCGATCAGGAAACCAGCCAGAGCGCTAAACTGCAGATACATGCCGGCATCCAAATTGTTCACATAGACTTGCTGCCCAATGCCTGTTCGCTCTCTAACATAAAGGGCAGTCATGATACCATAAGCTACCAGCATACCGCTGGTATGGTCCACGATACCTTGTGCCAGCATCTGCGGATGGCCATTAGGATGAGTACCTTCAGCAATCATCCCTGACATAGCCTGTGTCCACATGTCTCCACCAGCACGGTGCGCCAAGGGACCGGTCTGTCCGAAACCGGTAAAAGAGCAGTAAATCACTTTGGGGTTGATTTTCGCGATAACGTCATATCCCAAACCCAACCGCTCCATGACACCCGGCCGAAAACTTTCTAAGATAACATCGGCATCTTTCGCCAATTTTAGGACAACTTCTCGTCCTTTTTCATTCCTGACATCGATTGCCAGATCTTTCTTACCCCGGTTTAGAGCAATCCACGAACCGGTATCGGGGATCCCTTCCGCTATTTTAGTATCCAATACATCATCCATACCCGCCGGCATTCCCAGCCGCTGCGGCTCCCCGGTTATCCTTTCTATCTTAATGACCTCAGCACCCATATCAGACAACATCGCTCCTCCCAGAGGAGCTGCGACTGCGATAGCGAAATCTAAGACTTTTATTCCTTCCAGTGGACTGGCCATATTCCTCTCCTTTCTGTTACGATGTGTTATTGGTAATCCGGTTCGCTCTAATTAGTAAAGTAAATTAATAATGTCCCGGACATCTTCTACCTGCTCCAATCTGTGTACCAGTTCGATTATATGGTTGATATTTTTCTCTGGAATCGGCCGCGCGGCGTATGAAACACAATCTCGAAATTTACTTTCATATACATTGAACGGCAATACTGTCTCGTTATTTGTTAGGCCAGCCGACTTTTCAGTAAAGGTATGCCCATCTTTCATCGTAATTTGCAGGCCATTCCGAAACCGTTCCTTTGCTTCCGGGCCGGTTTCCATATCGAGCTTGATTTTGTCACAAACTTGCATAATGTCCCGGCTAATAATCGCTTCCTCGTTGAAATCACTGATACCTGCCCTCCCCCGGGCAATAACCACGGCTACTGCCCAGGGGATGCTGAACTGGGAATCGACCGGATTCCGCGGATGGCTTTTAACTTCCAACGGCAACGAAAGGTTTGCCATGCCCGGACAGGTAATCAGGACTTCTTTCACTTCTTCCGGGATGATTTTGTTTTTAGCCTTCAACGCCAATGCCATATCGACAAATCCGTGGGTACCCTTGCAACAGGGATAAGGCTTCATCTCAACATTAACCCCTTTAAATCCCCGGCCCAAGTCCTGAATTAATACCCTGGTATCGTATTTACCCTGGTGATACAGCGTGGCAAGACCTAATTCTCCTTCGAATATATTGTGCGCACCGGTAATCCCTTTAGCAGCCATGGCCGCAGCAACGATCCCTCCTCTCGCAGCGAACCCCGGCCCCATCCGTTTCGTCAGTGCGCCATCAACTACGCACTGCCCGTTCCCGGCAGACTGGTGATAAGCTATCCCTAAAGCGTTCAGCATTTTATCTTCATCCAGGCCGGTTATCCTGCCCGCCACTCCTGCGGCTCCAAAATATCCGTAAACCGGAGTTAAGTGCCAGCCATTTCCCGGATGCCCGCCAATAGTTGGCCCTTTCCATCCCTGGCGGAAGGCTGACCCAAGGCGGCACATCACATCGACACCCATGACTACCGACGTAATAACCTCTTTCCCCTGGACTTTGCCCTGGCGTTCAGCTGAAGCAAAAGCCGTAGGTACGATCACTACCGAAGGGTGTACCGGGCCGTCACCCGTATCATCATAATCCAAGGCATGGCCCATCGCGGCATTGACCTGGGCTGCTTGAGGCGCTGGAAGCTTGTCTCCGAAACAAAAAACGGTGCTTTCGGCTTTTCCTCCCCATTCTTTGTTTAGTTCCAACAACTCTTTTATTCCCGGCTTCGAAGAACCTCCCAGTGCCACCCCAAGCTGATCAAGGATCTCTTTCTTCGCTGCTTCAACGGCTGTACTGGGGATATCATCGAACTTAGTGTTAACCAGATATTTTGCGATCATATACGCTGCGTCCACAATAGTCCTCCCACAGTTGTACAATCAGGTTGGTATCTCGATTTCTGGTAATGTCACAGGAGTTTAACCTAAATGCGGTGGTAATTAATGTCACTTACTACTGTTATTCGAATAAACCTTCGCCCATCAAAGTCACAAATTCGTCATCGGTCATCCCGAGGATTTTTGAACATACATATTCCGTATGTTCGCCTAGAATAGGTGCGGGAGAACGCGGAACCGAAGGTTTCCCGGATAGTTGAAAACTCTGCCCCAAGTGAGTGAAGGTACCCATTTCACTATGTTCCATGGGCCAAAATATGTTCCGTCCACGCAGTTGCGGATCGTTATAAACATCCGAGGTGTTTTGTACAATACCAGCCGGGATATTTTCCGCCTGTAATTTTTTCATCACCTCATCAGGTGTCAGACCAGCTGTCCATTCACTGACGATACGGTTAACTTCATCCTCATTCCTTTTACGTGAGAGCAAAGTACAAAACCGCTCATCGACCGCATATTCCGGTTTTCCGATTATCCGGCAGAAATCTGTCCACTGTTTATCATTGGCGACGGCGATAGTGCACCAGCGGTCATCGCCCTGACAGGGATACACGCCATGAGGAACTTCGGAGGTGGAAGCGTTACCCATCCTCCGGGGTTCTCTACCATTAGCGACATAATCCAGAATCGCCGGTAGAATAAAGTACATCGCAGTCTCGAATTGCGACAGGTCCAGTAATTGTCCTTTGCCGGTTTTGTTACGGTGGTCCAATGCGGCAATTACCGCAGCAGTAGCAAACCGAGGTGATATACAGTCGGTATATGCCGATACCCCCAGCGGCAACGGCCCTCCATCCGGCCAGCCTACAAAATTGGGTAGGCCGGCAATAGCGGCCAGGACCATCCCGAAAGCGGCGGTTTGGGCATATGGGCCTTCCGAACCAAATCCGCTTTGCCGCAGCATAATAATATCGGGTTTTACCTGTTTCAGGTCTTCGTAACCCAATCCCCAGCCTGGCATGACCGCCGGTGTGAAATTCTCCATCACGATATCTGATTTACTAACCAGCCTCTTTGCCACCGACACCGCCTTAGGGTTTGACATATTCAAAGCAAAGCTTAAGATATTGCCATTATAGAAATTGAAGTATCCAGCCAGGTTTATCCCCGGCTTGCCGCCTTTATATGGTCCGCCGGTCCTTAAAGTACAGGGGCGCTTCATGCTTTCTATCCGGATCACCGTTGCTCCGTGGTCAGCAAAAAATTTCATGGTTAAAGGCCCTACTACCGCCCCGCCAAAGGCAGTGACAGTGATGCCACTGAAGACCCCCTTTTTCATTTCCGTTACCATGCCCCGCTCCTTCTTAAATGACCCTGGCTTCTTTCAAAATCACCAATTTTTCCGCAGAAAGACCAATATCACCATATACCTCCAGGTTATGCTCTCCGATAAGAGGGGCTCTAAACCTGGTCGTTAACTTCTCTTCTGATGACCGGATAAATTCACCGGGATATGGAATGCGCGTTCCTAATTCCGGGTGTTCTATCTCCACCCAGAATTTCCGGGCATACAGGCCAGGGTCATTGACCAGGTTTTCCATACTCGAAAGCGGACATATCGAGATGTTTTTCATGGTGGCTCCCTGGAGTAGTTCCGCTTTAGTATGGGTCTTGAAAAATTCACTGACCGGCCTATTGATCTGGGCAATGACGTCGCGCGTCACTTTCCACATGTCAAAATTATCCCAGTCCATCCCCCGGAGAAAATCCGTGGCCTTCCCTTCACTGTCCATCCATTTTACCAATGAACTCAAGGTTTTAGCTCCTTGCTTTCCCCCAATGACCACAAAGAAAACCAGGCCGTCTTTACATTCCCACATTTGCTTTTGCCCGGTATCATCCCGGCTCGTCCCGGAACGGGCAGCTCCAGCTCGCTTGAGAACCGCTTTATTGATCTCCCAAATCGGTATCGCATTAGCTTGGAACCAGGTAGTGCTTTGCTGCATGGACACATCGACATGCTGGCCTTCACCAGTCTGTTCGCGGTGGTAATAGGCGATCATACTTCCTACCGCACCATCCGCTCCAGCCATCATACAAGACTGGGGAACGCTCATATTTACCGGAGCCCGATCGGGAGAACCATTCTGATACAGTATTCCGGACATCCCGGTAGCCACGATGTCCGCAGCCTGATACTGGCTGTAAGGCCCTGACTGTCCAAAAGGAGTTATCGAAGTAAGGATGATATCTTTATTGATATCGCATAACCCTGAATATCCCAATCCCAGGTTATCCAGATAGCCGGGAGGATAGGTCTCAATCACGAAATCAGCTTTTACTGCAAGGTCTTTAAAGATTGCCCGGCCGTCGGTGGTATCCAGGTTGAGTGTAATGCCCCTCTTATTATTGTTGTAGGCAAACCAGTACAAGCTTTTCTCAGGATCAGGGTCATCTTTCCAGAAAGGGCCAACCCTTCTTCCCGGGTCGCCGTCCGGATGCTCTACTTTAATCACATCAACACCCAGGTCGGCCAATACCTTCCCACACAAATAACCGTTTTGATTCGTCAGGTCCAGTGCGCGGCAACCTGTTAGCATTACTCCCCCTCCCAAGTTAGAACTTCCGGTTACCGGATCGGATAATCTTCAATTCTAAACGCCGCCGTCAATATCTATCATTTCACCAGTAATATAGTTGGCTTGCTCCGAAACCAGGAATAATACCAGGTTAGCAATATCATCCGGAGTTCCCATCCTACCTAATGGGATATTCGAGGCTGGTCCAGCTGGACGAGGTGTCTGTGCTTCCTTTTGCAGCATTTCCGCCACGGTTAACCCTTGAGCCTGGGCTCGTTGTTGGATAGCCTGGTCCCGCAGGTTGGTATCGAATGCTCCCGGATTGATCAGATTGACATTTATCTTATATTGGGCCAGTTCCAAGGCCAACGTCCTGGCCAATCCCAATACCCCATGCTTGGAAGCACAATAACCGGCACTCCCGCGATAACCTTCGGTGGCTGCTTTTGAACCTATGAGGACGATTTTTTTACCCTGGCCGTCAGGTATCATCCGTTTTGCGACTGTTTTTGATATCAGGAATGAACCGGTCAGGTTGATATCGAGAGTGGAGCGCCACTCTTCTTCCGTTAGTTCGATGATCGGCGTCGTCATCGATCCTCTGATCCCGCCACAGTGGACCAGGATATCTATTTGCCCAAACTTATCGATGATCCTGGTGACGGCTGATTCTACATCACGGCCATTACTAACATCTGCGACAACAGCCAATCCTTCCTTCCCGGCAGCTTGTATTTCGGATACTACCTCATCTAGACCGCCCCAGTTCTCATCTCCCGGCCAGATGCTTTTTGGATTGGCGAATTTGTCCATGACTGCCACATTTGCGCCTTCTGCCGCCAGCCGGACCGCCACCCGGCGACCCATACCCCGTTTACTGGCTGCGCCCGTAACCACGGCAACTTTTCCATCGAGAAAAGGCATTATGACCCTCCTTGCCTGAACGTTAACCGGTCATGAATATGGTCAGATTACACTTTCTTCAGGTGTTTTTTAATCAGTTTTAAAGCACTCGCCGGTTCTACCTGTCCCAACAACCCAATCGCATAAAATATGTAACACTCGTCGATATACAAATCCGGTTCTTTAGGTTTCAATATCATCTGGTGGTCTTTTTGATATAAAGCACCTTCAAGAACATACCGGGGATCGGCTGCGAAGATGATTCCCCCGCCTGTCCCGATCACCGTCTTGATCTGGGTCAGGTCTTTTCCCCGCTGTACGAAAATCTCCCCGGAAGGACCGTAAATCACTTCCAATTTCCCGGCGTGACGGTTCACGGCTGTTTCTACGGCAATACGCGACATCAGGTCATGACAGAGGAGTTCAGTATCGCCTTCAGGCAACTTGCCCCCATAGAACCGCTTCACTACCTTATCGAAATCCGGCGGCCTTTCTCTTTGCCGGGCTAATTCCTCCAGGGTAGCGATGTTATACTTCAGCCCGATATCTCCTTCCACGGTCCGCTTGATGTAAGGCTCCGGTAAATGGTCCAGGACTACTGCATTCCCGGTTGGTTTACCGGTCGCTATCGAATGTACGTTCGTGGTTGCGCCACCCACATCGACTACCAGTATCTCGCCCAACCCGGGGACTTCCTTACATCCGCCGGCAATAAGCCGGGCAGCTTCCAGGCCGGCTGACGGCGTGGGCATAATGACCTCTTCAATCATCGCCCGTACTTTAGCGATGCCTTTTGCCTCGATGATATGTTTGATGAAGATTTCTCTGACTTCCCGATTACAAGGCTCGGCGTCGAGTACGCCTATTTCCGGCATCACATTCCTGGTAAAGAATACATGACCGCCGAAGTTACGGAATATTTCTCTGATTTCATCGTGGGCAGCTTTATTTCCCGCAATCACAACGTTTTTTATGGCATGATTTGACTTTGACAGAATCCTTGCATTATGTAATATTACTGTTTCATTACCGCCGTCGGTTCCCCCGGCCAACAGCAATATATCCGGAACGATTTCCTCAATTTCGGCTACTTCTCGCGAAGTTAATTGATATGAATAACGGCCAACGACTTTAGCTCCGGCACCCAGCGCCGCCCGGTTGGCTGCTTCACTGGTCAGTTCAGGTACAAAGCCAACACAGACCATACGTAAACCGCCGGCAGCGCTACTACAAGCCAGAGCTTGCTTTTTATGAAGTTCGTTTATTTCAACATCATGACTGATTTGCTTGAACGCTTGCTCCAAACCGACCGTGACATCCGTGTCTACCGTCGACGGCACCCGGGCTACCGAGACCACATCTTCTTTATCCAGATCAACCGCCACCACCTTGGTGAATGTGCTGCCAAAATCGATCAGAAGCCTGATATTTTTCATCTGTGTTCCAGTTTTAATCTCCTATGTTTTTCCCCTTGCCGCTAAATCATGGCGCAGGTCGGTTATCGCAGCTTGCAAATCAGCCTCCGGGGGGTAGACCCGGTCAAAGCCCATTTGTTTATATTTTTCTTCATCTTCCTTAAAATTGTGCCGGCCGATCCCCAGGATCCCTCCGATATACAGGATAACATTACCAAGTCCAGCTTCGAGACATTTCTGTTTAAAACCCTGGAGGTCCATTTCCGCCATGCCATAAAGAGAACTCATTAGAATGGCATCGGCAGCGGTTTCCTGGGCAACCCGGATGAATTCTTCCGGGGATACCTGCATGCCTAAGGCCACAACATTGAATCCGGCATCCTTAAATGTCCGCGACAATACTTTGGTGCCTATAACATGGGCATCCATGCCCACAGTTCCGGTTATTATCGTAGGTACTTTCTTCATCGTTTCTCCTTCCACAAACTATAGATAACCGGTGACTACTTATTGTAAGGCGGAAGCCCCACCATTTTGCCTTTACTAAGGCCCCACAGGTCTCTTACTGCAGAGTGGTAGTCGACTTTCTTTCCCTCGATTTTTTCTCTCTCGGCGATCTTTGCACGGTGGAAGTCTTTTATTTCTTCCGGGATCGGTAAGTTCCCAAATTCAAGGTACCGGCAGGCGCCCCGGGCATCTCTAACGCCCAATACCTGGTCTTTAACGGTTACATTCGGGCTCCAGGGTGAGTCCATGACACCCGACTCCACTGCCCTTGCCGTACCTTCTACGATATCGCCGTCACCGAGGTCCAGTATCTTGTCTAATATCGCCCTGACCTCGATTTCAGTTACCTTTTCCTCCATGGCAACATCTTTGACTTCCAATTCTATCCGTTGTTCACGAATCACATCGAAAATCCATTTCGCGGCCCGGTAACTCATTGCATGAGCTTCCTTAGTAGCCACACCGGCACCTTCATCGATGGTCCGCAAATCTACGGCGTTGCTTTTAGATAGCGCCCCGACCATCGCTACATAAGTTAAATAGGCGAAAGCACCACCTAAATCCTGGGCAACCGGAAAGAGCGGGGTTTGGGCCGGGCAGGTGCCGACAACCATACATTTGGTATAGCCAAATTTGTCCAGGTATTCCCTGATCAACCTGGGTGCCAGCTTGATCCAGGCCATATCCTGGGCCATATTACCCATGCAGTGGACCAGAGGATATAGAGCCAACTGGCCTTGCTCAGCCGCGGTGACTGCTTCAATGATCAAACAAGCGATATTTATACTCAGCGGAAAAGGCCCGGTCGGCAGCCAGCCGTGTAAATCGGTACACAGGATCACGCCCCGGTCGGCATACCAACCCACGATCCTCATTCCACTCTGGCTTCTTTCCACCAGTTCTCTCACGGTGGTATTTTTCGCATAACTACCAAAATGCAGGAAACCCAGGCCGCCGCCGGCTGTGGTCATGCCTGAGGCAATAGCAATCTCCCCACCGGCACCACGCGGGCTGAAAGCAGCATCGCAGCTTTCTACCAGTTTTCGCGTCTTCTTAACGCCGTAATTGATGATAGGATACCCGTTAAGTAAAGGTTTTCCCGTCCGGTAGCATTCCTGTAGAACCTGCTCGATTTTTTCGTACTGGCCGGCACGGGTATAGCTGTCGGTCGTCACCGGTATTAATACCACTCCGGAATCAGCCATCGATTGGCACAGGCTGATCATATCCTCAAGAATGGGGGTGCCTGCCCGGGGGAATACACTCATGCGCCCTTCTTTTTCCAGTTTGGTCATGACCTTCCACCAGACCTTACTATCCGGCAGGCTTTTCTGATATGCTACCGCTTCATCGAAATCGACCTCCTTACCGGTCGGCCACACATCCAGGGCTTCCCGTCGTTTTTTCATCAGGAGATCATCATCGATACGCTTGTTTTGAACCCTCAACTTCTTATCACTCATAGACTCTCCTCGTTAGTTTTCAATGGCTGTCCCCTGTAGATTGGAATCGTCGCGGGCATTATAGTTTAGCCGTCAAAAATTGTCAATCTCATGTGACCATCCTATTAGACATGCCTGAAAATCATACTACCATACTACTTTTCGGCTACATTAAGATGATTTTTTCGGGAAACTCCCGGTCATGTATCGAAGAGTATTTTTCCCGGCCAGGCGTCCGGAATTAATGGCAAAAGCCGAAGATAATCCCGAGGCTACTTTCATACAATAATCATTACCGTACATCCCGCCGGCATCATAGCCAACGGCATACAGGCCGGGGATTACTTTTTCCTTCTTGTCGATCACTTCCATCCGGTGGTTGATCTTGATCCCACCCATCGTGCCCAGGAAAACCGTCCGGGCTTTGGCGGCATAGAATTTGGGGCCTTTTATCTTCCACAGGTATTTAGGGTCTTTGGCAAACAAATCGTCATGGCCTTTATCACAATACCTGTTGTATTCATCTACGGTATCTTTAAATACACCGGCGGGCATTCCGGTCTTACGTGCTAATTCCTCTATTGAATCAGCCTCGAAAACCTCGGTAGGGGCATTCTCGAGCGCTACTCTCAGGTCTTTTTCGAATCCGACCGGCCGCTGCGCCGGGTATGATTCCGGAGTAATCCCTTTTTCCAGTCCGTTCTCTATCATCCTTTGTATGATCGAATCATCGAATATACTATAAGTATAACCTTCTTTATGCCGGATATTGGCATTACCTTCCGAGGTATCATAGAAAGTGATACTCTCATCACAGAATCTTTCTCCGGCCTGGTTCACCCACAGGTCGGGTTGGATCACCGCCAGGCTGACCCGCCCTCCCCCACCGATCTCCTGAGCCATCGGGCCGATCCTGAATAACTCCAGGGTATTGGTACCCTCTTCTGCGCCACCCACCTCCCAGGCCATACGGATACCATCGCCCGTCTTGTCGACATTGCCTACCGGGATGATATTTACCCCCAGGTCCAGTCCGGCATATTTTTTTATCCATTCCCGGTTATTGGCATAACCCCCGCTGGCAATGACGACTGCTTTTCCCTGTACTGGAATATCTTCACCATTCTCTTCTACCTCGACTCCGGTAATCCGGGCGCCTTCCCGGGTTAGTCTCTTTACTGGGACTCCCAGCCTGATCTCACCGTTTTTTTCCTTTATTTTCGTGGCAAGTACCTTTACAACCGCGGCTCCGTCACCTTTAACGACATGATACGTACGGGGAGCATCGATCATATTGATGACAGCGTCGCTGAACTCCACGCCCTCACTTTGCAGCCATTTGATCGTCCCTGCAGTCTCATTCACGATCGCTCTGACCAAAAGGGGATTATTGCGCCAGTGGCCATATTCCATGATATTTTTGAAAGCTTCATCACGGCTATATGTAATATACCGCTCCCGCTGCATGTCACTTTCCACAGCAAAGGTACCTTTGAAAAAATTCGAAGTCCCTCCGATCGAACGCTGTTTTTCAAAGATGATGACACGCGCCCCGCCCTCCGCTGCGGTTAATGCTGCCGCCAGGCCGGAAACACCGGACCCGATTACCAGGACATCAGCTTGATTTTTCCCGTTCATGACAACCTCCCGTAATAAGGATTATTAGATTCACAACTAAATTAATAACTAAGTTAATAACTTCCCCAGAACTTAACCGGGGTGATTTTTAACCTTAAGTCACACTGCAAACACCGGCTCGCATCGTAAGCGGCACTTGCTTCATCCAATCCAGCCGCTACCGGACAAAAACCCTGTATCCTTTCCTCCGCTGGAATCCTTACCATCTCAAAGCGGCCTCTAGCGGCAAATTCCTGCTCTTTGCCCAGGCATTTACCAGGCTCGGTTCCCGGTACCAACCTTTCCTCGATATTACCATTGCCTCCTAAGAACCGGTCAACCGCAGCGGCTGTTTTTCGCCCGGAAGCGATCGCTTTGATCACCGATGCTGTGCCGCTCACAGCATCGCCGGCAGCAAAGACACCTTCTTTATTAGTGCCTAAAGAATAAGCGTCGATCTCTATGAGCTTTCTCGGCGACAGCTCCAGTCCAAAATCCGGGGGGATATCCGGCCGTTGGCCGACAGCAAATATCACATTATCTGCTTCGATAAAATCCCGGGATTCTTCCACGACTTCAATCTGGGCATTCTTGTCTTCATCAAAGCCGAAGAAGGATACCTCTTTAAATTCAATGCCCTTGACCTGGCTGCCTTCCCTGAATATCCTGACGGCAGTCCGGGAGGGATGTACTACCAGCCCTTCTTCTTCGCCTTCCTCCAAGTCATCTTTTGAAGCGGGAAGGTCCACCCGGCTTTCCAGGCAGGCGATGTGTACGGACTCACTGCCCAACCGCCTTGCCACCCGGGCACAATCAAACGCCACACTACCACCTCCCAACACCACTACCTTCTTCCCCAACGGGATATTTTCTCCCGCATGCACTTTCCGCAAATAATCGATGCAGTTATATACCCCGGGGCCATCGCTACCCGGGAGCGGCAGGATTTGCCCTTTGTGCGTTCCCACGGCTACAATCACGGCTTCATAGCCACCAGACAACAACGTATCTATTGAGTCTATTCGCGTGTTGGTCTTTATCTCAATGCCCAGCTTAACAATATCCTCGATTTCCTTTTCGAGAACGACGCGGGGCAAGTGATATTCCGGGATGCCGTACTGCATCATGCCCCCAGCTTTGGGTAATGCTTCGAATACGGTTATTTCATGCCCTTGTTTCCACAGGTAGTACGCGGCGGTTAATCCTGCCGGTCCAGAGCCGATAATTGCCACTTTCTTTTCCGTGGCTGGTTTTCTATTCCCGACCGCCTGGGCAATTGATTCTGTTCCATATTCTACAGTAAACCGCTTTAGTTCCCGGATATAAATAGGCTGGTTCAACTGGCCCCGCCGGCATACATTTTCACAGGGATGGTCGCAAACATAACCCAGCACTAAGGGAAACGGGACTTTTTCCCGGATGACGGCCGTGGCGGCCGCATAATTTTGCTCCCGAATATAACGTATGTACCGCGGTACATCGATTTCTGCCGGACAGGTGTAACGGCACGGCACCAGGGCGACCTTCCGGGATTTCTCTCTTAGTAGTTCCGGTTTATCAGCAATAGCCCCGGTGGGACAGACTTCTGCACATGCGCCACAGAAGCGGCAACCCGCATCAGCTAACGGTAAATCGGCGCCGGTACCGCAGTAAATATCAGCCTCTCTACGATTGTATTGTAAGATACCTACTCCCCGTAATTCACGGCAAGCCCTGACACACCGCCCACAAGCCACGCACTTGTTGGGATCATGCAGGAATAAAGGATTCCTGGTATTGACCGGGAACAACCGGGACCGGGTCCTTACCTTCAGGTCGCTGTCGATAATATATTGTTTTAACGACTGTAATTCGCAATTAAGATATTTCGAACAGGTATCACAGGCCTGGGGATGTCCAGCGAGCATTAATTCCATGGCCATACGCCGCAGGTGTTTCACTTTCTCGGTGTTGGTCTTCACGATCATACCGTTAACCGCAGGGGTGGTGCAGGACGTGGGGAGGTCCTCCCTGCCTTCGATTTCTACCGTACATAAACGGCATCCCCCAATAGACGGCAAATCCGGGTGATAACAGAGGTGAGGGATGTATATCCCGGCTTCCAGTGCGACTTCCAACACTGACTTCCCGGCCTCAGTGTTGATGTCACGGCCGTCAATATTTAATTTTAATCTCCCGGCATCGTCCATTCTATAACTACCTGAGATTAACCTTTTCCTTATGCAGCCTGGTCCATATTCCCGGCCAGGCATTTCTTCTCTTTCAAATGAGATTCAAAGTCGTCGTAAAATAACCTGAGGCAGCTTAATACCGGATTTGCAGCGGTCTTGCCCAAACCGCATATCGAACTTGCCTTCATAAGTTCACCCATCTCCGCTAACAAGCCCAGGTCTTCCGGCTTACCCTGGCGCGCAAAGATGTCTTGTAGTATCTGGGCCATTTGGACGGTACCCTCCCGGCAAAAAACACACTTGCCACATGACTGTGTCTGTAAATAAGCGGCTTTTTTCCGGGCTATCCCAACAGGACATGTACTTTTAGTGAAAACTTCTATCGTGCCGGAACCTACGATTGCCCCGGTAGAGCTCATATACTCGTAATCGATCACCGCCTCAGGATTCTCTACCTTAAAAAAAGTCCCGGTTGGGCCGCCGGCTTGCACCGCCAGTATCTCTCCGCCTCCTGCCGCCCCACCACCAATATCCGATGTTATGTTTCTAATACTGGTACCCAACGGTACCTCGACGGTGTAATTGTGCCTAATACTACCTGCCAAAGTTACGACCTTGGTACTCCATACGACTCCCGGATTAATGGATTGGCCGTTAAAAATTACAGGTACATTTGCCAGGGTTTCGATATTATTGATCAAGGTCGGTTTATTGCAGTAGCCGATTTCGGCCGGGTATAACCAGCGCAGATACGGCATCGCCTGTTTACCCTCTAAAGCCTGCAGCAGGGCGATTTCTTCCCCGGCAATCAGGGAACGTTTGACGGTTAGAATCTCAATCTCAGTACTGAAATCAGTATCTAGAATCTTAGCACCAATAAGGTTATATGTCCTGGCTTGAACTAACGCAGCATTAATCTTTTTAATGGAAGAATGGTACTCT
>JAEAME010001385.1_pt1 | contig 17082 bp, 37 predicted proteins | sample 8958731 | NCBI WGS metagenome assembly JAEAME01 (sample SAMN16933194, study PRJNA681113) | bioreactor sludge metagenome | isolation source: anerobic bioreactor sludge (Control) | place: India:Bengaluru | collected 2018-10-24 | reverse complement strand
AGTTGGGAAAAAACCTCTTTTCTTGAACATTGTAATGGTATTTTTCAATTCATTTGCAAAGTATTCGCAAGACAGACTAGCAGCTGGTTGAAGCGAACGTTTGCCGTAAAGGGCTGCTTGCAATTCTCTGCGCAACAAAGAAATCTCGATAAGTAAATCAGTGTCCTGTACAGTTTGGGTTAAAGCCAAAGCTTCCTCCAGGATATGTTTCATTTCTTCTTCAGTAAACATCGTCTTTCACTTTCCTTTCCCTTTTTTATCATCTACACCTAATTTTGCGGTAAAAAAAAGGCCAATCAAAACGACTGGCCAGAATGGTGTCAAAAAACTAATGGCAATCAATGAAAAAGCGACAATACTCCCAAGCAGTTTGGGACTATGCAACAGATAAGCAAGAAAACCAAGTACGAGCAGAATAAATACAATCATTTTTTCTCGCCTCCCTGTTCTTTTTTCTTTCTTTCGATTTCTGCTAAATCCGCTTTGATTTTCTCCATAATTTCAATCACTTCTTCTTCTGGCAGAGAGTCGAGAAAATTGCCTGAATGTTCTCCGGTTTTGGCCAGACGGTCCAAGGCTTTGGTTGGAACTAGAACAACCCAGAAAAGAATCAATCCCAATGGAGCAAGCGGGCTTAAAGTCATCGCAACAAGTACAAGCACAATCAGTACGGCTAAAAATCTTCTGAAAATCAACATAATCAATTCCTCCTCTTAATAAGGGTACAAATAATTTTCTTCAGTGATGTCAAACTCATCAGATAATAAACCTTTTTCTCTAAGATATTCCAATGTGCGCAACTCTGTCTGGGCAGTTTCCCATTCGTCGTACGCATTCATGTATTCTTTTTCGTAGGCTGCATATTCGCGTTTGTACATAGCCAATGTTCTTCCCGCATCTTCATGGTACCAACTGAATGGATACGGATGTTTTGCATAACGCTTGAGAAAAATAGCCATGCTTTCAATATTCTTGACGCGTGGCCAGTAAATGGGCTGTTGGACAGCTTCGGCGGCGACCTTTCTATTTTTGTATTCTTGAACATTCATAACAGTGTTCTCCTTTCATTTACTAGAAAATATCATATTTTTTAATTCTTATCTTTATCTTCGCGTTCCTTATAAAATAATGTGCAGCAATGATATCCGCTCGTTGATGTTGTTACCGATATAACCTCTGGATTTTCCTTATTGAGAAATTTAACCAGATTTTCTTCTGCTGAGGCGTAATCGTCTCCGCTGGTATTGAAGAATTTTTTACATTTCCACATAATAACTCTCCTTTCTTTTTAGGGACACCCCTCACCGGAACCCTCCCGGAGGGAAAACGCTTCTATATCGCTTAGTTTTTCATCTTTTCACGAGTTTCAGTTTATCGGAATCAAATTTCAGTTGATGAAAACTGCAATAATTATTCTTGGTGTTTTCCATAAGGTATTCATAATAAAGGCAAAAAGTCAGTTCTCGGTCTTTCAAAATGAAGCCAAGGTGTTTCTGGACGTTATAGGCAAACAGCTCAAAAAAGAAAATCCTTTTTTCAAGCGAAAGGGAATCTAGGTAAGACTGGGCTTCTTGTCCGACACGTTTTTTGAAGTTTGCGAGTTGTTTTTCCCGTGTGTAGAAGAAATCCTTATTCACAATAACGAATTCCGGCTCATAGTCGTCATAATAAGAACGGATAAGATGTGTTTCGTGAGAAATGCTTTTTTCGCGGTAGAGCTGCATCAAGCCTTCGAATTTGGTTTTGGTCGAGCCACCAGGCCAAGCGGAGCCAAAAGCATGAATGCGTTTTTCATTATCGTCATAGCTGACATCAGCGAGTTCGTCGTCGTAGAATGAAAAGTTATTGGAATGACACTTGCTGAGAAATTCAATCTCATTATCTTCTAAATCCAAAGCTTCCCGCAAGGTGACGGCTCCGTCATCGACCAAGTCAGCCAGCATATCTTTGATTTCTTTTTTATCCATTTAAATTCCCTCCTTTTTAATAAACAAAAAAGCCACCCCGAAGGATGGCTCTTTGTAGAAACGTGTTGATGATGCATAAAAAAAACAATGCTTACATGACAGCTTTGCAACAAAACGGTCCGGTTGAAAAATATACGCAACGCCCGGCCCACTGAAGGGAAACACACCCAGCAAAGATTTGAAAGAAGACTCTACTCCTAAGAGCTTACAACTGAAAAGTCTAAATACTGAAGTCTAAAGACTGACTTCCTGAGTGCTTATCCTATTTTATCCAGATTGGGATAAAGTCAAAGCCCCTTGGCTTTCCACTGTAAGTTGGAGTATATCATTTCATTCCCGTTTTTTCGTCAAGCAAACAAGGTAAAATCCCCCAGAAGACAATCATTCCAGGGGCAAAAACCCGAGGTTAATCGATTTCAAGAATCGTCAAGACATTCGATTCATCAATCAAACCGTGCAATTCGACCGCAAATTCTTGCAGGAAGCGTTCGGTTTCTTCGATGTCTTTGCGAGGAACTAAGTATAGCACATCCGCTTGCATGATTTCAAGTTCTGCTGCAGTTAGTTCTGCTTTCTTTTGCGTTGTTGCGTTGTATCCGGCAACTTCGTTCTCTGCTGTGCGGGCTACGTTGCGGAAAGAAGTGACCAAACGTGACATATAAGAACGCACGTTGTTTTCCATTAACAGAGCTTCGAAAATCGTCATCGTCTTGCCGCCGACCGTAATGGTCTCCGTCAAGTTGCTGATGGCGATGGCTTTTTTCAGTTTGGTGTATTCCGCAATCAAGTCGCGGTGTTGTTGGTACAAGCTTTGCATTTCTGCTTCAGCTTGCTTGTGGTTTTCGCTCAAAGGTAAGCGCGTATCAACTAAGGTTGATTTTACTTTTGAGGAAATAGCACCATAATTGCGAATCTTGTCCGAAATCACATCAAGCTGGGCCACGATAGTTTTTGTGCGGGTTAAGGCACGTTTCACACTGATAGTACGTTTTTCTTCTGACATAATATTCCTCCTAATGCTTAAAATATCTAATTGCTAAGAAAAGAATGGGAGACAAGGGAATCGAACCCTTCGCAATGATTTTATTATCCCATTCTTTAAGTTAGTTTGCAAGTGTGACTTACCCTTTTTTAAAAAAATTAAAAGGCGTAATGCAATGACTTTTCTTCTACTGGAACAACAGTTACGTGACGAACAGTTAAAGCGTCTGTTAGTTTTTCGTTGTCGTCGTCATAAGTCATTTCAGCTTTTTCGCCGGAAAGCATCAAGACGCCGTTGATATCAACCAAGTCACGCGGATTGAATTCAAGAATGTATTCTTCACCTTCGGCATAGCCGCTAACATAAGCTTCCGTGCTAAACAAATCAATACGCTTGTGACGAACCTTGACGGTTTTGCCGTTTGTGAAGAAGATTTCCAAATGATAGCTTGGAGATTGAACATTCAAGATATTCAAGTCACGAATCGCATCCGAGAAGGAAACGCCCATAGAAAGCTCGAAAGCGATGGCGCGCAAGCAGTCATAGTTCAATTTGATTCGACCTGCAAAAGCAACAACAGATGCGATTTCACCATGATATTCCGTAGGAACTTTGTCTTGCAGATAAGTAGTCAATTCTTCACCTTTAGGGTAGTCGAAACGGAAATGGTAATGGAAACGTCCTGGACGATTAATCATAAAATCATTGACACGATGTAAGTCGTTAACGGTAATCGCATAAATGCGTTTCTTTTGAGATGTGCCGTCAAACAAACCCAATAATGCGTCTTGCGATTCGATATTGTCTTTGCGTTCGTTGAACACTTTTTCGAATTCGTCGAACAATACCAATGCTTCTTGGTCAATTGAATCCAGGAACCCGGCGATACCTTGAAAGGCACGGTCAACCAGGATAACAGCCATGCCTTTCTCGACGGCATGTTCAGCCAAAATTTGCGTAAACAAAGATTTACCGATTCCTTTGTCTCCGCTCAAAATGATACCCAAACTACGATTTGTGCGTTCGAAGACAGTAAAGACTTTGGCGATTTTTTCCATATGGTTTCCGTAAATCTTTTCTTCGGCTTGTTTGAAATCAGTCGCTTTCTTTAAAGAAAAGCCCGACATAGGATTAAACTTCACGTTATACGTACCAGCAGGTAACTGGTCATATGTTTTCAAATCGTCCTCATAAATCTCAAAATTGCTTCCATAACTTACTACTTTCATTTTCAATTGGTTTCATATTCTCGTCGAACAGGTTGCCATCTTCGTCTTCCAAGATGGTTTCGGCGCCACCACCAAAAGACAAACCATTTTCTTCCAAAAGGGCGATAAACTCCTCGTACCCAAAATTAGAATTGTCGTCTGCAAAGATACTACCATTCGTAATGCTTAAGCCTTTAATCATTGTTTTTTCCTCTCTTTCCGGTAACGAAATAAGTTACATAAGAATACCATACATAAAAAAATAAAAGCAAGAAAAAAGGAACCTACCGCGCGATAGATTCCTTTTACGGGTTCAAAACCCTTGGTGAAACAATGTTCTCGATTGGCGCAGCAGAATTGGTCCCTGCGATAATCGAAATGTCTCGGCAGGGATTCACACCCTGCAAGTAGTGTTCTGGTTTTGTTCCACTCGTATCAGGAGCTGGGTCTCGTAAGATGGCCAACCCTATACTGCGTCTACTTATTCCGCCACGAGACAGTCGTTTTACAACGACAAATCATAGGATGCGGGGTCTCGAACCCCACACGCAGACCTCTTGAGTCCCGCACTTCCAATTGTGCTAATCCTATGAACCATTCCTTCATCGGCTCCGGAACCTCTGGAATGGAACTACACCGAGAGGAATCGAACCTCTGACAAACAGACAGAACTGGTGCTCTTCCACTGAGCTACGGTGCAAAGGGATTTTCACCCCGACTGCCTTGGTTTACAGCCACGCATAGGCACTTAGCCTCTCGAATCCTATGCCTTGTTATCTGCCACTTCACACAGTAAACAGAAATAGCCATTCTACCCGCTAGTTTCTGGGTGTGACCAGTCTTCACGGTAAGGGCTCGCATCCATACACCCATTGTCGGGCACACCACAGAAATTCTGGTATGGATACTAAATACACTGGCGGGATTCAAACCCGCATTCTCTCGGACAAAGCCGATTGTTTTATCAATTAAACTACAGCGTATGGTTGCCTGGGACGTTACAACCTCAAAAGCCGGGCAGCGTCTTCCCGAAACTTTCATGCCATCCAACATCTCCACATGAAATGCCGTTAGGCTCCTTCTGCTGGAAAACCTCGAATGTGGGTTGAGTTTTCCATAAGCGCTTGCATCCCTTTGCTGTTCACCGTGGTTATACTGCAGCTCCACAATAGCAAGGATACTGGGGTGTTGGCGGGGGTTGAACCCGCATCAGTCTAAGGCCTTAGTCGCTTTACCGTTAAGCTACAACACCATCATAAAAATGAATCACGACAGTTTTTTTATGGGAACTGCCAAACACCAATGGACACTGCAGGTTACGCTCCTGCGACAGCGAGTTATGAGCTCGCAGTTTTACTATTAAACTAAGCGTCCTTGTTTGCGGGTGTGGGATTCGAACCCACGGTCTCTGGTCTTAGTCCCAGCAAGATGTCCGCTTCTCTAAGCCCGCAAAGGAAGCAATGGGATTTGAACCCATGGTACAGGTTTTGCAGACCTGCGTCTTAACCACTTGACTACGCTCCCGGTTTTGAAGATAAAAAATCACCCTTCCTTCTTTACGAAAGGGCAATAGCTGCAGTGGGGCTCGAACCCACAATTCCTCTTACTGTTCAAACTGCCGCGGCGAGGTCCTTTTACCATTTAAAGGTATGCATCCAAGAAGCCAGACGATAAGTGTCCGTTACCATCTGACAAGAATAGTGTATCACGAACGAAAAGATTTGTAAAATTCTAAAAGAATACAGTGTCGACTAATCCAATGAGATACATGCAAGCAAAAGTGAAGATGGCCAAACCGACAAGGGAAAATACAAACTTAATGAATTCCACCAAAGCCTCTTTTGGATGGCGTAACACTTCATCTGAATCAAACAACATCACGATAAGAATGGCAAAAGAACAAATTAAGAAGATGGCCAGTAAAGTAATAGAAACTGTTTGTTCCAAAGTCCAATTGAATTCGGGCTGTGGCATAATACTCTCCTCCTTTAAAAGAAAAACCGCCCGAAGGCGGCTTCAGTGATTATTCTGCAGATTCAGCGGGAATGGCAGGCATCTGGATGATAGGCATCCCTTCTCCTTGCACGGTAGGAAGCTTGCCATCCCATGCTTCAATCCATTGTGCCTGAATCAATTCGGGCGTCAGGGTTTGCTGTTTCAATTTGTTTGCTTCCGCGTCTGCTTGTGCTTGAATTAGGACAGCATCCGCTTCTGCTTGTGCTTGGATACGTTTTTGGTTGGCTGCCGCTTCAGTTTCAATGGCAACTTTCTCGGCATCCAGTTTTGCCGTTTCTAACTGTTGCGTCTTCAGCTGTTGGTTCTGGGTTTCTTGAACCTTAGCGTTCAACGCATTTTGAGTGGCTTCATCCAAGTTTGGAATATTGATGAACAATTCTTTGATTTCGAAGCCTTTTTCCTTTTCTTTGGCATTGACGGCTTCCATAATTTCCGCATTGATGGCATCGGTTTGGGAGATATAAATTTCGTCCAACGTATGTTTACGCAAGATGTCGCGGGTAATTGATTGAATGTCCTTCGTCAAGGAAATAGATTTTACAGCTTGGTGTTGCTCTGCGTCTCCTTTTCCGCTGGCTGCTTTGTCCACAATCGTTACTTCCTGCATATCTTGCTTGCCGTACGTCTTGTACAGTGAAACAACTTTGGTTTGGTCAGTTAAGTATTGGTAGTTTACTTCAACAGTCAAACTCTTCCCTTCGGAAGTTGGGCTATTGAATTGTTCTGTTGTCAATGTTTGGAATCGAATTGGGTATTCGATGGTTTTCTTCAACGGGGAAATAAAATGCCATCCGCCGGGAAGAGGCTCTTTCTCAGCACCTTTTGTTGAATAAACAACTGCGACGCTACCTTCTGCGACTGTTTCCAATGAGGCTAATGCATAACCTCCGCCCAATACTGCCAATACTGCTGCTGCGATAATGCCTTTGATTGTTCCTTCATTCATTATTTGTTTTCTCCATTCTTTTTTGTGTTTTTGATGTTTTCTTGTTCTTGTGGGCTAACATCTCTATCGTCATCAACATCATAGACATCCTTGATGACGCGATTAATTTTGCTTCGGTTTCCTTTGTTAAAGATAGGAATCAGGATGATGGATGCCACGATAAAAGCGACCACCATAAATAATAAAATAAATAATGGATTACTTGGCATGATAATGTTCCTTTCCAATGCAAAAGAAAAAAGGCCAAAGCCTCTTTTCTAAGCAAATGCAGATTCGTAATTCAGGCCGCCCAGTTTCACTGAGAACGACTTTTTCTTTTTATTGTACTCTGATTCTTTCGCTGGCGCAATAGCATCGACCAAGCCAAGAGCCAAAGCTTCTTCAGCGTTGATGTACCATTGTTTATGTTTGGCGAAAGCATCTTCTAAATCTTCTTTTGGGATGTCGCTGTGGTTTGCGTACAAGTCTATACACCAAGCGTCCAACAACTGTAAGTGGTCGGCATCTGCCTTCAGATAGCTGGCTTCGCCGACAGCACCACCGAATGGAGGATGAATCAACAAGTCGGCATGTTCTCCCATAATACGGTAGTCCCCGCATACGGAAAGCAAGCTGCCGCAGCTATAAGCAGGGCCATCGACGACGGTCACAACAGGCGCCACGATACCGCGCATCACATTCAGGATTGCGCGCAAGTAAGCTGCATGTCCACCATAACTGGCAATGTGCAGATAGATAGGTAAGATTTCAGGTTCTTTCATTTTTTCCAGTAAATCGCGGTCTTCCTTATCAAATGCCAATAAGGACTCCACAATGTTTTTTGCTGAAGAAGCGTTGAACTCTTCGTACAAATAGATGCGTCTTGTTGTCTCTGCCATAAAATCTCTCCCCTACTTTTGTGCTGACTTAAACGTAAGCATTAGTTTGGGATTTGGCAAGTACTAAATTTCAGGCAACTCATTTGTTTTAATAACGGCGAGCACTTCATCAGGTTTTTGTTCGGTAACGCTGTAATTACTAAGCAAGACGCAATCTCCTTTCAGTAAAGGGAGTGCGTCCTCTAGAAGTTCAAAAACGTACAAATGCGAAGATGAATCCTTGCCCTTGTAAAGATAACGCAATGTTTTTCCATCTAAATTTGCATAAACATTCCTTTTAAAATAGCGCATGCCGCCATCAAGATAAGTAAGTACTGTAAAGCGGATAATGCCTTTGGGGTAATGTTTTCCAAATACATAAGTCTTTTTCTTGTTGAAAAAAGGTTGAACCATAAAAATTCCTCCTAAATATCAGGCAAATCTTCAGGATTTGAACTTACTAACACTTCCATGTAAGGAGTTTCCGGCAAATTGGGAACAACTTGTCCATAATAGAGGCAAAGGATATCTCCAGCCCGGACGTGTTCATTACTGTCCAAAGATTCAAATAAGTAGTAATACTTTTCATGAGGGACTGCCCGCAAGTATTTGACGCGCAAACCGCCGACGCGGGCACGCTCTCCTTTGCGATAGACATACTCCCCATTAGCGTTTCTCCTGAAAAAGCGCATATGCGCAAAATGTGGCCGGGATAAGTCTTTTTCCCAATTCGGGACAAGCGTGATATAACGCGTATTTTTGTTGTAAAAAGCTTTTGCCACCAAAATCCCTCCTTATTGTTTCAGGCAATAAAGCGTAATTGGGACATCGCTGAACTCAAAAAGAATCATCTGTTCAATAATGCCCCAATCGCCGCCGCCCAATCCTGCACCTATCTTATAAGGGAGCGCAACCGACAAATCATGCATACGAGCAAACCCTGCCAGTTCATGCAATGCTGTGCCCAGGCCATCATAATCGGTGTGTTGCCCGGTCTTGCCGAATGTTTTTTGGCCAAACAGATTGGCGATGACCTTATGTTTGTCTGGAACGAATACCGTCTGCATTCTCCCAAGATTGTTGTCGTCTGCGCCCAAAGAAAGAAAGGCGTTGTAGGCTTCCGGGAATTTTTTCCGGATACCGGCGGCAACGCCGCTGCCCATGACCCCTTTGCAATTGACTTGATGTCCAATAATATCTTCCTTGGCATCCATTAAGTCGCCATATACGATTTTCAGCATAACGATTCCCCTTCTTGTTTTTATCTGGTTTCCACTTTTTGTCTAATGAATCCTTTTTGATTGATTTTTTCCAGCTGACTTTCAGTGAAAAGTAAATGGCTGTTGTCTTTTCCGTTTCTCCAAACATTCAGATTTGTTCCGCCGATGCCGTTGGTTTTGCAGAAATAAAGCGGCAAGCCGGCAGCTGGTGCATCCAGAAGCAAACGATAGTAGACAATTTCTTCTCTTTCTTCTTTTGGCGTGAGTGCGTACTTTGTCAGAGCCAAGAACAGGTCATCGGAAACGAGTTCTGCTTCCAAAATAACAAGGTCCTTATGATGGTCGGCAGAAATATGAGCTACGAGAGGACCATTGTGATAAAAGAAAATACGTGCTTCTCCCTTTTCTGAAATTCCTGCAAATACCACATACCCTAATTGTTTTCCTGTTTCAATCAATTCATTTGTCTTCATTTGTTTCTACCTCTTTCAGTGTTTGTATTTTTTGTTTTAATATTTCAATTTCTGCCAATGCTTCTTCCAATAAATCTGCGTTATGGTTTGCAACTTTGGCCAAAATAACAAGACTTTCTCTTGTTCCGAATAGTCCTACATTGCCTTGCACGCGCATTGTACGTCGGTGATATCTACTTCGCATGTCTTGTCCCTCTTTTATCAAGCATGGCTTGTCTTTTTTCTTTCAATTCTTTTTTCTCTTTCTTGTCGAGTTCTTTCATGAGCGCAAGAATTTTCAATGCCATTGTTTGGCTTCCTACATTGGAATAGAAAGGAATTGGGGGAGCGTCAAAACTAAGGTCGTCCAAGGATTCAGATAATCGCTTGTCTTCCGATTCAAGAAACAGTTCGAGTTCTTTCCATTTATTCATAACTACTTCCTCCTTTTAGCGTCTTTTCTTTGACTGCTGGCGGTGATTCTTTTTGATAGACAACATTTGCTCCTGTTTGCGTTTCGCCACAATCCAGGCACTGATTCGTGCCCCGTTTGATTCTTCTTTACCACATTTTGGACAGTAAAAAACCTGTTTTGTCGAGTCCAAATACAGTCGTGGGCTACGTTCCTGGACATCCAGTTCTTTGTTTATTTTAAAGCATTCACCAGAACTTGTGAAATCAACGAATCGATAAGTGTAGTGAAATATTTCGGTTTCTTGAATTGGGTCCCCGCTTTCCAAGTCGTACCATTGATGGTCGCATCTTGTTTGTTTCCGGCGTATCCAACTGTTTTTGATGTAACGATACATATCAGCGGGATTGTAGAAATCTTCCACTATAAACATAGAAACAAAAAGATAAATAAGAAAAAATATCACAAGTAAAACAAAAGTAATTATAACAACTTCTTCTGACATTTTTGAAGACACTCCTTTCATAATTTTGGTAAATTATTTCGACTTCGTTGGATATAGTCCCCTTTTGTAGCCGGTCTCCTAGTAAGGAACCAAAAGTCGCCAGACTCATATTTGTCCTGTACAGCTCTTTCGATGATGTGCCCATAGGACAAATTGGAATCTTTTCCACATAAAATGCAATGGAATGGTCTTCTGTGTTCGTTTAAATCTAGGTATTCAGGCAGGCGCCTTCCCTGCAAGTCATACCTTGAAATATAGTAATAATAGTGATTAGAATCCTGGTCCACATAGCGGTAAGCAAACAAATAATCCTGGGTTTCCTCTAAAGGAGTACCGGATTCAACTTCTACATACTGATGTCGACACATAGTCTGCTTTCTTTCTAACTCCCTTTCCTTTTTGTCCTTAACATATTGGCGATGCGTGAGCCAAATCCAAATGATGCAACCAATGAGGATAACATACAAAAAATCAACGGATTCGCTCATTCATATCGCCACGCTTTGTTCGGGTTCGGAATCGGTTCTCCGATGATAGCACCAGCCGACCGGAAAGTCACGCCGGCATAATAACACTGATTGCGCGCTTGTCGGAAGACGTAATCGATATCCTCACCCGGCAGCAATTTACCTGTTTCGTCCAAATGCTTGCAGGGTATCCAAACATTTTGATTTGTTCCATTCATTGTGTACCGGTGTGCTTTCATACCTGTATAGCGACGAATCACTTGCTTTAAAGGAATGTTTTTGTAATACTGTGTTTCTGCGTAAAGGGTCAAGACGATTCGTTTTTCTTCTGCACGAAAAGCAGCTCTTTGTTCTCTTTCCCTTTTGCGGTTTTCAATGCGGGCGGCCGCCGCTTCCGGAGAACGCGTCTTCCTCTTTTTTGACATAATAATCCCCTCCGTTTAAATTTCTGGAAGTCCTAGAGTAGAATCGCTTACTGAAATAGACTTAACGACCGAAGGAGAACTCGAAATGAATTCTACATCATCCGGAAAGAACCGTGTGCGATGCAAATCTCCTCTGAAATAAAAATACTGTTTGCAATCGATATCGGCCTCACAAACTCTTTCAATAATTTGTTCTTTTTCCAGTTCCTGCAAAAAACGTTTTGCGTAAAAATGCCTCATCCTAATTTCCGGGCGCCAAAGTACACGTACACGGTCGCCTCGTTTGTATTTTCGCACCATATCAATTCCTCCTATATGTCTGGCAAGTCATCAGCAAAAGTAATTTCCTGAGTTGGTCGAACATTGCGGCGTCGGACAAGCCTGAAATCCTGCAAAGGGTACCAACGCATTTCCCGCATTGAATAATTTTGCACAATGAGAATGTCGTTGTTTTCAGCTGGCTGATATTTTGCGTAATAAAAAATGCGCCGTCCGTAATATTCTAATGAGACAACAGTTAACCACTTGTGCTTGTAAGGCAAATAGTGGACTGAAATATTCTCGTCCGGACTTTCAAATTCCACAAAAAACTGGTCTCCTGGTTCCAAATTCATCAAGTCTTGGTTCATTGTTTCACCTTCTATATGTTTGGTAAATTGTTTTTTTGTAAGACCAATGGTCGTAATGGCAAAAGTTGCAATTCTCCGTCAAAGAAGTCAGTTTCAGACAGTCCCGGATAATTAACACGGTATGTCGGGCGCGTCCTGCCATTAGCAGGAGGAAATACTCTGGCGATGATATGTTCTTTTTCCAAAGCGTTAATCATATTCCTTCCAAATAAATGCTCTTTCTGGAAAGGTGGACGCCAAGTAATGCGCACGTGGTCACCCACTTTGAATTTCGTTTCCATGGCAACCTCTTAGATTTCTGGCAATTCGGTTTTTTTGTTAAAAACGGGCTGGCTGGAAACCAATTCCATTTCTTCTTCGTAAAAATTCAAACAACTGAGTCTTGAATGGCCTGGTTCTTCGAAATAATAGGAATAGTAATAGCCAGGTTTAAAGCCTTTGTTTGTTTCGATTTTTGAAATGATTTGTTCTTCTTTCAGTGCTTCCAAGAATTTTTGTGGGTACATTTGTTTGTTTTCGGGACGCCAAGTTATTCGAACATGGGCACCCACTTTAAATTTGGGGGTCATGACTCAATCTTCCTTCCTTTCAACCAAGACCATCGGTTTTTTTCTTTGATGTCCTTTGTATTCTTCTCATCTCTTCTAGAAATAGCCAAAAGGCAGATGTCCTTATTGGATAATTCTTTTTTCGTTTTGCAGCGGGGGCAATAGCATTCTGTTCTGATAGAAAGTTCTTTTTGTTCCGGAATATCTCTTGATTGAATATCATATTCTGTATTCACCTTAATAAGACCATAGTGCTCTTTGTAGCCCAAAAAACGATAAGCAAAAAGGTACATGCTAGTTTCTTCAATAGGCTCCGAATTAAGAATGTTGAACCATCGATGCTTGCAGCGATTTGGTTTATTTTTGAACCACTCCATTATCCATACAGGAAGGTTCATCAAAAACCTCATAACTTCAATAAAAATAACGATAGCAAACGGCCCCCACAACGGTGAACTAAGAATCGCAATAATCCAAATTCCATCCTCTGACATAAAATATCACCTCTTTTAGATTTAAAGATTAAAATATTTTTGATAAAATTGCAACAACAGATGTGTAATTTAGGAAAAAGCACCGTATTAAAAATAGTGATGAGACAAAAATTCCAAAAACCCTGTCATGATAAGCTTTTGGCTTTTTCGTTATTTTTTGCTGGAATAGGTCGCTTTATAAGCGTCCAATCGTTCCGCTAATTCATACAGTTCGTCCATCAGTAAATCTTGCGCGTCGTAATCGGTTTTTCCTAAAGTGTAATATTTTATCCTCAAGATTATTAGTTTGAAATGAATCGAAAAAAGTTCTTTTGCTCTTGCCATTTTATTCCCTTCTTTCTTATTATTAAAATTTAATGAGAAAACTCAAAAAATAAACAGAAGAGTGACAACCCTTCCGGAAAAGACACACCCCTCAAAAAAGAACCCTCCCGGAGGGACAAAAAACCTCTTACACATCTGGGAGTTGATTTTTCTCCACAAAAAATATTTGCTTGGGTGGAACGACACGTAATTCGTTTTCATTCCAAAAATAATACTTGAAATTAGTCGGTGAGGGAACACCTTTATTTTCTTCCTGAATCCACTCAAGACTGTAGAGTATTTTTGACCGATAGAAATCATGATACTTTGGATTGTATCTGGGCGGGTAAAGAATCTTGTGCACCCTGCAAACACGATTGCGAAACTCGCTTCTACTGTCTATACCTCTACTCCCGACACAAATAACTTTCTGTCCGACTAGATACATGGCTTGCTCCTTTCAAATGCCTTACAAATCAGGCAGCCCTTCGCTTTTGGGAGTAGTTGGATACTGCCTTCTACACTCATCCCAGTCTGCGTCTGTCCAGTAATATTCTTCCGGTGTGAAGATTTCGAGGTCCTTATTCTTGCCCGGATTGTCTTTGCTTTTCCACGAAACATTGTAACGCGGGGGAAAAATCTCACTGTTGTCATCCCGCAGTCGTGCCACTGTCAACCAGTGCCCAGCGTACCCAAATTTTCCGATGGTTTCTTCTTCGCGGGCTTCTCGTACTTTGAATTTATCGCCCACTTTCAACTTTAATTCTTCGATGCGCACACTGCTTCCTCCTTTTTCTAGTTCACTGGCATATACCACTCGGCTGGGCGCAACTTCCATTCCCCTCCTTCATAAATAATGAATCCCAAGCCTCCGCTTGTGAACTCCTTAACCCCGAAAACCTTAATGCGACGGCGCTTTCCATTGGTAACTTCCTTTTCGAATACATAAAACATGTTCATTCTCCTCTCTAAAAATCCGGCAGTCCTTCTAAGGTCATAATTGATTTCATACAAGAATTGGCTGATGGCAGTAGCTCGTTTTCGAACCAATAGAAATCAATCGGGTTGATGTCGCAGGACTTGCCTGGGTTTTCTTTTGGGAGCCATTCGATATCATAATATATCGATTCTTTCTGAACCAGTCCATCATACTTCCCAATATAAATGACTTCGCAAATATGCCCATTGAGAGTAGACTTTTCATACAGTTGTGGAGAGCATTGAACCATGACGTGGTCTCCTAATTTAAGCATAGCGTTCTTCCTTTCCTCTTTATATCTCTGGCAAATCAGACAGTCTGACTGTGCTCAAGACAGGATAATCAATGGACACAGGGAGGATATCATTATCCATGTAGAAGTAAGCTTCAATGGCTTCGGGCCAGTTCCGGCCGGGATTATCCTCCTGCTCCCAGTCCAGGATATACTTGTAATGTTTCCCTAAGCTGTCGTGAAAGCTGCCGACTTTTTTGATGATACAGATATGTCCGTTGAGAGAATTTTTACTTGTATAGATTGAACGGGAACAGACTCTTACTTTGTCCCCTTCAGAAAGCTTGCCATACCAAGGCCAAGGGTCGTGTTTTTCTATGTCCATGTTTTTCCTCCTTCCTTTTGAGACCTACACGTCCGGTAACACTTTGTTCTTTATCTGATTATACTTTGGAACATTGTAATAAGGACGCAGCTCCGCCTCATACCAGGAAATGCTCGGCATATGCAGCTCATTGATTTTTCCTGGGTTGTCTTCCGGAAGCCACGCTAACCTATACGCTTGACCCATCTCGATTTTCTCTTCAATCAAGAGCTCTTTTACTGTGCAAACATTTCCATTAATTTTAGATAGTGTGGGATAGAGTTCTTGGTTCACTTGCATGATAACCTTGTCTCCTACTCTGTAAGGCATTTCTTTCACTCCTTTCAAAAATCTAGACGTCGGGCAACCCTTTACTGTAAAAAATACTGGCAATAGGAACATTGAAACAAGGCGTTAATTCCTTGTCATACCAATTAATGGCATGGATTGGTAAATCAAACTCCTTGCCGGGATTATCCTCTTGTTCCCACTTCAACACATACAACGTCTTGTCTTCCTCATAAAGGATTCTGCTGACAGTAAGGACGTGATTATTGAGTTCGCATAAAACATGAAACATAAGGGGATTCATATTTACAGTTACCTTATCTCCTATTTTGTAAGGCATTTGTTTTCCTCCTTTTTAAATTCAAACGTCGGGCAAACCCTTAGCATCAAAAGGCAAAGGATAAACAGTGGGTAAAGGAGTAACTTCAGTATCCATGTAATAGTAATTGTGGTCAAGACACTCAGGCCTTTCCTTCCCCAGGTTGTCATTCTGAATCCAATCCAGTTTGTATTTATATAAAGAATTGATGGCAAAGAGGGTCTTTCTCACTTTGACTATAACACAGACATGCCCGTTCGCAGAACACTTATCAAAGTCTTTACTCTTCACGATTACCTTTTGAAGCAGAGGTAACTGGCGCATACTGATTGTACTGCTCATGTAAAAACTCTCCTCCTATATATCAGGCAATCCTACAGTGGCAATGGTACGAGGAAAAGGAATCAACGTCAGTTCATCCGCAAAGAAAAGAAAAATGTGGATGCAGCCGGGAAACCTTTTTCCTTTATTGTCTTCCCTATTCCACGACAACTTGTAACGAATAAACTCCTTACCGAATTCATCATTGACCTCCTTAATAGTACAAATATGCCCCTCGGCGGCTCGCTTCTCGAGCAAAAAAATATTACTATTAACAAGAACCTTGTCTCCAACAGAAAAGACTTGTCCTTTTCTCATTCTAACCAACTCCTTTCTCTATACCGGTGCGCGGCGGGATACCTTATACATCAGGCAAACCATCAAAAGAAACAGTAGAAGCGTGAGGAGCAATAGGAACCAATTCCCATTCGCCCCATATAAAATCATCAATAGGAATAATAAGCTCCCGGCCGGGATTGTCCTCCTGTCTCCATTCCAATGTATATAAAACATCATCATTCAAAATACTAGCCTCCATACCCTTTATCCTGCAAGTGTGCCCATCTAAAGAACTAATAAAGAAAGGGGCATAGGGAGAGTATATCTTAACACGTTGTCCTATAACATATTTTACCATAACTATTATTCCTCCTTGTCATCCTCCTTAGTCTGAATGGGTAAGAGATACTAATCCCTGCTACCCCTCAAGTGCATCTAGAGCAAAGCTCAAGTTACCCACTAAGTCACCCTGTAAGTACCCACCAAGTAGTAATCATCCCCTCATCATACTACCAAGCTAACCAGAACACTCTCCTACCCAAAAGACCCTCACACCCAAAACACCCCCAAAGGAAATCATCCATTTTAAACAAAAGACCTGTTAGCAAAAGACCCCAAACTAACCAAAAGACCACCCTGTTATCCTGAAGCGATTCTCTCAAAAACCCCAAAAGACCACCCCTTCCCCCTCTTAGAGGGTGCCTAGAGGCTTATTCTGCCCAATCCTGGGCGTTTTGGCTCAGATGGGTGGGAGAAGGGCCCTACTGTGAGCAATGGGCACGAGAGGACCGCTATTGGCGCGTTCGATGGCGCACATATGGAACCAGAACCAGGCGTAGCGGAGACCTTCTGCTCGGTGGGCGTAGCTG
>JAEAME010001393.1_pt1 | contig 17084 bp, 7 predicted proteins | sample 8958731 | NCBI WGS metagenome assembly JAEAME01 (sample SAMN16933194, study PRJNA681113) | bioreactor sludge metagenome | isolation source: anerobic bioreactor sludge (Control) | place: India:Bengaluru | collected 2018-10-24 | reverse complement strand
AACTACAACACCGATGCCATGTTCGAATTTGAGAACAGGACAAAGTTGCAGTATTCGGGTAAAGAGGATGAGATCCTCAAGAAAGTTGAGGCTGGGGATGTCACTCTCCCTCTTACAGGTACGCTGATAACAGGAAGTTACAGTCTGTTCGGACTAAAGACCGAGATGCAGTTTGGCAAACTGACAGTTACCTCAGTGCTCTCGCAGCAAAAAGGTGAAACTTCAGTAATAAATACTTCAGGTGGAGCCCAGCAGACTGAATTTGAGATATATGCCGATGATTATGAAGCTAACAGGCACTTCTTTCTTTCTCAGTTCTTCAGGGACATTTATGACGGATCATTAAAGAACCTGCCAACTATCAGCTCAGGTGTCAATATTGAACGCATTGAGATATGGGTAACAAATAAAACAAGCAGTTACGAGCAGGCCAGAAACATTGTTGCATTCACGGATCTTGCGGAGAACAGCAGTCATATATTCAACACAATACCCGAATTCCAGCCAGCTCCCGGCGATGTAAGATATCCCGATAATAAAACCAACAGGCTTTATGAGCAGGTTTTGTCAACTTATTCTGCGTTGAGGAATGTTGACCAGATAACAAATGTCTTTAATCCCTTATATCCTTCTTTTCAGATAGGACGGGATTATGAGAAAATCGAAAACGCAAGAAGACTTAACGAACGCGAATACACTGTCAACAGGCAGCTGGGTTATATCTCCCTGAACACGGCACTTAACACAGATGAAGTTCTTGCAGTTGCCTATGAATATACTCTTAATGGTCAGGTCTATAAAGTGGGTGAATTTTCTTCAGATGGTATAGATGCCCCGCAAACCCTTGTTCTGAAGCTTCTGAAAGGCACTACCCTCAGTCCGAAATTCCCCACCTGGGACCTGATGATGAAGAACGTTTATTCACTTGGATCAGGGAAGCTTGAAAGCAATGATTTCCAGTTGAATATACTTTATGAAGATGACAAAACGGGCAACTCGATCAATTACATTCCTGAAGGCAGCCTGGCTGATAAAATCCTTCTCCAGGTAATGGGGCTTGATAATCTGAATTCGCAGAGAGATTGGGTATCTGACGGTTATTTTGATTTTATCGAGGGGGTGACAGTAAATATGGGGAGGGGAAAAATAATATTCCCTGTGATAGAACCATTTGGTAACCACTTGCGAAAACAGATCGGGAATGACCTTATTGCGGATAAATATGTTTTTCAGGAACTCTATGACTCAACAAGGACGGTTGCACAGCAGATGGCTGAAAAAAACAAATTCAAGATGACAGGTCAGTTTTCATCAGCTGTCAGTTCTGAGATAAGCCTTAACGCCGTAAACATACCAGCCGGATCTGTAAAGGTTACTGCCGGAGGAGTTACTCTTACCGAGAATGTTGACTACACTGTTGATTATAACCTTGGTACTGTATCAATTATCAACTCTTCACTGCTCGAGTCAGAGGCGGCAATTCAGGTATCCCTTGAAAGCAACCAGTACTTTGGCTTTCAGACAAAGACATTGCTTGGCACACATCTCGATTACAAGTTCTCCAATAATTTCAATATCGGGGGAACGATCCTGCATCTTAATGAGAGGCCTTATACTCAGAAAGTAAATTACGGAGAGGAACCCATATCAAACACAATATGGGGACTCAACACTTCCTATAAAACCCAGTCGCAGGTACTTACTAATATCATAGACAAAATACCGCTTCTCGAGACTAAAACACCTTCAACAATATCGTTTTTCGGTGAGTTTGCCCAGCTTGTTCCGGGGCATTCAAAAGCTATTTCAAATTCAGGGAACTCATATATAGATGATTTTGAATCGAGTGAGATCCCTCTTGATCTCAAATCATTTAATTCATGGACACTCTCAAGTATACCGAGAGGTCAGGACGCATTGTTTCCAGAAGCAAATCTGAACAATAACCTCATCAGCGGATATAACAGAGCCAAGCTGGCATGGTATGTGATCGACCCTCTTTTCCTGAGGAACGGAGCTTCTACTCCTGATAACATTAAGGAGAATCCCGATGAGCAGTCAAGCCATTTTGTAAGAGAGGTATACGAAAACGAGATCTTCCCCAATAAGGAGAGTACTACAGGGATACCAACCACAATATCTGTCCTTAACCTTGCTTACTATCCTGATGAAAAAGGTCCTTACAACTATGACACCGATCCGGGGCCATATTCAAGGGGTATAACTTCAGAAGGCAAACTGATCAATCCAGAATCAAGATGGGGAGGGTTTATGAGGGAGGTCCTGACAAGCGATTTTGAGACGGCGAACGTTCAATACATCGAATTCTGGCTGATGGATCCCTTTGTTGAAAAAACAGGCCATAAGGGCGGTGATCTGTATTTTAATCTTGGAAATGTTTCGGAAGATATACTTAAAGACTCGCGTAAAAGCTTCGAGAACGGGCTCCCGGGGTCGGCAAATGTTATCAATGTTGATACAACAGCCTGGGGCAGGGTACCAACTGTTCAGTCAGTTGTAAATGCTTTTGATAATGCCTCCGAATCAAGAAAATACCAGGATGTCGGCCTCGATGGCCTCGGTAATGTTGATGAACAATCATTTTTTGCAAATTATCTTCAGCGTTCACTCCTTTTAACAAATACCGACGCATATCAGAACATTCTTAAGGACCCGTCGAGTGATGATTTTCATTATTCAAGAGGTTCAGATTACGATTTTGAGCAGAAAAGCATTCTCGAGAGATACAAGAAGTATAATGGTCCTGATGGAAATTCACCAACCTCTGAGATGTCGCAGGAATCTTATCCCACTTCAGGCTCCACTATTCCCGACATGGAAGATGTTAACCGTGACAATACATTGAATGAAACGGAAAGCTACTATCAGTACAGGGTAAGCCTGAGACCTGCTGACATGAAAGTCGGTTCAAACTATATTGTTGATGAAATTGAACATGAGGTGACTTTTCCAAACGATCAGACCTCCAGTGTAAAATGGTTCCAGTTCAAGATCCCTATAACTGAGTATGAGAAAACAGTAGGCACTATAAGCGATTTTAAATCGATACGTTTCTTGAGAGTATTCCTGAAAACTTTCGATGAACCTGTTATTATGCGTTTTGCTGAGCTGAATCTCGTCAGGGCGGAATGGAGGAAATACAATATAGCATTCATGGAGGGGGGAGAAAGAATTACAATACCGGAAGTAAATGATGGCACGTTCGAAATAAGTTCTGTCAGTATTGAAGAAAATGCCGGGAAGGTGCCTGTTAACTATGTCCTTCCTCCAGGATTCAACAGGATCGTTGATCCTTCAAATCCCCAGCTCAGGCAGCTTAACGAACAGTCAATGGTAATGAAGGTCCAGAATCTTGAAGATGGCGATGCACGGGCCGCGTATAAGAATGTAAACCTTGATATGCGCCAGTACAGGCGCCTCAGGATGGAAGTACACGCGGAAGCACTGATAGGGGAGCCGCTTTATAATGATGAACTTACAGCTTTCATTAGAATAGGAACTGATTATAAAAGTAATTTCTATGAATATGAAGTTCCGCTTAAGCTTACTGCTCCCGGAACCTATGATAACAATTCGGAGGAATCAAGGGCTCTTGTATGGCCAGAGGAAAACCAGTTCAATATAGATCTTACTATTCTCCAGGAAGCCAAAAAAGAAAGAAACAGAAAGATGCAGGAAGAAGGCTCCTCTTTAAAACCTTCAGATGTTTATGCCTGGTCTGACGGTAACAACAAGGTCTATGTATCAGGAAATCCCAACCTCAGCAATGTTAAAGTAATAATGGTGGGGGTTCGCAATCCCATTAAGACCCGAAATCCGGAGAGGGACGATGGTTTTCCCAGGTCAGGTGAGATATGGGTTAATGAACTCAGGCTAAGTGATTTTATAGAAGATGGCGGCTGGGCAGCAAATGCCCATTTGCAGGCGAGACTGGCAGACCTGGGAAGTATCGATCTTGTAGGTCAGGCCAGCACACCGGGTTGGGGAAGCATTGAGAAAAGCGTTAATGAAAGAAGCAAGGAAGAGTTCACACAATATGATCTGTCATCTACACTGGAGCTTGGCAAGTTCTTTCCGGAAAAAGCCGGGGTAAGATTACCTGTTTACCTTGGTTTTTCGGAATCCAGAATAAAGCCCCAATATAATCCCCTCGATCCTGACATTCTTCTTTCGGATGCCATTGAGGAGGCCGGTACTGAAGCTGCAAGAGACTCAATTAAAGCAATTGCCGAAGATTACACCCAGAGAAAAACTCTTACTGTGAGCAATGCAGGACTAACAAAAAAAGGCGAAAAGTCACATCCGTGGGATGTGTCAAATATAAGTGTCAACTATGCTTATAATGAAGTAACAAGCAGTAATACAAAGACTGAGATCGATGTTGAAAAGAACCATAAGGCAAGCCTTAATTATAATTATAACGGAAATCCTGCCAATATTACACCGTTTAAAAATGTTAAGTTTCTTAATGCACCTGTCTTCAGGATAATAAAGGATTTCAATTTCTATGTCTTTCCTAAAAGTATTACTATCAGAAATGACCTATCACGTTATTATAATGAGATAAAAACACGCAACATCAATAATCCGAATCTCAAGATCATGCCCACTTTTAAAAAAGACTTTGAATGGAGCAGGATCTTCGATGTCAAGTATGATCTGACGCGACAGCTTAAAATAGACTTTACATCAACAAATATTGCACGTATTGATGAACCTGAAGGAGGAGTCGATCGGGTCAGGTACAAAAGTGAATTTGAGTTGTGGCGCGATTCGGTTCTGACCAACCTCAGGAATTTCGGGCGTACAACAAGCTATAACCATTTCATAAATGTAAATTATAACCTTCCTATAAATAAACTGCCGCTCCTCTCATGGCTCAGTTCAACAGCCAGGTATGGAGCTGATTATACCTGGCAGGCCGGTGCTGTTTACCCTGACAGTATGAATATCAACCTTGGGAATGCGATTCAGAATCACAGTGAACTATCTCTGACTGCAATGGCAAACCTGTCTTCAATTTATTCGAAATCGAAATTCCTTAAGAACATTGAAAACAATACCCGTCCGGATGCAAAACAAAGGATGAAAACGGAATTACGGACTGTTACATACACCCGGGAGAATGTTAATATACGATCCGATGCTGTAAGATCGATAGTGCACAACCTGCGTACAAAAGATGTAAAGGTAAAGGTAACAAAGAAAACGGGTGAGGAGGTAAATGGCAAAGTAGATATAATCAGCGAGAACCGGGTCAATTTCACTTCTTCAGAGCAGGCTGATGCGACTACGGTAACAATAGAGGGGAGAGTTCCCGTGAAAAGGAGCCCTCTGACAATTACCGGTGAATATTTCCTGAGGGCATTGATGGGTGTAAGGTCAGTTAGTCTTAGCTATACATCCGCACAGGGGCAGTACCTTCCCGGCTATCTGCCGGGAACAAAATACCTGGGGATGTCGAGTGAAAATGACATGATGGCTCCGGGATGGCCATTTATACTGGGTTATAGCGATAAGAATTTCTTTAATAAGGCGATGAACAACGGATGGATCACAAGAGACACTATGCTTAACACACCTGCCTCCTATAATAACAGGTTTGATATTTCAGCAAGAGCTACTGTTGAGCCTTTCCCGGGGATGAGGATCGATGTGAGTGCCGACAGGCGTTTCCAGGAAACAGCAAGTATGTACTATATTGCCGATCGTAATGGCAATTTCCCCGACAGTACCCGTAATAAAAATGTTTATGGAACATTCTCAATATCAGTGATATCATGGGGAACCGCCTTTGAAAAAATCTCGAAAACAAATGATTATGTTTCTCCTACATTTGAAGCATTTAAAAAGAACCTTGTTATAATATCTGAGAGAAGGGCAGTGGAAAGAGAAAGGAGAGATCCAGGGTATGACCCCAACACAGATCCTGTCACAGGCGAGCAGCTTGAAAGTGAGTTCAAAAGCGGCTATGGGCAGACCTCCCGGGAAGTGATGATACCTGCTTTTATTGCCGCATATACGAAAACAGACCCGCAAAAAGTGTCACTTGAAACTTTCCCTTCAGCACTTAGAATGCTGCCTAACTGGCGACTTACTTTTGACGGGTTATCGAGGTTTGAGTTTGTTCAGAAAGTATTCAGGTCAATAAATATTTCCCATCAGTACAGGAGTACATATCAGATAGGTTCATATACAACTAATCTGGGATTTACTGCAGATATAGACGGATTAAGCAATGTACGTGACCTTCAGAAGAATTTCATTCAGCAGTTTGAGATCAACACAGTAATGATGAATGAACAGTTCAGCCCGCTTATTAACATAGATATGAACTGGAAGAACAGTCTGACAACAAGGGTGGAGTGGAGAAAGTCACGTACAATAGCCCTTAATTTTTCAAATAACCAGATTTCAGATGCAAGGATCAATGAGCTTGTACTCGGTGCAGGCTACAGGTTTGATGATGTACAGATAATTCTGAAGACAGGAGGGAGACAGAGAACTCTTGAGAGTGATCTGAATCTGAGGTTTGACCTGTCAATAAGAGATAACAAAACCCTTACAAGGAAGCTTATCGAAAATGTCAACCAGCCTGTCGCCGGTCAGAGGATCCTTACGGCAGGACTCACAGCTGATTACGTTCTGAGCGACAGATTCAACCTGCAGCTCTATGCTGATCATTCAATGACCGATCCTTTCGTGGCAAATACATATCCGACATCGAATACCAATATAGGGTTCAGCCTTAAATTTACCCTGGTTCAGTAATCCATTTCTAAAATCGCTTGAAAATCAATGAAATATTGTGAATGATGCCGGTTACTCGTTTAAATAAAACTTGTTTTTTTTAGTAAATAAAAAAAATCCCTATTTTTGACTTACATATAGCGGAACTTAATTAATCGACAAAAATAAACTGACATGAATATACCTGACAACCTGAAGTACACGAAAGATCATGAATGGTTAAAAATAGATGGCGAATATGGTTATATAGGCATAACTGATTTTGCCCAGGGTGAGCTTGGTGACATTGTTTTCATCGAGATTGAAACTGTCGGAGAAAACCTGAAAAAAGAAGAAGTGTTTGGTACCATAGAGGCAGTTAAAACCGTATCAGACTTGTTCATGCCGGTTTCGGGTGAAATTCTTGAGCTTAACCCTGCTCTTGAAAACTCTCCTGACCTTGTAAATAAAGATCCTTACGGAGAAGGTTGGATGGTCAGAATTAAAATCACTGATATCTCAGAAACAGAATCACTTCTTGGCGCTGAGCAGTATAAAGCTCTTGCCGGAGCCTAGCTGACAGATTTATTTGTGTTGTCAGACCGCAGGGTATTATAGCATGCAGGTCCCTGCTCAGGGGGATCAAAGAGTCTTTTTAACTTCTACTTCCTGGTAGGCTTCAATAATATCACCTGTCTTAATATCATTGAAATTCTGGATATTTAAACCGCACTCATAACCTCCTACAACCTCTTTGACATCATCCTTGAACCGCTTCAGTGAACCTAGTTCACCGGTATAAATTACGATACCATCCCTTATTATGCGTACTTTTGAACTCCTTGTTATTTTCCCTTCCTTAACATAACATCCGGCTACTGTCCCTACCTTGGTAACCTTGAATATTTCCCTTATCTCAAGCGTTGCCACGATCTCTTCCTTAACCTCGGGTGAGAGCATCCCCTCCATTGCTGCTCTGATTTCTTCAATAGCATCATAGATTATTGAATATAAGCGGATATCTATCTCTTCCTTCTCGGCGAGTTTGCGGGCATTCATTGAAGGGCGAACCTGGAAGCCTACAATAACGGCATTAGAGGCTGCTGCCAGTAAAATATCTGATTCAGAGATCTGGCCAACAGCTTTGTGTATAACGTTAAGCTGGATCTCAGGTGTCGAGAGTTTTATAAGAGAATCGCTGAGGGCCTCAATAGAACCGTCAACGTCTCCCTTGACTATAATATTCAGTTCCTGGAAGTTGCCAATTGCTATTCTACGTCCAATTTCGTCGAGCGTTATGTGTTTCTGAGTGCGCAGGCCCTGTTCTCTCTGAAGCTGGGCTCTTTTGTTTGCGATGTCCTTAGCTTCCCTGTCACTATCCATTACGTTGAACTTATCACCTGCCTGAGGTGCTCCGTTGAGTCCCAGCACCAGGGCCGGAGCTGAAGGCAAAGCTTCTGATATCTTGTGTCCCCGTTCGTTGTACATTGCCTTGATATGCCCGAAGCAGCTCCCGGCAAGCATTATATCGCCTATCCGTAATGTGCCTGCTTTGACAAGTACGGTTGCTGTATAACCCCTTCCTTTATCCAGGGACGATTCAATAACAGTACCGATTGCAGGTTTATCAGGATTGGCTTTTAGATCAAGCATCTCAGCTTCAAGCAGGACCTTGTCAAGTAAAACATCAATATTCAATCCTGATTTGGCAGATATTTCCTGTGACTGATATTTCCCTCCCCAGTCTTCAACTAGGTAGTTCATATTAGCCAGAGCCTCTTTTATTTTATCAGGATTGGCTGTTGGCTTATCTATTTTATTAATTGCAAAAACGATAGGGACACCTGCTGCAGAAGCATGGTTGATAGCTTCAATTGTCTGGGGCATTACTCCGTCATCTGCCGCTACAACAATTATGGCGATATCCGTTATCTGTGCTCCTCTTGCCCTCATTGCAGTAAATGCCTCATGGCCGGGAGTATCGAGGAATGTAAGCTGGCGTCCATCGTCAAGCCTGACACCGTATGCTCCAATATGCTGTGTTATACCACCGGCTTCACCGGCTATTACATTAGTTCTTCTAATATAGTCAAGGAGTTTTGTCTTGCCATGATCAACATGCCCCATTACCGTTACAATTGGCGGCCTTGATTTGAGCTCTTCCTCACTATCCTCATCCTCCTGTACAGCTTCCTGAAACTCAGCGCTTACAAATTCGACCTTATAACCGAATTCATCAGCAAGGACTGCCATTGTTTCAGCATCCAGTCTCTGGTTTATTGAAACAAACAATCCTAGATTCATACAGGTAGAAATGATATCAGTAACGGGAACATTCATCATTATAGCCAGCTCGTTTGCTGACACGAATTCCGTCACTTTAAGGATATTCTTGTTCTGTTCAATCTGATCTTCGGCCTCCCTGTGCTTCTGGCTGATGGCATCACGCTTCTCACGGCGGTACCTCGAGCCTTTTGATTTCCCTTTGGTTGTAAGTCTTGCCAGGGTTTCCTTTATCTGTTTCTGAACCTCTTCTTCATCAACTTCGGTTCTTACTGGTCTTTTCTTCTGTACCCGTTTTCCGCCTTTATCCCTTTTTTCTGCCGTTTCAGGCTTGACAACAGAGATCTGATCCTTATCCTTAGTGATCCTTTTTCTTCTTTTCTTTCTTCTGAAATCGGAATCTGGGTCTATTTTGACAGGTTGATTTGGAGCCGTTTTTTTCTTTTCTTCAATGGGGAGGTCTATTTTTCCAACAACAGTGGGGCCGGATAATTTTTTAAAATCAGGCCTGAACAGCTCAACTATTTCTTCTTCAGGTTCTATAACAGTAGGGGAAAGTGCTTCATCAATAAGTTCTTCCTCTTCAGCAGGCAGTGAAATGATTTCCTTGACTTCTTCTGTTATTTTCTTTTCTGCTTCTGCAGTTTCCTCTTTCCGCTCAACAATCTTTTCTTTAGGTTTTTTTGACAATTCCTCTTCAGCTGAGGATTTTACTTCCTTTGAGATAGTATCCAGATCAATTTTGCCAACAATGTGCAGGTCGATCGGGGCCTTTTTTTCTTCCTTTTCAGGAGCAGTTTCTTCAGGTTCGGCAGGTTTGCGTGCTGCCTTTTCCTCTTGAACTTCCTTTGGCGGGGCTGCCTTTTCGATCTTTGGCCTTGTTGTTTTATCAAGATCTATTTTCCCTACAAGTTTTATATCTGGTTTTGTGATCTCAGTTTTAATATCTACAGTCTTCTTTGTTATCGAAGTGTCTTTCAGGATCACTTCCTCATCGCGCTCCCCGTCTTCAGCAGAATCCTTTTCAGAGAAATCGTCAATAGAGACGGATTCTTTTTTTCTGTGAAGGTCTTTAAGAATAAGCTTTTCAGATTCCTTTTTGGCGCTTATATCAGTACTATACTCTTTTACGAGTAAAAGGTAAGCCTCGTGCGGGAGTTTTGTATTTGGATTTGGATCAAGCTCGAACCCTTTCTTGTGAAGAAATTCCACAATTGTGGAAATCCCCACATTGAATTCACGGGCTGCCTTACTTAATCTCGTTGCCTTTACGTCTTCTGTCATATATTCCCCTGGCTTTGTAAATCCTTATAAAAATTATTTTAAATATTATTCAAATTCAGCTTTAAGGATGTTTACCACTTCTCTCACTGTCTCTTCTTCAAGATCTGTCCTTTTTACCAGGTCGCTTATGGATAGGTTAAGGACACTTCTGGCTGTGTCGCATCCTATTGCCTTTAATTCCTCAATTATCCATTCTTCGATCTCATCACTGAATTCCTCAAGGTTGACATCTTCCTCATCCTCGCCTCCCGGTTCCCTGTAAACATCAATTTCATAACCGGTCAGCTGGCTGGCCAGTTTGATATTCAGACCTCCCTTACCGATTGCCAGTGATACTTCATTTGGTTTTAAATATATTTCGGCACGTTTGGTCTCTTCAACAAGTTTGATTGATGTAATTTTTGCAGGGCTCAGGGCTCTCTGGATGAACAGCTGATTATTTGATGTAAAATTAATTACGTCGATGTTCTCATTTCGCAGTTCCCTTACTATACCATGTATCCTTGAGCCTTTCATTCCCACACAGGCGCCCACCGGATCAATTCTTTCATCATAGGATTCAACTGCAACTTTTGCTCTTTCCCCTGGGACTCTTACAATTTTCTTGATTGTAATCAATCCGTCAAATATTTCCGGCACTTCAAGTTCAAATAGTCTTTCTAGGAAAACAGGTGAGGTCCGGCTGAGTATTATAAAAGGAGTATTATTTCTCATTTCTACTTTTATCACAACAGCCCTGATTGTATCTCCTTTGCGGAAGTGATCGGAAGGTATCTGCTCGCTTTTGGGTAAAATAAGTTCATTGCCATCGTCGTCAAGAACAAGTATCTCCCTTTTCCACACCTGATAAACTTCACCGGTCACAATCTCGCCTATCCTGTCCTTGTATTTCATGTAGATATTGTTCTTTTCAAGATCAAGGATACGTGCAGTAAGATTTTGTCTAAGGGACAGGATAGCTCTCCTGCCGAAATCCAGGAATTTAACTTCATCAGAGACTTCTTCTCCAACTTCATAATCCTGGTCAATCTCTTTTGCCTGGGAAAGAGGTATCTGTGTTATCGGATCTGTAACCTGGTCATCTTCAACCACAACCCGGTTTCTCCAAATTTCGAAATCGCCTTTATCTATATTAACTATAATGTCAAAATTATCTGCCGATCCATACTTTTTTGCCAGCATTCCCCTGAACACATCCTCAAGAACACTCATCATAGTAGGCCGGTCGATGTTCTTCAGCTCTTTAAATTCCGAAAAGGTGTCGATCAAATTAACATTTTCCATCTGGTTTAGTTCCCTTTTATTTTTTTATACTATAAATTGCCTTTGCTGATTTAACCTGCTCAAAATTGAAGGATTTGTCCAGCTTTTCTGCTTTTCCCCCTTTAATTCTGATCTCTGTTTCAAGTTCAAATCCTCCTTTTGTTACGTTCTTCAGAATGCCTGTGAACCTCTCTCCTTCGGAATCGATAACCTCAACTTTCGTGCCTTCGTGCTTTCTGTATTGTTCTATAACTACAAAATGAGCATCAAGTCCCGGAGATGAGACCTGTAATTCAAAATCACATGAATTCCGGTCCAGAATTGTCTCAATATGCCGGTGAAGATCCACACACTGTTCAAGCAGGATCCCGTTAACAGTGTCAACAATAACGGATATCCTGTTTGTACTGCTTACTTTAACAGCAACAGTGAATATCTCTGTCCCCTTAATATATTCATTAACAATCTTTTCTATTTTACTTTTTTCTATCATCATCAACTAAGGATAATAAAATAGGGGACTCTGGTCCCCTAGGCTCAATTCCCCTCTTTTCGGATGCAAAGATAATCAAGGTTTCGGAAATAACAAGCATTCAGATGAATAATAATTTTAATTTGCGACCTTTGCGATCTATGATAAGGGAAATGTATTCCGGGAAGGAAGTTGCTCAGTTGCAGCATTGCACCCTGTGTCCAAGAAAATGCGGAGTTAACAGATTTGAGGGAGCAAAGGGTTATTGCGGGACTGATGCAGGTCTTAATATTGCATCGATTTGTATACACAGAGGTGAGGAGCCTCCGATAAGCGGACCTGATGGTATTTGTAATATTTTTTTCTCAGGTTGCAACCTCAGATGCGTTTATTGTCAGAATTATGAGATAAGCAGGCCCCGGTCCAACAGCGGGAATTTTACATTCGGGGAGGCGGTTAGCGCTATAAAAGACATTATCGGCAAGGGCATAAAGGCTGTTGGTTTTGTATCCCCATCACATATGATTCCACAGATGAGGGCTCTAATAAGAGCTGTAAGGGAGAGCGGCCTGAACCCAATAACAATCTATAATACAAATAGCTATGACTGTCCGGAGGTAATTGAGGAAAATGAGGGATTGATCGATGTATATCTTCCGGATCTTAAATATGTAACACCAGTCTTAGCCAAACAATATTCAGATGCATCTGATTATCCTGGTGTGGCGCTCAAAGCCCTCAGAAAAATGTATTACCAGAAAGGCTCTGTTTTGCAGAAAGATGAACAGGGCAGGGCAGAGAACGGGATACTGATACGTCATCTGGTTCTTCCGGGCCACAGTGAGGAGAGCAAGGCAGTTTTGAAAACGATTGCTGAAGAACTTTCTCCTGGTGTGAATCTGTCACTTATGGCACAATATTATCCGGTACCGGGTGTTAAGGATCATTCAATACTTAACCGCAAATTATTTAAAGATGAATATGAATCTGTTGTTGATGTTATGAACAGTCTGGGTTTCCGGAACGGATGGATCCAGGATCTGAGCAGCCAGCTTAATTACAGACCTGATTTCAGCAGAAACCATCCCTTTGAATAAAAGTAAGGGCCCCCGGGAAAGCATTTTGATCTTATGCAAAATAACCCATATGTTTTCTGGTCCATTTTTTTAGATTTGCAGTTATAACATAAAAATAATTACTATGAGGAAAAGACTAACCCTTCTCCTGATCCTTATGAGCCTGGCTTATGTCTCATGCAGGACAGGCAACAGGAAATCTGAAGGAAGCACTTCAGAACAGTTTAAGCAGTTTAAGATTACAGAAGTATGGAGGACAGATACAGTTCTTCTTACTCCGGAATCGGTGATCTTTGACAGATCACGTGATGTGATTTATGTTTCAAACATGAATCAGGAACCAAGAATGAAAGACGGGAATGGCTTCATATCGCGTTTAGATAAGAACGGGAACATACTTGACCTTCACTGGATAGACGGGTTGAGTTCGCCTAAGGGACTTGCAATTGTCGGTGATACCCTTTATGCAGCAGATGTTGATGAGCTGGTGCTGATGGATATCAATGAAGGGGTAATAACAAGGAAGATCCTTATTCCAGGGGGTAAAATGATTAACGATATAACATCCGATGCTGATGGAACGCTTTACATATCTGATACGGATGCAGGTAAAATATATCAGTACTCAAATGGAAAGATAAGGGACTGGATGACAGAAGGGCTTAATGGACCGAACGGTCTCCTGATAGATGGCGAAAGGATACTGATAGCTTCGCAAGGAAGCAATGACTATGCTTCAGCAGATATGCGCACCAAAGAAAAAGTTCTGCTCACAGAAAATATAAATCATGCAGACGGTATTGCTTTCACCGGAATTCCCGGTTATTATTTTGTATCGGACTGGAATGGTGAAATATATATTATTAATCCCGATTATTCAAAAGTCTCTGTTCTTAACACAATAGATCAGGGGAGCCATACTGCAGATCTGGCATATAATCAGGAGATAAATTTGCTTGTTGTCCCTACTTTTTACAAGAATTGTCTTGTTGCTTATAAGCTTGAAGAATCGGTTCAATAAGTTAAAATACAAAGAGGGTGTTTTTGGACACCCTCTTCTGTAATTATCCGAACCTGTTTTATCTTCTTCTTGAGCTATTTGTGTTGTCTGATTCTTTACTTCTGTCACTTTTCCTTGATTCGCTGTTGCTTCTGCTGCTTGCTTTGGCATTCTGCCTGCTTTCAGCCCTTTCAGTACGGGAAGACTGTTTGGATGCTTTCGGAGCTTCTGTATTCCTGCTTCTTTCAGGTTTTACCACTGTTGTCGTTCTTGCCGGCGCCTTAGCTTGTCCCTCTGAAGCACTCCTTTCACGTTCAACTCTTGTTGTTGTTGATCTTGTCGTGGTTCCGGTATTATTGCCTGCTGCCTGATCTCTGCTCCGCTCCGTTGTTGAAGTTGTAGTTCTGGTTGTAGTACCGGGGTTCTGACCAGTTGATCTTTCCTGTGACCTTTCCCTTGCTGTCGTTGTGGTTCTGGTAGTAGTACCGGGGTTCTGACCAGTTGTTCTTTCCTGTGTCCTTTCCCTTGCTGTGGTTGTAGTTCTTGTGGAAGTACCGGTGCTCCTGTCAGTTGTTCTTTCCCTTGTCCTTTCAGTTGCCCGTGACTGTGCAGGAGTACCCTGCTTTGTGGCTTCACCATTTCTTTCCCTGCTTGATCTTGATACACTGCTATTTACATTTCTGACGACAGGAGTGTTTTCAGCAGTTCTTCTTGTCTGGGCGGGATGCATTTTTGTAAAGAGGGTTTCACCTTCTCTTCTCTGTTCAGGGCGGGAATATGTTTCTCTGTATGTGCCTTCTTTTATTCTTGAATATACTCTTGGTGACTGAGCGCGGATACCTCTGTAGTAGTAATCATTGTACCTTGTATATCTTGGGCGGTCCCAGAAGCGGTAGTGTACGTAGTAATGATGGTACCAGTTGTAATGATATCCGTAGTAGTAGTGCCAGTAGTAAGGTCTCCAGGGTCTCCAGACCGGAGGGTAGTAACCCCAGTACCAGGAAGAGCGCCAAACCACGTAATTAGGCATGTAGATGAATCTTACAACCGGCCAGGCGGCTACCTGGTAAGGGGTGGTCCTGACAATTGTAACATTTGTTACATTTGCCCTGTTCCCCATGTAGCCAGGGTTGGGAGTTTCATCATAAATGGGTTCAATGATGTAATTTCTGCCATATAATGCTTCGTCGCCTATAAGCTGGATCTCTACAGAGCCGTTACGGAACTTTTCTACTGTAAAGACAGCCACATCCTGACTCTCATTCCTGTCGAGAGGGACCCTTAATACTATTGTATGGACGTTACCGTCGATATAGTCCGTAACGGTTATATAATCTATAAGGTTATCACCGTTAAGATCCAGGTTATTTATCCTGCTGTTTTCGTCATTAAGGCCTCTTTCGAAACCCTCAAGAGTCTCTGATTCCTGGAACAGTTTCATCACTGCATACAGGTTGAGATTGTCTCCGGGCAGTCCCAGATATTCTTCAGGATAATCCTGAGAAAAAACTGTGGTCGCAAATGAGACCAGGACTGCGAGAATCGATGTGGTTATTAACTTTTTCATTTTCTTAAGTGTTAGAAGAATCAGCTCTTCAGCTTGTAAATATCAAATGCCGTACCAATTTTTACATATTTTTTCAAATAACTGTATTACTGGCATTTACAATATCGCAGATTTGTGAAGAATTGATGCTACTTCCGGAAATCAACAACTATCCGGCCTTCCCGCTTAGTCAGATCCACTTCTTTAGAGATGCCATTGACTGTTACTCTATATTTCCCGTAAAAAGCTGCCACTTTGAACAATCCTTTTCTCCCTGCTGTTCCCGACTCTTCAGTCCACCATTCGCTGAAAACCAGGTTTTTATATGCTTCCAGAGCCGGCGTTGGAGACCAGTCCCTTTTATACAGTGAGGATGAAGGGATCCAGTTGGCACCTTCCCAGAATCCCCACATGATAATAGCTTCAACCGCGGGGTGGGCAAAGCATATCCTGTAATAATCAGTAATTTCCTTAGCTTTTGACTCTTCCTGTTCAGGTGTCAGTTGTAACTGCCTGTACCTGGAACGCATTCCCGGCAAATTAAACTCTGTAATACGGATTGGAAGTTTAAAAGTTGCGAGTGAATCGAGCGCATCCCTTAGCACCTGACGGTCGAAAGTTTCCAGGTGGCTGTGGCCTTGCACACCTATCCCGGCTATTGGGATGCCCTGCTTCAGGATTTTACGGATATGTGCCATATACTCCGGCAGCCCTATGCCCAAAGGAGAGTCGTCTATGAGAACATCGTAGTCATTTAAATACAATTTTGCATCCGGATCTCCCTTTAGTGCCCACTCAGCCATTTGCTTTGTTATTTCAGGGCCAAGCCTGTCTTCAAAATAATTCCCATGGATCATCTCATTGTTGAGGTCATATTCAGCAAACCGGCCTTTATAACGCCTTGTTATTCTTTCGGCCCTGCTTTGTATCCTTTGTCTTAATTCATTGTCATCCATTTCAGTAACCCATGACTGTATATAGGTCTGACCTGTGTTGGGGGATTTTAAGATCCCCCAGAACAGATTATGTCCACGAAGAGGTATGTTGTTTTTTTCAGTGAAACTCAGAATCGAATCAATAACTGCAAAATTCTCCTGATCCTTTCGTGGCTCCATAACTCCCCATTTAAGGGCATTCTCAGTAACTGCAGAATTAAAATTTTCAATGAATTTTTCCTTGAATTTTTTAAGATCGTCCGGTTTCATGCCTCCGGCCAGGCTGTTTGGTATTGCGCATCCAAACCAGAATTCATGCTTAATTTGTTCAACAGAAACCTGCTGCCCCCGCCTGGCTTTAACAATAATTTCTCCTTTACGGTTTCGTGCTATTGAATTATTAAGAACTTCAAGGGTCTGACCCGTTGTTTCTGAAATAAAAAACAAAATTATGAGACCGACCTGAATGATCTTC
>JAEAME010001392.1_pt1 | contig 17085 bp, 17 predicted proteins | sample 8958731 | NCBI WGS metagenome assembly JAEAME01 (sample SAMN16933194, study PRJNA681113) | bioreactor sludge metagenome | isolation source: anerobic bioreactor sludge (Control) | place: India:Bengaluru | collected 2018-10-24 | reverse complement strand
CCCGGATGGTGTATCCCAGCCGCACCGGATCGGCCACGGCGATCACCTGCAGGACCTGCTCGTCTACCAGGCGCTCGATCCGCCGCCGGGCGGTGGCCTTGCTGCAGCCGGCCGATGCCGCCAGGATGGTGTAGGGGCTGCGGGGGCTGGCCCGCAGGCGCCGCAGCAGCCGGTATTCCAGATCGTCGAGTCCCCGCGCCGGGGGCCGGCTTCCGCCCGCCGATATGCTCCTGTTGGCCAGCAGGGAGAGCGAGAACTTGGCCACCTTGAGGCTGACCATGGTCTCGGCCCGGGTGATGTCCTTGATGGGCGCCAGGCTGGTGCTGACGAAGCTCCACAGGTCGACCGACTCGGGCAGAGACACGGAGGCGAATATGTCGTACCGCCCGGTGTGGATGGAGACGTGGTATACCTCGCGGATGTCCGCCAGCTGGCGGGCCACGGAATCAATCTGGCTGGGTGGGGCATTGATGGCCACCAGCACCTGCTTGGTGTGGCCGATGGCCAGGGGGTCGATCAGCGTCAGGAAGCGAATGACCTTTTCCCGCTGCAGCCGGTCGAGGCGGTCGGCAATGGTGGACCAGCTCAGGCGCAGCCGGCCGGCCAGCTCGCTTACTCCCTGCCGTCCGTCACGCTCCAGCTCCGCGATAAGAGACAGGTCGAGTTCATCGAGCGGCAGGGCGGGGGCGCTCTTGCCGGGCGCCGGACGCGTCGCGTCCCGGCGGCCGGCGGCCGCGCCCTGGCCGGGCGCGCCCTTGACGGGCGCCTCCCCCGGGGGCTTCCCAGCGAAATGGCGCGCATTTTCGGCCGCTGATGATCTTTTTCGCAACTTGCCTCCAAATGCGTGATACAGTTATCGATCCTTATACCACTTTGTTGACACAATTGTCAACACCATGATAGAATGGGCGAAAACCGCGGGGGAGGTCGGATGACAGCGCCGGTTACGCCCATAGTCAAGGTAGGCGAGCTCTTCCAGGCGGGGATCGTGGTGCAGGACCTGGAAAAGGGGATAGGGCAGTACGGCCGCCTGTTCGGCATCGATCCCCAGTCCTGGTGGGTGGTCACCATCGACAGCAGCCTCTGCCGTCTGACGTACCGGGGCCGGCCCTCGACGCACAGCTTCAAGGTGGCCATGGTGGCGGTGGGTGGTCTCATGATAGAGCTGCTGCAGCCGCTGGCCGGAACCGGCGCCTACCGCGAGTTCCTGGAGCAGCGTGGGGAGGGGGTCCATCACCTGGGGCACGTGATCGTGCCGGACCTGGACGCCGTGATGAAGAAGATGGGGGAGGCCGGCTTCCCCACCATCGAGACGGGGGACCCCCAGGTCCCCGCAACGCCGGGGGCCCACCGCTGGGCCTACATAGACACCTCCTCCCCGCTGGGATTCATTACCGAGTACTCCCAGGGGACCGATCCCCGGGAATCCTACAGGATGTATCACGAGTACCGGACGAGGAAGGCGGCCCGCCAGGGGTAGCCGGAGAGGAGCAACCAGGATGGTGGTGAAACCAGCTGCCGCGAAGGCGCCCGGGAAATCCCGCGGGCCCAGCACGCCCCGGACCCGCAGGTTGAAAGAGGCCTACATGGGCCACCGGCCCAGCGTGTGTGCTGAACGGAGCGTGCTGGTCACCGATTCGTACCAGAAGACCGAGGCCCTGCCGCCGGTGCTGCGGCAGGCCCTGGCCTTTGAACGGGTGCTGGCCGAGATGCCCGTGTGGATCCAGGACGGCGAGCTCATCGTGGCCAACATTGCTTCCAGGCCCAGGGGAGCCTTCACCTTTCCGGAGTACGGCGACACCTGGCTGGAGAAGGAGCTGGACACCATATCCACCCGCAGTGGCGATCCCTGGCTGCTGAGTGAGGAGGACAAGGCCAGGATCAAGGGCTGCATGGACTACTGGCGAGGGAAGAACCTGCTGGCGATGGCTGACGCTCTCACCGTAGACGAGGTGAAGCAGGCGGAGAAGGTCTCCTTCATGAATATCCGCATGGCCAAGCAGGAGGGTGTCGGTCACATCGCCCCGGGCATCGGGGAGGTCGTCTGCCGCGGTTTGAACGCCTTGATCGAGGAGGCAGAAGCGCACATCGGGCGGCTGGACCTGACCCATCCGGAAGACCATGCGAAGCTGCCCTTCCTGAAGGCGGTGGTGATTGCGGACAAGGCGGTGATCAAGTGGGCCGGCCGGTTTGCCGCCCTGGCGAGGGAGAAGGCGGCCCTGGAGAAGGATGAAGAGCGAAGGCGGGAGCTTCTGCAGATAGCCGAGACCTGTGAATGGGTGCCCGCCCGTCCCGCGCGCAGCTTCCGGGAAGCCCTGCAGGTCGTGGCCCTGGTCATGGCCTCGGTCCAGATAGAGTCCAACGGAGTCTCCATAGGCACCGGCCGTTTGGACCAGTACTGCTACCCCCTCTTTGAGAAGGACATCAAGAGCGGCGCCATCACCAGAGCGCAGGCGCTGGAGCTCCTGGAGTGCCTGTGGTTGAAGCTGGCGGAGGCGAACGAACTGACCAGCGAGCTCCTGACCCGCTCGCACACCGGCTACCCGTTCTGGATCCAGGTGCCCATCGGCGGACAGACCGTCGACGGTTACGATGCCACCAATGAACTGTCCTACCTCCTGCTGGATGTCTCCAGCAACATGCAGCTCCACGAGCCGACGGTGTCGGCCAGGATACACCGGCGGACTCCGGACGCTTTCCTGATGAAGTGCGGCGAGGCCATCAAGAGCCACGGAGGCGGGCATCCGGCCCTCTTCAATGACGATGTGATCATCCCCAGCCAGCTGGCCTATGTTCCCGGCATAAGCAAGGAGGATGCGTATGACTACACCATCATCGGCTGCTCCGAGATCGCGTTTGCCGGGAAGGGCACCGAGGGGATCGCCCAGCATGCCATAAGCCTGGGCAGAGTGCTGGAGCTGATGCTCCAGGGCCGCAGCCCGATCACCGGCCTGCTGCTGACATCGGGCCCGGGCGACATGCTGCAGTGGCGGGGCTTCGATGACGTTGTTCTGGCCTTTTCCGAACAGGCCCGGCTGTGGGCGCGGATCTCGTTCCTCCAGGCCCTGCCGGTGATAGAGGCGCACAACCGGTACCGCCCCTGTCCCTACCTGTCATCGCTTACCAGGGACTGCATCGGGCGGGGGGTGAGCTACTATGACGGCGGCGCGGTGTACGGTAACCGCGCGGCCAACGTCTGCATCATCGGGATAGCCACGCTGGCCAACTCGCTGGCCGCCATCCGGAAGCTGGTCTTCGATGACCGGGCCATCACCATGGCCCAGCTCAAGCATGCCCTGGAGACCAACTTCGCAGACACCGCCACCAACCCGGCCGGTCCGGCGACAAGGGACATGTGCCTGGCGGCGCCGAAGTACGGCAATGATGACCCGTACGTGGACCACCTGGCCAAGGACGCTCTGAATGTGCTGCTGAGGGAACTGCGCCAGTACCAGACTTTGCCCGGCCAGCGCCAGGGGGCCACCATTGCGCCGGTGACGTCTCACATAACCTACGGGGCCATCTGCGGGGCCACGCCCGATGGGCGGCAGGCCGGGACCCCGCTGAGCGATTCCTGTTCCCCGGCGCAGGGCACCGACCAGAGCGGGCCGACGGCCTCCATCAAATCGGTCGCCAGGCTGGAGCACATCAACCTGGTCCAGGGGACCATCTTCAATATGAAGATGCACCCGGGCCCTCTGGAGACCCGCGCCGGGATGGCGAAATGGGCGGACCTGGTCCGGACCTACTTCGACCTTGGCGGGTGGGAGATCCAGTTTAACGTGGTCAGCGCCGACACCCTGAAGGAAGCGCAGCAGCGCCCGGACGAGCATCGGGACCTGGTGGTGCGGGTGGTGGGGTACAGCGCCTTCTTCGTGGAGCTGGAGAAGGCGGTCCAGGACGACATCATCGCCCGGACGGAGCACTGCGGGGCATAGCGGGCTGCGGGACAGGCTCGATGGCCATGGCGATCTCCGGTCAGGTCTTCAACATCCAGCGCTACTCCATTCATGACGGCGCCGGGATCCGGACACTGGTCTTCTTCAAGGGTTGCCCGCTGCGCTGCCTGTGGTGCTGCAACCCGGAATCGCAGAAGAGCGGTCCCGAGCTGGGGTTTGTCGCTTCCCGGTGTGTTTCGGCCCGGGAGTGCGAGGCGCCTTGCGTCCCGGCCTGTCCCGCCGGCGCCATCCGGATGGACCCGGAGGGCCGGCCCGATATTGACCGCGGGGCCTGTGACGCCTGCGGCCGGTGTGCCGCGGCGTGCTTGAAGAAGGCCCTCCAGGTGGTCGGCCGGGAGATGACCGTGGAAGAGGTAATGGCGGAGGTGGAGAAGGACCGGCCCTTCTACCGCCGGTCGGGCGGCGGGATCACCCTGGGGGGTGGCGAGCCGCTGGCGCAACATCGGTTCGCGGTGGCGCTGCTGGAGGCCGCCCGGGAGGCCGGCCTGCACACGGCGCTCGAGACCTGCGGTTACGCGCCGTGGGGCCATTTCGCCGAAGTGCTGCGGCACGTTGATTTGCTTCAGTTCGACATCAAGCACCTGGACGCCGCCCGGCACCGGGAGCTCACCGGCCAGCCCAACGACCTGATACTGAGCAACCTTAGGAAGGTGGCGTCGGCTGTGTCCCCCGGCGACGTCATCATCAGGGTGCCGGTGGTTCCCGGGTGCAACGACTCGCCGGACAACATCAGGGAGACGGCCCGGTTCGTGGCCGGGCTGGACTTCGAGCAGATCGAGCTGGTGCCCTACCACCGCCTGGGGGTCCCGAAGTACCGTCAGTACGGAATGCCGGACCCGCTGCCCGACTGCGTCGCGGCGCCCGCGGGCCATATGGATGATCTGCGGAAGATCGTGAGCGACTGCGGCTTGAGGGAGATGGCCGGGGCCATCTGATCGGGGCCGATCGGGGCCAGGCCCCGGGACCTGAAGGCGGCGCCTCCGCCTGCCTGCATTTGAGACCCCGGTCACATACTGGTATAAGTATCTTAGGGAACAATAGATCATCACAGGACTAGTAATCGCTATCAATAGCAGGCACACAATGTGGACCTCAATGGCCTGCGATCAACAAAAGAAGGAGGAGGGCAACCGTCATGGCGAAATCGCTGCGAGGCACCGAGACCGAGAAGAACCTTCTGAAGGCCTTTGCCGGAGAGTCCCAGGCCAGAAGCCGGTACATGTTCTACTCCAGTGCGGCCCGCACCGAGGGGTTCGAGCAGATCGCCAACGTCTTTGTTGAGACCGCCGAGAATGAGAGGGAGCACGCCAAGGTCTTCTTCAAGCACCTGGAGGGTGGGGACGTAGAGATAACGGCCTCGTATCCGGCGGGACAGATCAGAGATACGCTCTCCAATCTCCTGGCCGCGGCGGAGGGAGAGAAGATGGAATGGACCACGCTGTATGCGGATTTCGCCGGGGTGGCCCGGCGGGAGGGCTTTCCGGAGGTGGCCCGGTCCTTTGAGCAGATCGCCAAGGTGGAGAAGTTCCACGAGTCGCGCTACCGCAAGCTGGCGGCCAACGTGGGCGACGGCGAGGTGTTCAGGAAGAAATCCGCGGTCAAGTGGCACTGCGCCAACTGCGGTTATGTCTTTGAGGGCCCGGAGGCGCCGAGGGAATGCCCGGCCTGCGGCCATCCCCGGGCCTACTACGAGCTGCTGGCGGAGAACTTCTAGGCAGGACCGGCATGGACCGGAAGGTGACGCCGGACCAGCTTGCGGAGCATGACGGCCAGGGCGGGCGCCCCGCGTGGGTGGCCTACCGGGGAAAGGTCTACGACGCCTCCTCGAGCCGCCTGTGGGCCCGGGGCACCCACATGAAGGGCCATCAGGCGGGGCGGGACCTGACCGGAGAGTTGCCCGCCGCCCCCCATGACGAGAGCGTGCTGCAGCGCCTGCCGGTGGTCGGCATACTCGCGGGCGGGCAGCAGCAGGAGCTGCCGCGGCTGATCCGGATGTACCTGGACCTGCACCCGCATCCGGTCTCGGTGCACTTCCCCATCGCCCTGACGCTGGCCGCGGCGGCCTTCCTGGTCGCGTGCCTGGCCGGCCGGATGGAAACCCTGGCGGACAGCGCCTACTACACGCTCCTGGGGGCGGTGGCCATGGCCCCGGTGTCCGCGCTGACGGGGGCGTCCAGCTGGTGGTTCAACTACGGGCGCCGGCTGACGGGGACGTTTGCGGCCAAGGCGGGTCTCTCGGCGCTCTACTTCGTGACCGGCGTGGTCACGGCGGTCCTGTGGGCGCTGAACCGGGAGGCGGTGGCGGACCGGGAGGCGATGGCCTGGGTCTGCCTGGCCCTGGTGGGGGTGATGTCCGCCGCGGTGCTGGCCCTGGGCCACCTCGGCGGCGGCCTGGTCTTCCCGCCGCGGCGCAAGCCGGGCCGGAAGGCCTGATTGACTCACATGGATCTGAGGAGGAGGGACCACAGATGATCAAGACTGGCATGAAGGCCCCGGATTTCACCGCCACGGACAGCGAAGGCCGGACCGTGAGGCTGTCGGACTTTAGAGGCCGGAAGAACGTCTTCCTGGTCTTCAACAGGGGTTTTACCTGACCCTACTGCCGCCGGCACATGGCGCAGTTGCGCCAGGACTACCAGAAGTTCGCCGACCGCAATATCGAAGTCATCGCCATCGGCCCGGAGACCCCGGAGGCCTTTGCCAAATGGTGGCGCGAGCACCAGATGCCGTTCATCGGGATAGGCGATCCCCAGCATGTCATCGCCCGGTCCTTTGGCCAGCAGGTGAAGCTGCTTAAGCTGGGGCGCATGCCGGCCCAGTTCGTCATTGACAAAGAGGGAAGGATGCGCCACTCTCACCGCGGGGAGTCCATGCAGGACATCATGTCGGATGAAGATGTCCTGGCCCTGCTGGACGAGATCAACGGCGAGCGATCTTAAGATTCGGGTCAGGAAAGGAGAACGTGGCAAAGATGAAGACACCGGAGTACGTGTCGAAGGCAGAGGTGAAGAAGGCCTGCCAGCAGCTGAAGTTGAAGGACTGGTCGATCCGGAAGGACACCAGCGTCACCGCAAAGGAGGCGGCCGTCATCCTGAAGGCGGCCAACACCGGCGGCATGCGCGTCCCCGTGGAGGAATTCAGAAAGGGCCTGGAAGTGGAGCTGGAGCACGGCACCATGTACGCCGATACCAACGTCACCAACAACCACCCGGTGCTCACAGGCAAGATCGTGCTGGCGCACCTGAAAGAGACCATGGACTATTACGAACGCCTGGATGTCACCGAGATCGAGGGCGACCTCCTCAAGGCGGTGAAGGCGAAGAACCTCAAGAAGATCGAAGAGAAATACCGCAAGCTCGTCGCCGCGCAGAAGCTGCTGTGGCAGGAAGTGGCCAAGGGCCTGAAGTAGGTCCCCCGCCTGGTCTGGCCTGACTCTCTTGCCATCCTCATGGCCCGGCTGGCGCGTGATGCTCTGGCGCCAGCGCATGGCGCATGACGAGCGTCCGGGCGGGCGTATTGCGGCGAAGGGGGATTGACTTGGAGGCTGTCATGAAGAAACACCGGTTTCTTATCGCGGTGGCGGTCACCCTGCTGGTTCTCAGCGTCGCCCTGTACGCAGTGCACTACGCCATATTCCGGGACGCCCACCACATCTTCATCTACCTGATGGGAGACCTGGCCTTTCTGCCGTTGGAAGTGCTGCTGGTGGCCCTGATCATCGACCGGGTGCTGGAATGGCGGGAGAAGCAGGCCATGCTGGGGAAGATGAACATGGTGGTGGGGGTCTTCTTCAGCGAGATAGGAACGCGGCTGATGGGGGACCTGCTGCCGGCCTTCGACCGCTCCCAGGTCATCTCCGGCCTGGGGCTGAAGGCCGATTGGGGCGCCGGCGACTTCCGGCGGGCCACCGCATCTGCCCAGGGTCTCCGGCCGCAGGCGGACTGCCGGACCATCGACCTGGAGGCGCTGAAGTCCTATCTTCACAGCGAAAGGGATCTCATACTGAGGCTGCTGGAGAACCCCAATCTCCTGGAACATGAGCGGTTCACCGACATGCTGTGGGCGGTCTCGCACGTAGCCGAGGAGCTGGAAGCCAGGCCGCAGCTTGCCGATCTGCCCCGAAGCGACGAGGGGCACATCGGCATGGACATCGGCCGGGCGTTCACGGCCCTGGCGGCCGAGTGGCTGGACTACGTCCAGCACCTCAAGTCCCACTACCCCTATCTGTTTTCCCTGGTGCTGAGGACCCATCCCCTGCAGGAGAACCCGTCGGCCATCGTGAGCGGCTCGGCGCTGTGAAGCGGTGGGACAGTCCCAACCCGGGCATCCGGCGCCTGAGGCAGCCGGCCTCCGATGATGCTTTTGTGTGGACGGGCCGGGGCGGCATGAGAGGCCCGCGTGAGTCCGGCGTGATATCGTTTTCTGGTGCCGGCAACTGCGTTCCCGCGCCCGGCGACGGGTGTTCGGGCCGCACGGCATGGGATAGCGTTAGATGGGCAAGGCGGCAGAGGGCAGTGCCCCCAGCGCCCCGCGCTGGTGGCAGCGGCTGAAGCAGGCTCCGCTGCTGGTCCTGGCGGCGCTGCTGCTGGACCAGGGCACCAAGCTGGCGGTGAGATTGTGCCTGTCACCGGGAGAGGCCATACCCGGCGACGCGCGGTTGCGTCTCACCAACGTGGCCAACCCCGGCATCCTCTTCGGGACCCCGGCTTCGTCCCTGGTTTCACTGCTGCTGCCCGTGGCCATGATACTGGTGGCGGCGGGCCTGTACTGGCGATACCGGCGGTCGGAGAGCTTGCTGCTGGGCATCGGCGCCGGGCTCTTCGTCGGGGGAACCCTGGGGAATCTGGCCGACCGCGTCTTCTGCGGCAAGGTGACCGACTTCGTCGAGGTGGTGTCATCGGGTGGCGACTCCAGTATGGTCTTCAACCTGGCCGACCTGTGCATCCTGGCCGGGATTGCCCTTCTCGAGGTCTTTGTGGTCCGCCTCATCATCCGGGTCATTCAGGAGAGAGGGCTGCGGTACAACCCCTTTAAGCCCGCCTTTGCCCGGGTGGTGCGCAGGGGTAGCCAGGGCAAGGGGCGCTAGGCGCCGACCCATCAGCCGGCCTCCCTGTGTGATATACTCTGAGTCATACCAAGGTGCCCCGGTTGGGCCGTGCCATCCCCAGGAGCGGCAGCGGAAGGCCACCGCCCGACAGGCACCGAGGCCGCTGGCTCCGCACCGAAACCGAGCGGACGAGCGGGGGGTCTACCCTGGAAGGGAGGCGCGGCCGTGACCCAGACCAGTCTTCGTGTCAGCGTTCAGCCGGCTGGCGGGCCGGCAGCGGCCCTCACCCTGGACGGCGCGGTCACTGCTGAGGCTGAGGCCGCCCTGTTTGAGGCCATGGGGCAGGCCGCCGGCCGGGGGGCCAGGTCCCTGCTCATCGACTTCTCCCGGGTGGCCGGGCTTGACAGCGGCGGGGCCCGCGCGCTGGTGAAGCGGTGGGCCGAATCGAAGAGCCGGGGGATCCGGCTCTTCGCCGCCGCCCCGGCTGCCGGCCTGCGGCAGATCCTCGATCTCACCCAGCTGTCGGAGGCGATGCCCGTCTTCGACAGCCTGGCCCCGGCGCTGTCCGCCATGGGTGTGGCGGCCGGCTCTGTTCCATCCGGTGAGTCCAGGGTGGTGGAGGTCTCTCGGGACGCGACGGCGGGCGCCGGCCGGGGCCGCGTGGCCAACTGGGCCAGGCCGGTGAAGAAGCTGCGCTGGACCAGGATGCCGGGTGCCATCAGCAGCCTGAACCTGGAAGGCCGGCGCCCGGTGGGCCCGGTCAAGGGCTTTGGCCAGATGTGGGAGAAGACCTACGAGCTGCGTATCCCCGGCGCGAACAAGACGCCCTCCGAGATCACGGCCATCATGAAGGGCAACTTCGTCAGCTTCCAGCCCCCGCAGAACAAGTTCTATCCGTCGCTGGCCGGCATCGTGGCCGGCGAGACGGTGCTCATCAAGTCCTCCACCATGGGCATCCCCATCTACACCGGGGTGCTGACCAGCTATGCCGATGATGTCTCCTTCACTTTCATGACGCCCCAGGGCCATCCGGAGTCGGGCTGGGTCACCTTCCGGGTGTTCCCGGAGGCGGGCCAGACGGTGTGCCAGATCCAGGGGCTAGCCCGGGCCAACGACCCTGTATTCGAGATTGCCTTCCGCCTTCACGGCTCGAAGTTCCAGGAGCAGATCTGGAAGCACGTGCTGGCCTCCCTGGGCCGGCACCTCGATGTCAGTGTCCCGGTGACGATGAAGAAGAGGTGCGTCGCCCCCAATCTGCAGTGGGGCCAGGCGGTCAACATCTGGTACGATGCCCAGATCCGGACCCTGGTGTACATTGCGCTGTGGCCGCTGCGGCGCGTGGCCGCCATCTTCCAGAGGTGAGTCCCGGGGATGCAGGGCTCACGATCGTACGATGCGGTGGTGGTGGGGGCGGGGCCGAACGGCCTGGCGGCGGCGGTGGCGCTGGCCCGGGAGGGTCGGTCGGTGGCCCTCTTCGAGTCCCGGGACACGGTGGGCGGCGGACTCTACAGCGCCCAACTGACCCTGCCGGGGTTCCATCACGACGTTTTCGCCTCGGTGCACCCGCTGGCGGCCGGCTCCCCTTTCCTGCGGACCCTGCCCTTGGGGGAACACGGGCTGGATTGGGTCCATTCCCCGGCCCCGCTGGCCCACCCCCTCGATGACGGGACCGCCGTCATGCTGGAGCGGTCGCTGGAGGCGACCGCCCAGAACCTGGAGAGGGACGCCGGGGCCTACCGAAAGCTGATGCAGGGCCTGGTCGCTCACTGGGACGGCCTGGCGGGCGATGTGCTGCGCCCCTTCGGCTTTCCCTCGCACCCGATGCTGTTTGCCGGCTTCGGCCTGCGGGCCATTCGTTCCGGCGCCGGCCTGGCCGAGGCGGTGTTCAGCGGGCCCCGGGCCCGGGCGCTCTTTGCCGGGCTGGGCGCGCACTCCATCATGCCCCTGCACCGGCCGGGCAGCGCGGCCATCGGGCTGGTCATGTGCGCCGCCGGGCACGCCGTCGGCTGGCCCATCGCCAGGGGTGGATCGCAAAGCATGGCCGGGTCGCTGGCCTCCTACTTCCGGACGCTCGGGGGGGAGATCGTGACCGGCGCGGCTGTCGATTCGATCGAAGGGCTGCCGAAGGCGCGCGTTATCCTGCTGGACGTTACCCCGGGACAGGTGCCGCGCATGGTTCCCGGTCTCCCGGACCGGTATCTGAGCCGGGTGCGGAGTTACCGCTACGGGCCGGGGGCCTTCAAGGTGGAATGGGCCCTGGACGGGCCCATCCCCTGGAGGGCATTCGACTGCCGCCGGGCGGCCACCGTGCACCTGGGTGGCACGCTTGCGGAGATCGTCAGGGCCGAGTCTGGCATCTGGGGCAGCCGGCCCGCCGAGAAGCCCTTCGTGTTTCTCACCCAGCCCAGCCTCTTCGATGCGACGCGCGCGCCGGAGGGGAAGCATCTGGCCAGCGCCTACTGCCACGTGCCCAACGGCTCGACGGTGGACATGACCGAGGCCATCGAGGCACAGGTGGAGCGCTTTGCCTCCGGCTTTCGGGACCGCATCATCGCCAGGTACACGCTGCCCCCCGCCGCCCTGGAGCGGCTCAACGCCAACTGCGTCGGCGGGGACATCGCCGGCTCGGCAGGCTGCTGCAGACGAGCCTGTGGGGCAGCCCCTACGCGACGCCGGCGGACGGCGTATACATCTGTTCGTCATCCACGCCGCCCGGCGCGGGAGTGCACGGGATGTGCGGCTATCACGCGGCGGCGGTCGCGCTGCGCCGGCTGGCGGGGGCGCGGCGGTGAGAGCCGCAGGAGCGGGCGGCCTGGGAGCCACTAGCTTGACATAATGCTAAGGAGGACAGGGATTATGGAAGGCCGAGATGTGGCGCACTCAACGGTGACGCTGGCGCAGATGATCTGGCCGGACATGGCGGGGCGGGCCGGTTTCGCCCACGGGGGCGAGATCATGAAGCTGATGGACGGGGCGGCCGGCGTGGCCGCCGTCAAGCACTGCCACCGCGACGCGGTGACGGCCCGGGTGGAAGGGATCAATTTCCACCAGCCGATCAGGGTCTATGACTTCGTCACGGTGAACTCCTGCCTGACCTTCGTGGGCCGATCGTCCATGGAGGTGCTGGTGGAGGTGTGGGCGGAGAACATCGCCAAGGAGACCAGGGTCAGGGCCCTGACGGCCTATTTCATCATGGTGGCGGTGGACGAGACAGGCCGGCCGGCCGAGGTGCCGCCCTTGATAGTAAACACGGACCGGGAGAAGGCCCTGTGGGAGCAGGGGAAGCGCCGGTACCAGGCCTGCAAGTCCGACATCCTGGCCGGCGACGATGACTACAAGGTATGCCGGGAGTAGAGGACGTGGCCGGTCTTCCGGTCCGCGGATTTGCCTGGCGATGGGGAGGGCAGGATGAGCGAATCTGAAGATTTGCGCCGCGTGGTCGGCGACGTTATGGCTGCCCAGAGGTTCTGCGTCCTGGCCACCGCGGGACAGGGCCAGCCGTACGGCTCGCTGGTAGCCTTCGCCGCGACGGAGGACCTGAAACAGATCGTCTTCGCCACCAGCCGCCAGACCCGGAAGTTCTCCAACCTGGTGGCCGAACCGAGGGTGGCCCTGGTGATCGACAGCCGGTCCAACGACGAGGCAGACCTGCGGGACGCGGTGGCCGTCACCGCCCTGGGGCCGGCCCGTGAGGCTGAGGGCGCCGAGAGGAAGGTCCTGGCCGGGGTCTACCTGGCCAAGCACCCGGTACTGGAGGAGTTCATCGGCTGGCCGGCGACGGCCCTGTGCGTGGTGAAGGTCGAGGACTACGTCGTGGCCCGGTTCTCAGAGGTGACCCGGATGCTGCCGTAGCCGCCCGCGGCCGCCGTCCCGGCGGTCTCGGCGATGGCGGCCTGTTGAGCCGGTGCACCAGGCATTGCCGGACTAGGCTGCAGCAGCTATAGTCTGTTCCAGGAGTTGGCATGGTTGGCAGCAGCGTGCTGGTAGTGGAGGACGACAAGACCCTGCTGGAGGTGCTCCGCTACAACCTGGCCAGGGACGGCTACGAGGTGTTCACGGCCACCGACGGCGCCGCGGGCCTGGAGGCCGCTCGCACCCACCGGCCGGACCTGGTCATCCTGGATGTCATGCTGCCGGTCATGGATGGCTATGGGGTCTGCCGGGCCCTGCGGCGGGAGACCACCGTGCCCATCATGATGCTCACTGCCCGGACCGAGGAGACGGACAAGGTGGTGGGCCTGGAGGTCGGCGCTGACGACTACGTCACCAAACCCTTCAGCATGAAGGAACTGATGGCCCGAGTCCGGGCCATGCTGCGCCGCAGCGAGATGACGAAGCAGGCAGCCTCTCCCGGAACGGAAGGACCGGTGCCCTGCCTGAGGGCCGGGGACCTCGAGATAGACGCTGCCCGGCACAGAGTGTCGCGCGGCGGAACCTTGGTGGAGCTCTCCCGCATGGAGTTCGCCCTCCTGGAGTTCCTGGCCCGCCACCGGGGGCAGGTCTTCAGCCGGAACCAGCTGCTGGAGAAGGTCTGGGGCTACGATTTCGCGGGAGACACCCGCACGGTGGATGTCCACGTCAGCTGGCTCAGACACAAGATAGAGGACGATCCGCCGCATCCCAGGCGCCTCCTGACGGTGAGGGGAATCGGCTACAAGCTCGAGGGGTAGTGATGTTTCGCAGTATCCGGTGGAGGATCGCGCTGGCCTTCGCCGCCCTCATCGTGGTCTGCATCGGCGGGCTCTCCGCCTACCTGTCCCACTTCTTCCGCGAAAGCTACGTGGACAGCCTGCGGAAGCAGCTCACCGACCAGGCCAGGCTGGTCGGCGACGCTAGTGAGGGGTACCTCGCTGGCAGCGGGACAGGGGATGTGGATGCCCTGGCCAAGAGGCTGGGCGGTCAGATTGACGCCCGGGTGACGATCATCGCCGGCGACGGTACCGTCCTCGGTGACTCGGAAGAAGACCCGGCTCTGATGGAAAACCACGGCAACCGGCCGGAGGTCATCGAGGCCATGGCCGAGGGCCAGGGCGACGACATCCGGCGCAGCGAGACCCTGTACCGCGACATGATGTACGTCGCGGCGGCCGTCGCGGCGGAAGGAGAGACAGTGGGTGTGGCCAGGGTGGCCCTCCCCATGACGGAGATCAACGGCGCCATGGGTCACGTGAACCTGGTCATTGCCTTGGGGGCCTCGATCGCGGCCGTGCTGGGTATACTGCTGGCCTTCCTCATCACACGGGTGACGGTGGAGCCCATCAAGAGGCTCACCATCGTCTCCAGCGAAATGGCCGAAGGCCGCCTGGACCAGGAGATCACCGCCGTGTCCCGCGACGAGGTGGGGGACCTGTCGCGGGCCTTCAACCGGATGGCTGCCAAGCTGAAGGAGGCCATGGGCCAGGTGACCGCCGAGCGCGACCGGATGGCCATCGTGCTGGCCAGCATGGGTGACGCCATATTCGTCCTCGACCGGGAAGGCAGGGTAACCATGACCAACAAGGCGGCGGAGAAGGTGCTGCAGGTCCCCCGGGACGCGGCCACTGGCCGACATTTCATTGAAGCCGTTAGAGACCACGAGATCGATGCCCTGGTCCAGCGCTGCCTGGCCGGCGGCGAGCAGCAGAGCGGACTGGTCAACATGAGGACCAGGAAGCTGTTGCTGGGCGTGGTGGCCACCCCTTTCCAGGAGCAGGGCGGGTGCCTGGTGCTGGTCCAGGATCTGACCGAAGTGCGCAAGCAGGAGACAATGCGCCGGGACTTGGTGGCCAACCTGTCTCATGAGCTGCGCACGCCCATCGCCTCCATCAAGGCACTGAGTGAGAGCCTTAAGGACGGTGCCATCCGCGAGCCGGCGGTGGCAGAGGACTTCCTGGAGAAGATCAACCAGGAGGCCGACCGGCTGGCTCAGATGGTGCAGGAAATGGGTGACCTCTCCCGGATCGAGAGCGGCAAGGCCCCCCTCAAAAGAGGGCCGGTAGACATCGGTGAGGTTGTGGCCCGGGTGGCGGACAGGCTGCGGGCGCAGGCCGATAGGGCCGGGCTGCAGATGGATGCGGACGTTGCCCCAGGACTGCCCGCGGTCTCCGCTGACGAGGCCAGGATGGAGCAGGTCCTGGTGAACCTGGTCCACAACGCCATTAAGTTCACACCGCCGGAAGGGAAGGTAGTCATCTCGGCCAGGACCGAGGACGACAAGCTGGTGGTCTCGGTCTCCGACACGGGCGTCGGCATCTCGGAAGACGACCTGCCCCGGGTGTTCGAGCGCTTCTACAAGGCCGACAAGGCCCGCGCCGGCGGCGGCACCGGCCTGGGCCTGGCCATTGCCCGGCACGTGGTGGAGGCCCACGGCGGCCGCATCTGGGTGAAGAGCGTGGAGGGGAGGGGCGCCACCTTCAGCTTCAACCTGCCGCTGCCCTCCTAGACCCCGCATTTAACCTCCTCTTAACAGGGCCTTGATCCTGCCTTAAACACGGCCTGCTACAGTTGAAGGCAGGACTGAAGGAGGATGGATGGAATGAGAACAAGACCGACCAGGAAATGGGCCCTGCTGATCCCGGTGGCCCTGCTGTTGGCAGGCACTCTGCTGGCAGCCTGCGGGAAGCAGCTGTCCGGCACGGTGACCGTGGCCGGATCCACCACCGTGCAGCCGCTGGCGGAACTGCTGGCGGAGGAGTTCACCAGCCAGAACCCGGACGTTGAGGTCATTATCAGCGGCGGCGGCACCAGCGTGGGCATCACATCGGTGAACAACGGATCGGTGGACATCGGGTCCGCTTCCAGGGAGCTCAAGTCGGACGAGCCGCAGCTGGTGAAGCGCCTTCTGGCCAGGGACGGCATCGCCGTTGTAGTCGCGCCCGGCAACCCGGTCACGGGGCTGACGAAGACGCAGGTGAGAGACATCTTCAGCGGTGTCATCACGAACTGGAAGGACGTCGGCGGACCGGACCACGCCATCAACGTGGTGGTCCGCGAATCCGGTTCCGGCACCAGGACCGCCTTCGAGGAGATGGTGATGGCCAAACCGGAGCCGGCAGTGGCCATAGCCAGCACTGCGCTGGAGCAGAACTCGAACGGAGGCGTCAAGCAGGTGGTGGGTGGAGAATCGCATGCCATCGGCTTCATCTCCTTCGGCTACATCGACAGCACGGTCAAGGCGCTCGCCATAGACGGGGTCACGGCCACGGGTGATAATGCCAAGTCCGGGACCTACCCCATCGTCAGGCCGCTCTACTTTCTGACCAGGGAGGAACCCGAGGGTCTGGTGAAGGACTTCATCGAGTTCTGCCTGAGCGAGGCGGGCCAGGCCATCGTGGCAGAGGAAGGCTACATATCAGTCGACTAGCTGATGCCCCGGGAACGGCAACCTGCTCTAGTCCGGGGAGGAGCGCCCCCGCCGGGCCGCCTCCCCGGAGAATCCTGTGCAGAAGATGAGAAGACGATACCTGATCGACCGGGGCTCTCGGGCCGTCCTGCTGGTGTGTGCCACGGTGTCGGTGGCCATTCTGCTGGCCGTCGCCGTGTTCATCCTCCAGAGGTCGCTGCCGGCTTTCGGCGAAATCGGCCTGCTGGGCTTTCTCCTGGGGACCAAGTGGGACCCCAAGCCGGTGGGCGAGGCCAGCGCCTCCTACGGCATCCTGGTCATGATAGTGGGTACGGTGCTGGTGACCCTGGGAGCCCTGGTCATCGCCATTCCTCTGGGCCTGGGGTGCGCCGCCCTGCTGGCGGAAGTGGCCCCGCACCGCTTTCGCCAGCTGCTGCGCCCGGCGGTGGAGCTGCTGGCGGGCATCCCCTCCGTGGTCTACGGGCTGGTGGGCCTGGTGCTCATCGTGCCCGCGATACGGAAAATCGGTGGACCGGGGCTGAGCCTGGCCGCCGGTATCATCGTTCTGGCCGCCATGATACTGCCGACCATCATCAGTATCAGCGAGGACAGCATCAAGGCCGTGCCCCGGGTCTACCGGGAGGGGGCCCTGGCCCTGGGCGCTACCAACTGGCAGACGATGTGGCGGGTGGTGCTCCCCGCAGCCCGGTCCGGGATAGCCGCCTCCATCGTCCTGGGCATGGGGAGGGCGGTGGGTG
>JAEAME010001391.1_pt1 | contig 17099 bp, 11 predicted proteins | sample 8958731 | NCBI WGS metagenome assembly JAEAME01 (sample SAMN16933194, study PRJNA681113) | bioreactor sludge metagenome | isolation source: anerobic bioreactor sludge (Control) | place: India:Bengaluru | collected 2018-10-24 | reverse complement strand
TTACCCGCGCGAAGGATGACCCCAAAATCCCTGAATCAATGTGAACGACACTCAGTATGCGTGTTATTGGATTTTTGTGAATGACATGGAAAAAGTCTGTGAAAGGAAGAATGAGAAACATGCTTAACGTTAGAAGGTCCATCCTGTTTGTTATCTGTCTGATTCTTGCGGCCGCCCCGATTATGGCGGCCGGCAACAAAGTCAATTATTCCGTAACCAAGCCGGTATATGTTGCCGGTGTCGAAATTCAACCCGGAAAGTACCAGGTGAAGTGGGAAACCAAGAGCCCGGAGGCCACCGTCGTGTTCATTCTGAAGGGAAAGACTGTAGCTACCGTTCAGGGCAAAGTTGAACAACTGCAAAAAAAGAGCGATTACAACTCCCTGATCATCGGGAAAGATTCTGCGGGACGAGATGCCATTAACGCTCTTCTGTTCAGAAACAAAGACATCAGCGTTGTTTTCTAGCAAAGACAGGGGACGTTTCCGCTGTTCGGACAGTCGGGGCGGCTCTGGGGGCTCGGCGGGCACATTCGCGACCGCCGGCTTTGCCAGACCGCCCCATTTTTTTGATTCCCCCATTAACTGATGCATTTCGATCCGGGCGCGGAATACTCTAATTCCCGCCTAACTGGGTTATTTGCCCCTCATTCACTAGTTCCCTACCGCAAACCGGATTTGGTTCCACTGCGCCCTGTAACTGCGTGCAGCTTCATATTCTCTGCTACCCATGATCGCCCGATTTCGTTACAATGGGCGCAAATATCACACAAGGAGAAATCATGAAGAAAGTGAATCTGATGATTGCTGCAATGCTTTGTCTGGCAACGGCCGCCTTTGCCGGTGCGGATTTCAGCGGCACCTGGGTACTGGACGCGGCAAACAGCGATCAGACACAAATGGGACCGGGCGGCGGGGCTCCTGCTGAGGTTACTATGACCGTCACGATGTCGGCCACCGAAATGACCGTCAACCGCACCACGGCCCGCGGCACAAGCGAAACCAAATACGCGCTGGACGGCAAGGAAAACACGGTATCCTCGCAGGGCGGCGAATTGAAGTACACGGCCGTCTGGAATGGCGGCAGCCTGACGATCTCTGGGACCAGGACCACCCAGCGCGGTGAAAGGCCCTTGAAGGAAGTCTACTCCCTGTCCGGCGACGGCAAGGTGCTCACCATTACCAGCACCCGTACCGGCCAGCAGGGCGAAACGACCAGGAAGCAGGTATTCAACAAGAAGTAAAAAGGAGTGAAAAGGGGGGACGCCGGCGTGACTGTCCCGCCTTCGCCTCCGGCTGCCGGCATTGAGCACAAGCATTGACTTTTTGGATTCAAAGGAGGAACAGCGATGAGCACGACACGAAGAGAGTTCGTGAGGGATATGGCTGTAGGGGCTGCAGGGTTTGCCGTAGCCGGTTCAATTGGTCGCTGGTCACCCGCAGCTGCGCTGAAGTACGGGCATTTCGCCCACAAGCTTGTTTATAAAAAAGGGCAAGGCGGGCCGGGATGCGCGGACTATCTTTTCCGGATGAACGGCAAGGATCTGAACGGCAGGAACACCAATTTTTCCTTCGGCTATTACAGCAAAACAGGGGCATGGGACACCTCGGAAACCGTGGCGAAGACGCACCCGTTCGACGAATGCCTCGTATTCGCGGGGCTTGAGCCCAAAGACCCGAATTACCTTGGGGCGGAAATCGAGATTTCGCTGGGAAAGGAATACGAAAAGCACGTGATCGATGTCCCGTCCATTGTCTGCGTTCCCAAAAATTTCCCTCACGGCCTAATCACGACCAGAAAGGCGGAAAAGCCTTTTGTACACTACTCCATCGGCCTGGCCGGCGAGTACACTTCCGCAAAGCTTCCCGGCAAAGCGGGATCTTCCTCAGCAAAGGAGCATGCGCACCTGGTCAAGAAGATGTCCGCAACCGCGATGCCGGGCGCGAACAGGATAGGAAAGGGAAACGCCGACTGGCTTTCGTGGCCGAAAAGCAAAGACCTGGAGGGATTCATCGTCAACTTCACGTGGGGCTTCTACTCCGGCCTGGGCAACTGGCATGACATCCCCGGATTTGACCCGCATGTCCACGAAGGGGATGAATTTTTGGTTTTCGTCGGGCTGGACGCAGCAAATCCGGACCAGCTGGGAGCCGTGGTCGAACAGCACATGGGCGACAACGAGGAGATCCACATGGTCACCGCTCCAACGGTCCTCGTCTGCCCGGCAATGTTCACTCACGCCCCGGTCATTACGAAAAAAGTGGACAGGACATACGGATTTTTCCTGATCCGTACGGATACGGGCGAAACCTACAGCCCGCCCGCACAAAAGCCGAAGGCCTGAACGGCGATTGTGCCCATGCCATGATTCGAGATTCGAAATTCTGGATTCGGGATTGTTAGGCAAAAGCCGATTGCGATAATCGATACCGATAGCGATTCCGATACCGACCCCGACCAAATTACCACGGGAGACGGGGAGGGGGATCTCCCTGCGGTTTGGGTCAATAGTCAATGGCGCGATACCCTTCCCTTGCGCGAACCTTCAGTTTCGGATATCCGGGAGGCGCGTTCACCTGAACCCTGATGCGCCGCCATTTTCCGTCTTTCGCGCCGTTGGTCGGGATATACCCTATCAGATATTGATTGCGCAACTCGGTGTGGATGAGACCGATATAATAATCCAGCTCCCCGCTTATCTTGAACGTCGGAACCGGAGGCTTTTTATCCTGGCCGTTGAGCGGCAAGGAAAAGCACAGCAGGACGCTCAAAATCGAAAGAACAAATTGATGGCTACGAGCAGTCACGTGGATGCCTCGCTTTTGGTTTTTTATATTTCACCCATCTGCCGATCCTATCCCGCCTGAACAGCCGTCCGCGCCGCTCGTCGACAAGCGCAGCTGCGAGGTTTCGCATCGCTTTTTCATCCGCCAATATTTCCATGGTTTCCAGAAGCGACTCATAATCTTCGACGGGGACAAGGGCGCTTGCGGGCTCGCCGTCCCTCGTCAGAATATAGGCTCTTCCCTATTCCTGAACCTTTCGCGTAAGATCCAGGAGCTTTGCCTTTGCTTACCGATACAATTCATGCCTCATCAATACCCCACATAGACGGACTTCCGGTGCTCAATCACCAGGATCAGTACCTCAGGACAGGTTCTGAAGCCCGGCTGGGATTTACTTCCTCTTTGGTGCTGTGGCGGCCCAGTTCTGGATGACGACGATGTGGGCGGGGCTTGACTGCGTGGTGGTTGAGTTGCTGCCAGAAGCCAGGCTCGAGAATGATAGAAAGCGGCCGTCCGCGGCAACGTTGTCCAGAAGAGGAACGCGGAGTGAAAACAGAGACGCCGGAGAACCGATCTGCAACGAGGAGCCGGCCTCCTTGACCGGCACAGCCATGAGATTGGGCAACTCGATGTAGAAAAGCTCCTTGCCGTCATAGCTCCATCGAGGCAGGATGCCGCCGGCGGTGGAAACCTGCTGCTTGAATCCCGGCTCGGGGAATGACTGGATGTACACCTGGGGCTGGCCGGGCTCATTGGATACGTAGGCTATCCATCTGCCGTTAGGAGAGAATTTCGCGTCCGATTCGTTGAACTTTGTCTGCGTGACGCGCAGCGGTTTGCGTTCCCCCGATTCTCCGGAGACAGGCAGCGCCCAAATGTCACCCGCGCTCGTAAAGTAGGCGATATATTTCCCGTCGCGCGACCAGTCAGTGGGAAATTTCGGTGCTTCGTCCTTCAGCAGAGGTTTGTCTCCTTCAACGGCTCCGACCGCACGGGTGTACAAATTTCCCAATCCATCCCGTGTGGAACGGAATACTATCGTCCGGCCGTCGGGTGACCAGACAGGAAAGGAATCCTCGGCCGCATCGGAAGTCAGCCGGCTGGTCAAGCTTTTCTCAATATCCAGAATCCAGATGTCGGACGGTACATCCCGGCTAAAAGCAACAAATTTGCCATCGGGCGACAGCTCGGGGAAACCGGAGAGCCGGAGTTCCCCTTTAACCAGTGTCCGCAAGAATTCCCCGACCGAGCCAAAAATATAAGGGCCCGGAGGGCCCGCGAGTGCGAGTTGCCTTCCCTTTCGGTCGAACCAAGCAAACTGAGTGTTCGGGATCGCGCCGCCGGAGATAAGGATCGGCCGCAGGTAAGCCAGGGTTCCGGACGCCGATACCGAAAACGGCCCCGACGAAGCAGAGCGACCTTCCACGAATGCATCGGCCAGGGGAAATGCTTCGCCCGCAGTCTGCAGTCGTTTCACGTCGAATGGTTGAGCCATGAGGGCGCCATCCCGGATGAAAACGAGATAGCCGCCTTTAGGCGCCGCTGAGAATTTGACCTCAGATGCGATCCCCGGCACGTTGACTCTTTCCTTCGAGCCCAACTCACCCACATACGCCGCCGCCGCGCGCTGGGGATCGCTGCTCCGCACCAGGTAGAGGTAGTGGTTTCCGTCAGGCAGAAAGCTTGGATAGGCGTGCGCCGTTTCCTTGCGGCTCTTATCCAGTTCAGTAAGGGGCGTGAGCTGCCCGCCCGCCGCCGGCACGCGCAGCAGCGGCCCGCCTCCTTCACATCCGATCAGGATTACATCATCTGCATTCCAGGTTCCGGCACACTCTGCATTCCCCGGGAGATCCGCCACCACTTGGGCCGGCCCGCCGCTGAAGGCAACCTTTTTTAATTTCCCTTCAGCCGAGAACGCGATGAACTGGCTGTCGGCGGACCAGAATAGTTCCGTGCCGGATCCTTCCGTGCTGGGCAGCGGCTGAGCCGTAGAGTCGAGCTTTCGTACCCAGATCATCGCCTTACCCTCGGACCTCGCCAAAAAGGCCAGCTTGCGCCCGTCAGGCGAGAGCTCCGCCTGGTCTAAACCGGCGATGGCTGTTCCGGTCGGTCCCAGGTACTCCGACCGCAGCGCGTGTACTTCCGGCGCAGGACGCAATAGGAGCCACAGTGCACCCGCAACTGTTATCAAAAGAAGCGCCAGTGCCAATGCTTCCAGCAGCAGCTGTCGCCGGCGGGCCAGCCAATCGGAAGTCGATTGGCCTGCTTTCGCCTCCAGTTCACTTCGAGCTTCCTCGATCTCGTAGCGCACGTCGGCTATCCCGCCCCAGCGGCGCCGCTCCTCTTTGCGCAGGCAGCGCTCGAGAAGGGATCGCACTCTGGGCGGGATATCGGCAGGCAGCGCCTGCCAATCGGGTTCGCGGGCGAGAATGCCGGCGAGCGTGTCGGACAGGGTATCGCCTTGCGGGAACGCCTGGCGGCCGGTGAGCATCTCGTATAGAACGCAGCCGAAGCCCCATATGTCGGCGCGCCGGTCCACTTCCTTCCCGCGCGCCTGCTCCGGGCTCATGTACGCCGCCGTGCCCAGAATCATTCCGCCCATCGTCTGCGCAGCACTGAGCGTCGGCGACGCGGTCTGGTCGGCTGGTTCCCCTATGTCTGTCGGAAGAAGCTTTGCCAGCCCGAAATCCAGCACCTTGACGCGGCCATCGGGTGTGACTTTTATGTTGGCAGGCTTCAGGTCGCGGTGCACGATCCCCTTGTCGTGCGCCGCTTCGAGAGCCGAGGCAATCTGACCGGCGATCTCCAGAGCACGATCGATGGGAAGAGCGCCGCCTGGGGATTTTGGCCCGGATCCCGAAATCGGCCGGGGCAGTTTGGAAACGCTTGGAGCCGAAATCATTTCAGCGAGGGTTTTGCCTTCGACCAGCTCGAGGATCAAGTACTTCGCGCCGCCGACTTCCTTCAGCTCGTGGATAACGGCTATGTTCGGATGATTGAGCGCGGCGAGAGCCTGGGCTTCTCGCTCGAAGCGCGCCAGCCGTTCGGGATCGGACGCGAACGCAGCAGGGAGCGCTTTGACGGCGACATCGCGTCCCAGTTTCGTGTCACGCGCCCGGTAGACTTCACCCATGCCGCCGGAACCGATAGCGCCTGATATTTCGTAGTGATCAAGACTGGTGCCGGGGCTCAGAGTCATGGGTTACCTCTCAACCTTTCGGGGTCGGGATCGGTATCGGAATCGCTCATAGCGTGACCCTTGCCATAGATGTTATCCATTCCCTCTCGATTCCGATTCCGATACCGATTCCGACCCCGAATTTTTCTTTTTACGGCAATCGCTCCTTTTGCCATTACCTCTGCGTCCAGTTGAATAGGACAACGATGTGGTTTATGACCGGTATGGAATCCAGACCTGAGAGCGCGCCGCTAGAGCTTCCGGAGCCTGGGGGCACCTGCAGGAGAAAACGGCCATCGGCCGACACACTGTAAATCCTGGTGGTGCCGGACGGGCGGATGACGAGAGGCGCCGGAGCGCCGATTTCCAGAGAAGCGCCGGCCGGCCTTATCGAGACGGCCATTACTACCCAATCCGAGGGAAGCGTGTAGTAGTAAAGCTCTCTACCTTCCCGGCTCCAACGCGGTATCATGCCTCCAGTGGTCGAGACTTGCTGCTTAAAACCCGGCTGCGGAAACGACTGGATGTAGACTTCCCGCCGCCCGGTTTCATTTGAGTCGTAGGCAATCCATCGGCTGTCGGGCGAAATTTGCGCATAATATTCCGTAAAGGCAGTCTCCGTTACCCTCACCGGCTTGCCGGCGCTGGATTCGCCGGACAAAGGCAGCGCCCACACGTCGCCGTTGGCGACATAAGCCAAATATTTTCCATCACGAGACCAGTCGCATAAGCTTTTTGCCATGTCATCTTTGTACAACAGCTTATCCGCGCCGACGGCGCCTACCGCGCGCGTGTAAATGTTTCCCGCTCCCTCGCGTTCTGAAGTGAAGGCGATTGTCCGGCCGTCGGGAGACCATTTCGGGTTGGTATCCGCCGCTGGATCCGACGTTAAACGACTCGTCAAATGCTTTGCGATATCGAGCACCCAGATATCACTCGGGCTGCCTCTGCTGAACGCAACGAATTTGCCATCCGGTGAAAGCTCAGGATTAGTGTATTCACCACCCTCTCCCGCCACGCCGAGCGACTTGGCCGTGCGATCATACCAGTGCAATTCAGCATTCACTCCAATTGCTCCCCCCGCAGTTGGCACGTAGTATGCCAATTCGCCCAGGGCGGAAACGGAAAATGGCCCGGCAATTGCAGCGCGCGCCGGGACAAAGGGATCGGCAACTGGAAATGCCTCGCCCGAGAGTTCCAGGCGTTTGGCGTCGAAAGGCTGAGCCATGAGCGCCCCGTCGCGAATAAACACCAGATGGCCCGTCGCCGAGTACTTCGTCTCCGATGCAATTCCCGGTAAGGGTTGACGATCCTTGGAATCGAGGTCGCCGATGTAAGTCGCTGCTGGATTCTGGGGATCGCTTGTCCGCGCCAAAAAGATATAGTGTTTCCCGTCCGGCAAGAAGCTCGGATACGCGTGGGCCGTTTCCTTCCGCGACTTGTCCAGTTCGGTGAGGGGAGCCGTCTGCCCGCCGGAAGCCGAAACCCGCAGCAGTGGCCCGCCCGGAGAAGCCTCTGATCCTAGCAGCACGACGCCATCCGCGGTCCATGTTCCGGCATATAGGCCGGCGGTCGGTAGGTTACCAATAACCTGGGCCGGCCCTCCGTCGGCCGGCGCCTTCTTGAGTTTTCCCTCGGCGGAAAAACCGATAAATTGACTGTCGGCGGACCAGAAGATCTCGGTGCCGGTGCCTTCGGTGCTGGGCAGCGCCTGGCCCGAGGAGTCCAGTGGCCGGATCCAGATCAGGCTTTTGCCTTCTGTGTTTACCAGAAAGGCCATCTTGCGCCCGTCGGGCGACAACTCGGCCTGACTGAAAATCCAGTTGTTGGCGGATGCGGGTGCAATAATTTCCACGCGCAGCGGATGCGCTGTGGGCGCGGGCTTGAAAATCAGCCATAGCGTTAACGCAGAGGTGACAAGGAACAGCAGCGCCAGGCCGGCTGCTATCATTTCACGGCGGCGCGAAGGGGCGACAACGGGAGCTGCGGTCGTGATCGTGCTGGCCTCGCGCTCCGTGCGGGTTTCCAGGAGTTCCACGCGCACGTTGGCGATGTCGGCCCAGCGGCGCCTTGCGTCCTTGCGCAGGCAGCGCTCGAGCAGGGCGCGGACCTTTGCGGGTGTGGACGCAGGGAGCGCCTGCCAGTCTGGCTCGTTCACCAGGATGCTGGCAAGAGTGTCCGACACAGTTTCCTTGTTCGGATAGGCCTTACGGCCCGCAAGCATCTCGTAGAGGACGCAGCCGAAAGCCCATATGTCGGCCCGCCTGTCCACTTCCTTCCCGCGCGCCTGCTCCGGGCTCATGTACGCCGCCGTGCCCAGGATCGCGCCGCCTTCCGTCTGCGCTGCGGTCAATGTCGGCGATTTTGACAAATCGATCCCTGCGCCGCCGGTTCCGAGAGCCATGATTTTTGCGAGCCCGAAATCCAGCACCTTCACGCGCCCGTCCGGAGCGATTTTGATATTGGACGGCTTCAGGTCGCGGTGCACGATGCCTTTGTTGTGAGCCGCTTCCAGCGCGTCGGCAATCTGACCGGCAATGTCCAGGGCGTCGTCGAGCGGGAGCGCTCCCCTGGCAATGCGCCCTGCAAGAGTGTCTCCTTCGACGAGTTCGAGCACCAGATACTTCGACGTGCCGGCTTCCGCCAGGCCGTGGATCATCGCGATGTTGGAATGGTTTAGCGATGCCAGCACTTTCGCCTCGCGTTCGAAGCGCCCGAGCCGTTCGGTATCATGAGCGAAGACAGGCGGCAGAGATTTGATCGCCACGTCGCGGCCCAGGCTGGTGTCGCGCGCGCGGTAGACTTCCCCCATGCCCCCGGCGCCGATGGAGGACGTGATCTCATACTGCCCAATGCGTGTGCCCACCTTTAAAGCAGACATCAATTTTCCAATCGGGATATGGATCGAGTAATAGGTTACTTATAGGTCTTTCCATTCGCAAACACAAGAGAAAAGGCGCTTTTGGCGGCAAGCGGGGATACCGGCATTTTTAGGGCTATGCTGATTTCCGGTTCTATGCACAGCGACATATATTCATGCGCACTGATCATTTCTCGGGATCAAAGGCAAAAGCATTGGTCATTGGTTAATGGTGATTTGTTATTTAAAATAATGGCAAATCACCAATCATAAATGGCAAATTCTTTCTGTTTGGCGCCGAACACCATGCACAATTATTTATGACGCCTTGTATATATATGTGGGTGCGGGCTTCAGCCAGCACAAGACTGCAGATATGCTTTTCTTTTGATGTCCGGGCTGAAGCCCGGACCCACAGCTGAAGCCCGGGCCCACATGTAACAAGTTCTTCAGCTTGGCGTTCAAAACCGAAGACCTGATAACGGGCAACGGGAAACGGGAAACGGGAAACGTTTTTATGCCTTTCCGAGGGCCTTCAGCACCTTTTCCGGCGTGGCCGGCGATTCCACCCACTTGCCGATGGCGTTGTGGATGGCCATGATTACGAGATGGGTATTCGCCAGCGAGTGGCTGATGCCGTTGGAACCGTAGCAGGCGTTGCCGGCGCGCGTTTCCAGAAGCTCCAGATCCACCCGGGGCATGTCCAGCATGCTGACCTTCCTATAGTCGAACATGTTGGTGCTGAGTCTTACCCCGGTATTCTTGTCGTAGACAAATTCTTCCTGGAGCTGGCATCCGGCGCTGAAATCCATCACCTGATCGATCTGGCTCTCTAGCGAGGTGCGGCGCATGATCTTGCCGGGATCCGCGACTACTCCGAACCGGAGAATTTCCACCTGTCCCGTCTCGGTGTCCACGGCGACCTCGCACGTGGCTACGTTCATGGTATCGAGTTTTTTGCCCCGCTGGCCCCAGAGAGCGTCCGGCGGCTTGCCGGAGTATGTCGCGAACAGATTGGCCCTCACGGCCTGCGCGAGAGGAACGCCTATGCTCGGATCGGCTTTCACAACGACTTTACCGCCCTGCAGATCCAGTTCTTCCGGTTTCCTGCCCTTCAAGGGACTTGGAGTGGTTTTTTTGGCCATCATGCCGAATCCGCCGCCGGCCGGTGGATTATCGGCTTCCTCGATCGCCGTTTCCAGAATGAGCTTCTTCAGTTTGTTCGCGCATTCTTTCAGCGCCCAGGAGGAAGCCGTGGTCCCGTCGCTGCCGCCTCCATAGGGCCTGTAGATTTCATGGTGGTCAAGGCTCGTGACGATGTCCTTGTACTCGAGGCCGAGTTCTTCGGCCACGACCATCGCGTTGGCTTCCAGGATGTAGTTGCCGATGACGGGGCCCCGCGACGGGTTGTACACCTTGCCGTTGCGGAGCTCGAGCTTTGGCGTGAATGTCGTGCCGGAATGACGCGGGCACTGGTTGTACCGGAAACTCGCCCCGTGCATTCTGCCGTCGGGAAGCTTCTTTTCTCCGGCTTTGTGCCAGTTCCAGTTCATCATCTTCTTCGCGGCCGCGACGCAAGCCTCATAGCTGGGAACGGGATTAGGATCCGTCTGGGAATCGGGCCCATGGAGGTTCAGCGTCGCGATTTCGATCGGGTCCTTCCCCAGCTTATCCGCGATCATGTACAGGGCTACCATCAGCGAATCCCAGCTCATCGGATTATGCTGGCCGCTGAGCCACATTTTCCCGCGGTTGCTGTCGACGACGTCCATGTTCTGTTTGACGTTCTGGCACCGCGTAGTGAAATAGGGGCCAAAAGTCTGGTCCATAGTGTTGCCGAAATTGGTGCTGCCGCGCGCGCCGCCGTCCGCGATCGAAAAATCGTCGATTGCAGTAATCAACCCGTTCGCTTTGAAGCCTATCTTCAGGTGCACATAGCGCTGGTTTAGGTTGAAATCGTACTGCGCGTAGCGATCGTTGACGCATCGGACCGGCCTGCCCGTCCTCTTGGCGAGAAACGGCGTGATCAGTTCTGATTTGCGTGTACCCCAGTCGCAATACCTGCCTCCTACGAGCATGCACTCCTGAAAAACCTTGTCTGCGGACATGCGGTACATGCTTACCACCTGGCCATGTCCCCAGGGATTGCCCTCAATTCTCAGGTTTTTTCCTTCCCCATAATAGGCGCTGTCAAACCACCAGGCGACAGAACCCATAGGATTGGGGATGTGGCCGCAAAAGGCAGCCGTGTTCACGTCAAATTCGATGATATGATCGGCTTCTTTGAAACCCTTTTCGATATCGCCGTCAAGGACGTTGGAATAGGACACATTCCCTTTTTTGGGCGGATTGTTTCCACCTCCCATGCCGCCGAATCCGCCGAATCCTCCCGCCTTGCCTGCGGGAGCGGGCTCGCGAATAACCGGGGCATCGGGTTTCCGGCCTTCAAGCAGATCCACTACATGGGGGAGTACTTCCCATTTGACGTCCAGTTGCCTCAACGCCTCTTCGCAGATGTCTTCGTTTTCGGCTACGACGATAACGGCAACTTCGATCCCTTCCTGGTCCGCGATGTTGTCCAGGAATCCCTGAGCAGCCCCCCCGAATCCGCCACCGCCGCTCAGCTTCTTGACGTCCTCGTCTTCCCATGTGACGATGTCGACGACTCCGGGGATAGCCTTTGCTTTCGTAGCATCCACGCTGAGAACCTTTGCGTTTGCGTAGGGGCTCTTCAAAAATTTGGCGTGGAGCATATCGGGAACAGCGTAGTCGACGCCGTACTTTGCGATTCCCGAAGCAATTGCCTGCGACAGCATTCCGGGAAGGTTGGGCTTTCCCACGACTCTGAAGTTTTCTCTTTGTCCGTTAACTCCCACAAGATCAGCCATGCTATTTGCCTCCTCTGCTATTATTGGCCCACACTTCAGCCAAAGATACTACTTTTTGCATCCATGTCCGACTGCGCCGCTTCGCTACAAACCTTAAAGAATAATCCGGGCCAAAAGTACAATAAGGAATGCTCTCCCGGTCTATACCCCTTGTCGATTGTTAACCGATCCGAGTCCAGGGGATAACTTGTAGATTCCTTTCCACGCGGTACCCTTCTGTTACGGGTGCCAGAACGACTCCTTAGGCTTTGTTGTAGGAAGACAAAAAGCTTTTTATGCCTCGCAACGAGTAGGGCCTTACATCGCTGGATATTGAAATTTCGATAGCGAGCAGATGATTCTTTTGGCGAAGAATCAGGTCAACCTCTGCTCCTCCGCGTGATCGATAGTGGTATAATTCCGGTCGTGCCTCACCGGAGTACTCAAACTGGGCCAAAATTTCGTTAATAACGAGGATTTTCATCTGCTGGGGCCTGGCCAACAAAGGATCTCCGTCGCCATGGAGGAAATTGAACACCGCCGCATCAAGCGGCACATATTCGGAGGCTCCTCTATTATTGATAAAGGAAGGAAGTTCGTGAAGAAGGAACAAGTCCTGTAGTCCAGCTAGGTGCTTTTGGATAATTGCTCTGTTCACTCCCAAATCATTTGCCAATCGTGTTATCACAATGTGTGGATTCCGAGCCAGCGATCTGAGAGTCGAAAAGGCTATGGTTCCATCAAAGCGAGCGGTTGTCACTTGAAGAGACAAGAAACTCTTCCGGTGCTCGTTTTGCTCTAACAACGGTCTCATGCTTATCCAGCGTAACGTATTGCGCGCGGTGTATAGGCTGCCACTGCTTCATCAGAAAAGTTGCCTTGCCTACCTGGCGTGGTCCAAGCAGGCCCAGTGCCGGGAATACTCTTGCACGCTTGGACAGGATGCTCTGTATATGTCGCTTCCTGAGATGCATCATAAAGTATCTGTAATATTGCGCATATTGTATTAATAATTCATGTACTTGACAAGCCCGAGCGGTCTGAACGGCAGCATTTATCTTAGTCCAGCTCTTTGAGCATCTGGCTGACCTGCCTGCGTATTTCTTTCAGCGTTTGCGTAAGCTCGCCTGCCGCCGCCGGGTCCATCTCCCCATAGCCTCTCATTTTTTGCGGATGCAAGTCTTCAAGCGCCATGTCGACCGAGGTCATATTTGTTCTTAGTATCCAGCTCGAAGGCGTGGACGGTTCGGGTAAATCTATTTGAAACCGTTTCAGCAGGCTGCGCATCTGATTGCGGATGATCCTGATGTGGCTCTCGATTTGAAGCTGTTTTGAAGGCGGGATATCCTGGACATTGCGTTGCTGCAGATCAGACTGGGTTTGGGCAAGAGCATGGACGCTTTGATTCAGCAATCTTTCTATATGTTGAAACGTAACCAGAATTCTTCGCTTGTGAAATTCGCCAAGTCCTGCCATTCCCGGTCTCCGCTCATAGAAGAGACTTAAAGCAATACCGGCACGCAGCTTATCACGGCAACTGCACGGATTCAGGCATCATTTTTTATTTGCCCATTCACGACCATGCACCGAAGGCGGATTGCATAATCCGGCAGTATTGTCAAACCGCTGATAGTATCAACAGCTCTTGACGTGGACCCTGAATTCCCCGAAAGAAGGTATCCCCCAGCACCCCGACTGCGGGACACACTTGACACTATGGATTGGAAATGAAGCCCCGATTTCTGCAGTTCTGCATTCGATATTCGTTATTCTGCATTTCAGGGCGCTATTCTTCCGCGCCATCAGAACATAGCGGAAAGCCACACTCCGGCATTTGTCAAACTATTAACCCGCATTTCTCACGGGATTTCGTAGCGAGGCGGCGCAGACGCGCATGGATACAAGGCGCGCGACCGAGGGCCCCGCAGGCGTACTCAACAGTACGTCGAGGAGCCCGACGGAGCGCAACGAAGTAGACATGCCCGGATCCGCCGCCGCAGTAGAAAGCCCGTGAGAAATGCGGGCTAATCCCTCACCGGCAAAGCCTGTAGATCTCCCTACGGACTAGCCTCCGGGGGGGTAAGGTGGGATCTCCACATCTTCTTTTGGGGGACTCACGAGAGACTCTTCCGCCGACCATTCGTAGCCCATGTATGCGTTCCACTGCAGCAGCTCTTTCCGGAAGTCGTCATAGGTTTTCTGCAATGTCTGGTAAAATCTCGCGCTTTCCAAAGCAACGGCCCCAAAATTCGCCGCCGCGCCCGCAAAATAGGCATCCGCATCGGTGAATTCACGCGGTTTGGATGAATAAACTCGCAGTACACCAACGACTTCTTCTCTAAGCTTTACGGGGACGCTCAGGATGGAGGCTATTCCCTCCTTCTCAACCTGCTTCCTGAATTGAACCCTCTCGTCGGTTGTGGCGTTCAATACCGCCACTACCTTGCCTTCCAGCGTTTCGGCCATGCTCTTGTCGCTTAAAACCGGCCCTATTCTGGCATACCAATTGCTCAATCCATGGGCTGCGATGCGAAGAAGCGCCCGTCTGTCCGGTGACAGCAATAGCAGTGAGCATCCTTTGGCCTCCATTGCCTCTGCCACATCCTTAACGATGGCGTTGAGGATGTCTTCATGAGAACGCGCTGAGTTCAGCGTTGCGGCTAATTGATACAAACTCTGGAAATAGGTTTTCTCAATATCTTGCATGGCTGATCCTCCTCTGCATTCATTGATATAAGTATACTCCTGTTCAGCCATGGAATATGGGGAGAAGGATGCATAGCGGATTCCGCGACTCTATCGGATCAGGCGGTTTCTCCGTCGCCCGTTCAATATCGAGCCCGGAGGGCAGAATCGTGCCGTCGCGAACGCACAGGGGAAGGGGATCCAGGAGTGCAGCGGCATCCTCAGCGGGTCAGTAGTCGATGGAGGTGCCTTCCCAGAATTCATACAATATTGCCGCAGCCAAATAAGCTCGTTAATCTGCTGCAGCCATTCGAGCAAACGGCTGCAATAGATTTGTGTTTCCGCCATGCGGTGAAAAAGCTGACGATCTTGAGTCGATTCTTGCCTGTCGCCGATCGCGGAATTTCGTTACAATAGGCTCATCTTCTTGAAAAGCGCATCAATGCATCGGACTCAGCGTCCATGTGGAGGCGGCGTTCCCTATGATTCCAGATTCCAAATTCCAGATTTCAGATTCGAATACGGCGGCATGGTCTTTGTCTGGAATCTGGAATCTGACATTAGGAGGATTCGGATGGCCGGCGGGTATACTGGGAGCATACTTCGGATTAATTTGACCAAAAAATCCATAAGCACTGTGGCCACGGAGCAGTATGCAGAGTATGGCGGCGGGCACGGCATCGGCTCCGCCGTTTTCTGGGACCTGGCCGGCAATCAGCTTCCCTTCAGCGCTCTCGATCCTCGGAATGTGGTCACCATAATGTCCGGCCCTTTTTCAGGCGTGGTGGTTCCTTCGGCCGCCGGACGCTGCGAGGTACAGGGACTCGGCCCGCAAGGATACCCGGTTGAATGGTTCACACGCAGCAACTTCGGAGGACGCTTCTCGACACAACTGAAATATGCCGGCTGGGACGGGATTGCGGTTGAAGGAGCATCCGACAATCCTGTTTGGATCAATATTATCGATGACAGGGTGGCCATCGAAAATGCCGGATCCCTGTGGGGCCTGGATATCATGGAAACGCAGGAGGAAATCTGGAGGCGCGTCACTCCCGGCGCGAAGTTCGGCGAATGGCTGCAACTCGGCGACCGGTATACGACTCAACGGCCGGCCGTACTGTGCATCGGCCCCGCGGGAGAAAGCCAGGCCAGGATCGCGTGCCTGGTTCACGACGCCGGCAACGGGGCGGGACAGGGCGGCTTCGGCGCCGTTTTCGGATCCAAAAAGCTCAAGGCCGTCAGCGTCATCGGTACCGGAAGCGTCGCAGTAAGCGATCCGAAAGCTCTGATGGACGCTCGTCTGTGGTACAGGCAGTTTCAGTACGATGTGGATAATCCCAGGCTCGAGAAACGGGCCGCTGCATTTGCCTGGTCGCCTGTGGCCGACAACCCGGCCGACGATAATTTTTTGAACAAGCGTCCTCCGCTGGAACCGGCGCGGCCTCAGGCCTGCGCGGGCTGCCCGAAAGCCTGCCGGATGCGGCTAGCGGGCGGGATCAGCAACGAGTTAAGCTGCGAAGACACCATCTGGGCTATGGATATGCAGCAGAGCCGGAAGGATAAAGAAACAGCCTGTGATCTGGTGCAATATTACGGTATCAATGCTTTCCAGATGCGCCCGATGCTCGCCTATCTTCAGGCGCTTTATGAAAAAGGGATCCTGGGCCGGGGGAAAAAGATCGATTGCGACCTGCCGCTCGACCTTCTGGGTACAGTTGAATTCATTCATGTGCTGGTGAAAAAAATTGCCAACCGTGAGGGAATCGGAGACGTCCTGAGCGGCGGCGTCGCCAGGGCCGCGGAAGCTTGGGGGCGGTATAAAGAAGACACCGACAGCGGTCTCCTCACTCTTCCGAATTGGGGCTATTATGAACACTACGATCCCAGGCTGGAAGTGGAATGGAGTTACGGATCAATATTGGGAGAGAGAGACATCAACGAGCACAGTTTCAACATGCCCCTTCACCACCTGCCCGGAATAACAAAAAGCTCAGGCATCGATACAGTGATTCCGGCCGAAAAGGCTGTGACAATGATCTCGTCCGGCGTGGCCCCTTACGCCGGGGATCCGTTCATGTTCGATTACAGCGAGGGTCCCACCGGTATTTATTCGGACCACAGGGTAAAGACCGTCGCCTGGCACCGGCACTACACGAGGTTCTGGATTCAGTCCGTCCTTTTTTGTGATTGGGTGTGGCCGCGCTTCATCACGCCGAACAGCGCGGACATGTCGGGACCGTCCCCGCAGGGCGAACCGAGATTTTTCAATGCCGTCACCGGCAGAAAGATTACTTTTGTGGATGGCGTCGAAACAGGGCGAAAGATATGGAACCTGGACCGGGCGATTTGGGCTCTGCAGGGCAGACACCGCGACATGGAGGTGTTGACGGGATACGTCTACAGCGTTCCCACGAAATCACCCTACTACCTTCCCGCATTCGAAAACGGCGCCTGGAGCTATAGCCCCTGTTTGGACAGAGTCCTGAACAAAGCAAAGTTTGAGGAATGGAAGACCAGGTTTTATGAGTTCGAGGGCTGGAACGGCTCGAGCGGCTGGCCGAAAAGGGATACGCTCGAGAGTATGGGATTGAAGAAAGTCGCGGACACCCTTCAAAGCAAAGGCAAGCTTGGCTAGCCCGCATTTCTCACGGGCTTTCTACTTCGGCGGTGGATCCGGGCATGTCTACTTCGTTGCGCTCCGTCGGGCTCCTCGACGTACTGTT
>JAEAME010001390.1_pt1 | contig 17108 bp, 14 predicted proteins | sample 8958731 | NCBI WGS metagenome assembly JAEAME01 (sample SAMN16933194, study PRJNA681113) | bioreactor sludge metagenome | isolation source: anerobic bioreactor sludge (Control) | place: India:Bengaluru | collected 2018-10-24 | reverse complement strand
ATCTGTATCACGACAGCAAGCTCAAAAACATGAAGCTCAAGGGAGTCCCGGGAGTGGACAGCGTGCCGGCTTTCCAGGGAACCTTCAATATGCCTGCCATTCACTTTTTCAAAATCAGAAAGGGCAAGATTTACGATATCGAAGCAACCGGTCTCGTGCTGCCCTACGGAACCAAAACCGGATGGGAATAGAACACACCCGGAATAATCCGGCCTGGTAAATAGAAAAACGGTTTCGAAGACCATATACACCAGCCCGCTTCCCACCCATACACACGCTTCGGCGAAGAATGATTTTATTCAGGAGACGAGAAAATGAATACTCCAATGCATCGATTTAAGTACACAAAACTCACCAAAGAACAAATCGGCCAAAGCTTGTCAGGACTGAGGCCGGCCCGGAATGTGTATCCGGATTCTCGGACGTTCTGGTCGGGAAATCGGTCAAAATCGCAACCGACAACGGACCTGTTTTGAGCTACAGCTTTAGAGATAGAAACAAGCTCACGTTCTCCGAAAACGGCGGAGCATCGGTCGAAACGGGCTATGGATCGCTGACGTTGAAGCAGATGGTTTTCTTTTCCCACATGGCGCCTAAAACTCTGAAGGGATACAACGTCTTTGTCGATCTCGACAGCAATCTTGTCACGGTATTTGAAGTATGGTTCGGCGGAGGCAAAGATGGCCAGGGCCAGGTTCTGGACGACAGGGAGGTTCAGCGCCAGTTTTATTTCGGCTACGTTGAGGTTTCCGGAAAGGAGGCTCCAAAAGCGCGCCATCACGCCACCAACAGGATCGAAGGCAAAGGCATGTACTGGAAGCAGGATACCGGCATCGAGACGTTGGAATTCTACCCTTCGGTCATATCTTCGAATTTCGTCGAACTAACCCGGCAGATTGACGACCTCAGCTACTGCAGCCCATCGGACTACATACTTATAAACGACAACCTCTTTATTTACGACAGGACCGAATGTGAACTTTCCGGAATTATGACTATGTATGTTGTGGATCTATTCACGGAAAAGCAGGCGGGCATGCGGCTCGGCTTTAATGAGAAGGACGAGCTGGAATACTACATGTTCCGAGGAACAGGCAAAGTTCTCGGACATCTGACACGGCTCCAGCCGTTTAACGAACATGGCGAAAAGATTAATCTGGGGATGGGCGCCAAATCCCAGTCGAATAAAGCTGCGCCGATTCCGAAAGGCCAGAGAACTGCATACCGGCCGGCGAGGACTTTTCCGAAGATGAGTGAAGAAGAAATGCACAAAGCTGCGGAAAAGGCTACCATTGCTTTCCCGTGGGATCCCGACTCCTCGAAAGCACCATTAAGCGTAATGTCGCCCAACACTCCGCCGCTGAGCAATCTCCTGGTCGGTAAAGAATTCACACTCCGCTATGACAACGACGGCCCGGTCTGGGAATATAAGATCGTCGACAAAAAGACTCTCCATTGGCGGAATAAGGGCGAATCACAGTGGCACCAGGAAACCTACAGGGCGTTTGAAGCCGATGAAAAGCTGGTGTTTTTTGCCCACATGCACAGCGGAAGCAGGCCCCGCGCTAGTGTGAAAATTGTGCTGGACTTGCTCAACGGGCTTACCACCTGCATTCTCTCGAGGATGGGCACGGAGTATTACGGGAACGAGGTTTCCTATCGAGCCATTTTCGGTGCTGCAGAAATGGATGGGGTGGAGGCGCCGAAGTACATTCGCCATGAATTTACGGATGAACTGATCGGTCATGGGTTCACAAGATCCTGGTCGGATATTATGACTTCAATGCATCTTTACACCACGCCCCATTCCGCTGCGTGGACAATATACACGGATGACCAGACTCTAGGCATGCAATGGTGCGCCCCATGCATCTACGTAAAGCTCCGGGACGGTGTGTATATTTTCAATTTGGTGGAGGAAGCCTGCGACGGCATCGAGACCTGTATCGCGATAAACGAGAAAACGATGCGTGTCTGCGGATTCGAGTACGAGGGAGGCAGTCGTGGGGTAGACCTTACTGTTGTCGGAGCTATTGCGCGCCCTATCGGATCCTATGACGTAAAACATTTCTTTGGGCCGATGGCGAAGAGATACGGAGCATAGTTCTCTATATCTGGAGGATTAACTCTACGGCCCCAAAAAGGAATACATAAAATGACAATGGACTCAACCAACTCCAGCTTTGCATCAGATTACCTTGCTCGTGAAAAGCGCGTTAATGATGCCTTTGCACTGAAAAAACCCGACCGCGTGCCGGTCGTGCCGTTAATAATTCACTTCTATCCAAACCGCGTTACGGGAATCAGCAACAAAGAAGCCATGTACGACCTTGCCAAGGCTCATGCGGCCAGAAAGGAGGTTACTGTCCGCCACAATTGGGATGGCATCACCGCTGGTGAGCTTTTTCCGGGCAAGATACTTGAACTTCTGGGCGACAAACAGCTTGCATGGCCCGGAGGCACGCTTGCGGACCATCTTCCCTTTCAATTTGTCGAAGGGGAGTACATGAAACCGAATGAATATGATGAGATGCTTGCCGATCCCAATGTATTTGCTTTAACAAAGCTTTTGCCTCAGGTATCAACGACGCTTGTACCTCTTCTGGATCTCGCACAGACGCTTAAAATGATTCCCCTTATTACTCAGATCAACGGTCAAGGGCTTCCTTTTCTGACAGGAACGCTTTGTGGCCAACCATCGGTCTTGGATGCACTTGAGAAACTTGTAGCAATTGGCAAAGAATTCGGGAAGATAATGCACGCCAATAGATCCTATACGCAGGAAATGGCGCAACTCGGGTTCCCTCTTCTGTGGTCTGCCGTCACGTACTGCGCCTACGACATGGTTTCTGATTACCTGAGAGGCATGAAAGGTTTCATGCTCGACATGTATAGGGCGCCCGATAAATTGCTTAAAGCCGTTGAGACCATTATTCTCCTGACTATTCAAAGTTCTATCACCCAAGCCCAAATGAGCGGCAATAAAAGGGTCTTCATCCCGTTGCACCGTGGGGCGGGCGGCTTCATGAATGATATGCAGTTCGAAAAATTCTATTGGCCTGGCTTAAAGGCGCTCCTTCTGGGTCTGGTCAACGCTGGTCTCACTCCTATTCCCTTCTTTGAAGGCAACTACACACCGCGAGTGAAATATTTGAAAGAACTGCCTCCAGGAAAGGTTGTCGGCAAATTCGATATTATGGGCCGCAAGCTCTTCAAGAAGGAATTAGCCGATGTTATGTGTTTCTGGGGCAATGTCCCCTCTTCCATGCTCTGTACGGGTACGCCGGAACAGGTGAAGACTGATGTGAAAGAATTGATCGACCTCTTCAAGGACACGGGCGGCCTGATAATAGACGCCACAAACGGCCTGCCGGATGAAGCGAAGCCCGAGAACGTTCAGGCCATGACTGACGCGGTTTTGGAGTACGGTACCTACTGAAAGATAAGAACAGAAGCAAGCTTCCCACATAGCGTGCTTCGGCTGCTATGCGGGGGACGACATGTCTGACGGTCCGATGATGGTAACCCCCATCCTCATCATTTCCTCGCGGAGAGCTTTTTCATAAGCTCCAGCAATCACCACGTGATGGCAGCCTGCGAGATTCTGGTGCAGCCGATCGACTCGGACTGGTTTCTGATCCTCGTTCTTCATCTGAACCTCCTGGTATTACTGGAGGCCGGCAGGGGTCGTCTCCTGTGCCAACTCATCGAGCGATTTGCCCTTGGTCTCTTTCTTGACGAACAGGAAGGCCGCCAGGGCGCCGATGACAGTCGGGATTACATAAAACAGAAACGACACCCGCAATCCCATCTGCATACCCATTACGATTCCAGACACAATGGGCGCTAGCGCTCCTCCGATTCGGCCAAACGCCTGGCACCAGGAAACGCCCGTATTCCGAAACTCGGTGGGGTAGCTCTCAGCCATCAGCGGCTGCACGGCGGTGAGCGCATAATTGATGGCGAAACCCATGAAGATATTGGCAGCCAGGATAGCGACAAAACCTCCGCTGGCGAATGCCATCAGGATGATGGAAAAACCTCCTAGCAGATAGCCGAGGATGAGGTTTGGCCTGCGGCCTATAACCTCAGAGACGAAACCGGTCGCGCAGTTCGCGATTGCTGCCGCACCATTGTTGGCAATCGCCAGAGAATATGCCGAGGCAAATTGGAATCCCTTCTCCAGCATCAGGGAAGGCAGCCAGGCGTTGAGGCCGTAAACAACGAAACAGCCACAGAAATAGGTAATCCATACTCCCGCCGTAATCATACGGTAATTTTTGGAGAAGAGGGCTTTGGGACCGACTACTTTCGGCGCCGGCGGCACGATGAGGGCGGCAGGATCGCGCGGAGTCGCCCTGCCGGTGGCCAGCAGCTCGATATATTCGACGATCGCCACCGCTTCCTTTTTGCGCCCCTTGTTGGCCAGCCAGTAAGCCGATTCCTTCATCCGGAAATAAAGGAATACAGCATATAGGAAAGGAACGCCGCCAATCAGATAGCAGACTCTCCAGCCGTGATTCGGAATCAGCAGTTTGGGTATCAGTCCGCCAAGCACCCACCCGACGATCATCCACGCCATGCCGAAGGTGATGAAAAGAGCGCGTCGCGCGGTGGGGGTGGATTCGGAGAAAATGGTCGTGACTACCGGGATACAGGCGCCCAAACCTACGCCGGCCAATACACGGAAGAAGGCAAATTGCCCAAAACTGGTCGAGAAGTAGATCGGAATCGTCAGCAGCGAATAGGCCGCGATGGAATATATAAGAGTTTTTCTCCGGCCGATTTTGTCCGAGATGATGCCGGCAAACATGCCGCCGATAATGAGGCCGAACAGGCTCCATGATGACAGGCTGCCTGTCTGCACCTTGTTCAGAGCCCACTCGTCGGAAATCTGAGGCATCGTATAGGACACAACCATGTAATCATAGCCGTCGAAGACCATGGCTATCCCAAGAAAGAAAAACACGGACCAGGTAAACTTGTTGACGCCCAGAGAGTCTATTGCTTCGGAGACGGTAAAGCTTTTCACCTTTTCATTCTCCCTGTTTGAGAGATCATTTGCATTCGAAGTTGGTTGCATCTTCCGTGTCGCCCTGCCCTTTATACTGCGCATGAGCAGGGAAGGGGCACAGCGGGCGACTGCGTCCGGGAAAAGCGCGTCCTGTGGCTTTCACCGAATCCGGGGCCGCGCCTTTTTCCACCCAGTCTATAAGCGCGCTCAGCAGGTCAAAGCTGTCGAGGGCTGCCGAGCCGCCGCTGCAATGTCCCATGCCGGGCACGAGAAAGAGGCGGCTCCAATTCTTAACCTGCGCCTGCCCGCCGTTGGCTTCCATCAGCCGTTCGTAATATCCTACCGTATCTTTGGCGGAGAACCAGGGATCGCTGACGCCGTGATAGAATATTAGTTTCCCTCCGCGCGACGAGAATGTGTTGAGGTTCGTCCAGGAGGCCGAATCTCCCAGCCGCGAACCGGGATTCGCATCGGCCGCGGCGGCTTCCTTGTCGATATTTTGTTCCGTGCCGGAATTGACATTTCCCAAGGGGCTTGGCCCCGATCCGATCAGTCCTGGAATCCCCTGCCCGGAAGCTGTAATTCCTGTGTCAAAGAAGAAACCGGGATAGACCTGATTCCCGCGGGAATCTATCGGCCCGGCGAAACCTTCCTTAAGAGCGGTGGCCTGCTGCTGCGAGAGGCATCCTTCGGCTTTCGGACCATTGCACACAAGGGACGCAGGATCGAAATCGCAGCCGAGTGCATCGAAGATCATGCCGTCTTTTGCGCCATCACGCACATCGCATTTTTCCAGAAGTGCGCCGATAATCAATTTCCTGTCGCCGTCGGAGAGCCCTCCGCCCGGAACCGGCTTGCCATCGGCGCCCTTGGGGGCGATCCGGCTTAAAGCCACGCTCACGGTGCGGTCCGCCAGATTCGAGTGCCCGGTGCGCATCGCGGGCGCTCCGGCGATCACCCCGTCAAAATAGAGCGGATAGCGCTGCGTCATCAACATCGCCTCGCGCCCGCCTGTGGAGCATCCCGAAAAATACGAGTGCGCCGGCGGTTTTGCATAATACGCTTCCACAATCTGCTTGGCGATGACGGCCACTCTGCCGATGGCGGCGTATTCGAAATCAATCATCGCCTGCTGATCCTGCATGAATTTGGCGTCAAATCCGCCGCCTCCTTTGGCTTGATGGCCGGTGTCGGTAGTCGCCACCGCGAATCCCCTGACCAGGGCCGGTTGATTGCCGGCGCCGTTGCTTCCTATAGGTTCGGAAACGGTTCCGTTTAGGCCGCCGCCGCCCTGTTGCAGGAACCGGCCATTCCAATTCTCCGGCAATGAAACTGCGAATCCAATGCCGTAGGTTTCGCCACCCGCCCCTATGCGGCGATCGATCATGCCGTCTACGCGGCAGCGAGCCGGCAGCGAAATCCCTCCTCCCATTCCCCCAGGTCCCATAGCGGGTGCAGGGCCTGCCGGAATCCATGCCGCCTTCGTGATCTCCAACTGAACGCCGGGAAGCTTGAATTTCGTCATTTCGGTGCATTGATTTTGGGATTGCGCAAATCCCTGCGAGATGGCGAATGCAATTCCCATGAAGAAAAGCACAGCCGATAAAAACACCTTCATGGAACGGATTGACATAGCGGCTCTCCTCATCAATACCGGCGCGCCTGCTTGCAGAGGCAGCGATTCGGCGCCAGTCGTCGTGTCGTTTGCATGTTCCACCATATCACCGGTCATTCCCTCGGGCAAACATGTTGTCACACATCTGTGACATTATTCTTGACAATGAGCAAACGGGTTGGCTAGTTTGGCATCCGATGCCGTGCGCTCCCGTTCCGTTTATGCTCCATTGAGAGATCCGCCGGATCCGCGGGATGCGGCACATGGTCCAGATGAGGAGAATCCGCAATGAAATTGTCAAAAGAGGTGGAAACCGGAATATCCCGCAGGATGTTTTTCAGGAATACGGCTATGACAGGGGCAGCGGCGTTTGCCATTGGGGCCGGCCGTTCTGAACTGTCTCTGTTCGCCCAGTCAAAAAAGCCGTCCCCCAAAACCTCGGGCAAGACAATCAGCGAAGCTGCCCGGCGCACGCGCATCTGCCGGACGGCGGATGTTGTTGTTGTGGGCGGCGGCCCGGGAGGCATCGGAGCTGCTTTGACAGCGGCCAGAAGCGGCGCGGATACGGTTCTTATCGAAAGGTATGAACACCTGGGAGGCATGGGCACCGGCGGGTTGGTTACCATTATCCCCAACTTGAGCGACTTGAGCGGCAAACAACAGATAGCCGGCATCAGCCAGGAGTGGGTAGATCGACTGAAACGCAGGGATGCGGCGGATCATCCGAAGAAGGAGCATTGGGGTTCAAAGGACCCTAAGCTGGTTGCCTATTACGAGAACCGTTCCTTTTTTAATGTGCGCGAGAAAACGGTTATTTACTCCGTGCACATCGATGCCGAGATATCAAAATGCATACTGCAAGATATGATGAAGGAAGCCGGCGTCAAAACATATCTTCATTCGTGGGGCACGGAGCCTGTCATGGATGGCAACCAGGTCAAAGGCGTCATCTTTGAGAGCAAATCAGGCAGGCAGGCGGTGCTGGCAAAAGTAGTCATCGATGCCACCGGCGATGGCGACTTACTGCCCTATTCAGGGGCCGACTTCAAGAGTGATATTGATCCCTCTCTGAGGATTGCGAACCTGTCGTTTTCCTACTGGATAGCAAACGTCGATTTAGATAAATATCAGAATTATAGAAAAGCACATGCCAAGGAATTGGCCGAACAAATGCGTGAGATCAGAAAACGCGGCGGACACGCCGGTTTTATCACCAGCAACTTAAAGGACCAGGAAGATCTGGTCTGGGTCTTTCCCCGTTACGCTAATTCCAGTCAAGTGGATGTTGAAGAACTGACGCGGGTGGAGTTCCTGGGCCGAAAAGAGATGCTGATAAGCCATGACTATTACAAGAAGAATATCCCTGGTTTCGAAAAAAGCTACATCGTGCTTACCAACCCGCAACTCGGCACTCGAGGCGCCAGAAGAATCGTTGGAGAATACCTGCTCACCGAAAAGGATATGAATACGAACGTTCCTTTCGAAGACACCATTGCCGTATTCCCTGATGTCGATCGCGGCCAGGATTCGCAAAAATATCCTTTAACGTACATGCCGTATCGATGCATGATACCTCGCAAAGTGAACAACCTGCTTGTTGCCTGCCGCGCATTTTCATCCAATGCTGTTGTCAATAATTTTTTCAACCTTATACCCCATTGTATCGCCCTTGGAGAGGCGGCGGGAATTGCGGCGGCCCAAGCGGTAAGCAGCGGCGTGGATCTGCGAAAGATCAATATCCGGGCGTTACAGGCAAGCCTGAAAAAGCAGGGGGCAATTCTGCCCGGTTAAATTGGCTTCTGTCGCGAAACAAATTTTTCATGCCCGAAGCGGCGCAGTCATGCCCGTCTGCGCCGCTTCGCGGCGAAATCCGGCGATACGCGCAGGTCAATTCTTCGGATAGGATTGCAGCAGCCCCTCGGGCATGCCGCCCTCGCTCAGGACGACACGCTTGCTGATAAGCCAGCGCCCGCCCTGCTTGACCAGCTCAGTCCGTTCGCGCCCGTACTCGGTAATTTTGGGCGCCGACGTCAGCAGGTCCGACTTGACGCTGTGCCAGAGCAGCGTCGTAACAGCCGTATCGCCCTGTACCTGGATCTTCAGATTCGTGTACATCATCGCGGAGATCCCCTCCGGTACGGCATCGGCTTTCGGCGCTTTTTTCTCGCCGCCCACTCCGGCCTGGGCATACATGGCTTTGATTTCGTCCATGCCATTGGCGACCAACCCGTTGACCTCGAGTATGCCGTTGGGGGTAAAGAAGGACACAAAATCATGTTGGCTGTTCGGTCCGAACTGCGCATAGTAGTCGTTGAATAGATCCTCGATGGCGGCGCGTTCCACCAGTTCCGTCAGTTCAGGCGGCGGCGTTGCAGGCGCCTTGGAACAGGCGGCCATAAATAACAGAGGGATCAGAATTGCCAGCATTCCAAATATCGGCTTCATGCCGAAATGGCGATCGTTGAATCCAGTCATTATTGATTCTCCTTACGGATGCATCCCGCGTTTAGCTCAGTCAAAAATTCGATTTACACACAAATCTTCGGATTTTCTGTCAAATCTTATGCTTTTTTCACTCTTCCCGGATACAGCGCCGTCAGCGCTCAGTCCTTAAACAGCAATGGCGCCATTATCTTTGCTTTTTTGGCTTCTTGGGGTGTTCATTAAAGAATTTGAACACATCGGGCATGGAACCGGCAATGATGCTGCCATGGTCGAGGCCGGGTATTTCCTTCCACTGGACATCAAGGCCGGCGGCCTTGAGTTGTTCGGCGGTGGTTCGCCCCATGGCGCCCAGATTATCCTGGCTGCCGGCGGTAAAGTATAGCGGTGTGTTTTTCAGCTTGCCCTCGGGATCGGGTGAGCCGAAGCCGGCGATGCAGGCAACGGCCGCCCAGATCGCGGCGTATTTTTCGCCGATATACAGCGCACCGGCGCCGCCCATGGAGTGACCCATCAGGAAGATGCGGTTGTCGTCGATATTGAATTCCTTGCGGACCAGTTCCAGAACTCTCATGGTGTCGATTTCGCTGAGTTCGGAAACCTTTGCCGGGTCGGTCTCCTTGGTTCCGCCGACAGCCGGGCCGCGACCGCCGGGCATCATCTTGGGAGCGCTGGGCATTACCTTGGGAGCACCGGTTGCCGGGCCGGTGGTTGGACCAGGGCCGCGACGTCCGCTGAACATGTTTGTATTGCCGAATGGAGCCGTGGGGCTATATCCCATCACGCCAACGAGGATGTAGCCGTTTTTCTCCGCTTCTTCAACGCAGCCGGAACGCATGAAGGTGCCGTAGTTCCCGGAGAATCCATGCAGAGCCAGGACCAACGGGGCCTTCTGGCCCTTAGTGATTTTTGATGAGACGAACACAGCGTATGGCATGTTTTCGTTGGTTTCCTTGAAACCATACTCGCGGATTTCCACGCGATCGTCGACCGGATCGGCGCCGGCGCGCCGGGTCTGTCCGGCTGAAGCGCTCACTGGCGGACTGGTGACCCTGGAAACCCCGGGCGCCAGGGGTGGGGTCGTCGGGGCTGGTTCGTTTTGCGCAACCGCCACGAACGCCAGACAGATGGTGAAAGCTGCACACAACAATGTTTTGATTGTTTTTGACATAATCTGTCTCCTTAAAAATCTGCCCGCTTTGTATTTGGCAGCTGATTTGACAGTTCCTTCTGACCTATTTCTCCGATATCCATCCATGCCGCATCATAAAACGCAAAGCCTGTTCCGGCCATTCCTTCACGGTTTCGTCATTCAGATTTGCTCCCATCCCGACAATATTTCCGGAATCAATCTTACCATCAGTTGTCACATATATGTGACAACTGATTGCATAATTTGGGGTTTGACCGCGCTGTTGCATGGGACAAATCAAATCGTAATGCTTGCGATACAACAATGTGACAGCATCAATCGAAGCATTTAATAGCGTTCGCAGTTGTCGAGAAGGCCGCAGATGAAAAGACTTGTTGCTCTACCGGTGATGCGTATTTTCAGCATCTGTTGTTTGGCCCAATTGAGTCAAATTCAGGGAACCAAACTTTAATCCTCATTATTCATGAAGGTTCCCAGCCTGGACTTCCACGGATAATTGAGTCGCAATACCCGGGGAGCCGGCCCTGTCTTATTCGAGTCGGCGGCACATGTGCCAGGCAAACACTTTCATGCAATTTATTCACTATCCGCTTCGGGCCCCTATTCCCAGCCGGATCCCTTGTGCGACGGCATATAGCGCATAAATGCCTCGACTGCATGCATCGCCCCGCCGTATATCTTGAATTCCTCCCACACAACCAGCGATTTGCCGGATGCATAGGAAGCAGTCTCGCCGAAATCCAGGCGCATTAAAACGATGCCGAGATCCTCATCCACCGCTGCTGTGCGACAGGTGATTCCGGGATGTTCTATGATCTTCTGCGTCTTGATGTTCTCGCACCCGGGACGCGTGCATCCGGTGCCCGCCGTAATTACGCCATTTTCGATGCGGTACGCGTCAGGGGCAAAAGGCGCATCGGCCGTAACGAAGCTGCCGATCTTCAGGCCCTCGGCGTAGGTGCTCGCTATTCTAACCATCTCCTCGCGCGAAGCGATTTGCCCCCGTTCCGGCGAAAAGGACATCTCTTTTCTCGGCTCCTTCAGCGCATCCGGATTAAAAAGCGCGCCTTCCTTCTGAGTGCGCACCGTCATCGTTTCGACTTCAGTGATTTTTCGATCGACAATTTTCAGCCTCAGTTGCAGAAGCACCGGCGATCCCGCTTCTTCAACAACAACTTTGGATGTAGCGACGCCTTGAGGCGCGTCCAGGACGTCGCGCCGAAATGGCCGAATGCCGGACACGCTCTTCCAGAGTCCTTCACCCAGCTTCATCGGCTCAGAATCCTCTGTGAACCTCACATTGACGGAAAGCGGCAGGCGGTCCGGATCGTGTGCCAGCATGGCATCCAGGTATTTGGAGACGAATCCGCTCAGGCATTCCCGATTGCATCCCGCATCGGATGCAGTTGCCGCACCGAGCGTGACTGTCAGCATGTATATGAAAAGCAATTCTAAATTACGAAATCTGCTTTTTTGCGAATCCATGGATTTCCTCAAATAGTTGTTTGGTTTCAGACCGTAGCCTTCGAAAATATACAAACTGTCCGATTTCCATTTTATGATTTTTCGTTCGGGCGCGCGCTGAAAAAAACAAAATGATTTTTGCGGTATAATGGCATTGCCTGATCCGCGGCACAGGTCAAAGCATTAGCATAGAGAGACAGGAGGAAAACCGATGTTGTCCGTTCGAGGAAGCATTCCGGCAGCACTATCCTGGTTATGCCTTTATGCGGCGCGCCTTGGAATTCCCCTGCTGGTCATGGCTGCGTTGACCGCAGCGGGAGCAACAGTGGCATGCACGGATGCCGTCGCTGCGGATCATGGCTCCACTGTTTTCAAGGATTGCCGCACGTGTCCCGAGATGGTTATTATTCCACCGGGCAAATTTGTCATGGGTTCGCCGGAAACGGAGAAAGACCGGGATGCGGACGAAGGACAACATGCCGTCGTGATCGCATATCCGTTTGCGGTGAGCAAAGGACCCGTTACGTGGGATCAGTGGGACGCGTGCGTTCGCGACCATGGGTGCGATGGACCCTCTGTGGAAGCCGCGCTCCGGTTGGACCACGACGGCAAGCCGATCCAGAACTATGCCGGCCATGTCCGCGGCAAGCATCCGGTTGTTGGCGTCAGTTGGTTTGACGCACAAGCCTTCGTTCACTGGCTCAACAAAAAGACCGGCAAAGAGAAATATCGCCTTCTGTCGGAATCCGAATTCGAATACGCGGCGCGCGCAGGCACTGCCACGGTTTATTGGTGGGGCAACGCACCAAGCCACGAGTATGCCAATTACGGAAAAGATGCAGGACAAGACATTGGAGGCCTGGCTGAAGGGCGCGACAGATGGGTAGACTCGACATCTCCCGTGTGTTCCTTCCCGGCGAATGCTTTCGGCCTGTGCGACATGTACGGCAATGTCTATCAGTGGGTGGAAGACTGCTACGAAACCGACATCGCCCTGCTGCCGGCTGACGGCTCTGCGGTAGAAAGCGGCAATTGCTCGGTACGCGGATTCCGCTCCAATTCATTCGAGAGCAATTCGAAGACTCTGCGTTCGGCGAATCGCGCCTATGTGTATGCACCCAATACTCGCGGCCGCAATTACCTCGGCTTCCGCGTCGCCAAAACGCTCAAGTAAGCAGGCGGCAAAACAGGGCGCCGGCGCCGCCCATTGAGTGGCTCAGTAAATAGGTGCGGTTGTCGTCTGTATTGAATTCCTTCCGCGTCATATCCAGCACCGTCATGACATCCTTTTCGCTCGACTCCGCCAGATTGGGAGGTTCGATGGGACGCCCGGCGAATTCAATTACCGGAGAACCGTACCATCAGCTCATGTTGTATCCCAAAGGCCCTATGACAACGTATCCGCCTTCTTCCGCAAGGTCCACCAGGCGGTCGATGCACCTTGCCGGCAGTTCAATGGTGCGGCCGGCCAGCGTCCGGATGCCTTTGGAATGAGTGATAGCGGTAAGACATCGGCCCGCTATATACTCGAAACGAGACCTGCTTTGAGCCATACATTTCGCGGGTTTCCTGGCGGATTTCAAGAATCTCGGACAAAGGGGCTGAAGGGAGATGGATATGGGATACCAACAGGGCGATGTGATAATCGACGGTGTAAAAATCCACTACTACCGTTCCGGCGGAAAGAAACCGCCTATTGTGCTGCTGCACGGCGCCACGGACGACGCGCTTTGCTGGGGGCGAACTGCGGAGGAACTAACGGAGCGATATGACGTCATCATGCCGGATGCGCAGGGGCACGGGCGTTCCGACAGACTGGGTCCGGAATTTTCTTTCGAAAACCATACAAAACAGGTGGCCGGACTGATCAGACAACTGGAACTGAAAGAGCCGATCATCATGGGACATTCCATGGGCGCCGGGACAACCTGCAATGTAGCGATGGAATACCCTGCCCTGCCTAAAGCCGTTGTCCTGGAAGACCCGGCCTGGGGAATGTTTCCGCCAAAGCCGGGTACCGAGGAAGCAGTTAAAAAAAACCACGAGGAAATACGGGCCTATCAAACGGAGGTAGCCAAACTGCCGCTGGACGAAATAAGGGCCAGATGCCGCAAGGACAACCCGACCTGGCCGGAAGACGAGGTAATCACATGGGCAAATTCCAGGAAACTATGGGACAAGGCTCTATTTGACAGAATCGGTGTGCCTTCACGCCCTTACGAAGAGATCGTTACCAGGATTCAATGCCCCACCCTGCTCATCATCGCGGAAACAGGCATCGTGTCCAGGGAAACGGCCGAAAGTGCGGCCAAACTCTGGAAGTCCAAAGCGCCGTTCCAATGGGTATACATCAAGGGTGCCGGGCACAGCATACGCCGCGAGCAGTACGCAGCTTTCAAAAAGGCTTTATATGCCTGGCTGGACAACCTGAATTAGCCAGCGGCGACGCGCACAGCATACTGACCGCGATGCCGCAGGCTGACTCTCCGAAGATGGTCACGCGGCGGGGGTCGCCGCCGAATGCGGCAATGTTTTTCTGAATCCATTTGAGACCGGCGATCATGCCATAGATCTGTGACATATTTTATGGCCGTGGCAGCAAAAAGAATTACCATAGGGGCCTTGTGGATGATATCGATCATACCCCTGTCCTTTACCCGAATTATTCATGAAGGTTGGCAGCAAAGAGTCGCAGACGGGCATGGATACGCCTTTCGCTAACCGGCGGCGCCATGCCAGTGCTGCGTATTGGAGGAATTGAGGTGAAAAAGACGTCGAAGTCCAAACCCCGGGGCAGATCGCTGAAATCGCGAAGCCATGCGGGAAATGCATCCCAAACCGGAAATGACATCAAAAAGGCGGGACTCAACGTCGACCAGTTGAATCGGCTTTCCGCAGCCATACACCAGGACGTGGAGGCTGATTTATACGATGGTGCGGCGGTCCTTGTGGCGCGCCACGGCGTCATCGGATTGCACGAGGCAGTTGGATTTGCCCATCGCGCCGCGAACCGTCTCCTGCGCATAGACGACGTATTCAATATCCTATCGGTTTCCAAGGCCTTCACGGACGTAATGATTCTTTCTTTAATCGAGCGTGGCGAGTTGGCCTTGACGACGCGGGTTGGCCAGATCATTCCGGAGCTTAATGCCAAAGCCAAGGAAACGGTGACCGTTTTTAACCTGTTGACGCACACTGCCGGTTCTCCCCCGGTATTGTTCCCGGTGAAAGCCGGGCTGATGGGCAATCTCGACGCCGTTATCGAGGCGATTTGCCCGATGGAACCGATCGCAGTCCCGGGCAGGTCGGTGAGCTACAGCCCGTTGTGGGGACATGCGTTGCTCGGAGAGATCATCCGGCGGCTGGACGTCAGCAAAAGGGCCCTGCGGGATATTTTTCGGGACGAACTGTTCGATCCCCTGGGAATGAAGGACACCGCGATGGGCCGGCGCAAAGACCTGAGTTCGCGCATCGTCCCGATAGTGGCGCACGACCTGTCTTTCGGCAATATGTTGGGGAAAGAGGTGGAGGAGCACAATAAGTACATCACCGAGGAAGCCGAAATACCCTGGATGGGCTGCGTTTCTACGGCCTACGACCTGTTCCGCTTCGCCGAAATGCTGCGTCGCGGAGGCGAACTGGATGGAGTGCGCATCCTGTCGCCGGCGTCGGTGAAGCAGGCCACTACGGTTCAAACCGGGGCGCTCGCCAACGATTACTATGTTTCCATAATGGAGGAGAAAGGCATCAAACCTCCGCCGGCCAACATCGGCCTGGATTTTCAAATTCGCGGCGAAGGGATCGGCCCCAATTCCATGGGCAATCTCACCTCGCCCTGCACCTACGGCAAGTTCGGGCTGGGCGGGACAGGCTTCTGGGTCGATCCTGAGCGCGATGTTACTTTCGTTTTCCTGAGATCGGGGCTGCTCGAGCACCTAAATGATACGGCCAGATACCAGCGAATCTCCGACATGGCGACGGCAGCGATCCTATAGATTGACGGTTTGCTCCATGAGTTGATTCGGCGAGGAGAGAAACAATGACCAAATGGTTGGAAGGGAAATGCGCTGTCGTGACCGGCGGTGCTCGCGGAATAGGCCGGGAAATTTGCCTGGGAATGGCGCGCCAGGGCGCTAAGGTGGTGGTGAACGATATCGGCGGAGGCGCGGATACAATCACTCCGGACCGTGGACCCGTGGACCGGATTGTCGAGGAACTCAGAGAGCTGGGGGGAACGGCTGCAGCCAGCTACGATACGGTTACGGATTTCAACGCCGCCCGAAGAATTATAGAAACTTGCGTCGATAGCTTCGGCAGAATCGACATCCTGGTCAACTGCGCAGGCGGGGCGGGCATCGCCGGGACGGGCAAACCGGAAAAACTGGTGCCCTTCTGGGATTTGTCCGAAGAAGCCTGGGACGGCTCGGTAGCCCTCAACCTGAAGGGTACATTTAACACCTGCCGCCACGCCCTGGGTTACATGGTCAAACAAAACTGGGGACGAATCGTTAATTTTACTTCGCCCGCATGGCTGGGCATGATGCCGGATGGTTATACGGCGGGGAAAGGTGGCGTTGTCAGCGTGACATTAGGGATGGCGCTGCAGATGGATTTTGAAGGCTATCATGTTACCTGCAACGCGATCTCGCCGATTGCCGCCACCCGCATCAATCCAGGGCGCAAGGTAGCTGAATACTGGAAAAAGCTCTATGAGGCGGGTCTCATAACGCGGGAGATTTGCGAAGACTCCTCCGACCCGCCCCATCCGGAGCATATCCCGCCCATTATCCTGTATCTCTGCACAGAACATGCAGCCGATATCAACGGCCATGTATTCGGCGCGTCAGGAGGCCGGATTGCGCTCTATTCCAATCCGACCGAAATCAAAGGACTTTACAAAGAAGGCGTCTGGACGGTGGATGAACTGATTCAACGAGTACCGTCCAGTCTGGCCCAGGGCCTCGTCAAAGCTCGGGGATAATTTGCGTAAATCGGGGATGTCCCGCCCATTTGCCTGTTTTCAGCCGTTCTCGCGGCAGGACTGCCTTGACTGGTTTAGGGATCGGTGCTGCCGTGGGCGGAGCCATTGGATCCGCCGGCATAGGATTATCCGGCACGGGAAGGAAGCGATCAGAAGGCGCAGCGATACATGTTTCCACTTGTGGTCCGGCAGGGGCTGCGGTTGGAGGCATTATGGAAGTAAGTATCCATCGGCAAAGCCGAGGGCTTTAGTTTGTAAGCCGCTCAAAGCGGTTTGAGCTGCATTATCGGGGTCGGGATCGGTATCGGGGTCGCAGTCGAAATCGGGAAACGAGAAGTTTCAGCGATACTGAATCCGATTGCGACCCCGATTCCGATCCCGACCCGAATGGCGCTTAGATAGCGACATCATATCGAACTCCAATAAGGCTGCGCATGAC
>JAEAME010001388.1_pt1 | contig 17142 bp, 14 predicted proteins | sample 8958731 | NCBI WGS metagenome assembly JAEAME01 (sample SAMN16933194, study PRJNA681113) | bioreactor sludge metagenome | isolation source: anerobic bioreactor sludge (Control) | place: India:Bengaluru | collected 2018-10-24 | reverse complement strand
ACCGACCGCATTGGTGTTCGCCTGCGTTCTCGCCTCTATGAAATGTGCAAGGAAGTGGAGATCCGGGGCGAGGACTTTCGCAAGGAACTCAAAAGGGCCAAGTTCCGATATTAAAATACATCCTCAGCTAAAAAATCGATATCGGCGGGGAAGTCCTGGGGACGACTTCTCCGACCTGCATCGCGCTGCAACCGGCGTTCATAAGCAGTTGCCGCGCCTGTTCGGCGGATTGCGGATGAATGGCGGCGAGGAGTCCCCCGGAAGTCTGAGGATCGAAAAGCAAATCCCGCATCTCTGCCGAAACGCCGGAATCGAAGCGTGCGCAATCTCCAATGAAATCACGGTTTTTATTCAATCCGCCGGCGATAAAGCCGTTGCGAATGCACTCGATTGCGCCATCCAGAGCTTCAAAAGCCTGGCTGTTCAGTCTCAGGCTGACGCAACTGGCGCTTGCCATTTCCCAAGCATGCCCGAGGAATCCGAAACCGGTTATGTCTGTAACAGAATGAACCGCTCCGCCAATGGCCATGAGCGCCGCTGCCGCATCCTTGTTGAGACGGCTCATCGCCAGAGATGCTCCAATCGACCATTCAGGTTTTGCCTGCCCCGCGCGTATTGCCGTTGAGATAACTCCGGTGCCAAGTGGTTTTGTCAGAAATAGCGCATCGCCCGGCTGCGCCCCGGTGTTTGCCCAGACGCTGCCTGGGTCGATCGTTCCGGTAACGGCATACCCGAACTTTATTTCGGCGTCGCGCACCATATGGCCGCCGACGATGGTGCAATTCGCCTCGCGCATTTTGTCCAGACCGCCAGTCAAAATTTGCTCCAACGCATCCAGGTCACCGTTTTCGGGATAGCAGACAATGGAAAGTGCCGTTAACGGGCGAGCCCCCATGGCGTAAATGTCCGATAGGGCGTTAGCCGCCGCAATCTGGCCAAATTGATAGGGATCATCAATAATCGGGGTAAAGAAATCCGTCGTTTGAACGAGGGCCAGTCCTTCGTGGAGAAGATAAACGCCGGCATCGTCTTTATTGCTGAACCCGACAAGAAGGCGGGCGTCCTCCTGGCGCGGAAGCTTCGACAATATCCGGTCCAGCACCGCCGGACTCATTTTGCTCGCTCAGCCCGCGGAACTGCTGAATTCGGTCAACCGGCGTTTATCGGGAATTTGCGTCACAGTTCTTTAGCCTTCATTAAATCCTAAAATGGAATATCGCTGTCGGTGATGCCGGCATCGCCAAAGGGTTGATCCTGCTCAGGCCCGGCGCTGCCGGCGGGCTCCATTGGCTGAGCCCCGGATTCCATGCTCTGACCGCGGCTGCCCAACAGGACGATCTGAGACACGGTGATCTCGGGCCGGGACCGTTTGTTTCCGTCCCTGTCGGTGAATTCGCGATAATTGATCCTGCCTTCGACGTAAACCTGGCGTCCTTTGGTGAGATATTTCTTGCAGATGTCGGCCTGTTTGCCCCAAGCGGTAATGTTGTGCCAGTCGGTTCGCTCCTGGCGTGTTCCGTTCTTATCGGTCCAGTTTTCGCTGGTCGCAAGACTGAAAGCGGCCACCTGCATGCCGTCAGATGTATAGCGAATTTCGGGATCTCTTCCCAAATTTCCGATCAGAATTATTTTATTCAGTGAGCTCATACCAGTTTTCCTTTTCCTGCCGGATTAGCGGGACTTTTTGCGAACATCCTTAGCCGGCGGCTTTATCGATTTAACACCAAGAGCCTGCAGTTCTGTTTTTGCCAAAGCTGCCTCCGAAGACGAAGGGTAGCGCTCGAGAATCTCTTTAAGGTCCGCAATCGCGTTTTCGCTCTCTTTGATTGCCAATTCTGCTTTTGCCCTCTTGTACAGCGCACTGGCGCAGAGGCCGGAGTCGGGATAATCCGTCAAAATTCTTGTATATGCCGCGATGGCCTGCTGCATTTTGGCCTCATAGTAATAAGCTTCCGCGATTCCGTATTGCGCATTGGCCGCTTTATCCCCTCCGGGAGCGTTGTTCAGGTAGGACGCAAATCCCTGAATCGCAAGATCATAATTGCCGCGCACAAGATCTCCTGATGCGCGGTCGTAGACAGCATCGGGAGACAGGTCCCCGCCTGCCAAATCCGGCTGAGTCAGCGGTTTGGATTGCAGCTTCAGTTCCGCAATCTGCTGCGCAAGAACCGATATGCGCGTCGAGGCGTCGTCAATCTTTCCCGAAAGCGCTCGAATTTCCTGAAGCAGGCTTTGATCGGCTGAGCGAAGCCCCGACGACTGGTTTTCGATAGCCGTCGCGATCTTTCCGAGTGTCAAGTCCGATTTTGATACCTGGTCATTCAGCTGTACGATCAGGCTTTTAAGCCCTTCCATTTTTTCATTATAGTTCTTGTCAAATTCGCGAATCTGGTTTTGCAGGGCCAGCACATCGTTCTGCAGGCGCACCAGTTCTTCTTTAGTACCCGCCTGTGACGACGGCAACGCAATCCAGACGAAACCCAGGAGGAAAAGGCCGGTTTTGAACTTCATGGATTTTCTCCTATTGGAATTTCACATTATTTCACAGGCGTCTTCGGCCTTCAACGCAAGAGCTTGTTTTGAAGGGGAAGGGCAGGGCAGACAAATGCGGGATCGAGTAATCGCCCGCATGATCCCCTAAAGGCGCCGGTGGCCGCATTTGGCGATCGGAGGTTTACCGCATCACAATGTGCGCGCGCCTGTTGAGTTGCCAGCATTCTTCGTCGTGTTCATCGCAGAAATTTTGCTCCTCGCCGTAGCTGATCGTATCTATCCGGCTCGGATCGATTCCCTGGCCGACAAGAAAATCCCTGGCCGCATTCGCACGGCGGTCGCCAAGCGCAAGGTTGTATTTTTCCGATCCACGCTCGTCGCAATGCCCTTCGATCGTGATCTTGATGGACGGACGCTGTTTCAGGGCGCGGGCGCCCGCTTCAAGGTTTGCACGCGCATCCTCCCGGATGCTGTACTGGTCATAATCGAAAAAGGCATCTTTGATGTTGGCGGAAAAGTATTCGGCGTCCGTTATGGATGGGAGAGGCGGCGGCGTAACTGCCGAAGGCGCCGTGACCGTAATTCGAGCCTCGGCAACGGAGGTGCCTCCCGGTCCCGAAGCCCGCGCCATATATGTTGTGGAAGCGGAGGGCCGAACTTCGCGGCTTCCCGAGGGCTCGACCGTGCCGACACCGTTGTCGATGGTTACTCCCGTAGCGTTTGAAGTATTCCAGGCAAGTGTGGAGGACTGTCCCTTTTCAATCGCCGCCGGTGAGACGCGCAGCGTGATAGTGGGCGAGGGCAAGGCGGCCGAAGGCGGAGCCGCCGCCGCCGCCTCTGCCTCTGCTTGCCTCTGCGGAGTCGGGGTGGGCGTCCTCCTTCCGCAGCCCGTTCCCAAAATGAGCAACGCCGATAAGACGACTGCTATTGCGTGCAGCATGTAAAATGATTGTTTCATCTGCGACATCTCCTTCTCCTGTGTCTGCGTCGTTTGAAATCTCTTATCAAGAGCATCGCTTGTGAGTCTGACAGCATCTCATCACGGCAGTATATCACGCGGACGGACACGAACAAATAAATCGGAGCCGCAGTATTTACTTGCCGGTGATCCCATGGAAGTATCCGCTCCATGCCGGGCTTGTATTCGTTCCTTGACGCGTGATCATCCGCGGTTCCTGATCAGTCAGAAGCATGATGTAGATCTGCGTGCTGCCGCTGCGATTCGATTGAAACACCAGATGCCTGCTGTCGGGCGCCCACGAAGGGTTCTCGTTGCTTCCGCCGTTGCTGGTCAACTGGCGAACCCGCCCGCTGCCCGCCTCGGCGATAAAAAGGTCGTACTTCGTGCTCAAATGCGGCTTCCAATGGAAGGCAATCCATTTTCCGTCGGGAGACCAGGCGGGGGAATCGGAATCTCCGCCTTCTTTTATTATCTTGCGAAGGTTCGCGCCATCGATGTCGCATATATAAACCTGGCTTCCGATGCCCTCGCTTCCCGAGGCGAAGGCGATCTGTTTGCCTGACGGCGACCACGTTGGAGAAGTTTCGACCGCCGGATTGTTAGAGATGTTGCGCCGGTCCGAACCGTCCAGTTTTGACACGAAAATATCGGCGTCGCCTCTGGGCGTTCTCAGGGCAAAAGCGATATGGGTACCCTCCGGAGAGATCGCCGGGGTCGAGGCGAACGAATTGAATATCGGGAAGGGAAGGCGCGAACCGTCCGTATAGGAATATATGTTAATCTCCCATTTCCTGGTTCGCGCGCTTGTGAATGCCAGCTTGGAATTGTCCGGCGCCCAATTGGGGAAGAGGTTTAAGGCGCCGTTTTGCGTGAACGACGACTGGTTGTATCCGTCGTAGTCCATCAGGCAAATTTCCTTGGCCTTTCCTTTTCGGGATACGTAGGCGATTTTAGTGGCCGCAATGCCTCTCGAAGCGCCTGCAGACAGCTTATAGACGATCTCGTCTGCCCACTTGTGGGCAATACCGCGAACCTGGTCTGCGCTCCCCTCGAAATCCGTTCCAAAGCTTATTGTTCTTTGCTTCATGTCTATGATGCGCACCTCGGCGTGCAGCCGTCCGTTACGCAGCTCCAGCGTAGCCGTGGTAAGAAAGCTTACTTTGAAATGAAGGGTAGTCCATAGGTCGAAATTCACGTCCTCGATGCCGGCGATGGGCTGGGGAGGGTAAAAACTCTTTCCGGCCAGCGTGAAGAAACCGGAGAAAGAGAGGTCATCCCAGAGGACCTGGTTAAAGGTTTTCAGGGCCTCGGCCAATTCGGATGATTTCTGCGATGCAGCCGGCTGGGCATCGCCTACTGCCAGGATGATTTCCTCGGATGCTCTCGGATGAATCATGATCGCGGATTCCTGGGTATGCACGACAGGATAAGCGCAGGCAGCAACAAGCAAAGCGACTAACATTACCTTGGCGGTCATTATGCTCCTCTGGAGGGAAAGATCACGGGTTCGGCGGGTAGACGAACTGCGCAATGAATTGTATTCGCCTGCCTCGGAATTCCTGGGGAGGAGGCGGCAAGGGATCTATTTGCAGCGCGCGAATCGCCCTTTCCGCAGTCAGATCCAGTTGCGCATTTCCCGAGGATTTTTCCTGTTTGATGCCATTGACGGTTCCATCCGCTGCAATAAAAAAGCTGTAAGTTATCTCCATCCGAACACCCTCGGGCGGACGGATCCAGTTGGCGCTGATTCGCGCCTCCACGGCATGCGCATACCAGGAATCCCCGAAACCGCCGGATCCCGATCCGATGGATACTCCGTTGCCGCCCCCGGCACCGCCGCCGGAACCTCCGCTTCGTCCTCCGGCACCACCGGAACCCGGTTCAGGCGCAACCGGAATCACATTGGATTTTGACGGTATCGCGGGCGGCGTTTTCACCTCGATCTTTTGCGGCTTCCTCTTTTTGGCGTCTGCAGCATCCGGAAGCGGGATCGCCTTTGTCTGATCGGTCGGAGTCTCCTCTAAAAGCGCCGGCGGTCTTGGCACGATGGACGGCTTTATCATGCCGATCCCTCCGGAAAGCTCATCCACGACACCCACGGTCGATATATCGCCGCCGATTCCGCCTCCGACACCGCTGCCGATCTGAACGGTGGCAGACGGAAGAATAAGGCCGCCAAAGACGATTACCAGGAAGACGGCGGCATGAGCCAATACGGAGGCCAGAAAGGGCCGACCGTACCTTTCCTCCACGAGCGGAATATCAAGGATGGTACCGGGACGCGTGTGGTTCATGATTGCCGATTTGTTTGTGTTACGTTCTAACGCTTTCGGGATTCAGTAAAAGGCTTTACTACCATGTTGATTTCACTGAATCCGGCACCGCGAATGCGATCGATCACCGACACGATGTCTTTCCATGGGACGTCTTTGTCCGCGCGCAGAAAAATGCGGTCCTTCGGTCCTTTGACATCCTTTTTCAGACGATCCGGAATGGCCCAAAAGCTGATGGGATCCGAGCCGTAGTAAATGGATCCTTCGCGGCTGATGGAAATGACGATCCTCTCCTCGGGATTCACGTCTTTCACATTTTTCGTTTCCGGAAGCTCCACATCGATGCCCGTCTGAAGCATCGGGGCCGTTACCATGAAGATGATCAGCAGAACGAGCATTACGTCCACAAGCGGGGTAACATTGATCTCAGAAAGAGAAGTGGTCGTGCGGCCCTGGGGCGTGGTAAAGGCCATCAGCTGAAACTCCGTTCCACCAAATTTATAAATTCCGACGAAAAATCATCCATTTCATTGGCAATATTTTTCAATCCGGCAATAAAGTGGTTGTAGGCAATTACCGCGGGAATTGCCGCGAACAATCCGGCTGCCGTTGCGTAGAGGGCTTCGGCGATACCCGGCGCTACGGCCTGGATGGATGCCGTCTTTTCGAAACCGAGGCTGGTGAAAGCGTTTATGATTCCGACGACTGTGCCCAGGAGCCCGATGAAGGGAGTTACCGATCCGGTGGTTGCAAGCCAGCTCATGTTCTTTTCAATGAGGGAGAGTTCCGCGGCGGACGCTCTCTGGAGCGCGCGCTGTATCCCGACAAAGTGCCGCTCCGTCAATACAGGATGATCGGGATTTTGCGGATGGAGCGTTTGAATCGCCGCATTGAGCTCCTGGTATCCCGCCGTGAATATGCCAGAGAGGGGAGTGCCCCGATACAGCGCACAGGCCGAGGCGACTTCACTCAATCGTGGGCTTTTTCGGAACAGATCCACGAAAGAACGGCTCCTCTGGTCTATATGTTTGAAGGTCAGCCATTTCCGGAAAATGATCGACCATGAGAGCAGTGAAAAGACAAAAAGGATCAGTAGAATGATCCAGGCAAATATGCTCATATGGGACAGAAATCCGAAAAACGATCCCCCGAAGGGCGCAGCCGCAGTGGTCTCAAGCAGTATAACGTCTGGTGTGAAAATGTCCGTTCCTCCCCTATAAATATGCCAAAAACGGAGAAGTATCACAGCCCACATTTCAAGTCAATTGATTTAGGAAATTTCGCATGCCTTCCCCCGAATCCGGGAGCGCATGGAATGCAAAGCTCCGCTCGCATTTTTCCATTGGCTCTGTTTTTGCCAAGACCTGCTATGATAGACTCAAAAAGCATTTTCTCCGCTCTGCAAGGATCAGTTAAATGCTTCGTGTGATTCGAATCCGCAATCTGGCACTAATACGCGACCTGCAAATCGAATTTGACCGCGGCTTGAATCTTCTGACCGGAGAAACCGGATCGGGAAAATCCATTTTGGTGGACGCTCTGGGCTTGTTGCTGGGAGCGAGATCATCTCAGGAAATGATACGTACCGATTGTGACACCGCGGTTCTGGAAGGGATGTTTGAGATTGAGTCCCGCGGCAGTGCCTCCCGGCTTATCGAGGAAGCGGGTTTTGAGAACGAAGACAATACGCTGCTTATCCGCAGAGAGATATCTGTATCCGGCCGCAACAGGATTTTCGTAAACAACCGCATGGCAACGCTGTCTCTGCTGAAATCGCTCGGAGAAAGGCTGGCAGACATACACGGGCAGCAAGACCAGCGATCTCTGCTGGATCTGTCCACACACCGCGAATGGCTGGATTATTACGGGAATAATGAATCGCTTCTCGGTGAGGTCCGCGAAATCTATCGAAAGCTCAGGGCGACTTCCCAACAAATCGAGTCCCTGGAATCCAGTGAACAGGAGCGGCTTCGGCGCATCGACATGCTTCGATACCAGATCGACGAAATTCGCGGGATCAATCCCGGTCCGGATGAAAAAGAAGAGCTGGAAACCGAGCGCAATATACTGACAAACCGTGAAAAAATCCTTGCCGCATCGACAGAAGCATATGGAATTCTCTATGAGGGCGAAGCTTCCATACTAAGCAGGATGAACCGTCTGGAAAGGATTCTGGAAGAACTGAGCACGTTTGACAGAGGCTGGGGAGCACACCAGGAGGCGCTCCAGGACTGCAAATACAAGCTGCAGGACCTCTCGTACATGGCACGGGACTACGCCGCTCGGAGCGATTTCAGCCCGGATCGTCTGGACCAGGTGCACCAGAGACTGCATGCACTGGAAAAACTGACCAAGAAGTACGGAGCTTCCTGCAGAGAGATTCTCGGATTTCTGGATAAGTGTCAGAGCGAGCTGCAAGAAATCCTCGCCTATACGGAACGTTCGGAATGCCTCTCCAGGCAGTTCGATGCGGAGGCAGAAGCCTATCGCAGATGCGCGGAAAAGCTGTCTGCAAAACGACGCCAGGACGCCGTGCGGCTCGAATCGGAAATCGGGCGGGAGTTTAAGGCGTTGGCCATGGAGCGTATGAAATTGCATGTGCGGTTCGGAACACAGGAAGAAGGGCAGGATCAGACGCGCTTTCCGGCGTCATATGGACTCCATGGCATGGACCGTGTAGAGTTTCTGCTGGCTCCGAACAAGGGCGAGGAGATGCGGCCTCTGGCCAAAATTGCATCCGGCGGCGAATTATCGCGGTTGATGCTTTCCATCCGGTCTCTGTGCCGGAATGAGGAATCGGATAAGACTTTTGTCTTTGATGAGGTGGACGCCGGAATAGGGGGGCGTGTCGCGGAAGCGGTCGGAAGGCGCCTCCGAAGCATCGCCGAAGAAAATCAGGTGCTCTGCGTAACCCACCTGCCGCAGATTGCCGCTTTTGCGCGCTGCCATTTCAGCGTAAGGAAAGAGGTTGTCGACGGCCGAACGGAAACAATTGTGAAAACACTGAGCGATACCGAACGCATCCAGGAACTCTCAAGAATGCTGGGCGGTGAAACGATCACCCGGACTGCGCGGGATCATGCCCAGGAGATGCTGGAATTCGCCGCGAAGGACGGAAAGAAACAATAGCACGATATGTCAAAGCGTTACTTTATCGAGACTTTCGGCTGCCAGATGAACGATCTCGATTCCGAGAAGATTGCCGGCAGCCTTTCGCACAACGGCATGGAGCCTGCGGCTAACGCCTCCGAGGCGGATGTCATTATTTTAAACACCTGCAGCGTGCGGGAAAAAGCGGTTCAAAAGGTGTACGCCAGGCTGGGGCAAATCAAACGCTTCAAGGCGCGCAGGAAAGACATCGTGGTGGGCGTCGTCGGATGCATGCCACAGCTCGAGAAAGACAGAATCCAGAAAAGAGCCCCTTTTGTGGACATATTGGCGGGACCGCAAAAAGGACACGCTATGGGACATCTTGTCCATTTAAGCGAAAAGTCTCCCGATCCCGTTGTGGACATGAGGAGCGAAGAAGAGCCCGGTCCGCTGGAATCTCCCTATATCCTGCGCGGCAGTGCGTGGCGCGCCAACGTGACCATCAGCGAGGGTTGTAACCGCCAATGTGCTTTTTGCGTCGTCCCTCTTACCCGTGGAAAGGAAAGGACACGGCGCAGCGCGGATATCATTCGTGAGGCGGAGGACCTTGCCGCCAATGGGTATGTGGAAATTATTCTCCTCGGGCAAACCGTCAATTCCTACAGGGACCGGGTCGGAGAAGGCGTGAATTTCGCGGAGTTGCTCCGACGCATTGCCGCAATCGAGGGAATCCGCCGCATCCGTTTTACTTCACCTCATCCGGCGGATTTTTCGGATGAGCTTCTGGACGTAATGGTTTCCTGCCCGGCTGTCTGCAATCAGATCCATCTGCCGGTTCAAAGCGGGTCCACCAGAATATTAAAGGCGATGCGAAGGGGCTACACCCGGGAGGGCTATCTTGATATAGTTCGCAAAATACACAAAGCACCGCGACCTATCGCGATATCCACCGATTTGATTGTGGGATTTCCGGGAGAGACCGAATCGGATTTTGAGGATACTCTCAGCCTTCTCGATGCGGTACAATACGACAGTACTTTCTCCTTCAAATATTCGCCGCGACCCTATACCGTCGCGCTGAATTTTCCCGACGAAATACCCGATGAGGAGAAGGGAAGGCGGCTGGAGGCGCTTCAGGGGAGACAGAAGCTGATCCAGCTAGCCAGGAATGAAGCCTATCTTGGAAAGCGGATGGAGGTGCTCGTGGAGGGTAAAGCCCGCAGCCGCCTGCGGCTTACGGGAAGGCTGAGCAACAACAAAATAGTTAATTTCGACGGGCCTGTCGATCTAATAGGCAAATTGGCTCATGTGCAGATAAACGGATTCAGCCCGAACAGCCTAAAAGGTGTTTTGATTCAATCCGGAGAAGAATCCAAAGGGAGTTCATAAGAGGGCACATCCCGGCGGCACAAAAGGCCGCAGATTTGACCGTCCATGACGCCGTATCACGGATAAGCGGGGAGAGGCTATGAAGGAAATAGAATTCAAAATCAAGGGTCTGATGATGGATCCGCTGACCAATGCTCCCATAGTTGTGTTGCAGCAGGCATCCAGTGACACGTTGCTGCCGATCTGGGTTGGTATCTTTGAAGCCAACGCTATTGCGCTTCAGATTGAGAAGGTCGACACGCCTCGCCCCATGACCCACGATCTGATCAAGGGCCTCTTGAACCATCTCGACGTAAAGGTAACAAAGATCGTTGTCACGGAACTCAAAGATAATACGTTTTATGCCCTAATTTTCCTCAACGCCGGAGGGAAGATCATAACCGTGGATTCACGCCCATCCGACGCCATTGCTCTTGCGCTTCGAACCGATTCGCCGATCTTCGTAACGGAAGATGTTCTTGAGAAATCCTCAAGCAGTTCGGGAAATTTGTCCGCACAGCGCAGTTCACCCGAAGATATCAAAAAGTGGCTTGAGAATCTCAATCCTGAAGACCTCGGAAAATATAAAATGTAAGCGGTCGGGGGCAGGGGGCAAATCCGCCTTTTTTTGAGCCAGCCAGCGGCAAAAACGCGAATTAAACCCTCTTAAGATCAGCAAATTAGTTAGTTGACATAAGATATCTTATCAGAAGTTGATGGAGTGGCGAATCTGCAGCATCGCTCACTTGAAGTTAGTCCCGTAAAGTTCCTTTATTTGCAATGGGTTGTGTAATTTTGGGCCGTACTGTGCTAGTCTTCTTTTGAAATGATACGGACTCTTAGCCGGCTGCTATATCGTGCCATTATCCCGCCATTTCTTATCGCGTTGCTTGTCCTGACATTTGTGCTCTTCTTTGAATTTATCGGAAATCGAAGTGAGCTTTTGCTCAGTAGAAGCTCTTCTTTCACAATCATCCTGTCGGTCGCGGCTGCCGTTCTGCCCGGCATATTGATCTTCACACTGCCGCTCGCTTATCTGGCCGGCATATTGATTGGTTTTAGCGGGCTTTCGGGAGAAAACCAAATTACCGCTCTGCGGGCTTGCGGTGTTCCGATCCGCGCCACGCTTCGATTTGTGTTGCTGTTCGCATTGATCGTTGGAGGAATCACCGCTCTTTTCTCTCTCGTTATCATGCCCCGCGCCAATCTGGCAATCAGCAAAATGATCGATGACGTGAATCCCTCTCTTGCTATTTCCGTTGTCCGGCCGCGCGTCTTTAATGAGAGCTTTCCGGGAATTGTTTTTTATGTGGACGACCTATCGCCCGATAGGCAGCATTGGCACAGGGTTTTCCTTGCGGACAATTCCGATCCCAAATTTCCCCGTACCATTATCATCGCGCGCCACGGCGCATGGATTGCAGATCCATCAAATAAGAGGCTCCAGCTGAACCTGGATGATGGCGCCAGCTACGCCGTCAGCATCAAAGAACAAAATCAGGGCAGCTTTTCTTCTCTGCAAATACCCGTCAAATTAAAAAAAGCCGGGGATGGCTCTCAAAATGCCCCGGCTACGCCGCGGAAAGTTGCAGAACAGACGACCGGGTATTTGTGGCACAATTACGGAAACTCGCCTCCAAACCTGAAAGTCCTTCAACTCGTAGAACTTAATAAACGGCTGGCACTTCCTTTCGCTGTTTTTCCGTTCGCAATCCTCGGACTGGCCCTGGCTACGGATTCCGCAAAACAAAGCCGGACTTCGGGTTTTGCACTCAGCCTCCTGATCGTCATCATTTTCTATATACTGTTCTTTAACGGACTTCGCCTCGCTCAAGTGGAAAAAATCAGTCCATTCTGGGGAGCCTGGGGTGCAAACATCCTACTGGCCGCCGTCGGTCTGGCTTCTTTTATTAGAGTCGAGCGTGGATTCAATATTATCCATTGTTTGTCAGGGTTTCTGTCGCTTTGTAAAAGTGACAGGATAATTAAACATTGGCAAATAGGCAAATCTCACGCGGGAGAAATTTCAAAGCCATATCCTGCTAATTCAGCCAAAGGGCGCTATTTTCGATTCCGGTTTCCCAGAGTGCTTGATTTCTATATTTCCAAAGGATTTCTGGTCTATTTCCTCTGGTCGCTGATAGCTTGTGGCACTTTGTTTGTTCTGCTCACACTGTTTGACTTGCTGGACGATATCGTTCGAAACAAAATTTCTTTTTACAGCGTGCTGGACTACTTTGCATTCCTGACCCCGCAGATTTTAATGATCATTGTGCCGGTTTCCGTACTGCTTGCCATCTTGATAAACTTTGGAATTTTGGAAAAGAATTCCGAAATCACGGCAATCAAGGCCGGCGGGTGGAGCCTGTATCGCATTTCACTCCCCATTTTTTTCATCACGGCATGCTTTTGCTGCAGCGTTTTCCTGTTGCAGGACTACATCCTTCCATATGCAAACATCCGTCAGGAAAACATTCGTAACGTCATTAAGGGACGGCCACCCCAAACCTCCAGCGGGATGCAGAGAAAGTGGATATTGGGAGAATCCGGACGGATCTACAACTACGAATATTTCGACAGCAACCAGGACTCTTTTGTAAACCTGAATGTTTTTGATGCAGATCTGGAACAAGTCCAAATCCGGAGGTGGATTTTCGCATCGCGCGCGCGCATTGGCATAAACGGCATTTGGTTGCTGGAGGATGGTTGGCTGCGGGACTACCGGGCCTCGCAATCGGGCTTCAGAAGGATACAGCTGGAAACGATGCGATTCCCTGAAAAGGCGGCCTACTTTGAAAGGGAGATATTTCAGCCCAAGGAATCGTCCAAGCTGAAGTATTTTGAGCTGAAAAATTACATCAGCTATTTGAAAAAGGCCGGCTACAACGCTACGGAGTTGCAGGTGGAGCTCCACAAGAAAATTTCTTTTCCCCTGAGTTGCCTGATTATGGCGCTTCTTGGAATCCCGTTTTCCTTTTCCATGGGGAAAAAAGGGGCCTTTTACGGAATTGCCGCCAGCATAGCCATTGCCATATTGTTCTGGGGCGTTTCAGGCGTTTTCGAAGCCCTGGGTGCCCATGGGCTGCTTGCTCCGGTTCTGTCCGCCTGGGCTCCCAATATCGTCTTCGGTGCCTCCGGATTTGCACTGATTTTCTCCATTCGAACCTGACCCCCTTGAGCTGATTTTCTTCAGTAAGGGCTTGATGGCTCGCAACACATGCCCGATGAATATTTCTGCCGCTTCTTGAACCGCAGAATGTCGAATAGCGAATAACGAATTTCGAAGTGCCGCACTGCCTTCTGCGGTTCTGCATTCGATATTCGTTATTCTGCATTTCAGGCACGCGTCCTCCGGTTGCCATAGGGACAGGGGAAAGACGCGCTTCAGTATTTATCAAACGTATACTTCCTCGCCGGCAGAGCCGGTGGCTCCTGACGGGATCAGGCCCTCGGGTGGTATCTGTTATACACCTGCTTCAGGCGTTCCCGCGTAATATGCGTGTAAATTTGGGTTGTGGATATATCCGAGTGCCCCAGCATGAGCTGGACGGACCTGAGGTCTGCGCCGTTTTCCAGAAGGTGCGTTGCGAAACTGTGCCGCAACATGTGCGGTGTTAGCGCCCTTTTGATGTTGGCCTTGATTCCGTAACGCCGCAGAATCTTCCAGAATCCCTGACGGCTTATACGCGTGCTTCTGCCCGTGACAAAAAGGTAGTTGCTTTTTCGCACGCCCAATATTGTTGGACGGTAATTGCGGATGTATTCATCCAGCCTTGATTGAGCGGCCGCTCCCATCGGCACGATCCTCTCTTTGCTTCCCTTCCCCATGCACGTGATGATGCCCAGGGTCAGATTGACCTGCGCCATGCTGAGTCCGACCAGTTCGCTGACGCGAAGGCCGGAAGCGTAGAGAATTTCGAGCATTGCGCGATCCCTGCTCCCGAGCGGAGTGTCTTTTTCAGGGGCAGCCAAAAGCCTTTCCACTTCTTCCTTGCTGAGAAATCTCGGGAGCGGCTTGAGTGATCTCAGCGTTCCCAGTTGTTCTGTGGGATCGGATGAAACAATCCGGTCGGTTATTAAAAACCGAAAAAAGCTTCTCACGGCATTGAGTGCCCGGCTCGTGGACCTGGTCGAAAGGCCCTTGTCCAGCAAATGGCGGATCCAATTTACTATATCTTCCCGCCCTGCTTGAGTAACATCCATTGTGTGTTCAGTGCAGAATTCGAGAAGCGTTTTCAAATCGCGGCAATAAGCGGCAACAGTATGCGGCGAATGGCCTTTTTCGATGCGAAGGTAATTGCCGAACTCCGCCAGGTAGTCGCGGTTCATAGGATCTTCCTCAATAGCATGCCTGCTATGCGGAACATTTCTTCTGCTTCGTGTATTCGGAGTATTCGATACAACGGAAAGAGCGACGCAAAACCGACTGCTATGGACAGGCCAAGCCTCGCATGCTGGTAAACCATTCCTCCAGGCAAAACGGCCGCTGAAACGTGAAACAACAGCCGGGCGAGCGCCCCCATAACCAAGGCTGCCAGCGCGATGCGGGCATAGGCCCTCAAAGTGCCCCCGGATGGAGACGCGCCCGTCCGCCGCCGCAAATTGCGCAGAAGCAGTCCCATATTCAGCCACGAAGCGATAGAAGTTGCCAGCGGCAACGCGTAGAATTTTAGCGGAAGCAGAAGCGCAAAATTCAGCGCAATTTTGGCAGCCACGCTGAGAAGACTGATCCGGACCGGGGTGCGCGTATCTTCCAGTGCATAAAAAACCGGGACCAGGATTTTTACGGCCGAGTAGGCAAACAAACCCAGAGCGTACAGCAGGACGATCTCGCTGGTCCTCAGCGTGTGCTCCGGAAGAAATAGCCCTCCTTCATACAGAAGCTGCACGATTTCGCGGCGGAATGCCATCAGCCCTATGGTCGCCGGAAATGTCAGGCAGGCCGCGAGTTTGAGACTGGAATCCACCGCCTGACGAAGCTTATCCTCCGCGTTCAATGCGGCATAACGCGATACGGCCGTGAGCGTCCCGGTCGCTATCGCTATGCCAAAAACGCCGATAGGAAGCTGTATCAGACGGAATCCATAATTCAACCAGGACACGGGGCCGTTTCCGAAAACCGAGGCGATCTGCGAGTCGACGACTGTGTTGATTTGCGTTGCAGACAGGCCGATAACGGCCGGCGCCATGAGGAGTCCGATATGACGCAGGGCTGGATCGGCAAAATTTACGGCAAGGCGATAACGGAAACCCGCGGCATAGGCCGGCGGCAGCATCACGAAAAACTGGCTCATCCCTCCCACAAGAGCGCCTATAGCCATGGAAACTACCGGCTGCAGTCCCCAAGCCTTCATAAAAGGCGACAGAAAGATCCCGGCCAGGATGCAGCAGATATTGAATGCCGATGAAGCCATGGCCGGCACGAAAAAGCGCCCGCAAGCGTTGAGCATCCCCATTCCGACAGCGGCCAGAGACATCCACAGGAGAAACGGCGACAGGATGCGCGTCATCTGCACCGTCAATTCAAACTTTTCCGGATTTGAGCCGTATCCAAACGCAAGAAGGTATACAAACAGCCTGGCACCGAAGAAAAACACCAGAGTGAGTGCGCCCGTGATTACCAGAAGCGCACCAAGCACGCGATTGGCAAGCAACCATGCCTCTTCTTTTCCATCCTGAGTCATGCGCCTGATGAATGTGGGGATAAAGGCCGCGCTTAGTGCGCCCTCGGCAAATAAATCGCGCAGCAGATTCGGGATCCGATAGGCAATGTTGAAAGCATCCGTTTGAAGCCCGGCGCCGAAATACCGCGCAAGGACAATTTCACGCACGAGGCCGAGCACACGGCTGATCGAAACGGCAACTCCAACCGAAATTGCTGCACCCGCGATTCCGCTTTCCGGGAAGCGAAGATTCTTTGACTCCTGATTTTCCTCACGGGGCGTGCTTTCCAAAACAGCCTCTCCTTGACGATTGCGGGTGCCTAATACTACCATAGCTGTTTTAGGCGGCAACATCTTGAAATGTCATGTGTTGCGCCGCGGCGCGGCCGCCGTCCGGTTTTGCTATGCAAAAACGCCGACTGTCGCGCAACTGCAATTCACTCCTCTTCCAGGGAGCCGGATTCTACTGCCATGAAGCTTTCCCATATTGCCTCGAGAATCGGATGTCGTTTGACCGGAGAGGATGTCGAGATTTTGCGTGTTGCCGGCATCGATGATGCCGGGGAGGGGGACCTGACATTTGTTTCCAACCGCAAGTACATCAGCCACATCCCCAAAACACGCGCTTCGGCAATAATACTTGGCGAGGATATCCCTCCTGTTTCCATTCCGAGCCTGCGTACCGACGACCCTTACCTGGCCTTTGCCCGCGCACTGGAAATTTTTTTCATCCCCGTAGTGCCTGATCCGGGAATTCACCCGACTGCCGCCGTCTCCGATGATGCGCAAATCGGTCAAAACGTATCCATAGGGGCATTCGCGGTCATCGGCAAAGGCTGTACGATAGGCGACGGCGTCGTCCTTCATCCGCACGTTGTTTTATATCCGGAAGTGAATATCGGCGATAGAAGCGTCCTCCACTCGTTTGTGGTCGTGCGCGAAAGGGTTCATATCGGGCGTCGGGTTGTTCTACAGAATGGGGCTGTGATCGGCAGTGACGGATTTGGATTTGCGCCCACCAAAGACGGGGAATTCTACAAGATTTGCCAGACCGGCCGCGTTATTATCGAGGATGACGTTGAAGTGGGGGCGAATGCTGCTATTGACCGGGCCGCTGTAGGAGATACCATCATCCGCCGGGGTGCGAAACTCGATAATCTTGTGCAGATAGGCCACGGTTCCCAGGTAGGAGAGCATTCCGTCCTTGCAGCGCAGGTTGGCGTTGCGGGATCCACTCACATAGGGAACGGCGTGTGGATTGGCGGACAGGCGGGTTTTGCCGGTCACACCAAAG
>JAEAME010001386.1_pt1 | contig 17181 bp, 13 predicted proteins | sample 8958731 | NCBI WGS metagenome assembly JAEAME01 (sample SAMN16933194, study PRJNA681113) | bioreactor sludge metagenome | isolation source: anerobic bioreactor sludge (Control) | place: India:Bengaluru | collected 2018-10-24 | reverse complement strand
CCCCGCCCCCCCCCCCACCCCCCCCCCCCACCCACACCCCCCCCCCGGCCCCCCGCCCGCCCCCCCGGCCCCCCCCCCCCCCCCCGGCGGGGGGGGGGGGGGGGGGGGGGGGGCCGGCCCCCCCCCCCCCCCCCCCCCCCCCCCCCCCCCCCCCCCCCCCCCCCCGCCGCAGTAGAAGCTTCATGAATAATGCGGGTTAAGGTGTGATGGAAACTTATGCGTGTGCTGCTGATTTCGGGAAACCGGGAAGACGTTGATATAAGGGTTCCTCCCCTCGGGCTTGCTTTTGTCGCCGCTGCAACCGAAAAAGCCGGTCATTGCGTGAGCCTCCTGGATTTTCTCGTCGAGAAGGATCCCAGGATCGCCGTCGAGCGGGCAATAGGGACCTTCCATCCCGATGCCATCGGAGTTTCTGTGCGAAATATCGACGATCAGCGGATGCGCGGCGCAAGGTTCCTTCTCGAGCAGGCGCGGGATGCTGTAGCCTGGTGTAGAGAGGCAAGCGCAGCGCCTATCATTCTCGGCGGTGCAGGATTCAGCATCCTTCCCCTGCCAATTCTGAATTACATTGGCGCCGACATGGGAATCCAGGGGGAAGGGGAGGTAATTTTCCCCGAACTGCTGCGGAGGCTTGAGACGACGGAACGCCTCGACACCCTTCCCGGCCTTTTCCTGCCAGGAATTGGTGCGCCATGTCGGCGTTCGTTCATAAGGAACCTGGATTCGTTGCCGCTGCCGGATCCGGCCGTTATCGCGCGAACCCTCTCCGGGGCTAAAGACGCGCCAGTTCCCATCCAGACCAGGCGCGGATGCCCGATGTCCTGCAGCTATTGCTCCACACCCACGATCGAGGGCAAATCCGTCCGCTGGCGGTCACCCGACGCGATCGTGGCGTGGATGGCGCGCTGGGTGGAAGAAGGATTCCGCCATTTTTATTTCGTAGATAACACGTTTAACCTCCCGCCCTTTTATGCACAACAGCTCTGCTCGAAAATAATCGATGCCGGCATCGATGTCACATGGAGGTGCATTCTTTTCCCCGGAGGCCTGAAGCCGAGCCTGATTGGAATGCTCGTTAGGGCGGGATGCACGGAGGCAAGCATCGGCTTTGAGAGCGGCTCGGAAAGCATGTTGCGTCGAATGCATAAACACTTCGAGCCGGAGGATGTGCGGCGCGCCAGCGGCCTGCTTCGCCAAAACGGCATCCGAAGAACGGGCTTTCTATTGCTCGGCGGCCCGGCGGAAACGATGGAATCCGCCGAAACAAGCCTGGATTTCGCGGAATCGCTTGAACTGGATATGCTGAAGGTAAGCGTGGGAATACGGATTTATCCGGAGACCGAAATTGCGCGGATCGCAATGGAGGAAGGATTGATCTCTTCGGAAGAAGATCTGCTGTTTCCACGATTTTATGCGGTAAAAGGACTGGAAGAACGTCTCGACGCCGAAGTGCGCCGGCGAATGCCGCTGGATCCGAATCTGGTGTATTAAGAAGAGGGGGAAAATGATCGCTGCAAAACCGCAGCCGGGGTATTTGCTTGCCCCTGCCGCGGCTTTTTGCAGCAAGCCGTTAATCCGCGTCATTCATGAGGCTTAATCGATGCTGTAGGCGGTCTCCCCATGCTGCGAAAGATCCAGGCCCATTTCCTCCTCTTCGGCTGTCACCCGAAGCCCCATGATCCAATCGATTATCTTCAGAAGAACCACAGACATCACAAAACCCCAGATCGCCGTAGCCGCAACGGCCGCAAGCTGTATCAGGACCTGCTTGGGATTTCCATACAGCAATCCGTCCGCTCCCGCCGGATTGATCAGCTTTTGGGCAAAGACTCCGGTAGCGAGAGCTCCGAAAATGCCGCCCATACCGTGACAGGCAAAAACGTCCAGGGTGTCATCCAGGCCTGTACGATCGAGCATGACCACCATCATGTTGCAGATGAAACCGACCAGCAATCCCATGATAATGGCAGCCATGGAATCGACGTATCCGGCAGCCGGCGTAATCGCCACCAGGCCGCACACCGCCCCCGTGGCAGCGCCTGTGGCCGACGGTTTTCCCCAAAGCACCCAGTCCACCACCATCCAGCTCAGCGAGGCGAAAGCGGCGGCGATATTCGTTACCACCAACGCGTTTACAGCAATGCCATTGATTCCCAGCGCGCTCCCCGCGTTAAAGCCGAACCAGCCGAACCACAGCAGGGCGGCTCCCAGAATCACGAAAGGAACGTTGCTCGGCCTCGCATGGTGGCTGCCTTTTCTGCGCCCGATCACCATGGCGGAGCCGAGAGCGGAAACTCCGGCAAGTACGTGGACAACCGTCCCGCCCGCAAAATCCAGGGCCCCCATGTTTCGCAGCCAACCTCCCACGCCCCAAATCCAGTGCGCAGCCGGAGCGTACACGACAACCGTCCAAAGGATGATGAAAACAATCAGTGAACGGAAACGTATGCGCTCAGCAAAAGCGCCGATGATGAGTGCCGGAGTAATGGCAGCGAACTTCAGCTGGAAAAAATAAAACAGCGATGCCGGTATGGTAGCGGCGTAAGCAGCGTCCGGGGCGGCTCCTACTCCATGCAGGAAGACATATTTCAAACTGCCGATGAAGCCTCCCTGCGTCGGCCCGAATGCCAGCGTGTATCCGATGATCGTCCAGACACCGGTTGAGAGAGCAAAAATGATAAGGCATTGCATGATCGTTGAAACCACATTCTTCTGCCGCACCAACCCTCCATAAAAGAAACCGAGCGCCGGTGTCATGAGCATCACGAGCGCTGCGGCAATCGATACCCAGGCTGTATCCGCGGAATCCAGATTAACGGGAGCTCCGCTTGTAGAGGATATATGGTAGCGAGCCAAAACCATCAGTACGGCCGCCAGGGCAATCATTATCGCAACCAGAACAAAAGTTTTCTTCTTCATTACACTCCGTCTCCTTTCTCGGAAATAATTACAGCAAATATCGTGCCAACCGAGAGGAGGGGCGACAGTCTGCGGCCGAAAGGGATATGTCTAACGGAAACAAGGTCTTAATCCGTCTTCGATCCGGAAGGGTAAAAGGTAGAGATGCGAAAATAATTACAAAATAGCGGTTTGCTTAAAATATTGTTACATTATTGTAATATTTGTACATATCCAACGGGCGGGGGAACTGCACTGCCAAACCAGCCGGTCTGCGCCCGGGTTTATCCAGTCAAACGATTCTGACTACTTCCGGAAGCGGCGGCAGTCGATGCCGTACTTTTTAACTTTGTAGTTCAGGATCCGCTCTGTTGCGTTGAGCTGGCGTGCGGCCTTGCTGCGGTTTCCGCGCGTCATCTTCAGCGCGTCCTGGATCAGGTCTTTTTCGTAGGAGGCGATTGCTTCGACGAGCGATACGCGCACTGCTGTACCCGAAGCCTCGGCGGTTTGCAGCGTCGGCGGCAGATGGTGCCCGTATATGACGTTTCCGTCGCATACGAGCACGGCGCGCTCCATTGTGTTTTCCAGTTCGCGCACGTTCCCAGGCCAGTGGTAGCTCATCAACATGTCGATGGCCGGGGTCGAAATGCGCCGTATGTTCTTTCCGTGCTCTTTTGAATATTTTTCAAGAAAAAAGTCCGCAAGGGCCATTACGTCGGGCTTGCGCTCGCGCAGCGGAGGAACGAAAATTGTGAAAACGTTCAGGCGGTAATAGAGGTCTTCGCGAAAGCTCCCGTCAGCGATCGCCTTTTCCAAATCCTTATTCGTGGCAGCGATCAATCGCACATTGATTTTTATGGTGTCGGTGCTCCCGAGCCTCTCGAACTCGCGCGCCTGAATGACCCGGAGAAGCTTTACCTGCGTGGCAAGGTTCAGGTCTCCCACTTCATCGAGGAACAGCGTGCCGCCCTCCGCCAATTCGAGGCGTCCCGGTTTGCGCGTCTGCGCCCCGGTAAATGCGCCTTTTTCGTAGCCAAAAAGCTCCGACTCGATCAGCGTATCCGGCAAAGCGGCGCAGCTGACCTTCACAAAAGGCTTCTTGGCCCGCGGGGAATTGTAGTGCAGGGCGTGCGCGATCAGTTCCTTGCCCGTTCCCGATTCACCGCGGATCATCACGGTCGTATTGGTTCCGGCAACCTGTGAAATCTGCTCATATACCTGGCGCATGCCGCCGCTGCTGCCCACCATATTGGAAAAGTCATAGCGCTCACGCAGCTCCTCGCGCAGGTGGATGTTCTCCTGCACAAGCCTCTGCGTTTCCGCCTCAACCAACCGCTCGACCCGCACGGCCTGGCCGATCATGCACGCGGCGACGCGGAGAAACTTGACGATCGGCTCATAGTCCCGGTCTCGCTTGAACCGCAGATCGACTCCAAGCGCCCCTATCGTTTTGCGCCCGGCCGTTATGGGGACGCAAATATAAGTGAGTTCCTCCTTGAGACCCTTTCTCTGGGCGGCCCGGTTGAGCAGCAACGGCTCCTTGCTTGCCTGGAGGACGACGATCGACTTTCCGCTCTCGGCGACGCGCCCGTTGATCCCCTCTCCAAGAGAGTAATGGACACGCTGCCCCTCGGCCGCAATGCCGTTGGAGGCTTCGATGTGCAACTCCGAATCCCCGCGCAGCAGCATCACGGTGCTCCGGAACATACCGTGGCGCTGTTCCAGAATCTCGAGCACGCGGTGCAGCGAATGCTTGAGATTGAGAGTGCCGGACAGCACCTTGTTCAATTCAAGAAGCGTGGAAAGCTTCTTGGTTTCGCGGGATTCTTCCGTTTGCATAGTCCGCATCCTATCCAAAATCACACAAAGTTGTATAAGTTATTCATAAAAATACAAAATTGTCCAATTTCGATCAAGGAAAATCCGTACGCTCCCGCGATTCCGTGCCGTTTTTTCCGGTTGCGGGATCACCGGACTCTTCTGGCTACCAATTCCTCGTCGATCATGTCCGCGACATTACGCGTGAACTTGATCTCATCCCCTGATATCCTGCCCTTGTAGACGATTTTGACTTCCTGCCCCTGATATTTCTGCATTTCCACAAACGAGATTTCATCGCCGTTGATCTTGCCGTCCTGAATGGTCGACTGCGACTCCTCCCCTGCAATATTCCCGAGCGCTTTTCCGGTCAGGATTGTGCCCTCGACTTTAAACTCAAACGTATATTTCTGGAGCCCGACCTGAGTGTCGAACTGCGCCGTCCATTTGCCGGTAATATCTGCAGCGCAGGCACACACCAGACCGACGATCATCAGAGCTGTTAATATGGAAGCTTTGCGTACGAGCATATCCCACCTCCCAAGTTTTTTGGATTGATTTCCGTTGGTTGGATTATATAACAGAAAGCCGACCAATTTGGACCTGTCATTCCCAAGGATGAAGGACTGTGCTTCTCGACCTCATTGCCCCTCCCTCTATAAACCGGGAATACGCCGTTCACCCAATCAGCTTCAACGGCAGGCGTTTCTTTCCCGGACGCGCAAAAGAAGAGGAGAAGCTTTGGAGCTATCGGGGAAAGCTCAACTTCCCTGAGGCGACGCAAAAAATCATGCCGTTATCCTCGCTGCGCATCAAGCACTGACAGAGGGAGCATTTGGTTCGGACAATCTTGCCGGATTATTGATTCCATTGGTGGGCGGTACAGGATTTGAACCTGTGGCCCCCGGTGTGTAAGACCGATGCTCTGCCGCTGAGCTAACCGCCCATTGTAGAAAAGAGCCCACCCGTAAAAGAGTGAAACTCTACCACGTTTTGCTTCGCGGTGTCCATATGGTCCCGGGTGTGCGAAACACGATAAAGCAGCGAGACTACTGCATATAATGGCGGTTCTGACAAAAACCTCCTTCTCACGCAATAGCCCGGCGCTTTGCGTTCCCACTTGATTCAGGGAAAAACGCAATAAGGCTTCAAGCTGTGTTGCCGCAATCAGGAAAAAATGTGATCATAGGAAGCATTGCATCACGGATCCCTGCCGGGATGACGGTGGCCGGTGCGAAACGCGTTTAAGGTTTAGCGGAGAACTGAGGATGGCGCTCACATTCGATCAAGGGCTGCTAATAGCCTCCATACTTATGTTCATTTCGCTGGTTGCCGGCAAAACATCCTATAAATTCGGCGTGCCCGTGCTGTTGTTCTTTTTAACCATCGGGATGCTTGCTGGCTCGGAAGGGATTGTGGGCATCTATTTCGATGACCACAAATTGGCGCAGGCTATCGGGATCATTGCCCTCAATTTCATCCTTTTCTCGGGCGGTTTCGAGACAGACTGGAAATCCATCAAGCCGATCGTGTGGCACGGCATAAGCCTCTCAACGCTCGGCGTCCTTTTAACGGCAGTTTTCGTGGGGCTTTTTATTCATGCCGTAAGCAATTTTTCCATCTATGAAGGGCTTTTGCTCGGCTCGATCGTATCTTCGACGGATTCGGCTGCCGTATTCTCGATCCTGCGATCCAAGAATCTCGCCCTTAAAGGCAACCTGCGCCCGACCTTGGAACTCGAAAGCGGAAGCAATGATCCGATGGCGTATGCTCTCACCATCACATTCACTGAGCTGATCGTAAACCCGAACACTTCTCTTCTGGGAATGGTTCCCATATTCGTCAAACAGATCTTGATAGGGATCGCGCTGGGATTTGCCATCGGATTTCTGGGGGCTAAGGTATTCAACAGGATCAAACTCGACTACGAGGGACTCTACCCCGTCCTGATGATCGCAATCATGCTTTTCAGCTTTTCGGCCACCCAATTCATCGGCGGAAACGGCTTCATGGCCGTATACTTGTCCGCGGTCATTCTCGGCAACCAGGAATTGATCCACAAAAGGCAGCTAATACGCTGGTTCGACGGTATGGCCTGGTTCATGCAAATAGCTTTGTTTATCACATTGGGGCTGCTGGTTTTTCCGAGCCAGCTTATTCCCATTATCGGTATAGGGCTTGGCATGTCCGCTTTCATGATTGTGGTAGCCCGCCCTCTGAGCGTTCTAATCAGCCTGGCATTTTTCAGGGGAAGGCGGCGCGGGAAGTGGTTCATATCTTGGGTCGGCCTGCGCGGCGCCGTTCCGATCGTGCTTGCCACATTCCCGATGCTTGCAGGAGTGGAAAAAGCACAGATGTTTTTCAATATCGTATTTTTCGTTTCACTCACTTCCGTGGTGATCCAGGGAACCACAGTGCCGCTGGTTGCCGAACGGCTGCGGCTCTTGCTGCCGAAAAATGTAAAGCGCCGGACGCATACCGACATCGAGCTGTCTGAAAGCATAAAATCCGAAGCCGTGGAAATCCGTTTGCCGAATGAAAGCCGCGCGGCCGGCAAGGAGATCGTCCAGTTGGGTTTCCCGAACACGGCAGTGATATCTATCATCAAGAGAAACGGGAAATACATTACGCCAAGCGGTTCGACGGTGCTCAATGCCGGCGACATTTTGCTGGTGCTGTCCGAGACCAAAAGCGCTGTAAAGAAAGTTTACGAATGCCTGGAGATTGAGCCTGAAACAGACTAGCAACGGGAACGAACCGGCCAAGCGCGCCGAAGGAGGCCGGCGCCGAACTCGAAAGCGCCTCATTTCCCGCGCTTTTCGCTCCCGGAATTCTATTCCCCGTCGATCATTGCACCCTCTTTGTCCGGGACTTTCCCGCTTTCCAAAAGATTCCGGAATGTTTCGATACCCGCCTTCCATTTTATCAATCCCGTGCATTTCGAAGGTGTCCGACGAACCCGGGAATTGTCGAAACGATTTTTGCTCATTTTCGAACTTATGGCGCCTGGTATCGGTAATATTGTATGCTTCATTGACAAAGGAGCAAAAGACATGGGCATCTGGGATAAAGTGCGTGGCGAGTTCATCGATATCGTGCAGTGGATCGACGACACGAACGACACAATGGTGTATCGCTTCGAGCGCTACAATAATCAGATCAAATATGGCGCGCAATTAACGGTCCGGGAAGGCCAGACGGCGGTTTTTGTGAACGAGGGCAAGATTGCGGACGTCTTTCAACCGGGCATGTATTCGCTGGAAACAAAGAACCTTCCGATTCTCTCGACGCTGCAGGGATGGAAATACGGCTTTAATAGCCCGTTTATGGCCGAGGTCTATTTCTGTTCCATGCGTCAGTTCACCGATCTCAAATGGGGCACTATGAATCCCATCATGATGCGGGACGCTGAATTCGGACCCGTCCGCCTGCGCGCATATGGCACATATGTCGTAAGAGTGCATGATCCGCAGACGCTGATTCGCCAAATTGTGGGCACCGATGGCCGGTTCACAGTCGAGGAGATCGTCAACCAGCTGCGCAACATGATCGTTTCGCGATTCGCGGAGATCACAGGCCAAAGCAAGATCCCTGTGCTCGATATGGCCGCAAATTATGGAGAGCTCGGGGATTTCCTGACCAAAAGGATCGCACCCGAATTCCAGGGCTACGGTCTTGAGTTGACGAAACTCCTTGTGGAAAACATATCTCTGCCGGAAGAGGTCGAGCAGGCGCTCGACAAACGCACGAGCATGGGCGTAGTCGGAAACCTCGCCGCCTATACTCAATTTAATGTCGCAAATTCGATCCCGGACGCGGCCAAAAATCCCGGCGGACTCGCGGCTGCCGGGGCCGGAATCGGCATGGGAATGGCTATGGCTGGGCCCATTGGACAGGCTATGTCCGGGCAACAGGCGACCTCCGCTGCCTCGGTACCGCCGCCAATCCCCGGGACGTCAACGTACTTCGTTGCGATAGAAGGAAAGCAGACAGGTCCATTCGATATGCAAACGCTTACATCCCAGGCTACTGCAGGGCGTCTTACGCAGCAAACCCTTGTATGGGCCCAGGGAATGGCACAATGGACGCCCGCAGGCCAGGTCCCGGAGTTGTCGGCAATTTTCGCAAGCATTCCTCCACCGCTTCCGCCGAGCGCATGACTTGGCGGACATTTATTGCAGGCCTCAAAAAGCAGAAAAGTTTCGGGTTGCAGATCCCAAGCTGCGGGCCATGAAACCTGCAACCTGAAACCTGAAACTCAGATGCCGTCCATGAACAAGCCCAACCAGGAAGAAATATCTGCAGCGGCGGAACAGATGCCCTGCAACCAGTGCGGCGCGAAACTCGATTTTGCTCCCGGCACTTCGTCGCTCAGATGCCCATATTGCGGCACCGAGACGGCGATTCCGAAATCCGAAGAGCAAATTTACGAGACCGATTTTCGCGCATTTCTCGAGAAAGCAGGCAGGGAGAGGGAATCCCAGGAAGCGCAAAAAATCCACTGTGAAAAGTGTGGCGCGGAAACAACCATGCCGGCAGCCGCAGCCGCAGGGATGTGCCCGTTTTGCGGCGCGAATATGGTTTTTTCCCAAAATGTCTCCCGACTGATCAAGCCGGAGGCCCTTTTGCCGTTCAAAGTTTCCTACAAGGACGCCGCTGAAAGCTTTCGCGGCTGGATCCGCAAGCTGTGGTTCGCTCCTGGAGATCTCGGCAAATACGCGCAAACGGAAGGAAGGCTCGCCGGAGTGTACATCCCCTACTGGACGTACGACAGCGATACCACTACGCCCTATACCGGCGAGCGCGGAGATTACTACCACACGCCCGAAAGCTATGTTGCGTCAGAGCATGGTCGCTCTGTGCGCCGTACCCGGCAGGCAAGGCACACGCGGTGGAGTCCTTCAAATGGAACCGTCTGGAATAACTTTGACGACGTCCTGATTCCGGCCAGCAAATCGGTCCCCGCAGAGTTTGCTGAAAAATTGAGCCCGTGGGATCTGAAAGGCCTTGTACCCTATGCCGATGAATATCTCAGCGGATTCCGGGCTGAAAGTTACCAGACAACTCTGCTCCAGGGATTCGAGGAAGCCAGGAAGATAATGGAAGCTGCCATTCAGAGCAGCATCCGTAAGAAAATTGGCGGAGACGAACAGCGGATCCATTCCACGAATACACAATATGGAAGCATCACTTTCAAGCATATCCTGTTGCCGATCTGGCTCAGCGCCTATCGCTTCCGAGGCAAAGTCTACCGCATTCTCATCAATGGGCGAACAGGCGAGGTCCAGGGAGAACGTCCCTTCAGCCCGTGGAAAATTGCCGGTGCTGTCTTCATGGCGATCATTATCATTGGAATCCTGATCATTATCGGCTCCAGCAACTAGCCTGGATTCGCCTATCGGCTACAAGGCTTCACCGCAAAAAGCGCTGCAAAACGAGGGCTAAAGCAGGTCTGGGCGCATACCGATTCCTAATGATGATGAGGAAGGCAAACAAAACGAAGGCTGTATACAATTGTCCGAATTGCGGCGCTGCCGCTAAGCCAGAAAGCGTCCGCTGTGCTTACTGCAGCTCAAGCCTTGCAACACTGGTCTGCTCAAAATGCTACGGCGCGATATTTCCGGGGATGAAGCACTGCCCATGGTGCGGGGAGAATGCGGATGGCGACAAACCAATGGAAGCGTCCGCGGCCAGTTGCCCGCGCTGCACCATGCCTTTCCTTGCCATTAGAGTGAGGAGCAAGCTCATCCATGAGTGTCCGACCTGCGGCGGATTGTGGGTGTCCAATAATGCATTCAGGGAAATCTGCACCGATCAGGAACAAAGGCAGCTGGTCATGGGATTTGATTTTAAATCCCGGACCACAATTGGTAACGCAACTACCAGATCGGAAAGGGCTTACATCCCCTGTCCCGAATGCGGAAAGTTGATGAATCGCCGGCAATTTGCCAATTGCTCGGGAATCATTGTGGACTGGTGCAAGGCTCATGGCACCTGGTTTGATCGGGGCGAACTCATGAGGATCGTTCAGTTCATTTTGAGCGGCGGCCTTAACAAGTCGCGTGAGAGAGAAAAGATGAAACTTGAGGAAGAAAGGCAAAGGCTTCGCGAGGAAAAACGGAATTTGAAGGCGCTATCCCGGCTGACGGGAGATTCCGAGTATTTGTGCGAACCGGGAAGAGGTGATCTGGATCTTCTCGGCTTCATAGGTGGATTGTGGCGATCTTTGAAATGAATCCGTTCATTAATCCCCTGCCAGGATGCCTGCGGCTGGTTCTATGACAAGGGGATTCTATAATCCCCAACCGGGTTGTCTGAACGCGGAGCCTGTGTTACAGTTTTCCGTCTCAACCGATTGTGCAGCAGGAGGGAACCCTTTGGAATTCCATAAATCGACGACTCGGGAATACTTTGAGTCTATCGTTATAACTGCCATAATTGCATTGTTTGCGACGACCTATGTAATACAGGCGTTTAAAATCCCTACCGGATCCATGGAATCCAACCTATTGATCGGCGATCACCTTCTGGTGAACAAGTTCGTCTATGGGATTGAACCGGGATTCCTTTCCAGCGCTCTTCCCTATAAAGAACCGAAGCGCGGGGATGTGATCGTATTCAAATATCCCAACAGCCCGGAGGTTGCATACGTGAAGCGTCTCATGGGAATGCCCGGGGAGAGAATCGAGATCAAGGGACGCACCGTGTACATCAACGATAAACCTCTTCAGGAAAGTTATACCCAGCATATCGATCCGGACAGCGTTAACGAGCATTGGGGGCCATATGACGTACCCCAAGGCCATTATTTTGCTATGGGTGATAACCGGGATAACAGTCAAGACAGCCGATTCTGGGGATTTGTGCCTCGCGACTACATTCTTGGCAAAGCTCTTGTAATTTACTGGTCTTTTGAAACGCCGCGGGACGAGTATCTTCAGACAAGCGTGCCTGATCGCATGAGGCAGTTTGCCGATGTCTTCATCAATTTCTTCACCAAGACGCGGTGGCTTCGAACCCTTAAAGTCATCCGATAATCCGGGAAGTCCTCTCAGGCTGTTTCAACGATTCATAGCTGAAGAGGGCTTCGGATTGATTCTGTTTTTAGCCGGGCTTATTTTGTTTTGTCCGCCCGCCCCGGCTTTCACCGACTCGTCGCCGTTTGCGCCATCCAAAGAAGCTGCCGAACGCTGCCGCTCTAAGTTGGAGAAATTGAAGGATTTCCCCGATAAACGCAAATCCGGCGAAATCCAGACCACAAAACTTACTCAAAACGAAATCAACTCCTATCTTGCATTGGATCTGAGTTCTCAATATCACCCCTGTCTTAAAAGCCTTTTGCTGGTGTTCGAAAAAGATCGTCTGAAAGCCACGGCGACGATTGATGTCGACCGCCTGGGAACAACATCCCAGAAGCTGTTGCCAAGACTTATAGGCCTGATGTTTTCAGGCATACACACGCTGGCCGCCGAGGGACAGCTGACGGCGAAAGATGGGAAGGCGCATTTTGTAATGGAAAAGGCCCTTTTTGACGGCAACGCATTGCCAAAACCGCTGGTTGAAACAATAATTTCTGCGGTAGGTCGACAACAGAAACCGCCTTTCGATCCGCTGCAACCGTCAGAAATGCCTTACGAAATCAATAAAGTGGACGTGAAATCAGGGTATATTATTGTCGTTCAATAACCGGAGTATTTCGCTGCTGTCAGCGTATTTTTCGGATTACGTCAGGGGGCAAGGGTGAATAAAAAACAGTTTGACTCCAAGCTTAAAAGCGCGGCTTCCGGCGAAGAGCGGATGGCGCTAATGGATGCCTATGCGGGGGATTTATTCGAAAAGGAGCGTTATTCGGAAGCCGTCGAGGTTTATTCCCAAGCATTAAAGATACCGAAACAGCAGAACGTCAAGGCTTATTTCGCCGGAAGGATCGGCATCTGCAATTTCAACGCTGGGAACGACAAAGATGCTTTCCTTTACTTGATGAAGTCCGAGCGGATGTTCGATCCCGGGCAGCCTGAATTCATGAGCGACATGTATGGCTTTGTACTGTTTCACCTCGGGTCGCTTTATGAGTATTACGGGAAAACCGCAAAATCTCTGGAAGCGAGGAAAAAGTGCGAGGAATACCTGGATAGCCAGGAAAAGGATACGCAGTGGATGTTGTATGCAGGACTCAGCCGAAACCATGAAGCTCTCGGCAAACATGACGAAGCGATCCGGTACTCCCAGAAAGCCATTCAGATCCTGAGCGATAACGATCCGGGGCTGAGCTATCTCTACGAAAGCATGGCTAACAACTACATGGGATTGCAGCAATACCACGAAGCTTTGAAACACTTCTCCAAGGTTCTCGAGCTCGATCCCAAATTTGAGCGACGCAGCGAAATTCAGATTAGAATGGCCGAATGCTACCGTCATCTGGCCAATTATGCAATGGCACTGCAAACCTATGAGAAGATTCTGGAACTGAAACAGATAAGCGGCAAGAAGCAGGATCTGATCTGGCTCTATCTGAAGATGGCCGAATGCCAGTTCCGCCTGGAGGCCTTTGAGAAATCGCTTTTGGTTGCACTGGAAACCCTGCGCTGCAATCCGAGAAACAAATCGGAAAAGGCCGAAGCTCGAAGCTATCTGACAAACAACTATTTTGAGCTGGGCCGATACAAGGAAGCAGTCGAAGAGGGTGAAGAGACTCTCCGACTGGCGAAAAGGTTCCCCAACGACGACCTCTTCTATTTCCGGATGGCTCTGGGCTATCACAAAACAGGAGACAGAAAGTCGTTTGCCAAATATCACGCGCTGTTCCGGAAAATGTTTCCCGATGATAGCAGGGTCAAGTATCTGGACAAGCTGGCCTAACGTGTGGATTGGGGCAATGGGGGCCGATGAAAAAAGCAGCTCGGCGAATTGTTGAGAAACTTCGTCTGAATGGACACGAAGCCTTCTTTGCAGGCGGGTGGGTTCGGGATTTCCTCCTGCGCCGCAAGCCCAAAGACATCGATATCGCGACTGACGCGAATCCGGACGAAGTCCGCAGATTGTTTCCGAATTCCCTGTCCGTAGGCGCTCAGTTCGGCGTGGTCCACGTCCATTTCTATGGCCGCAGCTACGAAGTAGCCACGTTCCGCAGCGACAATGAATACCTGGACGGCCGGCATCCATTCTCCGTGACTTTTTCAGGACCGAAACAGGATGCTCTTCGCAGGGATTTTACGATAAACGGTCTCTTTTATGATCCTGTTGCGGAACGATTGATCGACTATGTTCACGGCAGAACGGACATTCAAAACCGGATGATTCGGACCATCGGGAATCCGAATGCCCGTTTTGCAGAGGACAAGCTCCGCATGCTGAGGGCAATCCGGTTCGCATGCTGCCTCAATTTCAAGATTGTGCCGGAGACCTGGAATGCGATTCAGTCCCGGGCAGCCGAGATCCTACAGGTAAGCTGGGAAAGAATCCGTGACGAGCTTGCTCAAATCCTGACCGGACCGGATCCCAGCCGCGGATTGGATTTGCTCCGGGAGAGCGGGCTTTTGATCCATATCCTGCCCGAAGTAGAGGCCTTGCACGGGATCGTTCCATCGATGGAAAATCCATGCGACAGGGATCTCTTCGCCCGGACGCGAACCGCCTTAGCGCTGCTTCGCAGACCCTCTTTCGCGCTGGCAGCCGCGACGATGCTGCATGAAACCGGAAAAGCTCCGGTCTACCCCAAAGACGCATCCTGCATAGCCGGGAACCAGGCGCTTGCCGCTGCGACGACCAGTCGCGAGGTTTGCAGGAGATTAAGGGTAACCAGGGAGGATACTGGTCTTATCGTTGACCTGGTATCGACTCACGTTGAACTTCTTAGAGAAGAAGAGATGTCCGAATCTGCTTTGCGCCGCATTTTTCGCCGTGGGGATTACACCGCGCGCCTGGAGTTATTCCGTGTGCATTGTCTCAGCAACAATTTGGACCTGAAAGCCTATTTCAACTATATAAACAGGTTTAAGGGGTTTGCGGAAGCTCCCGAATCACCACCCTACATAAACGGGGATGACCTGATCGCCATGGGTTATTCGCCTGGCCCCTTATTCACGCAAATTCTGCGGGCGGTTGAAGACAGGCAACTTGACAAGATCCTTCGATCCCGTGAAGAAGCCCTGGAATATATCCGGACCGCTTTTCCCATATAGGCCGAAATTGAGCCTCTATTCCGAGGTGACATTGGATATTTTTGCGGTCAAGCATCAAGCGCAAATAACACTCCCCGCAGTTCATCGTATCCGCCGGGGCCATCTCTGGATATATGCCGGAGAGTGGCAACAGGAACCTACGGCGATTGATGCGGCGATCGTACAGGTAGTGGATCCGGCCCGTAATGTTTTAGGCTATGCATTTTACAGCCGGCAGTCTCAAATCCGACTGCGCCTTTTGTCGCGCAATCCCGAACCTCCCACACCGGAGTTCTTTCGCTCCCGCATCCTGGCATCCATCGAGCGAAGACAAAGGGTATCCTCCACGCACTCCGCCTATCGGCTGATTTTCGGGGAGGGAGACCTCCTTCCAGGAATCATTGTCGACAGGTATGGCGACTACCTGGTGCTGCAGACTCTTTCCAGCGGAGCCGATACTCTGAAACCGTTGCTGGTTGAAATCCTGCAGGAGGCTGTTAGGCCCAAGGGCATTCTGCAAAGGAACGACGCGCGAGTGCGCCGACTGGAAGGACTTGAGGAAATCCGCAGCGTAATATGGGGAATGGTTCCCGACGAAATTGAGATAGTCGAGAACAATGTCCGTTATATCGTCGACCTTCGGCGTGGGCAAAAGACTGGATTTTTTCTCGATCAGAGGGAGAACCGGCTTGCAGCATCCTGTTACGCTTCGGGGCGTGCATTGGATTGCTTTACGAACACTGGTGCGTTTGCCTTGCAGTTCTCCCCACATTGCGAGACTGTTTTAGCCGTGGATATTTCGGCCGAGTCTGTCGCGCTAGCTCGCCGAAATTGCGAACTGAATGGTTTCCAAAATGTCAATTTCATCGAGGCCAACGTTTTTGACTTCCTGCGCGAACAGGAGAGTGCCGGGGAAGCCTATGATTTGATATGCCTTGATCCGCCGGCATTCGCCAAAAACCGGAAGGCTCTTTCGGGAGCGCGCAGCGGTTACAAGGAGATCAACCTGAGGGCGCTTAAGCTCCTGAAACCGGAAGGAGTTCTCATAACTTCCAGCTGTTCCTATCACATGTCTGAGGAGGCTTTTTTTGATCTGATTTGCGAAGCGGCAAAGGACTGCCGCAGGTTTGTCCAGGTACTGGAAAGACGAGGTCAGTCCAGCGATCACCCGGTACTTGCCGGGATGCCGGAGACGCATTACCTGAAGTGCTTTTTCCTTCGCGCGCTATAGACGCGCTCATTCCAGGGTTGACCTTAAGCTGCCACAGACTTTTACACCGGCTTTTCATTGGCGGGACTGTTGGAAACAATCGACATCCGTCGCGATCGATAACAGCCTTCAAGGCCGGCCTTAATTATGTCGGGCACGGCTTTTGCTTCCCGATTGGGGCAATATGAGCTGCCAAAGCAGCAATCAGACAATCGGAACGGACCGGAACCAGCTCATCAATGAAAATGGCGCGCAGATCTGAGGAAATAATCAAACCGGATTATGACCCTCGCCGCGCGCAATATTTCGCCGTGAACTGCTATTTGGCTTTTGCTGCCTTTGCCACATCCTCAGCAGTAGCATCCTTGGCACAACGGCAGCCGAAATCAAACAGCGCTTCCGGAGGCCAGGCCGATCGATCGTAAAGGTGCCCGAGCTTGGCTTTGTAGCGTGATGACAGTCCACGAACGACGCGCAACGTTTTGCCCGATTTGGGATCCGTCTTTGGATTCCCTTTATAGGTAGTAAACCAGGATCCCGTCCATTCTTGAACGTTGCCCAGCATGTCGTGCACGCCGTAAAAAGTGACGTCTTCGTACTCTCCTACCGGAACCGGATTTGATCTGCCTGCTTCCCAGGTATTGGCTCGATCATTCTGCCATTCGTTCCCCCAGGGATATATATTGCCGTTGGGGCCCCTGGCGGCCTTTTCCCATTCCTCTTCCGTGGGAAGCCGTTTGCCGACCGATTTGCAGTACTTGTCTGCATCATTCCACGATATGTAGACAACCGGCAGCCTGGCTTTCTCCGGAGTAGCCGGCGTAAAGAAAGCGCGCCAGTCTCGACCTTCTTTGGCTCCTTCGCCTATGTAGCCAGTTTTGATGGAAAAATCCATAAACTCCATGTTCGTGACTTCATACTTGTCAATCCAGTAGGCAGGCAGGTTCACCTTGTGCGGAGGATAGGAAATGGATGATTTGTCGTCCGATCCCATTACAAATTCACCCGCGGGAATTAGGACCATTTCTCCCGGGACCACTTCCGGTACAGCCACCTCAGCGGCGGTTTCTTCGCCTTCTATCGTTGCTTCTTTCT
>JAEAME010001384.1_pt1 | contig 17183 bp, 13 predicted proteins | sample 8958731 | NCBI WGS metagenome assembly JAEAME01 (sample SAMN16933194, study PRJNA681113) | bioreactor sludge metagenome | isolation source: anerobic bioreactor sludge (Control) | place: India:Bengaluru | collected 2018-10-24 | reverse complement strand
CCTTCGAGCCGGGGTTGTCTTTTTTGTCCCCTCCCGCCCCTTATCTTCCCTCCCCGTAAAATTAATCCTCCTTTTTTCCGTTTATGCTGCAAGGGTCTTTCTTCCGAACAACCATGGACGACAAACTGAACCGGCTCCGCGAAAACAGCTTTTATATAACCCTCCTCCTGTATGTTGCGGTGCTGCCCTTTTCCGAGGCTCTCACCAGCATCGCCGCCGGCCTTCTGCTGCTCCAGTCCCTGCTTCTGGTTTCCTGGAAACACCCTTCGGCACCTTCCGGTTCCCTTGCCAGCCTGTTCATGCTCTTTGCCGTCTACGCCGTATTCCTCGCCGGTCTCCTGCGCTCCCGCGACCTGCACTTTGCACTGTATGAGCTTAAGAAAAACATCTTCTGGATTCTGATACCCCTTGCCTTTTTCCTCTCCCCACGGCTCGAAACCCGACGGTTCATCCATGTGCAGGCCCTCTTCTGCCTCGCCGTTTTCCTGGCCACTCTCACCGGGATTTCCCGCCTTTTCTTCAAAGAATATTTCCAGATTACCGATTTCCGCGATATTACGCTGGTTTCCCATATCCGCTTTTCCTTTCAGATCATTTTGGCCCTTTTGCTCACCCTTTACTTTTTGCTGGCCCGCATCCGGCTGCCCTTCCTGGGGTACCGCAAGCTGCTTCTGTTGCTCCTGGCGGCCTGGCTGACCTGTTTCCTGCTGCTGCTTAAATCGATCACCGGCTGGCTGGCCCTCTTTGGTACCCTCCTGGCTGGCGCCCTCCTGTTCATCGCCCGGTTCAGCAGCAAAACCCGGCGCCGGGCGGCCCTGACACTGCTTCTCCTCATTGTCGCCCTTCCTGTCGCCTATGTAGCCTCGGTATGGAGGGATTATTCCAGGGTCGAAATCCCCGATCCGGAAACCGTCGACAAGGTTACCCCCTCCGGGAATCCCTATTATTTCGACTTTTCAGCCAAAGACAAGGAAAACGGCCACCTGGTGTGGGTTTATTTCTGTGAACCGGAGCTGCGGCGCCAGTGGAACAGGATCAGCCACTGCTCTTACGACTCGGTCGACCGCTACGGATACCCCTACAGCGCGACGCTGATCCGTTATCTTACCGGCAAAGGATTGCGGAAAGACAGCGCCGGCGTGGCCTCCCTTTCCGGCAAGGATATCTGGGCCATAGAAAACAGCATCGCCAATCCCATTCATGTCTACAAGCCCTGGTCTCCCTATCCGCGGATATACGACACCCTGGCCGAGCTGGACAAGTATTACCGGACGGGCGACCCCAACAAACAGTCGGTATCGCAGCGGATCGAATATTTCAAGGCGTCGCTGCACCTGATTGGGAAGAATCCGTTCCTGGGCATCGGCACCGGCAGCTGGATGGTCAGTTACAGGGAGGCTTACAGTGAAATGGGTTCCCGGCTGGCGGTCGAGAACCAGGGACCTTCACATAACCAATACCTCAATTATCTGGTCAAATTCGGGGTGGCAGGCTTTCTGATCATTGTGGCGGCGCTCCTGCTGCCGTTGTTCAGGGAGGGGCACCGCCGGAATCTCCTGTTCTGGATGTTTCTGGTATCCATGGCCTTTGCCAACCTGGGCGATGCCAACCTGGAAACCCACATGGGGCTATCGTTCTTCTGCTTTTTTTACTGTTTGTTTCTGTGGCATTCGCCGCCTGAGGTCAGGTCGCCGGGCTTCTGACCAATCCGTTTGCGCACCAGCTCCGTTTTTGTGCGATGGTTTCGCGCAACAGCTGCCGGTTTGTTTCCAGCTGCCGGCGGTCGGCCACAGGGTGCCAAAGGTGCCAGGTGACCGCGGCAAATTTCAGCTTCCGGATGTGCACTCCCGCGTTGCACAGCCGCGCCACCAGTTCGGTATCCTCCAATCCCCAGCCTGTGAAATCCTCGTTCCAGCCGTTAACCTTTTCCAGCTCCTTTTTCCAGACCCCCAGCAAACCTCCGCGCAGCCGTTCCGAAAAATGCTGAGCCGGCAACAACCGGGTCAGGAGGGGAATTCTGATCGTGTTCAGCCTGTTTTTTTCGATTCCCCGCGAAAGGAGGGAGAAGCTGCCGGGGAGGCCTTCGCCTGCCAGCAGGGCACCGGTGGCTTCACGGGTCAGGAATACCCTCGACCCTACCGAGGCGCTTCCTTCCCTCGCCATTCTCCTGAAATCGCGGAAGAAAAGGGGATGGAACAGCAGATCGCCGTCTGAAAATACCAGATAGTCACCGCTGCTTTCCGCGACCGCCCGGTTACGGATGGCCGCTCCGCGGAATCCGCAGTCTTCGTGCCATACCTGTTTCAGCGGAACGGGAAACCGCTCCCGGCAGCGTTCTATGACCCTTGCGGTGCCGGGACCGGAGCCGTCGTCGGCCACAACCACCTCGGCGGGCAGCTCCCGCTGCCGAAGTATGCTCCGCAATATGAGCTCCAGGGCTTCCGGCCTGTTGTAGGTGACGATGATCGCTGTGATTTTCATGGGACATGGCTTCCGGCAGTCAAAAGTAAACGATTATTCGAACACCTCCCCCGCCCGGTGAACCTTTTTGCTCCCCTGTTGTTCTGTTGAAAAAGCGGTGAAAACCATGCGACAGAAGTTCGCAGCCCGGAACATGATGTGACATGGACCGGAAATGGCGTAACCACTTATTCAGTATTAACTTATAAAATTTAACAAGATGAAAAAAGTATATTATTTTCTTTTCCCGGCGATCATACCTTTCACCTCCCAGGCAGGCAATGGCCCGGAGGCAAAAAGCCTGCACGAATTTCCCGCTCTGGGCTACGCATACAACGCGCTCGAACCGGTGATCGATGCCATGACCATGGAAATCCATTACACCCGCCATCATCGCGGCTATTACGACAACTTCATGAAAGCCGCCGCCGAAGCAGGCCTTTTGCAGACCCCCCTGACGGAGATCCTGGAAAACATCGGCAGGTACCCGGTTGTTTTGCGCAACAACGGAGGCGGATATTACAACCACAACCTGTTCTGGGAGAACCTGTCCCCGGTGAAAAAAACCGTTCCTGCGCAGCTGGCTGCGGCCATAGCCGGAGACCTCGGTTCCATGGAAAATTTCAGGACTGCCTTTGAGAATGCGGCCAAGACAAGGTTCGGAAGCGGCTGGGCCTGGCTGTCGGTAGGTTCCGACGGCAAATTGTTTGTCAGCTCCACTCCCAACCAGGACAATCCCCTGATGGATGTGGCCGAGCAGAAAGGTACCCCCATTCTGGGTCTGGATGTGTGGGAACATGCCTACTACCTCAAGTACCAGAACAAGAGGGCGGATTATGTCGCCGGTTTCTGGGAACTCATCGATTGGGAGGTGGTGGCCGAGCGCTACCGGAAAGCTATTTTAAAGTAACCAGGAACCGGTATTCCGGAAACAAATCGTAAATTGGCCTTCAAAAAGGGAAGGTGATACATCCGGAGGATTTCTCCCGCATACGGGCGTTTGTTTTCGATGTCGACGGTGTTTTATCGGCCGTGAGCTCCCCCCTTGACGAGAAGGGGGAGCCGGTACGCACCGCCAATGTAAGGGACGGTTTTGCCATCCGCATGGCACTGGAAGGAGGGCTGGAGGTGGCGATCATCACGGGGGGAGTCCAGGAAAGGGTGAAAATGCGGTACGGCAGGTTGGGAGTGCGTTTTTTTTATGACGGCTCGCTTGAGAAAACGGCTGCTTTCCGGGATTTCACGGAGCGTACGGGGATTCCTCCGGGTTCCGTTCTTTACATGGGCGATGACTTTCCCGATCTTCCGGTGATGAAAATGTCAGGAATTCCGGCCTGTCCGGCCGATGCGGCCGAAGAAATAAAAGCCGTTGCCTCCTGGTGTTCGCGCAGGAACGGGGGTGAAGGTTGCGTCCGGGAGGCTGTTGAGCTGGTGCTGCGCGCACAGGGGAAATGGCCGCCTCCTCTGTTCTGATGGTACAACCTGCCTGTTTCCCTCATTTTCACCGGCAACCGGCTATTTCTGAAAACAGACCGCATGAACCCGTTACCCTGGATTCCTCCCTGGCGCATCATCCTGGCATCGCGCTCCCCGCGCCGTATTGAACTGTTGTCGGCCCTGGGATTTCCCTTTACGGTAAGGCATGCAGGGATTGACGAAACCTATCCGGAACACCTTTCCATGACCGGGATTCCTCTTTACCTGGCCCGCCGGAAGGCGGAACCCTTCATCGATGCATTGGCCGCCGATGAACTGCTCATCACAGCCGATACCATTGTCTGGCTGAACGGCCAGGTGCTGGGAAAACCGGAGGGTGAGGAGAAAGCCCGGGAAATGCTCCGCAAACTCAGCGGCAAAGTCCACCAGGTGGTCACCGGCGTATGCCTGACGACCCGCAGCAAGGAAAAATGCTTTCACGCCGTTTCCCATGTGGAGTTTAAGATACTCACCGGGGAAGAGATCGACTACTATGTCAGGAACTGTCACCCCTACGACAAGGCAGGGGCCTACGGCATCCAGGAATGGATCGGGCTGGCGGGAATCACCCGCGTGGAAGGGTCCTATTACAACGTGGTCGGATTGCCTGTCCAACGCCTGTACAGCGAACTGCTGGATTTTTGATTTTTCCAACGGAAGGGCTTGTTATTCAATCGTTTTGTTTGGATTTGGCAAACCATTTCCCCTTTTTCCCGTACAACAGGCATGAATACTAAAACCATTTGTTATGAAGGTAGCTGTCAGATTTTCCGCCCTTGTTCTCCTGATTTCCGTTCTCTTTGGCTGCCATCACCCGGAACCGGTTAAGATCGGTTTTCTGATCCATGCCTTTGACAAGGAGAGATGGGAGAACGACCGTGATTACTTTGTCGGCAAGGCAGAGGAACTCGGTGGAACCGTAACCGTCAGGGATGCAGGCAACCATGCCGAAACCCAGCTGAAACAAGCGCAGGAGCTCTTAAGCGAAGGAATCAGGGTGCTGGTTGTCGTGCCTGTCGACCAGTTTGCCGCCGCGAGGATCGTGGAGGAAGCCCACAAGAGCAATGCCAGGGTTATATCATACGACAGGCTGATCCTCAACTGCGATCTGGACTACTACGTCTCCACCGACAATGTGGAGATCGGCGAATTGCAGGCCGACTACCTTACCAGGATCAAACCCCAGGGTAAATATGCCCTTATCGGGGGTGCCCGTAGCGACCACAACAGCCAGTTTCTGTCACTGGGACAGATGAACGTTCTTTCTCCACTGATTGAGAAAGGGGATGTGAAACTGGTTTACAACGTTTTTACCGAACAGTGGAGTGAAGAGGAGGGATACCGTTTTACCCTCGACATGCTAAACAAGAATCCCAATCCGGCGGACGCCATCATTGCCGGGAACGATGCCATTGCCATTGGGGTCATCCGGGCCCTGGAGGAGAAAAAGCTGGCGGGTAAAGTGCTGGTGGCCGGTATGGATGCCGACCTGAAGAACCTTCAGGAAATTGTCAAGGGTACCCAAACCTGTACCATTTACAAGCCCATACAGAAAATGGCTTCCGTTGCAGCCGGCATTGCCATCCGAATGGCCAGGGGGGAAGAGGGCGAGAGAAGCTTCACAACCACCAGCAATGGCAAGAAACTGGTCCCTTCCATTTTTGAGAACGGGGTGGTGGTGACCCGCGACAACCTGAAACTGACGGTTGTTTCGGAAGGATACCAGAAAGAGGAGGATATTTTCGAATAAGCTTTATATTTGGGAATCTGACGCCCGGACGGGGAAAGCTTGTTGATGAAACGAGCCTGGCTCAGCGGCCGTATAAGGATCTCCTTTTTTGATAAGGGTTTCGCGGCCGTCAACCACCGGAGTCCGGTTTATGGCAGTAGGTAAGTGAAGACCGATTGGTGAATTAAATTGTATTTGGTGAAAAGGCACGTTTTAATGCTGGCGGTGCTGTTGAGCGCTGCGGGGGTTTTGTTTGCCCGGGAGGGGATGTGGGTTCCGGCGCTGATGAAGCAGTACAACCTGGAGGAGATGCGGGGCATGGGATTCCGGCTCACGGCCGAAGATGTATACAGTGCGGAGCAGCCAAGCATGAAGGATGCGGTGGTTGTCTTCGGCGGGGGTTGCACCGGGGCTTTTCTTTCGGGCGATGGTTTGCTGATCACCAACCACCATTGCGGCTACGGGCATATTCAGCGGCACAGCACGGTGGAGCACGATTACCTGACCCATGGCTTCTGGGCCGCAAGCCGCGAAGAGGAACTTCCCTGCCCCGGTTTGCGGGTCAGCATTCTCCGGTACATGAAGGAGGTGACCGGGGAAGTGCTGGCCGGCACCGATACCATCGGTGACAGGGACCGCAGAAACCGGAAGATCCACGAAAACAGCCTGCGGATTGAAAACGGGGCCCGCGACGGAAACCGGTTCACGGCACAGGTTCGGCCTTTCTTCTACGGGAACCAGTATTACCTGCATGTTTACAAGGTATATACCGATGTCAGGCTGGTGGGTGCACCTCCTTCGGCGATCGGGAAATTCGGCGGCGATACCGACAACTGGATGTGGCCCCGCCACACGGGCGATTTTTCCCTTTTCCGGGTTTACGCCGGCAAAGACAATGAACCGGCCTCCTATTCAACCGGCAACGTACCTTACAAGCCGGTCCGCTATTTCCCCGTCCATGCGGGAGGGGTTCAGCCGGGCGACTTTACCATGGTGTTTGGTTATCCGGGCAGAACCACCCGGTATGTGACCTCCCATGCGGTGGATCTGGTCATGAACCAGCGCGATCCCGACAGGGTGGCGCTCCGCGAGCTGAAGCTGGATATATTCAACCGACATATGGAAAGCAACCCGGCTGTCAGGATCCAGTATGCGGCCAAACATGCCGGTGTCAGCAACGCATGGAAAAAATGGCAGGGGGAGATACTGGGACTGAAGCGGCTCAATGCGGTGGAAAACAAGCGGCGGTCGGAACGGGCATTTGAAGACTGGGCCCGGACCAAGGGGTTGTGGGACAACCGGTATGATGCGATATTCAGGGAATCGGAGATCCTTCACCGGCAGTATGCCCCGCTCATCAGGGCTTCCGATTACTATTCGGAGATTGTTACCGGCGGCATTGAGCTGTTCGCGCTGGCTTCCCGGGTCGATGCCTTTGTGAAGCAGGCCCGGCGGACAGACGGGATCACGCCGGAAGCCCGCGTTTCGCTGTGCCAACAAGTCTCCGCCTTTTTCAGGGACTACCACGCCCCGGTCGACGAAGCCCTGTTTGCAACCCTGCTGCCACTGCCCGGGGAAAAGCTGCCGCCTTCATATCTTCCTGCAGATTACAGGAACGTTATGAAAAGATATCCAGCCTCCCGGCTGGTGAGAGCTGTTTACCGGAAGAGCCTCCTGGCCGACTCGGTCAGATTGCGCAAGTGGGTAAACAGCACCGACATGGCCGGACTGGGAGCCCTGGACAAAGATCCGATGATGTCGTTATACCTTTCGCTGCGCAGTCATCTGGACACCGCGATCCAGCCACAGGCAAGACTTCTGGAAAGCAGGATCGAGGAAGGCATGGCCCTGTACCTGGAAGGGATTCTGAAAATGGAGGAGGGCAGGCCTCTTTACCCCGATGCAAACTCCACCCTGAGGGTTTCCTATGGCCGTGCGGAAGGCTACGAGCCCTTCGACGGCGTGAAGTACCTTTACCAGACCACCCTCAGGGGGATCATGGAAAAGGACAATCCCGCCATTTATGATTATGATGTACCCGACCGTCTCAGGGAGCTCTCGGAGGCCGGAGATTTCGGCCCCTATGCCCGTAACGGAGAAATGGCGGTTTGTTTTGTCGCCTCCAACCATACGTCGGGCGGCAATTCGGGAAGCCCGGTTCTTGACGGAAACGGCCGCCTCATCGGGGTCAATTTTGACCGCTGCTGGGAAGGGACCATGAGCGACATCCTGTACGATCCGGAGCTCTGCCGTAACATTGTTCTGGATATCCGGTATGTTCTGTTCATTGTGGACAGATATGCAGGGGCCGGTTACCTGCTCCGAGAAATGGATATCAGCTGGTGAGGGGCAAGCGGGCTTGAGGGTTGACAGGGCCGGACCATGGGTTGGCCGGCAGCGGTAAAGCAGGAGAAGGGTGGAGAGGGTTCACCGCTCCAGAAGGTAAACCAGTGACAGCTGCTGCGACAGGTCTCTCTTATTCCCTTCGGCCAGGTGGAGCGACAGGTTGAACCTGCCCCTTACGTTTTTGTGGTTGATGAAGTACCACACCGCATCGGTGCGCAGATAGCGCCCGAACCGGTAAAAAGGGTCCCCATGGGCAAAATGGTGGGGCTGGCCGGCATGCAGGGTGCTCCGGAGCGCCAGGTGACGGTATTGGCCGTAAGCTTCACACAGCAGGCTGGCGCCGGTCAGAAATCCCCCGGTAACCGACCGCTCCCGGTAGGCAGAGGTGAGCACCCCTCCGCGGAAATGACCGGAGAATGTCTTTTCCTTTTTTGTTTCTACCCCGGCCAGGAGGCAGAAAGCCAGGTGGTCCCGGATGTGTTGCCCCGGAGTTTTCGGATAGGTGTGGGCCAGATGATTGAGCAGCAGGTAGTTTTGAAAAAAGAAGCTTCCGAAGCGGATCTCTCCGGCGCTTCCGGCCATGAACGATTCGCGGGTTTCCCGATCCTGACGTCCTGTCCAGTCGGCAAAAGCATACTGCCGGCCCCCGTTCCAGCGCAACTCGCCAAGTAATCCCTCCAGCAGGGGCCGGTAATAAAGGAGGGTGTCTGCCAGCATGGCCAGCGGAAAACCGAGATGCTCGCCCCGGGGGAAGCTTCCGAAGAGGAATTTTGTCGCGGGTACTTCAAAGCGGTAATACAGGATGGGCCGGGGGTTGTGAAAGGCTTGCGCGGAGCCGAACTCGTACAGACCGCTGATTCCTGCATAAAGGGCGTGCCGGTCGATCCGGACGCCGGCTTCGGCCATGGCCTGCGCTCCCAGGATGGTTTGCGCCCTGGCGTAGCCGTTGTGAAATTCACGGTTGTCGCCGATTCCGGTAAAGGTGACGCGGAATTCCGGTTCCCGGGCCGGGGAGGACAGGGTGCCTGTCACCAACAGGATCAGGAACAGGATTTGTGCGTGTTTTACAGTCATAATATATTGAATGTCTTCTGTTTATGCCGGCGCCTGGCCCGGCTTTTCTGACCGGCAGCAAGGGTGGTAGGGATGAAGCTGCCCAACGGACTTTTCCGAGGTTGAAATTAGCAAATTCAGGTGAATGGAGGCCAATGGCCGGTCATTTCTTAAGTTGTCCCTGCGGGGCGGTCATTCGCACACGAGGTAGGTTTCGCGTCGCGGATTCACGATGAGCACCGGCAATCCCCGGGCTTCGCTTACAATTTTGGCTTCCGGCAGCCCCAGCAGGTAATCGAGGAAGGTGATGGCCGAACTGCCGAGGAGCACCAGCATGCCGGCTCCGGTTTCACGGGCGGCGTGCAGGCTTTCCCGGTTGATGCCCAGGCTGTTCTGCGTTCCCCGCACGATCCGGTGACCCACCCCGTACCTCTGCAGCATTTTTTTCAGCAGCGCCAGGTTGCGGCCTACCAACTGCCGGTTGGAGGCATACCGGTCGTTGGCCCCCACGGCAATGATCTCGCTCTGGTTGTACTTGCCGAAGTAAAGGATCCATTTTATGGCTTCGCTGTTGCGGGGACGCAGATCAACCGGAAAAACCACCTTTTTGAAATCGGACAACCCCGTCCGGGAGGCTCCGGCAAAAAGAAAGGGTATGGGGCTTTCGCGGAGTGCGGGGGCCAGTTTGCGGAAACTCCCGGGGTCAGCCAGCAACAGGATCGCCTCCTGTTCGTCGGCCAGACGTACGGCCAGTTGCTCGTCACGGTAGGCGCCCACCAGCACCGATACGGGCAGCCCGGGGAGCCGGGTGCGGATCTCTTCGCGGTGGCGGACCAGCTTTGCGTCGATATCAAGCCCGTGTTCACGGCGGGCTCCGTTGAAAAAAAGGCAGAGCTCTTTTCCGAAGATCACGGCCAGCCGGATTCCGTATTCGGTAACCACCGCATCGGACGGGGCCGTCGTCAGGTATACCACAATTTTCTGAACCATTTACGGGCCGGATGACTGGTACTGTAAAACTAATCAATCTGCGGCACAGGGCGGCAAAAAATGACTGCGGAATTCCGAAGGCAGATGTCATGCAGAAAACTTTGCGTATTTTAGACCTTCAATTGAAGGAAGCCATGATCCATGAGAAACTGATACATCCCGGCAGCATTGCGGTAATCGGCGGGTCGAACCAGCTTACCAAGCCGGGGGGAAAGATGCTGAAAAACCTGCTTGACCACCATTTTGCCGGGACTTTGCACGTAGTAAACCGGAAGGAAAAGGAGGTTCAGGGAATTGCGACGGTACCGGATCTGGAAGCCCTGCCCGCCGTTGACCTTGCCATTTTTGCCATCCCGGCTCAGTTTTGCCCCGGGGGGGTTGAGTTTATGGCGCGGGAACGGGGGACACGGGCCTTCATTGTGATTTCGGCAGGTTTCAGCGAGGTGAGCGAGGAAGGGAAAGCTATGGAAGAGCGGATGGCGCGGGTAGTCGACGAGGTGGAGGGCACCCTCATAGGGCCCAATTGCATCGGCATCATGACTCCCGGGCATACCAGCGTGTTTACCACTCCCATTCCGCCGCTGTGGCCCATGGGATGCGATTTTATTTCCGGATCGGGCGCTACGGCGGTTTTCATTATGGAGGCGGGGATTCCCAAGGGGCTGCGGTTTTCGAGTGTCTGGTCGGTGGGTAACAGCGCCCAGACCGGTGTGGAGGAGATCCTGGCCTATATGGACGAATGCTATGAACCTGGGGTGAGTCCGAGGGTCAAGCTTCTGTATCTGGAAACCATCCGCGATCCCGACCGGTTGCTGTACCATGCCACTTCGCTGATCCGCAAAGGGTGCAAACTGGCGGCCATCAAGGCGGGGAGTTCCCTGGCGGGGAGCCGGGCGGCCTCTTCCCATACGGGAGCGATGATCAGTTCCGATGCGGCGGTCGAAGCCCTTTTCCGCAAAGCCGGAATTGTACGTTGTTACGGCCGGGAGGAGCTGGTGACCGTGGCCAATGTGTTCTTGTGTAAGGAGCTGAAAGGCAGGAAAATGGCTATTATCACCCATGCCGGAGGCCCTGGGGTTATGCTGACCGACGCCCTGGAGGGCGGAGGGCTGACCATTCCCGCCATCAGCGACAGTCCGGCCAAATCGCAGCTCAGGGAGGCCCTTTACCCCGGTTCATCGGTAGAGAATCCCTTCGACATTCTGGCCACCGGCAACGCCGACCAGTTGAAAACCGTTATCGACGCCTGCGAAAAGGAGTTTGATGTGGATGGCATGGCGGTCATCTTCGGCAGCAACGGATTGGTGCCCGTCAGGGAGGTATACCAGCTGATCGGGGATAAGATGCGGGAATGCAGCAAGCCCATCTATCCGATATTGCCTTCGGTGATCGATGTGAAAGAGGAGGTCACCCATTTCCTGTCGCACGGGAATGTGAACTTTCCGGATGAGGTGTTGCTGGGCAGGGCGCTTACCAAGGTCATCAACACCCCGGGGCCTTCCGACCAGGGGATGCTTCTGGAGGGGGTGGATATCCCGGAGATCCGCAGGATCATCGACCGGGCGGAATCGGGTTACCAGCCACCGGGGGTGATCCACCGGCTGTTCCGTGCGTCGGGCATCGACATGGTGCGGGAACAGGTGGTTCACTCGGAGGAGGAGGCCCTGAAGGCTGCCGCCGACATCGGGTTTCCACTGGTCATGAAGGTGGTGGGGCCTGTCCACAAAACCGAGGTCGGGGGGGTGGTGCTTCACATACGGAACAGGGAAAGCGTCAGCAAGGAATACCAGCTGCTGAGCAGCATTGAAGGGGCCACCGGTGTTCTGGTGGCGCAGATGGCCTTTGGCACCGAGCTTTTCATCGGGGCCAAGTACGAACCATCGTTCGGCCATGTGGTCCTCTGCGGCCTCGGCGGCATCTATGTGGAGGTGATGAAGGATTTTTCCTCGGGCCTGGCCCCTCTCTCCATGGAGGAAACCCTCTCCATGATAAAAAACCTCCGTTCCTACAACATCCTCAAGGGATACCGCGGCAAAAGCGGCGTCAACATCCAGAAGTTCGCGCGGATCATTGCCCGGCTCTCCACCCTGCTCCGCTTTGCCACTGAAATTAAGGAAATGGATATGAACCCCCTGCTCGGGAACGAAACTTCCATTCTGGCGGTCGATGCCCGTGTCAGGATTGAAAAATGAAACACCATGATGCCTGTTAAGAGTGAAAACGACCGGTTTTATGGCTCCATCGCCCGCTATTATGCGTCGGCTTTTCCCCTGAATCCGGAGCAAGCCGGTTTTATGGAAAGGGAGCTGGGATCGCTTGCCGACCGTGCGGTGCTGGATGTGGGATGCGCCACCGGGGTCACGGCCCTGGAGCTGGCCCGGCGGGGAGCCATGGTCACGGCCATCGACCTGAACGGCGCCCTCCTGGAGGAAGCCCGCAGCCACAGGAGCCACGAAAGGATCCTCTACCGGAAAGCCAATATGCTCCACATCGCTCGGCTCTTCGGACGGTCGAAATTCGATGCCGTGGTCTGCTTCGGGAATACCCTCGTCCACCTGATGAATCCCATGCAGATGCGCGATTTTTTCAGCTCGTCGCTTACCGTCCTGAAACCGGGAGGGCTTTTTTTTCTCCAGATCCTGAACTATGACTACCTCCTGGGGGAAAAAATCAGTACCCTGCCGGCCATCTCAAACGAAACGGTCAGCCTGGAACGAAAATACCTGTATCCGGAAGGATCCCGGGAGATCCGGTTTAAAACGCGCTGGACGGTGCATGAAACCGGGGAGGTTTTCGACAATGAAATAGACCTTTTGGGTATCGGCAGCGAAGATCTGAGACAGCTGATGGACATTGCGGGATTAAAGGATATCCGGCTGTTTGCCGATTACCGGGGAACCCCGGCAGGAGGCAAGCATCTTCCCCTGGTGGCGCTGGCCGCAAAAGGCCATGAAAAACCCAATATGCCGGGCATAAAACCACAATAGGTTGCCAGGCGGGGCTTTTTCAGGCAGCCGAAGGGCCTGTCACCGTTTCTTCATGAATTTCTGCGCTCCCAGCATTTTTTCCCCGGCAGTAACCCGCAGGAGGTAAATGCCTTCTGACAGGTCCCCGACCGGCAGCTCCGCCTGCCGGAGTTCCCGCCCGCAAAAATGGTGGATGGCTGCTTTCCCTCCTTTCATGTCGGTGATTTCGATCCGCAGTTCTTCTGTTACCAGGCTGCCCAGTTTAAGGGTCAGGGTCTGGCCGGCCGGATTGGGATAGAGGCTAAATTCCGGCAGATCCCGCGCCGGAGCCGGCGTAGTGCTGTTTGTCACGGTGACCTCCTGGCTGTTCCCGGCGGTCGAATTGCCGCTGATGGCCGTCAGGGTTACCTGGTAACTGCCGTCTGATCCGAACTGGTAATCGACCGATTTTCCGACAGCCTCATGGCCGTCGCCGAAATTCCAGCGGTAAACGATGCTGTCGGAGGGATCAACCACGCAGAACGAGTATTTGTTGCCTGAAACGGTGACCCGCCACAGGGGGGTTGTGAGAAAGGTGAAGGCGCTCTTTTTCTGGCATACCGCAGGGACGACTGCATGGACCGCATAAGGGGTGTTCGGGCACAGGCCGGCAACGGTATCCCCCCGGGCTCCGTTCGACCAGCTGTAGACAACGCCCGGGAAGGGCTCTCCTTTTTCGTCGAGCAGGGTGACCACCGCTTTGCCGTTGCACACGGTAAGCGGTCCGTAAGGATCGTACAACAGCAGGTTGATGGCGCCGGGGCAGGGAGGCAGCGACGGAGCTTCCACTTCCAGTTTGCGCTTCCGGGTGGCCTTGCATCCCCCGGAGGTGGTCATGCTGCAGGTCACCTCATACACCCCGGGCTTCCCGTACAGATGCACGGGATTGAGTGTGTCGCCCCTCGCGCCATCGCCGAAATCCCAGGCTACCGATTCAATCACCGCGGCGGTAAGTATAAAGAATTGAAATTCATTTCGTGAAGGATCCTTGCGTTTGATGACCATCTCAAAAGGGCAGACGCTCTCCGCGACCTCGATGGTGTCGCAGTAGCTGCTCTCACATCCCGACACGGTGGTGATGTGCAGGCAGACTTCGTACCTTCCGTAGGCGGCATATTCGTGGACCGGTCTTTTTTCCCGGCTGCTGGTTCCATCGCCGAAAGTCCACAGGCACTCCCGCAGGTTACCCGACGACTGGTTGGAGAAGACCATCCTCCGCATCATCGACAGGTCGGACCAGAGCTGATTGGTGGCGGTAAAGAAGGCCTTGCAGCTGTCTGGGGGCAATTCGGCAATCTTGTGGATCCGGACCGGTATGCCAGCCATGCAGATGGTGAAGACATCGCGCAGCACCTCCCATGCCAGGGCTATCCGCTGGCCGGGCTTCAGTACGAAATTGGGGACGATTTCCAGCGGAAGAAGAACCCGGCCCTCCTCGAGTACAATGACCAGTCCGCACCCATCGAGTCCTGTTTTATCGACAACCCTTCCTTTCCCGGAATAGATCACCGGCTCGGCCGGCCCTTCAATTTTGACAGATGTGCAGTATTCGCTCCGGCAGCCCCCTGTGGTCAGGATCGAGAGACAAACCTTGTATTCTCCGGCTGTCCGGAAATGGTGCACGGGATTTTTCTCCCGGCTTGAAGTGCCGTCGCCAAACGACCAGTTCCATTCCCTGAGTTCTCCCTGTGAATTATTTTCAAACTTTAATGCCTTGGTATTTTTGTCTGAAGCGGTGCTGTCGGCATAATAGGTGAAAAAGGCTTTGCACCCAATTTCGACGGGTTCCGCCACGATTCTGTGAATCCTGGCGGGTTTCCCCGCCTGGCACAGGGTATCCGCCCGGTTGAGAATTTCGTAGGCTACTTTAACCTGCTGGCCGGCCTGCAGTTCAAATTCCGGGATGATCTCAACGGGAAGAAGGGTGATTCCGTTGTCCAGGACAATGACCAGACCGCATCCGTCCGCTCCTGTCAGGTCGGTTACTTTTCCCTTTGCCGTTTGCACCCCGGAGGTGAAGGCCGGATACCTGCCTTCAAATTTTGCCTCCAGCCTGCCGAAATAATTGTGGCCGGTTTTGTCGGTTATCAATACCTTAACCATATGGATCCCTGAATAATGGAAGGTGTAGGTGGGGGAGGCCTCGCGCGACTCGGTCAGCTCCCCGAAATACCAGTGGTACCTGGCCTCCTCCCCGGTAAAACCGGTTGAAAAGGTATAGGAGGGAGGATTGGTTTTATTCATCACATAGCTGATCATCACCGTGTCGGCGATCTGCGCCGAAAGGGTGAGCCCGGTGAGGAACGATAGGAAAAAAGCAAGACAGGTTTTCATGGCGATTGGAATTTGAATTTCCTGTTATTCAATAATCCGGAAAGCCCGGTCCCGGCGGGCCGGTGGACTGCATCGGCAGATCTCTTTTCCCAAAGACGGAAAAGGAGCGGTACAAGTAACTTATAAAGGTACGAAAAATTAAGGCAGCTTCAGCCACAGGTTGTTGAAATGCGCCTGCTGTTTCAGGAGGGGGAGCAGGGGAAGCTGGGGTTTCAGTCGTCGATGGCCTGGCCTGTGAGGAGCCTGAATTTCCAGTAGGTCTGGTCGTCTGGGCTCTCCTGGGTTTGTTTCATGAGGATGCCGATGGTTTTCTCAACCGGGTCGGCGAAATACTGGGTATTGAAGTAGCCGCCCCAGTCGAAGGTGCCGGCACTGCCTTCCCCGCCCTTCCTGTGCGCTCCTTCAGTCCAGACTCCGAAGGCCAGTCCGTAATGGCGGTCAGGGCTTTCAAACAGATCGCCCACCTGGTTTTCAAGGATGGTCTGCACGGTGGTGCGGCTCAGGATCCGGATGCCGTTCAGCTCGCCCCCGTTCAGGTACATCTGCAGGAAAGTTGCATAGTCCAGGGCGCTGCTGCACAACCCCGCACCCCCGGAGAAAAAACTCCGGGCCCCCTTCACCGGATAGGCCGGGTCATAAAAGGTTACGGGATAGGGTTTCCACGCACCGTTAACGGGGTGTTGCACCGTCACCAGCCTGTGTTCCTTTCCGTGAGGCAGGTAAAACCAGGTGTCCTCCATGCCCAGGGGTTCAAACAGCCGCTCCCTGAGGAAGCGGTCAAAGGGCTGTCCGCTGACGACCTCGATGAAATAAGCGAGCACATCCAGGCTTTCGCCGTAGGTGAAACGCTCCCCGGGATGGTGGTGCAGGGGCAGTTTGGCCAGTTTCCTGACGCTCTCCCCGATGGTGATCTTTTCCGTGGTGAAGAGGTCGGTGATGCCGGCATTCCGGTAAATTTCGCGGAACCGCTTGTCGTTGTCGATCACTCCGTAGCCGATGCCCGAGGTGTGGGTCAGCAGGTGCCGGACAGTGACCTCGCTCTGCGCCGGGATAACCGTATAACTGCCGTCACCGGCATTGTAGGTGTCGAGCACCACGGGGTTTTTAAATTCCGGGATATAATTTGAAATGGGGTCATCCAGCCGGAACCGTCCCTCCTCCCAGAGCATCATGACGGCGGTGGAGGTGATGGCTTTGGTCTGGGAGGCGATCCTGAAGATGGCATCGCGCCGCATCGGCACCCCCGCTTCGTTATCCGCCATTCCATAGGCTTCGTGGAAAACGATCCGGCCGTTGCGGGCTACCAGGGCCACTATCCCGGGTACCTCGCCCGAGCTTACCGCTTCCCGGCACATCCGGTCGATGCGAGCCAGCCTTTCTGACGACATGCCCACACTTTCGGGGATCCCGGGGGCAAGCGAAGGGGAGTGTTGTGCCGAGCGGGTCTGGGCAGAGGCGCTCAGAACCATCCACATCCCGGCGATGGTAAGCCATTGTTTTATCATGCTGTGATATAATTAAATAAGAAATTCAAGGCGGGGCGGTTGCCGGCCGGCGGAACCAAACTGAGGCGCAATCCCTTCCCCGGTGATCTGAGGGTATGAAATTAATAATTTCAAGGCAGAGGGAATGAAAAAGGGCCTTTATTATGATGGGCCGCGAATGCAGGAAAAACGAAAAACGAAAAACGAAAAGTGAAAAGTGAAAAGTGAAAAGTGAAGAGTGAAAAGTGAAGAGTGAAAAGTGAAAAGTGAAGAGTGAAAAGTGAAAAGTGAAAAGTGAAAAGTGAA
>JAEAME010001382.1_pt1 | contig 17214 bp, 17 predicted proteins | sample 8958731 | NCBI WGS metagenome assembly JAEAME01 (sample SAMN16933194, study PRJNA681113) | bioreactor sludge metagenome | isolation source: anerobic bioreactor sludge (Control) | place: India:Bengaluru | collected 2018-10-24 | reverse complement strand
TATGTAAATGGTACGCGTGAGCGAATTGATGGTGCCATTATAACGCCATTCCACAATCTTTTCGGCATTTATTTCTCGGGATTTTTTATTGTAGCAATCTTTATGCTCTGCTTTATCATCTATCACTATGCGTACTTTCGTCAAGACAGTATGAGCATATATCTGATGAAACGCCTTCCCAAGAAAAGCGAGCTTCACAGACGTGCGCTTACCGTTCCTTGCTTGGCTGTACTTGCCACTTTAGCCGTGGCTCTCGCCGCCATTCTGTTCTACTATATCATCTACTTTCTTGCAACCCCGAAGGCTTGTCTGCCTTATGCCGCGTTGCGTGAGATATGGAGGTAATTCTTATGCTTGAAATTAAAAACTTAACTAAAACCTACGGCGGAAAGACCGCGCTCAAGGATGTAAATATTACTCTCCCGAGAGGTGAGATCGTCGGCTTGTTCGGTGAAAACGGCGCAGGCAAAACCACCTTGATGAAATCCATTCTCGGCTTTCATCACCATCTCGGTGAAATAACCCTTGATGGCGCTTCCATCAATACCAAGAATATCGCCAAAATTTCTTTTGCTACAAGCGAACACTCTTTTTTTCCCAATCTGACACCCGCAGGGCATATGGATTTCTACCGATACCATTTCTCCGCCTTTTCGGAAAAGCGCTTTAAGGGTCTTATGGAGTTCTTTGAACTGCCAATGCACAAAGCGTTGAAGCACTTATCTATGGGTCAGAAAAATCAGTTTGAGGTCATTCTTGCCCTGTGTCAAGGCGCAGACTACATTCTTATGGATGAACCATTCGCAGGTAACGACGTATTCAACCGCGAGGACTTCTACAAGGTCTTGCTCGGTATTCTTGAACCCCACGAAACTGTAATTCTTTCCACACACTTGATTGAGGAAGTATCCGATTTCATCGGTCGTGCGATACTGATACGCCACGGCAAGGTCGTTGGAGATACTACCACATCCGAGCTTGAGGAAAGCGGCAAAACGCTGATGGGCTATATTAAGGAGACCTACAACTACCGTTCAGATCGCGTAAGCCGTGCGCTTGACGATATTTCCGGGGAGGACGGCAAATGAAGAAAATAATCGCTATCGTTGTTTTGCTTTCTCTTTTGTCTGTCGGCTCCTTCTGTATGATAGGCAGCATTGTCAGCGAAGAAAAGTCAGGCGTAACAATAAAAGAAAACATTATCTACGGTGACAAATCGTATGCACATGGTGTCACGGTGCTTACAAAAGCGCATTATGATGAGCACTTGTTTTGGAATACGTCATATACCATCGGTGATACACCAAAGACATCAACCGACTATGAGTTCCATTACTCCGAGTATTATGAAAACGGAGAACGGAAGTATAACGGATTAATGCTTGACATGGATCTAAAATATGGATACACTACGAGAATTCCTGCCGATGAGTGCGTAGGACTTCAAAAAGCATACCGTGAACTTTATGATGCAACACCGGAAGGTAGCAAAGGCACGAAAATGATCCTTTTGCAAGATTATTATGACTATTATCCTGTCCGCGTCAGTTTCGCCCTTCCGGGCGTTATATGGCAAGGGAATGATTATGAAGATCTCGCAGCCGAGGACTATAAGAATGAACGCGCTGTATGGGATGTGTTCAATGAGTTCTTTAAGATTCCAATTCCCGAAAATCTACCCGCCTTTGAAATATCCATCACCAAAAGCGGTAATAGCGTAGGAACGGGATCATCGGGGCATGATTCAGACTATTGGTTTAATTCACAAAACGTTTATACAAGCGACCGAGTATTTTTCTCAATCGGTAATAAGTTTTACGACAAAGACGGAGAAACAGATCAGTATGTCGATATGAGTTTAGTCCCCGGCGGTTATGGTATTTATTCCTTATCGTACAAAAATGTTCGTAATTCGTCCAATACTCAAGGTGATGCAACCATTTTTCATCCGGAATATGAGACGGGTATAGAGGCAGACACCCTTGCAATGGTATTCCCTCTTGAGCAACACGCAGAGGTCATCCAAATGATGTTGAGTAATGACGAGAGCAAGCTTCTTCTATTCACACAAGAATATGACGTCACCTATCTAACCATCATTGATATAGCATCTATGACCGAACTTCAAAAGTTCAAGGTAACAGAAGCAACACAATATACGTTCTATGAATACGATAACTTCATCGTCTTAAACGGTTGGGAATATATTTCGGTAATTGAAAAACAAGCGGATGGCTTGTGCAGACTTGCTTTCACAGTATCCCGTATGAAAGAGGTCAACGATAGCAACTACCAAAAAGGCGTGGCAACCACAATGGCGTTTGACGGAGAAAAGCTCGTTATGGTTGACCGTACCGCAGATAAGATATATGGTTCTTTGGAACTTTGCGGATTTACAGTTGCTATCTACAATAGCACGGGACTTGTATATTATGCGGAATACGAAAACAGTTTGTCTGCATCAACCAATGCAAACGATTATGCGTTTAACTGTTTGCCCTTGTGGTCTAAAGTGAGTTGGGAGGAATGACAATGAAAAATTATTCCCACTTATCTTCGCTGTTTTGTTCTGTTTATTGCTCGTCGGTTGCAGCAACAACCAAATACCGATTGATGATTGCACTTGCCGTGTGCAGAGTGCACACACTCTATACTAAGTAGTAAGACAGAAAATAGAAGCCCTTAATAAACGCAAATGAATAAAGGAAACAATGCAAGTGTTGAAAAGCCAGACACAAAACCTTAATATTCAGGTAAGTTGTTTCTTCAGATAACTCAGATTAATTATCTTTTCGAGCAAATTGGATTGAGTATAAAAATAGTGATTTGAGGACTCGTATCCTATCATCGGATTCCTTCTCATAAGGCTCAGCATCTGCATGACCACATCGTATTCATCATTAATTTGTTGCAATCGTCCGATCCGATCGTTTTTTTCACTCAGAAACTTAACCTGATTGAGCATCGATCGGATATGAAGATAAAATCCCTCTGCGCAGTCATATGTCAGCTGCATTGTCTTATTGCCATAAAGTGAGATGGTTTTAAATTTTTCCATGCCCTTTTCCCAGCAGCCGAACATCTTTTCGAGTTGTAGGGTGAAAACTTCAGTCGGGAATATGTCGCGCCAGGAATCCAGGTCATTATAGGGATAACAAACCATAGTCGCTTTTATATTAGGGTTATCCCAATAAAGCAGGTTGGCGGGAGCGCATTGCTGCGGGGCTTTATAAGCCACACCTAGTGAGAATGGGAAATTATCAAAGGAGTCTGAAAAAACAGTAAATATATCGGACAACAAAACTTCATCATAATCCGGAAACAGCTTTTTTACCATTGAGGAGAAATCCGGCAGCTCCCGCGGCTTATACCGGGACATTTCATTTATAAGCTGCAGGGCTGGTGAGGGATATCCGCCCAGAGTCCAGCTCAGCATCAGACCGTCAAGATTATCAAGTTCAATAAGCTTTTTTATATGATCATAAACGCGCCGGAACACCGGTATGAAAGGAATTGCGGATATTTCCCAGGTATTATTCACCTGTATCTTTGCCAGCGCTTCGTGCCGGTTTTCCTTGGCCGACTGCCAGGTTTTCACCGCAAACTCTCCCGGCCCCTGTATTGACATGGAATAGTCGATAACATGACTTTTGATTCCGCCGATATCCTTTTCAACTCCGTGTTCACTGACACAGATCATCCCGGCCTTTTCCGGCAGGAGCTTTGATATTTCGTCGGTCAACTCAAGTGTGTTCCAAGCCCATGTGTAAGCAAACACCTTTATTTCGGGGTCGATCGAGTGCGCTCCCTCACATACAAGACGGTTCACCAGCGCCAGCACTTCAGCTTTCTTTTTCTCGGCGCACCGCGGGCAGATTGCTCCGTAATCTTTCTTTACATGACTGTAACAATTCGTACGGTTTTCAGACGCCGTGATAGTAATGAAGCCGCCAAGTCCCGATGCGTTGCGGACAATATACGCAATGCTGTCCCTCAGGTAGTCCTGCACCTCTTTTGTGTTTACACAGAGGCAATTATTACCTTTGCCGTCCGGCTCTCCTTTAATCTCCGGGTGATCGGCAAAAAAGCTCTCGGGCATACAGCGCGGCTCGTTTATATATAAGTAAAGCTTTATCCCATACCGTTTAAGTTTTCCGACGAGATAATTGATGCCGTCAATCCTTGCATTGAAACCCTCACTCAACGCCATATCAAAGGTATAAGGAGCTAATTTCGAAAGAACCGCCTGCGTCCATATGCCGTTTATCCCCAGCTCACGATAAGCGGACAGCATTTCATCGGGAAAAGAGAGATCAATAAGCGTTTTATCAATGAATGTGTCTCCGTAAACCGCGCAATAGGAGTATATTATTCTGTACCTGAAAGCGGTTTCGCTGGCGTTTTTATTTCTGCTGAAAATTTCACTGTCACTAAAAAAATCAAAAGGTTTGACCTTCTGCACTGGTAGATTTTTTCTGACCGATAAAGTTATATCCCTTATCTTTTTTGTCATTTCTATCTGAGCTCCGTCAAGTGTCTCCAGAGTCAGATGCCCCGTATCCGGCTTGAAGTAACCCAATTTTGTACTCAAAAAGTCATCCTCTTTCAGTATAAAAGCAAGCTGCTCTTCATCCCATCCGAGCAATATGCAAAGCTGGCTGTAATCCAATAGATGCCAGTTGTTACGGATGATTGTGATATATCCCCGGGTGTTCCAGTCGGGGAGGACTTCCGGTGCCGGTTCAAGCCCCATGTCCGAAGCCATTCCGTTTATTATGTCTTCGGTGGTTTCCAAAACCTTTGCCATCCGCTCCGGGGTGACAATGCCCCAGTTCCGGTAAATAAAGCACTGCGCCCTTGTCGGAAACCAATCAAAGTTCAATTTGTTTTTATCGCTGAGTTCTGGCAGCCGGTACTTCATTATCATACTCTCCAATCATATTTTACATTTTTTGCGCTTATGTTTGCCGGATCATTTATTCCTGACAATAACTATCCCTTGCGGCTATGCGCAGCTTACGTAAATTTCTCATAACAAAAATCCCAATACACATAGGGCACGGTTCCATGCAGGCGAATTTATGGTTTGCCCACAATTTATTACTCCTTATAGACAAAATGCTGCACTCCCTCGTCAAGCCTTTTAAGCAGCTCAACTGTATTTACCGGGTATACCAAAATATCTTTGACTTTCTCAAGCGGCACCCAGTGAAATTCTATTTTGAAGTCACGCCCTTCAATGTGTTCCTGAGCGTAAAACATCCCATCCTTCGGAATATCAGAAGTTTCAATATTTACTATATAATAAAGGCATATCTGATGGCATGGCTTCTTACCCCACGGAAAGAATATTTCCGCAACCCACTTCAGCTCCCCTACTGATATGTCCGCTCCGATTTCCTCTTTGAACTCCCGGATCAGCGTTTCGGCGTTTGTCTCTCCAAAAGAAACATGCCCGCCGGGGAAAGCGTATCCGTTATCATTTGTCGGTTTCTGCAAAAGTACTTTACCGCTCTGAATACAAATACCTGCCACGCGGTAGCTGAATATGTAATCAGGTGTCTTAAACAATATGTCAGACCTTTTGATTGCTCCTTTATGATGGTCAAAAAATGACTTGCTATTTATATTAATTTACTGCAGACCAAAAAATATTTTCTTAATTTCTTTACTGGCAGGATAATTTAATTTGTCAATTTGAGCTATTACAGCAGAAACGTCATATTCGAGATCTACATTATTGAAATCACATGTACCAGTACCAATTTTCAAGATACCGGCATGTGCGATATTTTTACTTCTTGACGGGCAACCGAGAGATGGTACGTTAATGTAGTGGGTATTATTGTTTGCATAATAAAAATACTTGTGGCTGTGGCCGAAAAGTATAACATCAGCAGATATATCCGAAAACATTTCTTCACACATCTGAAGCGTCAGATTTCGTTTTGGGTCTAAAAAAGAATTTCCAGACATTGCATAATGCGCAACATATATTCTCGTTCCTTCAATTATTTCATGTTTTGAAGCCGGCAACGAGTCAAGAAAAGCCTTGCTTTCTTGACTTAATCTATCAAATTCCCACTCGTGATACCGGGCTTCATCTTGTAACATCTCCCCGGAAAGAGATTCACCCATACCGATTTTTCTCAGATAATCCTCATGGTTTCCCCTAACACATATAAGGTTTTTAATCCCCATGATTCTCCTGACCGTTTCTTCCGGCATAGGTCCTATACTAACAATATCACCGCAGCATATAATCATATCGCATCCGTGTTCCGAAAAATATTTAAGCACACGGTCAAGGGCAACAGGGTTGTTATGTATGTCCGAAATAACGCCTATTTTCAATGCTCAATTCCCCTTTCTATAATCTGATTAGGAGACAAAAGTTTGTTTATTTATTAAACTCATATTCCACAATACCGCAGTATGGAACCGCAAATGCTCCGGTAAGTTCATACATCAGCATCCCATGTGTAACAACGATTATCTTATTATAATTGAGATATTTCTTTAAAGCAAGGTTTACCCGATTCTGCAGATCCGCTTTACTTTCCCATGTTACTTTTTTTCCTTCAGGAGGAATACCGTTATGTGATTCGAATTCTTTAGCAATTTCTTTCAATTCACCTAATGTTCGCGCTTGTTGCGTAATGTCGAGTGTATGCTCACGAAAATCAATGTCAGTTACCAGATCGAGGTTCAGCGTTCGCGACAAAATAGCAGCGGTATGTAATGCCCGGGGAAATGGTGATGACACTATTATATCGGCATCAGCAAAAATCGGATTATTACTTGCTTCCTTAGCGATTTTTATGCCTTCCTCCGTTAGTTCAGCAAAATCAAGCCCCAGACCGATAAAGCCGCGTCTCATACACTCCTTATAATCGGCTTTACTATGTCGTATAAAAATCACATTCATGCGCAACCTCCTATAATTAATTCCTGCTTTTAATCCACAACCTCGCCTTTTACAAACAAATTATCCTTACCCAATCCGCACACATACGGATTCTGATCGTATATGTAGCAGAAATCCAGAAATGATGTTCTTTGCTCCGGATTATTTATAATTTTACGAAGTATCTCATTCGGAATATTCCGTGCATATGCACCGGGGCCGGCTAACCTGATATTTTTTACATTGAAATTTGTCAGGATGCTGGTCAGTTCATCCGGTAAAAAGCCGTATGAAATCGGCCATGGAGTACCGCCTTTTTCATATTCTGCAATCTCTGCTTCACCGTTTCCGACAAGACCGTGTTCAAGCATTTCCATACATTTTGCCTTGTTCTGTTAAAGCCGGATATAACGCATCCTTATTTTTTATGTACCATTTTGCAAAAGGGTCGTTTGTGTTATCATCCTATATAAATTGCAGCTTTTGAATCGGATTGCACATATACGGAAGCCAGCCGAGTCTGCTGTAAACACTGAGCATGATTTTCTTTTTACAGATGCGTACGAGGTTACCTATAACAGACTCGTGATTTGGCCAAGTATAAGAAACTGGCGCATCAAAACTTATTACAAGGTCAAATGATTTATCATAATTCGATAAATCCTCAAGTGCGCCGCGAACAAATGTAATATTATCAATCACACCGGCAGCCCTCGCGAGTTCCTGCGCTTTATCGATCATAGGCTGTGAGATATCAAAATGCGTAACCTTCAAGCCATGTTGCGCCAATAGTATTGAAAACCTGCCGCTGCCGGCTCCACCGTCAAAAACCGTTTCAATACCGTCTAGGTTAGCAAGCAGCTCTTTTTCAATATGGCTTTACTGAACGATATCGTCAATAAAGGTTTGCTCCCGTTTTGCCTCGAGTTCTCCCTTGCCCGGCTGATTCCACTGACGCTCAGAGATTTTCTGACTTATATTACTCATAGACTCTCCTTCGTAAACAGCAAATGATTAAAAAATGCAACCGCACGGTATTCCTTAATTCTTCCGGCGATGTCTTCCAGTTCAAGCATTTTATCATACCAGGCACCGTTGAACTTTATCTCATTATTTTGTATCAGTGCAATGAAAGTGCGGATGCCAAACACATCAGATAAATGAAGACTACATTTATCCGCCCATCCGATAGCTTCAGAATTGGAGTATAATCTTCTGTTGCCGAAGAAATGGGGAACATCCTTCCCCTCAAGAATAAGGTCAAGTGCCTTCTCCGGGTTTTACTCAAAGACTGCTGCCGACAGAGCCCACCCATATGTATTATGCTTGATAATAGAAAGCCTTCCGCCAGGCTTAAGCACTTTAGCTAGCGTTGAAAACACTTCTACCTGATTCGGGGTGTATTCAATAACATTATGACAGATCACAAGATCAAATTCTCCGCCATATTTTTTCAAATCATTAATATCTCCATTGAACTGCTTATAACCATTCTCGTGAAACCGTAGTTCTGTCATTTCCAGGTTCGGCTCAATGGCTGTTACATCATGCCACTTCGCATAATAATCCGCCGTTATGCCAAATCCACTGCCAAAATCAAGGATTTTCACCCTCGGTGACTGAGGAAGCGCAAGTTGCCGGTATATAAGGTCATAGAAAATCCTTCCCCACGGCATATGGACTAAATTGTAGTAATCCTTTATTCCGCCTGTCATCTTACCACACTTTCAAAGAATTCATCAAGGTAACCATACGGCATCAGTGTCCCGTCATCCCACATTTTTAATATCTCATCTACCGAAGCATACTTTACGTCGCAGGTCTCCCCGGGCTGCAGGACAACTTCATTAAGATTGAAATTCTGCTTGAAAAGCCAGACATCGCAGAAATTATTGTCTCTCTTAGAGCTCAGTACACACTTCCCGCTCTCCGGGCGGACAGTAAGCCCTGTCTCCTCCCGTACCTCACGGATTGCTGCTGCAAGACTGTCGTCTCCGGCGAGTGCCGAACCCCCGGTACATTCCCACATATTCGGAAATCCTTTGTTCGGAGCACGTTTTGTAAGCAGATATAAGCCAGCCTCGTTGCGAAGCCAGACATGCACAATAAGGTGATACTCGCCGGCCGGCAGCGGGTCGCCCCGCCGGTGTGTTCTGCCTGTCAGGTTTCGGTTCTCGTCATAAACATCCCACAATTCGTCTGCATTGCACTGAAGATTAAGCCATCCCTGAAGAAATTCAAACATCGGTGTTTGTATTTCAGGGTATGTGAGGTTGTGCGGAAGATTATTGGACAACATTATTTCTCCGATTTCCATCTCCGGCGGCAGATCGCCAAGGGATTTGATATTCGCGAAAAACAGCTTTCCGTAGGATGTATCTACATTTACTAAAACGCTGTAAGCGCAGACGGGTTTTATATCAAAATCAACTGCCCCGGTTTCCTCATGTAGTTCGCGTTTTGCCGTGTACGCAATATCCTCTCCCGGTTCACGGTGTCCGCCGGGTATTTCCCAGGTTGAACGCTGTTTGTGACGGCAGAAAACCCACTTGCCATCATATCTCGCGGCGATTACGGCGAATTTAAAAGGTGGTTCCGGTGAAACGGGGGTATTATAAAATGCAACTTTAATCATAAAGCTTCCTTGTTCCTATTTATCAGTACAACAGATATTTGTTTATCCAGAAGGATATACCCTCATTGTCGTTTGATTCGGTTATGTAGTCTGCCGTTTCCCTGACTGATTTTATTGCGTTGCCCATTGCGACGCCGGTGCCGGCGGTTTTCAGCATCTCAATATCATTTATGTCGTCTCCGAACGCGATTATGTCATGCAGCGGTATACTATAACACTCCGAAGCTTTTATTAATGAATGCTCTTTTGTGGCGTTGCTGTTCACAATCATCGCGGCGCTGTCGGCGGTGATAAAGAAAGTTGTTTCCGCCGTCATAAAATCGCTCAGACTAATATCGTCATTTTTATCAAGCTCTATTCTTATCCGCTGAACATCAAAGTGAGGCAATTCCGAAATCCTGCACTTTATCTTTTCACCGGTCTCTATGTTCCAGTTCTCACCCTCAGAACAATTTCTGCGTTTGAGATAGCTCCATGGCTCATGATAAACACTGATTTTTGCGTTCGGACAGGCTTCATTCAGACTGAGTATAATTTTCATGGCTTCATTGTATGGAATTACGTTGCTTTCAATCAGCTCATCGCCGGCATATATTTTCGCACCGTTATAGTACGCGATAAAGTCACGCGGCAGGCCGTATCTGTCGGTGAAGAAGATTTCATCTTTAACCGGACGCGCTCGCCCCGTTATGTAACCGATAAGCATTCCTCTGGCCTTACAGGCTTTTATTGCTCTGACGGTATTTGGTGTGATTGTTTTCTCTGATGTCAGCAGTGTGTCATCTAGATCGAATAAAAGAAGTTTTCCTTCCATAAAAGATACCTCATATTAAGAAGCTTTACCTTTTGGAAATCATGTTAAAGCAACTGAAAATTTACTTTATATATATTTATCCACGCCGGGTAGTAACCTGCACGGTGCGCGACACGCTGCGAGGCTATATTTGATGAAGCAGTACCGTAATACGGCACATAACCCCGCTTGAGTATTTCAAGCGTCAGCCAGTTCACTAAATATGCTCCGAGTCCGTGTTCCCGGCAATCGGGCAGCACATCCATACCGACCTGCCACATCATCGCACAGTCAATGCTTGCCCCGGCAATACCGACAATACGTCCGTTTTCTTTTGCAACCGCTGCTATCACATCGGGACGTGGATCATTTACATCATATGAAAGCGCATTGTGAAATCCGTCGAACCGATATAAGGCAGGGATTTCGTTTCGTTCAATTAACTCATAGCTAAAACCTTCGGGGCGATCAATCGGTCTTATTAGTTCGAGATCAGGAAGATAATACAGACTGTGTCCGTATATAAAGGGCATAAAAAAGGCATCATCCCGCTTCTTGCCTTCGAGCTGCGGCCTGATAATATTCAATATTTTCGCCATTGCCGAAACGATAATCGCTCTGCCCATCGACAGCATTTCCAAATGCTGCTCACCGCGCGGAAAAGGCCGCCGGCCGGGGTTATCTGCAGCAATGGTAAACACAAAACTATCCTTATCATCGTTTATGTCATCTACAGTGCAGTTCATATCGGTCGCTAGCTGTGATTGTACGATATGTAACATTTCCTTTTCATGTGTTCACCCGTTAGCCAGTATGGCAAGTATGCCGCATGGCACAATGATAAATCGGCTTCAACTGATTCATTCTTAATTCTTACACCTTGTTTTTAATATAATAATCTTTTCGTTTCCATTGTGGATTTATGGGGTAAGGGGTATAACCGTGATTCGTCAAAGCCGTAATTCGCTCTACTGCTGTTGTAACAGCTTTAGTTACTATTGTGAAACAATGGAAATTATAAAAGAACTGATCTGCGATTTCTAATATTTCAGTAAGGTTTCCTTCATTTTCATATTGCGATATAATATCAATACGCAATACGCTGTGACCAAGTTCTTTTTCTCCATAATCAAATATCTCGACAGTCCCGACAGCATGCTTGTTTTGTTTTGAGATTATAACAAAACGGACGTAATATCTTCTTTCATATTCACGCAACCACGATTTGATACCTTCACGCGTTTTTTCAATCGTAGAGAAATAAAATACTTTTTCTGTATTGTTATCGGAAGTGATCATATCGCCGTTGTAACACTCAAACAAATCTTCCGCGTCGTCCATTGATAAAAGACGCAAAATAAAACTCTCACTTTCATATACCGGACATTTTTCATATGGATCAATATTTCCCATTTATTACGGTCTCCCTCTTATGTAATAGTCTTTCATTTGTACATCTTTTTGCTCCTCATATTATTGGGGTCATTCGCTTTTAACTTTTTGCTCCCACCAGGTTGCGGTATATATCGGGTAAAACCCGATGTTATAGTAAAATTGCTGATTTGATCCTACTACCGCCTGTTTCGCGCCCAAATCACCGCACCGCCTTATGGCATCTAATACAACCGCTTTGCCCAGACCCATTCTGCGGTATTCAGGGTCAGTAACTACCGGTTCCACATAACAATAGAAATCGCCCGGTTGATACCACATGCAGCAATGGGACATGTTTTTATCACCGTTTCGCAGTCTTGGATCGTTTATCGAAAATGGATTAACACACCACATCCAGTCGCCATCACAATAGGCACTGTTTTCATACGACTCAAACAAGCTGGTTGCAACCGTAGTTTTACCGACACAAGGTGAACCACTTATAATGATTAACTTTTGTCTCGAATCCTCAGACATCATATCCTCCACTTTAAGCTAACCAAATATATCTTATTATAACAATAATTGCTTCATATTTCAATGCATTGAAACCATCAGTTTATATGTTTAAAGCAACAAACGTCCCGTATTCCTTCGGAATCATAATTACACCGTTTTGTTTGCATGCATCCAATGCTGAAAATAATACCGCATCAGAAAACGTATGCAATTCCTCCACCCATGGCAGCGTTTGTATATATTCAATCAGATCATTCGTTTCTGTGACTGCGAGCGAATCTTCATAAAGCCTTTTTCTACACGTGTAAAGTATCTCTCAAGCTGCTCGGAGCCGTTTTGTAAGGTCAACTTTACGTATTTAATCCTGGTCATATGTAACGCATCTCTGATAAAACTCCCTATCCCTATAACAGAGGCACTGTTTTCACCACGAAAGCAGTGCCTCTGCTACAGGGTATCCCACGTTCCAACGAGGAGTAATACCATGTCCCATTATACCACTTTTGAAGAAACATTAGCCTAATTTACTGATACCATTTTGCTTGTGCGTTGTAGAGCTCCGAGTAATAACCGTTTTGCTTAAGTAGCTCTGCGTGTGTGCCATCTTCGACAATCATGCCACCACGAAAAACCAGAACACGGTCAACCAGCTGAGTAATCCCTAAACGGTGAGAGATCAAAATAGTCGTTTTATCTTTAGTTAGCTTTGAGAAGTTCTTATAAAGAGTCGCTTCGGCTATCGGGTCGAGGGCTGCGGTCGGCTCGTCAAGTACCATTATTTTAGCGCTATCGCGGTACATAGCTCTACAGAGCGCAAGTTTCTGCCACTGTCCGCCCGAAAGGTTGTTCGAGTGCTTGCTGAAGGTCCCGAGTTCCTCGTTAAGCCCGTCAGGTTGTGCTGCGATACAGTCATAAAAATCGATGTCCTTTGCTATCGAGAGAATCTTTTCGTCATCAGCAGGATTGCTTCTATCAGATACTGTAATATTATTTCTAATAGTATCTTCATATTTGCCAAAATCCTGAAAAACAGCTGAAATCGAACGGCGCACAGCGGTTAGGTTATCAAAAATATTCCGGTCGCCAATCTTTATCTCTCCACAGTCGGGATAGTACATACCACAGAGCAGATTGACAAATGTGGTCTTTCCGCTGCCATTCTCGCCGACTATGGCAATTTTTTCGCCTTTACGGATATTTACAGAAATATCACGCAATACCGGAACTTCGCTGCCTGGATATGTGAAATTTACGTTTTTGAATTCAATATCGGAATTTTCACAGGGTGTTGCTTCGGGGTCGAAGGATTCGGGTGGGATTTCGGTGATTTCCAGAAAATCCTTCATATAACTGACGTCACTGAAAAACTGTGCGATGCTGATGAACAACTGCGTCGTCGTTTTTTGGAATTTTCCCGAAAGTGTAAATACAAGCATAAAAGTGCCAAGCCCCATGGCGGGATTCCGGTAAATATTATATGCCGCAATCAAAAGTACTCCGATATAAACGGCGTTACGCAAAAAGTCCGCCACGGAATTGAATAGGACATGCTTTCTTGTCAGCCTGTTTTTCTTTTTCAGATAACTGTCGGCGTACGAACGCCATCTCGCCTTCAGAAAATCCAATAACCGAAGTGACCGCACCTCCGCCATAGCCAGCTCGTCAGCGCAGACGAAAAAGTAATGGATAACTAAATCGCCCTCGGTTATCCATTTTGTGTTGTGCATATATGCCTCGTCTTTTTGCAGATACGCGAGAACCGTTGCCGGGACGCAGGCGAGCAGCAAAATTATGACAATCCAATAGTCAACGGCTCCGAGTAATAAAACAATGCTTACAAACGTAATGATTAACTTGAACCATGTGAGAACCGATTGTATGCTTTCGGCGACCCTCCTGCCCGCGTATGTTCCCGCGAAGGAGATTTTTTCCTTATAACCGTCGTAGTTATCAATATATTTGTATTCGACATCGCAGCTGCTCTTTATGATTGTTTCTTTTATATAACGGCCTATTCGCATGTTGTCATTGATTGATGCCCAGGCGTTGAAAAATGAATATACTTCCGAAATCAGAAAAATCGCAATTAAAGCGCCGAACAGAGTAAAAGTATATCCAAGGCGAGTATCTGAACCCTCTGCCATCGACTGTATCTGGTCGGTAAAATCACGCAGTACAATCGATTCCAGTGCGGCGGAAAAAGCCATAATTAAACCGAGAAGGCTGATAAATATTGACATTTTACTCTTTGTCTTAAGGCTGATGGCGAAGGTTTTTTTTATTATATGAAAAAACTGTTTGGCTGAAATCCCCTTCATATTGCCGCCTCCTTCGCTGATTTATCGTACCACTGTGCCTGTTCATTATAAAAATACGCGTACAAACCGTTCCTTTTAATCAAATCATCGTGTGTTCCGTCCTCGGCGATTTCCCCGTCCTTCATTACAATAATCCGGTCGGCAAGCCGTGCGAAGCCGATACGGTGGCTTATGAGTATATTAGTACGTCCTTTCAATCGCTCTCTTATGCCAAAAAACTGCTCCATCTCAGCAATCGGATCGAGAGCCGCCGCGGGTTCATCGAAAATCAAAATATCGCGTTCGCTCATATATGTACGAGCCAGCGCGAGCCGCTGGTTCTCACCGCCGCTCAGGACGACGCCGTCCTTGATAACGGTTTTCCGAACCCACCTGTCCTCACTTATCTTAAGCTTTTTTAAAATTCTGTCAAAACCTGCACCCCGCATGGCTTCATAGATTTTATCATTGTTGTGGAAATTATTAATGTCACCCCAGCCGATATTATCTCTCATGCTCGCGTGGATAAGATAATAATTCTGAAAAAATATTCCGATGCTCTCCTCAATCCCGCCTTCTGGATATTCTGCATAAGGAACACCGCAAAGAAAGATTTCACCTTCGTCCGGCTGATAACGGTTTATTATAAGGTTTGCAAGGGTTGTCTTTCCGCTACCGTTATAGCCGACAAGGGCGATTGTTTCTCCGCGATTGATTTTGAGATTGATGTTTTTTAGAACGGGCGTACCCGGTTTATAGCCGAAAGTTACATTTTTTAATTCAATCACCGTATCGTTATCCACAGGAATGGGATCCGCGCCGGCGGGAGCAGTCTTCATTTCGGGAACGTCGCGGATAAAACGCCTCTGACGCTCAATTGCGAACAAGCCGTAAACAAATCTATTAAAATTGCCGGAAATCCCCTTGATAGCGGTTGATATTGTAAAGCACAGGCTGTATATCAATAAAAAAACGTCGGGTGTCATCCGGCCATCCGACACCTGAAATATTGAATAAACTAAAGTACCTACTGTAAAGACGACAAATCCTATACCACTGACAAGTGAATATTTCTCTCGTAAAACAAGGCGTAGCTTTTCTTGCTTTTCGACATTTGTATGAGACAGGTCCCACTGCCGCATGATTTCGTCCCGGGATTCGTAAATCCTAAGCTCCTTCGCCACGCCGGGGTTGAGCGGAAGGTTCTGGTAATGTGATTCAAGCCGCTCATCTTTATTGATTAAAACGTAATTCGGACGCGTTTTATCAGCGCGCTTTAAATTTAGCAAAATATCAATTACGATATACATAGTCGCAACCACAGCAATAACCCATGAAATCGGAAACGCTACGATTAATATTGAAATAAGTGAAACGAACTGTGCGATAAGCGTGCAGGATGAGCTGATTAAATCGGTAAGTGAACCGGAACGCCGCACGACAGCGAAAAATTCATCTTTAATTGCCTTGTCAAGAAGTGTTGCGGCTGATATTTTTCTGTTTTTTTCAATCATCACATCTTCTAATCCCAGATAATAAGAGTCGTACATTACCATATACAGTAAATCACCGTTAATACGCGAGGACAACCCCGAGACGGTCAATAAAACGCCGAAAACTATTATCTTAATGACGACGTCTGAAAATTCTCCGGCTCCGGTCGCAAGAAAAGCAGAAATTTCAGAAATAATATTTTTATTAAAAACAAGTATCAAAGCAGGAAGCACAGCTAAAAGTGTACTAACACTCAACCAAAACATTAGCATTACTTTGTCTATCCGCCAAGCTAATTTAAAGCCCCAGCCGATGGCGAGTATTTTATCTTTCAATGAAGCTTTATACATTTCCGAATTTCCCATATTTCTCCTCTTTGTATGGTAGTAATGTTTAATTATAAACTATGATTTATAATTATAGATTAATTTGGTAACATTGTCAACCATTTAAATCCTGATTAGTAAAAAATCACTCCTGTATTATAGAGTGCTCCTTATTATTTATGCTTGAATCTCCGCTCCACTCTTGAACTGGTACACAATCTTGCCATCCGGATTCACAGTAGCTGTGTCCAGGAGTGTTATCCAAAGGCGCTCGTTCCACTCGGTAATCACCAAAGGCTGCTGTTTAAGCATTTCGATGAAAGCTTTAATTTCTTTGCCCTTGCGTTTTCTCTTAGCCTTTTCCTCTTCAAGAAAGGTGTAACGTCCCAAGGCGTCATTGTAGCGTTTCTCAATCCGCTCGGTTTCTACAGCGTAGTCGGCCTGGGATTGAACGATCGAGGCATTCTTCTTGATATGAGCTTGCATGAGCCCCTCGACTACTTTATTTTCGTCAAGTGCTTGTTGCATTTCAGCATCCAGCTGAGCCGTGTCACAAAGAGCCTGCCGGATAAGTTCGCAATCGGCGATAACGCTTTCTCTGTTGCCCATCAACTCATTGTAAGCGGTTAGGAATCGTTCTTTAATCTCATCCTCTATGAGCCTGGGTGTGGTGCATCTGACCTCATTCTTGAACTTATTATTGCATTGAAATATGACACTGCGGTATTCATCGGTAGAGTGCCATACCTTTCGACCGTAAAAACCGCCGCAATCGCCACAGATCAGTTTACTGTGGAAAGCCGTATCACTATAGGCTCTACCAAGCTCCTTACGCCGTGCCATTTCATCCTGCACTATATCAAATTCCT
>JAEAME010001381.1_pt1 | contig 17241 bp, 14 predicted proteins | sample 8958731 | NCBI WGS metagenome assembly JAEAME01 (sample SAMN16933194, study PRJNA681113) | bioreactor sludge metagenome | isolation source: anerobic bioreactor sludge (Control) | place: India:Bengaluru | collected 2018-10-24 | reverse complement strand
ATGCCGCCAACTCCGCCGGTACTAACGAATACCGTGCCCTGGCAAAGGAGCTGCTCTCCCCTGGCCAATAAAAAAACGGACAAAAACGTCGCCGGCATGGCCGTGCTGACCGATATTCGCAGCCTGCTGTCTGCTTCGCGTGATACCAAAGACGTTACCCCGGCTGATATTAAACCGGAAACGGCCCCGGGTAAGGGAAAAGAAGCGAATCGTAAAGAACTGCAGCAGTACCAGGAAACGATCCAGGCACAGCAAACCCGGATCGCCCGCCTGGAAGCTGAGAAGCAGGAATTGTCCGCAAAACTGGCTACACTTTCTTCAAACATGACAAAAGCATCGCAGGACCAGGAACAACTAAAGATGGAAATCGCCGGTCTCGCGACAAGCAAAGATGAATTATCTCGTGCCCTGGCCGAGATCGAAGGCCTGTTGCAGCTAAAGCTGAAAGACCTGGTGCGCCGTATCGGCTGGGTATATGAAGAAGCGGGTGATTTTGAAGCCGGCCGTGATTTCCGCCATATCTCGAATCAACTGGAAGCCGCGGAAAATTTCGGTGAATTCATCCGCGCCCTGCTGCGCGAATAATCCTGGTCAATGCATGGTGGCTGCCGGTATAACTAATAGACAAATACTAGGCCGACGGTAATCGCCCCCGGGACTTTACTGAATTCGTCGAGTAAGGCATACGATGCCCAGCCGGCTTCATTGATCAATTTTGTCACGTCGATGCCCATCGCTTCCAGCGAAGGACGTGATTGCAGGGGAAAACGGCAGGACCCACTCTGTAAATACTGGCATGCCTCGCCTTCACAGAGATAATCTTTACAGGAACCGCCCCCCAGCCCCATCGCCAGGTGGTAACCGTCTTTAAAGGCCTGCCGTTCCAGCGCCGCGGCAACTTCAATACCCTTTTTATGGTACTGCTGTATTTGCTTTTTACCGGTTTCCGATATTTCCTGTCCTGGGTGAATTGCATCTATCTGCACTTCACATTTGAAAATGATGGCGGTAGTATAACGGGCAATCGCCCGGCGTACCAGGTCGAGGTCTGGCGCATACGGCGGGCAATTCGGTGTTTCCCCCGCCCGACCACATCTCGGGACCAGGCATTTCAACCTGACCCGTTCGTCGACTACGATTGAATCGGCAGCAATGCTTTTCGCCCCTGACGCTCCCAGTTCGATTGCTAACCGGCGGTAACGTTTCAAGTCTGCCTTCAGGTTTTGCTTTCCTTTTTCTCCCAGGGCAGTCACTTTTTGATTCGCCATCTGTGGTACCTCGGCCGTAGTTACTCTGTTGCTTGTAGACACTTTAGTTGAGCGGCTTTGCCGTTGTCAACGGTAAATATTGACACTCTTCGGGCATGATGATATTGTCTATTATGGCGGGATAATTACGCATACAACTAACTATGACATAAGGCAGGTGTGATTGGCTGCACTTCGTTCACGCTCGGCGATATTAACTTTATACGGCGATTATCTTCGGCAGCGCGGCGGCGAGATCAGCATTGCCAGCTTGATCGTGCTGATGGGTAATTTCGGCGTATCCGGGCAGGCTGTCAGGTCCGCCGTATCCCGGATGTGCCAGGCGGGATATTTAAAAGTCCGGCGCAGCCGCAAAGGCAGCTATTATTCCCTGACCGAAAGCGGCTATGAACTCCTCAATAAGGGTACCGAGCGTATCTTCCGGCGTAAAAGCGGGCCTTGGGATGGTTCCTGGACTATCGTCACCTATTCCGTTCCGGAAAAAATGCGTGAAATCCGGGACCGGCTGCGCCTCGAACTGGGCTGGCTGGGATATGGTGCTTTAAGTGAAGCTACCTGGATATCGCCTTATGACATGACAGCTGAGGTTGAAGCCTTAGCCCAACGGCTGCATGCCCGTGATTACATTTATTCATTCCATGTGCGGCACAACGGGTTCACCAAACCCGCTGATATTGTAGCCCGTTGTTGGGACCTTGATAAGATACATCGCCGCTATGCCGCTTTTATCAATGAATATAAACCCCGCTATGAAAAATATCTCCAATGCATGACTCAAGGCGATGCTATTGAACCTAATGAATGTTTTGTAGAAAGATTTAACCTGATACATGAATACCGCCGGCTGCCCTACCTGGATCCGGATCTACCGGAAGCATTATTACCGGCCAACTGGTTGCGGCCGCAGGCCGCTGCTCTCTTCACAGAGTACCACGATCTGTTTGCTGCCCGCGCGAATATTTACTTTGACTCGGTATTCAGTGGTTCTCTTTTTGTTAAGGATAAGCAGAAAAAAACCACCTGAAGCCGGTATTTAGCCGCTTTGGAATCTAGGCTGCCAGTTCGATGGCGACCGTGGTCCCTTTGCCTGCCTGTGATGCCGCTGTCAATATCGCCCCCACCAAACGTGCCCGCTCTTCCATCCCCGCCAAACCCAGTTTGCCGTCCTTGGTAAAATCGCCTACGGTTGGCGGCAGTTCGAATCCCTTCCCGTTATCTGAAATCGTGATTTTCACCTTGTAGTTGGTGAATTCTACCGTGACCTCCCCTTTCGTCGCTGCAGAATGTCGCCATACGTTCCGCAGCGCTTCCTGAACGATGCGGAATAACACTAACTCGACTTCTTCTCCCAGGCGGCGTTCGGTCCCTATTACCTTAACTTTTATGGGGATATTAGAATAATGTGCAGTATCGTCGGCCAGCATTTGTATCGCCGGTAATAAGCCTAACCGGTCCAGTGCTGCCGGCCTGAGGTCCTGGCTGAGCCGCCGTACCCCCTGCATGATGTTGTTGCTTTGCTGCCATAATTCTTCCAGTCGCCGCCGCGTTGCTTCGGGGATGTTTTCTTTACTGCTGGCGAGCGCATCGAGCTGCCGGGAAAGCACTACTAGTGATTGTATGGTATCGTCATGCAGTTCCCGGGAAATCCGTTTCCTTTCCAGTTCCTGGGCCCGGGTTACCTGCTCCAGGTAAAGCCGCTGGTTTTCTTTTTGTCGTTGTTCTTCCGTGATATCCCGGGCGATGTGTTGAAAACCTACCGGTTTACCGTTGCGCCGGATTACACTGGAACTCAATCTGACCGTGGCTTCGACCCCATCTTTCCTTTTGATTTTTTGATCGTACGTTTCCCCCGGGCTCTTCTGTTCGATCAGTCTGCGCCTTATTTCTTTGGCATATTCCAGCGCTTCCGGTGACAGGAACTGCCGTACATCCATCCCGACGATTTCTGCGACATCATATCCGGTTAGCGCCTTGTTGGCAGCGTTGGAACCGGTAATATTGCCTTCCATGTCCTGGAGCCAGATCGCGTCGTGGGCATCTTCGAATAAACTGCGGTATCTTTGCTCTGATAACTGTAATTCGTGTTGTATGGTTTCCAGCGCGATCCGCCTTTCCCTGGCGTGCCGGAAAGAATCGATGGTTAATGCAATCACATCGCCCACGATCACTACTGCAAACGGCTCCACTACGGCGCCTGTCCGGTTATCCGGTGAAGAAATCGCCTGGATTAGCATCAGCACCAGCGCCGCTGCCGAACTTACCAGGGAACCTCTGAAACCGAAGATGAAACATGCCCAGATGACCGGGGCCAGGTACAGGATCCTTTCGAAGGCATGACGGGTCAGGTCCAGCTCACTGATTATCCTGTTCAGGAAAGCCGGATAACTGATGGCGTTGTTGAACAAAAAGAACGATATTGAGACTAAGAGGATGGTGATCAACCAGAATCCGGGATTACGTAACAGACAGCGTACTTTTTTTATGAATCGGTTCATTAATCTGTATATCTTTATTCCGCTTACGGTAAGTCGTTCAGGGTGACCCAACCTTCCTTCAGGGCATGTACTACTGCTTCCGTCCGTGAACTCACCTGGAGTTTGTTGAAAATGTGGCTGAAATGGGCTTGTACCGTGCGTAATGACAGGCTGAACTGATCGGCGATCTCCTGGTTGCTTAGTCCTCGACTGGCCAGCCGCAGTACATCGAGCTCCCGCTCACTCAATACCTCTGTGTTTTTTTCTTTCAGGTTTTTGCCTGTTGCCGGTACGAATCTATTCAGGACTTTACGGGCTACGGTCGGATGCAGTACCGATTCGCCGGCATGGACTGCCCGGATCGCTTCTATCAACTCCCGGCCGCGGACACTTTTCAACAAGTAGCCGGCGGCTCCGGCTTCCAGCAAGCTGAAAACAAACTGGTCGTCATCATAGGCACTGAGCACGAGGATCGCCGTTTTCGGATAAAGTGCTTTGATTTGTTTGGTCGCCGCGATCCCATCTACTTTCGGCATGGCTACATCCATCAGCACCACATCCGGATGGGTAGTGCCGGTCATCTGTATCGCTTCTTCCCCGTCGGCGGCTTCGGCGATTACTTCCAGGTCCGGTTCTTGTTCCAGCAGCTGCCTGGTGCCTTCGCGTAGGACCGTATGATCGTCGGCAATTAGTAGCCTGATCTTATCCATCTCTTTCCTGGTTTCCTCTTCTACTATCTATAATATCCCTTTTATGCGGCACTCTCAATTTTTCATCACGCAAATGTAGGTATTATTACTTATAGATTACATAATGATATTAAGTATCGGTACGGAATCGGTACAGGTACAGGCAATGATAAACTGAAATCAAAAGGCGTATTATGAATTCCGGAAGGGACCTTATAATGTGCTCAACTTTCAATATTGGGCCTTTCTATTCTGGTCATAAAACCGCCGTAAATTATAAAGAGACGATCATCGGTTATAATTCTATTGTATGCAGATATCCCTATAGTGCAGGATCAGACAGCCGATGGTTTTGATTAAATCCTTGGATAATAGGGTAGCTGGAAATGGATTGGCAGTTCCTTGTGGCTCTGGTAGTCGCCATACCCCTGATTCTGTTTCCGGCTGCCTTAATCTGGTATATTAGTGTTGGTGGCATAATTAGAAAAGTTAAAATTAATCCCAGGAAAAGAGACACAGCAAACAAACCTGCAAAAACTGGAAAATAACATTCGAGTGTCACAGTGAGAGGTATGTAAGGAGAACCATGATCACACTAAATATCAATGGCGAACAGGTACAGGCCAACGAGGGAGAAACGATACTGGAAGCCGCCAAAAAGGCGAACATATCGATTCCCCACCTTTGCTACATGGAAGGGCTGGAAAATTACGGCGGTTGTGGCTTATGCGTAGTTGAAGTGGAAGGCGAAAGAAATCCCACCCGTGCTTGTGTACGGGAGGTAGCCCCGGGTATGAAAGTACTTACCAACACTAATAAAGTCCGGGCTATTCGCAAGACAGTCGTTGAACTTTTACTTTCCAATCATCCCCAGGATTGTTTCACCTGCGTGCGCAACCAGAACTGCCAGCTACTCGATGCCGCTTCCGAATTGGGCGTCCGCTCTTTACGCTTGAACAACATTGTCGAACGGAAAGACCTGGATGCTACCAGCGTATCTATTACCCGTGACCCCAATAAGTGCATCCTTTGTTCCCGTTGTATCCGGATGTGTAATGACATTCAAAAAGTCGGCGCTATCGATTTCTCGAACCGCGGTTTCGACCTGGAAGTAGTTACTTTCGGTGGTGAAGGCCTCGGCAAGAGTGAATGTGTCAACTGCGGCCAGTGCATCCATGTTTGCCCCGTCGGTGCTATTTACGAACGGAGCGCTATCAATGATGTCTGGGCGGCGATCGATGACCCCAACAAGCATGTCGTCGTACAGGAAGCCCCTGCCGTGCGCGCTGCTCTCGGTGAAGAATTCGGCCTTCCCCCCGGCACACTGGTTGCCGGCAGAATGCACGCTGCTTTGAAGAAACTTGGTTTTGATACCGTCTTCGATACTAATTTTTCTGCCGATCTTACCATCATGGAAGAAGGCAGCGAACTGGTCAAGCGTATCACCACCGGTGGTGTTTTACCCATGTTCACTTCCTGTTGTCCGGGTTGGATCAAGTTCATCGAAGAATTCTATCCCGACCTCCTGCCCCATCTCTCATCCTGTAAATCACCCCAGCAGATGTTTGGTGCCCTCGCTAAGACTTACTTCCCCAAGGTCGCCAACTTGAAACCGGAAAATATCATCTCGGTTTCGGTTATGCCTTGTACTGCCAAGAAATTTGAAGCTCAACGGCCGGAAATGAACTCCAGCGGCTACCAGGATGTCGATTATGTCCTCACCACCCGCGAATTGGCATCCATGATCCGCCAGGCCGGTATCGACCTCGCCAACCTCCCTGATGTCCAGGCTGAAGAATTGATGGGTTCCTATACCGGTGCCGCTACCATTTTCGGCGTTACCGGCGGAGTGATGGAAGCTGCCCTGCGCAGTGCATATAAACTGATCACCGGTAATGAGTTGGAAAACATCGACCTGGTTCCCGTACGCGGCATGAAGGGTATCCGTACCGCCAAGGTTAAAGTTGGTGATCTTGAAGTTAATGTCGCCGTCGCTCATGGCCTCGGTAATGCCCGTGAACTGATGGATGAAGTCCGGGCGGGTAAATCGCCTTACCACTTCATCGAAATCATGGCTTGCCCCGGCGGCTGCGTCGGCGGCGGCGGCCAGCCTATCGGTTACGATATGGCCATCCGGAGTGCCCGCGGTGAAGTCCTGTATAACGAAGATAAATCGCTGCCGGCTCGCCGTTCCCACCAGAATCCCGCTGTGCAGAAATTGTATAAAGATTACCTGGAAAAACCATTGGGAGAGAAATCCCACCACCTGCTGCATACTAAGTACACCCCGCGGGATACCGAGTTGAGTGGTAAAAAATAGTGAATTCAGGCACCGAAAAAAGGGAGAAAAGATAATGACAACTGCTGTTAAAGATCAAATGAGCGGCATTTTTGCTGTACATAAAGGCGCTAAAAAGGATGCCCTCATCCCCATATTGCAGGAAACACAGGCTTGTTTCGGTTACTTGCCGGAAGATGCGATGCGGGAGATTGCTGCCTTCCTTGGTACTACCCCGGGAGCAGTCTTTGGCGTAGCTTCTTTTTATGCCATGTTCCGTTTCCGTCCCACTGCGAAAATACGGATCACCGTTTGCCGCGGTACCGCTTGCCATGTCCGCGGCGGGCCTCGCATCCTCGATGAAGTCGAGAATGTCCTCAAGATAAAGGACGGCGAAATGACTGCCGACGGCGAATATAGTATAGAAGAAGCTGCCTGCTTCGGGTCTTGCGCCCTGGCCCCTGTTATGGTTATCAATGAACAGGTATATGGCCGTATGACTCCTGCAAAAGTGCGGGAGATCCTGGGCAAGAAAGGTTAGAGGTCGAGAAGAATGAATAAATCTTATACAGAACTAAAAAGCCATGCCGATTCCGTATGGAATGAACTTCAGAATAGCAAAAAGCCCCGTATCAGCGTTGGTTTAGGGACCTGCGGTGCCGCTGCCGGCGCTAATGCTGTCGTGGATGCCGTTAAAAAGAAACTGGCTGAATTGAAGATTGATGCCGTTATTACCCGCGTCGGTTGTATCGGCCTGTGTTGTATCGAGCCTATTATTTCTATCGGCAAACCGGGCCAACCGGATGTCTATTACGGCGAACTTACTCCGGAAACCGCTGCCAAATTAGTTGAAGATTTCCTGGTCAAGGACAATCCTCATCCTGAAATGGCTGCTGGTAAACTGGGCGAAGGCGACGTAGCCGGTATTCTCAGCCTCTGGGATCATCCCATGTTAAAGGGGCAGGTCCGTATCGTTCTCCGCAACAGCGGCCTCATCGACCCGGAAAATATCGATCACTATATCGCCCGCGGCGGTTATGCCGGGGCGGTCCGGGCCTTGAAAATGAAACCTGAAGAAATTATCCAGGAAGTTAAGGACTCCGGTCTACGCGGCCGTGGCGGTGCTGGTTTTTCTACCGGTACCAAGTGGGAATTGTGCCGGAAATCGGCAGGCAGCCCAAAATACATTATCTGCAATGCCGATGAAGGCGACCCCGGCGCATTTATGAACCGGGCTTTACTGGAAAGCGATCCGCAGCAGGTCATCGAAGGTATGATCATCGGGGGGTATGCTATCGGGGCTAACCAGGGTTACGTATACTGCCGTGCTGAAAAAGCCGGTGCTATCAAACGGCTTGAAGTGGCCTTGAAACAGGCTGTCGAATATGGCCTGATCGGTAAAAATATCCTCGGCTCTGGATTCGATTTTAACCTGGAGATCCGTAAAGGTGCCGGTGCTTTTGTCTGCGGTGAAGAGACTGCCCTGATGGCCTCCATCGAAGGCGGCCGCGGTATGCCTCGTTCCCGGCCTCCTTTCCCCGCCGTTTCCGGACTTTGGGGTAAACCGACCAACATTAATAATGTTGAATCCTGGGCTAATATTTCCGCCATCTTCCTGCACAGCGGTGCCTGGTATGCCAGCTACGGCACTGACAAGAGTAAGGGTACCAAGACCTTTGCCCTCGCGGGGAAGATCAAGAGAACCGGCCTGATCGAGATTCCGCTTGGCCTGCCCATCAAAGACGTCATCTTCGGCATTGGCGGCGGTATTCTCAACGATAAAAAGTTTAAAGCGGTCCAGGCTGGCGGGCCTTCCGGCGGTTGTATCCCCGCCGAATATATGGACCTGCCGGTTGATTACGAAAATCTTACCAAAGCCGGTGCAATCCTTGGTTCCGGCGGTATGATCGTCGTCGATGAAGATACCTGTATGGTCGACCTCGCCCGCTACTTCCTTACCTTCGTCCAGTCCGAGTCTTGCGGTAAATGTCCGCCTTGCCGGCTGGGTACCAAGCAGATGTTGAATATCCTGACCGATATCTGCAATGGCAAAGGTAAGATGGAAGATTTGGCCTTACTCGAAGCTCTTGCCCAGGATATTAAGAACGGTTCTCTGTGTGCTTTGGGCCAGACTGCTCCTAACCCCGTTTTGACTACTCTCCGCTATTTCCGTAATGAATATGAAGCCCATATCCTTGAGAAACGGTGCCCCGCAGGTTCATGCACCGCCCTGGTCTCTTACGAGATCGATGCCGCTAAATGTATCGGCTGCGGTACCTGCGCTAAGAATTGCCCGGTCAATGCTATTACCGGAGAGAAGAAATCCCCTCACCAGATCGACCAAACTTTGTGCATCAAGTGCGGTACCTGCTACGATGTTTGTCCTAAGAAAGTCCAGGCGGTTAAGAAGGTATCGGGTGCGGCAACTCCGGCCCATGCCTAATCGCTGACTATCGTCCGGTAACCGCGGACGATTTGGTACACACTTGAAAGAGAAAGCGCCCAACCATCAAGTTGGGCGCTTTTGTTATTCCCGGTAGATGTAACCTTATTTGTTTTTCCAGGCGGCCGGCCTTTTTTGTAGAAATGAATTCAAACCTTCAGCCGCATCTTCAGTTTGCCAGGTCTTGATACCCAGGTCGACCCCTCTCTGCATTGCTTCCGCCCAGTCGCTCGCATTTGCCGCCTGGTATAATGCTTCCCGGCAAAGCTTTACTCCGATACCGCTCATGGCCAGGAACTTCTTGGCGGTTGCTTCGGCAGTACTGTCTAGTTCTGCTTCGGGCACTACTTTGTTCACCAGGAAGCACCGTTCTGCTTCCGCTGCTGAAAAATTCTCCCCCAGTAAAATCAGTTCGAAGGCTTTTCTTTCTCCCATGATTCGGGGGAATAAGGCGGCGGCTACTGGTGCCAGTCCCCCCAACTTGATTTCCGGTTGCCCGAATACTGCTTTATCACTGGACACGGCATAATCGCAGCCGGCCACTAACTCGCAACCCCCTCCCAGCGCCACCCCGTTGACCACCGCGATGCTTGGTTTACCCAGGTTGTGCAATCCGTGAAAGACTTTTCCGAATTCCCTGATCGTTAACGGCATCCTTTCGCCCAGGTGATCTTTAACCTCTACGCCGGCACTGAACGCCCGGTTGCCTGACCCTCTCACCAGTAACACCTGCACGCTGTTGTCCTTGGTTAGTTCAGCTAAAGCCGCATTCATTTCCTCCAGCATCTCGTAGTTCATCACATTCGTCGACGGCCGGTTCAATGTCAGTTTCCCTATGCCGTCCAGTTTTTCTACCGTGATTAACTGATAAGCCATATCATGCCCCCTTATTTGTGTTTTGACACTTAATCTCTGCTTGCGTTCGATGTAAGGAATATTTCGTCTTATGAATACTCATATTAGTATCGCTGGTTATAGAGTTCCCTCTCCAAACATGTTGGAGAGGGTAAGGGTGAGGATTTTCTGGTGTCTCGTTGTCCCGTCTTTCCATGAAGGGAAATCGGGATTTCGATAGTCATATTTGTTACGGATTTCGATATTTGGATTTTGTCTTGTCCTTTCTCTCCCCCCCTGCGGGAGAGAGTCAGAGTGAGGGGTGAAAAAGTCAAGAAGTCCACCCTCCTTAACAAGGGTGGACTTCCTCGTGTCGTGTTGCTTTTTACTGCTTGGGTTTGTAAATAACGTCTTCCATTAGCTTGTCGCCAAATGGTTCGGCTTTTGCTAATGCCTGGCGGTATTTTATAAAGTCAATTACGCTCTTACCGGTCATGGCCGAAGTATTGAATGCGTTGAAGCCAAGCAAGGCTTCGGTATTCATGTTCGCCCCGAGCCAGTATTGCGACCAGACCTTGGTCTGATCCCAGAAATACTTCTTCTTCATTCTGATCGAGTCGATGGTTGCCATACTGCATAACGGCATCAGATTAGCTAAAGTCCAGACGAATTTATTGACGTATTCATCCAGCGCCGTCCAATCGGTCTTCAGTGTCTTCAGCAGGTCACTGCCTTCCTTGGCCGCCGCGCCCTTCTTCATCTCACCGTAGACGATTTCACCATTATCGACATACTTGTCGGTGATGACCCGGGGATCTCGCACCCATTCCCCCTTGTCGTTTTTCTTGATCGGGATCGCCTTGCTTATGAGGCCGAGTCTCTCCATCTTGTAGGAACTCCAGGCCTCGTTGGTAACCGCACTTAACATGGCCAGTTCGGTTGTCGGCAGTTGCCAGGGTAAGAAATCAGTAGAACCGCCGGTAGGTGTGGAGCCCACGCGGGTTCCCGCCTGGCCGAAGGTGGCGGTATCTGCCGCAATTGTAAAGTCACAGGCCTGGCCGATCTCCTGGCCGCCGGCGATGCGCATGCCGTTGCAGCGGCAGACGACCGGAGAGTGGCTCTGCAGGATGGAATCAACCATGGCGGCAAACAGGCTCAAATAATCGGCATACTCTCTGGGACGCCGGGTATAATATTCTGAATATTCTTTGGTATTACCGCCGCTGCAGAATGCCCGGTCGCCCATGCTGGTGAATATGGTCGCCACTACGGAACGGTCCATAGAAGCTTTATTCATGCCGGCGATGACGCCTTTTACCATTTCCGTGGTGTAAGAGCCATACTGGGTGGGATTATTCAAGGTGATCCATGCCGTAAACAGCCCGTCAACCGTATTGCCTGTATTGGGGTCGACTAAGGGTTTTTTTTCAAACATCGTGCAGGGCGCTGTCGTCCCAAAATGTTCGTCCCCGTAAATTTGATGATTTTTCAGTGCATTATCTCTCGGTATCCAGTCTAAAGACATTTCTCTTTTTCCTCCGTCTTAAGTCTTACTTAAGTATTAATCTGTATTTTTATTTATCAGTATTCTTCAAATACCTTGATATTTCCTGGTTGAATATGGCCAATTCCTTGCCTGCCGGTAGGTATTCATAAATCTTAAATCATTAATCTGGTCCAATTATTAATTTAGAAATCCGGTACTAATACGATCCGCTTGTCCAAACCGCCTTTGTGACCGTCTTCGAATGCTTTCTGTATCTGGCTCATTGGTCGGATTTCGACGAACGGTTCGATCTTCACTTTACCGTCAAGTACCATCTTTAATACTGCGGGATAATATTTGGGCAGGCAGCCCCATGATCCCAGGATATCGCCGTCAAAAGCCATCAATCGGGACAGTTGGTATTCGTTTTTCTGCATCCCGTAACCGCAGATGACCAGGGTAAAGACGAACGAGAAGAGTTCCAGGGCGATCTGCTGCCCGGGCAGCGTCCCGCTCCATTCGAATATCTTCCATCCGTAATTGGAGGGTAGTCCTTTCTCCTTGCAGTATGCCCGGAACGCATCGCGTACGCCTTTCGTATCTTTATCCGCGGAACTGATGGTGGCCGTAGCGCCAAATTCCATCGCCCTTTTCAGTTTTTCCGGGCTGCGGGCAATCGCTACTACTTCTTTCGCTCCCAGGCCGCGGCAAACCTGTGTCGCATATACGCCCAGGCCGCCTGTCGCTCCGGTGATGATGACATTGTCTCCGGGTTTCAGGTTAGCCCGCATCGCGGCCTGATACGGTGATGTCACCGCATCGGCTACTACCGATAGTTGTTCCAGCGGGATATTCCCCCTGTTTTCCACTGCACACAGGTCTTCGGCCGGTACTACGATGTGGCTGGAAAAACCGCCGTAGATTCCCATGCTGTTGCCCGGCATTTTCTGCGCCAGGCAGCGGTTGCCCCGTCCGGAGGCGCAGATAGCACACTTATTGCAGGGCATTACTGCCGGGATGATTACCTCTTTCTCGATCCATTTGCTTTCCCCGGCTACGACCCGGCCGCTTATTTCATGGCCCAGGGTCATGGGAGGTTTATTTACAGTCGGTACCCCGTCATAAAAATAGCCCAGGTCGGTATGGCATACACCGCACCCTGCTATCTCTACAAGTACCTCGCCCGGTTTTATTTCCGGAACATCGATTTCAGTCCGGGCCAGCTTACCTGGTTCTGTCATCTGCCATGTTTGTATCTTGCTGGGAACGTTTGGCATCTCTCCTCCTCACAGCGGATTAGCGCTTGTTTTTTAACTTCTGGCAAACGTGTCAACGCCGCCAAAATGATATCATGCAGCCCCATGAGTGTCAATGGAAAGATAACAAGCGCTCGTTAATTAAAACCCGCTGCCGTTGTTATTATATTATTGATAATTACCGGATTGCTCCTGGCAATAAAACAATACGACCATAAGGCCAGGTTTATAGAGATCGTCTTAAATTGTCATCCTGAGGAGTCCCAATTCATCGGGATGACGAAGGATCCGTCACTTTACTTTGCGAACGGATTCCGCTGACCGCGGTCAGATTGCACTCGGAATGGACATTTCAGGAATTATAAGACAGCTTTTTATAACCTGGCCGCCTTCGTATCTGATTATTGTTTTTCTAATGATGGGCTAATATGTTTTAGCTGCGCTCCGCCTGGCAGTTCTCACTTCCTGGCGGGTTTCCGGAACGCGTCTTGATGCCCTGGTATACCAGTTCGAACATGGTGTCGCTGACCTGGTCCGCCGTCAGCCTGCCTTTCGGCGAAAACCAGATGTTGCTTCTTATTATTATTGATGGAATAAGATAGCTGACAATTTGTTCATCGATGTCGGAAAAATGACCTGATTCCCGCCCTCGGTGTAATATATTGCGTAATAGGTTATCATATTCCTTCCGTAACTCAATGATTTCTTCCCGGTGTTCAGGTGTCAGGTCTTTTAACCCGGTATCCGTAATGGCTACGATGGACTTCCTCATGTTTACCAGGAAACTGAAATGGGTTGTGATGAAATTCTTAAGCAGGTCGACCGGACAGGTTACTTTGTCCTCACCTAATGGTTTGATCTGGTCTAACATCTGTGTGGTGATATCATGTATCACTTCGTAAAGGATGTCTTCTTTATTTTTAAAATAATTATAAATATTGGCCGGCCGGCAGCTGCAGGCTTTGGCGATGTCGTTCATACTGGTGCCTAAATAACCTTTTTGCCAGAATAAAGTTTCCGCTTTATCCAATATCCAGGTCTTCTTAATAGAAGATTGCATTGCTTTTCGTTGTCCGGCCCGCCTCATGTTTTCTCCTTATATAGCTCTCCTCCCGCAAGATAACACAACATTTATTGGCTGTCAAAAAATGTGTTGTTTATCAAGCTTCACTTGTTTGACACAGGGGTTTACACGGTGTTATAATCTTGTTATTAATTAACAGTTGTTAATTAGTTGAACTGCTTTTAATCTTCAAGTATTTGAAAAACGATAAGTATGAAAGCTGTTTTTATTATTTTCCATTTCCTCTATAATATACTCATGATTCCTCTATGTCCTGTCTTTTGAATATTAATGTTGGCCATTTCTGGTGGGGATTAATGAATTTTTGCTCTAGGAGGTTGTACCGGTGCAGGTAATCAAAACGGATTGCGGATTATGTATCAATTGTTGCGGCCTTGATGCTTATGTCGAAGATGGTAAACTGCTGAAAGTCGAAGGAACCCAGGATCATTGGCTTAATCACGGCAAATTGTGCCCTAAAGGTGAACATGTCGTCGATTATGTTTATTCGCCGAACCGTTTGAAATATCCTATGAAGAAAGTGAATGGGAAATTCCAGCGCGTTTCCTGGGACCAGGCCCTAGATGAAATAGGGGCCAAACTACTTGAACTGAAGGAAAAATATGGCGCTCATACCCTGGCTACCTGGACCGGCTCCGTGGGCGTTGAACATTTTGAGATGGCCGCCTTTAATCAAAGGCTCGTTAAGGCTTACGGCAGCCCGAACTTTTTTAATGCCGAAGGTATTTGCTTCCGCTCCCGGATCTTAGCGCGTCAGATCACCTTCGGGCGTTATCCGGTTGAAGAACCGGCCAATGCCAAGTGTATTATCTTGTGGGGCCATAACCCGGATGCCAGTTATATGCCCCAGGCGATGCGGGTGCGTGACGCCATGAGTAAGGGTGCCCGCTTGATCGTAATCGACCCGCGGCGTATCCCCCTGGCAAAAGAGGGCATCTATTTACAGATCCGTCCCGGTACCGATTGTGCTGTTGCTTTGGCTATGATCAACGTCATTATCGAACAGGGACTGTGGGATAAGGAATTCGTTGATAAATGGACCGTCGGTTTTGACAAACTGATCGAACATGTTAAAGAGTATACCCCGGAGAAAGCGGAAGCCATTAGCGGCGTACCTGCTTCCGAAATCAGGCGGGTTGCCCGTCTGTATGCCTCGGCGGAAAGTGCTTGTATTCTTGAAGGGGTCGGGCATATCAACCAGTATACCAATGGGCTGCAGACTCACCGTGTCTTCGGTATCTTGCAGACGATTACCGGCAATGTCGACCGCCCCGGCGGTTGGGTAACCTGCCCGCAGGTCCGCTTTGCCGATCTGCGCGTCCCGGTCGAGGAAAATAACCTGGGCTATGATGAATTCCCGGTCTTCCACCGCTTTATGAAGCGGCCGCCGCCCTACGGTTCCGCCTCCCTCATGGCGGAAACCATGATTACCGGTAAGCCGTATTCGATCAAGGCCTTCATCAGCTCCGGCGGTAATCCCGCTGTAACCTTCCCCGATACCAAACTTCTCCTGGAAGGTTTCAAGCAGCTTGAACTGAATGTCTCCATCGATCCTTATCTGACGGAAACCGGCCAGCTGGCTGACTATGTACTCCCCGCCTGTACCTGCTTTGAGGAGACCGGTATCGGCGGCTTCCCTTACGGCATATCCTACGGTGAACCTTATATCATGTTACGTAAAAGACTCGTGGAACCCCTCTATGAAAGCATGCCGATCTGGAAGGTCTGGACATTGCTTGGCCGCAAGATGGGCCTGGGCGAATTCTTCCCCTGGAATACTGACGAGGAAGTCGCCGCTCATTTCTTCTCCACCAGCGGTGTTACCATGCAAGACCTGGCCGATCACCCGGAAGGAGTTTATTTTGCTAAAAAAGAATACCGGGTCTATGAAAAACAGGGTTTTGGCACTACCAGCGGCAAGATCGAGATTTTCTCTTCCCGCATGGCGGAACTTGGATTCCCCGGTATTCCGACTCATGTCGAACCTCAGCAAAGCCATGTTGCCAATCCGACTTTAGCCAGGGAATATCCTGAAACCTTGCTCACCGGCGCCCGGGATGTCGAGTATATCGACGCCCAGTTGCGGGATATCGGCGGGTTGAGGGTTTTACGGCCTGATGCCGAAGTCATGGTTAGTCCAGTTACCGCGAAGAAATACGATATTACTCATGGCGAGCTGGTAAGTATTGAAACCCCGCGCGGTTCTATTCGCATGAAAGCTAATGTTACCCCGGATATCATGCCCGGAGTAGTATCCGTGCCCCATGGTTGGGCCAATGCCAATTCTAACGTGCTGTTGGATTCTAAACTGCTTGATAAAGTGTCCGGTTATATCAACCTGAACGGCGTAGCCTGCCGCCTGGCTAAACTGGCCGTGTAAAAAACTTATATCGAGAAGGTATCCGGCCTGATATGTTACAATGCAACTATCAGGCCGGAACTATTATGGACAAGATACGGAATTATACATTCGAAGAATATTGCGACCGCATCAAAGGTTTCCATGGCGGCCTTGCTCCTGGTGTCATTATCGCCGGTTACATGGTCGATTTGGCTTACCGGCATCTTCCTGCCGATGCGTTATACGACGTAATTTGCGAGACTACCTCCTGCCTGCCTGATGCTGTGCAGTTGCTGACTCCATGTACCGCAGGTAATCAGTGGATGCATATCATCGACGTCGGGCGTTATGCGCTGACTGTTTATGATAAACAAACCGGTGAAGGCGTACGTGTCTACATCGATTCTACAAAGCTGGATAAATGGCCGGTCATCCGCGACTGGTTCTTCAAGACCAGATCTAAGAAGGAACAGGACCGCCAGCGCCTCACCGGCCAGGTCCGGGAAGCCGGCATTGATATCTTCAGTGTCGAGCAGGTCAAGGTTTCTCCCGGTTATCTTAAAAAACAACCAAAAGCTGTTGCTGTTTGTCCCGTCTGTCACGAGGCCTTCAAAGCGGATTCCGGTTCGCTTTGCCCTGCCTGCCGGGAAAGCCGGCTGCCATATCATACATCAGAGAAAACAGAGTCTTCCGGCAGCAAATAAAAGCGTCCCTGTTTTTATATTACAGGCGGGACGCCTGTTATTTCCCATCTATAGCCCACTTAAAGTAATCTTATGATAGTAAATCACTCATACTAAGAGGCTGTCGAACCATCGGGTATCTTGTCGCATGACGGTCTACTGCTTTGATAATACTACTACAGCGGTAATCCCTCCGGAATTCAGTGCTTGTCAGGATACCCCGGGCTTTTCTTAATATTGTCTGAAATCTTTCTCATAGGCCGTTTCCCGATTGACGACTTCCGAACAATCGTGCTATGATACCAGAACTCTTGTTTTTAAATAGTGCTTTGTTATCAAAAAGAAAGATTAGTGAGGTGTTAATATGATAGGAATTTATCGCGCGAAACGAATCAGCCTGTTTCC
>JAEAME010001380.1_pt1 | contig 17243 bp, 14 predicted proteins | sample 8958731 | NCBI WGS metagenome assembly JAEAME01 (sample SAMN16933194, study PRJNA681113) | bioreactor sludge metagenome | isolation source: anerobic bioreactor sludge (Control) | place: India:Bengaluru | collected 2018-10-24 | reverse complement strand
GCGGCTTTCTCTCCGGAAGAAACGACAATATGATGAGCGGTAGCATCGGAAGACAGTTTTCGGAAATCCTCGACGGACTTGATGTCCAGAAGTTTGCCTTTGTTGACAATAGCGACACGATCACACATCATCTGTATCTCGCTTAGGATATGACTGGAGACCATTACGGCGACATTTTCCTCGTGCGCGAGCCTTTTGAGGATATCCCGGAGTTCGCGGATTCCAACCGGATCCAATCCGTTTGTCGGCTCGTCCAGCAGTAAGACCCGAGGCCGGTGAACAATGGCCTGCGCCAGTCCGACCCGTTGTTTCATGCCGAGGGAGTATTTTTTTACCTTCTCGTTCGCGCGGGCTTGCATTCCGACCATTTGAAGGACTTCGTCAATCCGCTCCGATGAAACTTTGCCGTGCAATCGGGCGTACATGATCAGATTTTCTCTCCCGCTTAAATCGCGATACATTTCCGGATTCTCGACGATGCCGCCCAAATGATCCATTGCTTTCTCGTAATCTTTCTCAAGATCAAATCCATTGACCCGGATGGAGCCGGAATCCATCTCCAAAAAGCCCATGATCATCTTGATCATGGTGGTTTTTCCGGCACCGTTCGGACCGAGAAAACCGAAGACCTCACCGGCATAAAGGTCAATGGATAAATCATTGACCGCGACATTTTTACCGAAAGCTTTGGTGACGTTCCGAATACTCATCGCGACCTTCTTGGTGGATTCTTCATTGTTTTCAGGGACTACTTCCGTATCGATTATGTCTTGTACAACCGGATTCGTACTCATGTCTTTCTCCTTTTTAATCATTTTCCGGAATACCCGGCCAGGGAGTCAGCCAGACGAGGGGAAGAATACTGAAAGATGACCCATCGATCATCTTCACGGATAAAATTCAAGTATTCCGTGAACGTCAAAACGGACAGAGTCTCTTCTCCGTTCGGCATTAAAATTTTCCGTGTATCCGTAACCGTAAAGGAGAGCGAAGCCTCATCGCGATATACGTTAAATCGATCAAATCTATCGATCTGCGGTTCGGACGAGAGGATGTAGGTATTTAATCCGGTCTGCATCTGAAGGGAGGTTTCAAGCCATGCGGACGCGAACTGCCGGAGCTGTACATTATCCGAATAGAATCGATTCCGGGACCCGACACCTACGGTTTCATATTTCTCGGCCAGTTCGGATACGCCTACCGGCTCGGATTCGGACGATGCTCTCATCGATTCCGGAATAATAACTTGCTTCGCGGTATCGGCGATAAAATCAGTCGCGATATTCTGGAGCTCGGATCGCGTCTTCTTGTCACTCTGAGACTGAATGATAAAATAGATCGACATGCCCAAAACCAGGATGAGCAACATCACTGATCCCCGATTGATCCGCTTTAATGCATTCTTCATGAGCGCCTCCGATTTTTCCCTCGCGTTTCTCCGGAAAAGCATGGGAATGGTTGAATTCTATGGCAAAATTGTCACGGGTGAAATGGACTTCTGACATTGTAACACGGGGGAATCGACCATGACTTTGTCAAACGTAAACGAATTTGTAAATATTTATGAATAATCAGCATCAAAGAATATTCATGGAGTTGTGTATGAGTGCTTCAAAACGAAAACCGCGCAGTTGTGATATATTATGAGCAAAAAGCCGTATCGGGCGACCTGCTAGAAGCCCGACGGATCATCCGGGAGAGAAAAATGTTTGCATGGTTGGATACTCTCATCGATAGACTCGGTTTGACCGGACTGATCGATTCCGTTTTGCGCTACTCGGCGCGCGCAGCGTTGGTGGCGGTCATCTGCTTCGTGCTGTTTTTTGTCGCAAAACGCGTCGTCTCTGCCGTATTTTTCCGAGTTCCTTTCATTCGTAAGAGCAAGACGGTCAATATTGTTAAGAAGAGCCGGTTAATTCCCAGAACGATGCATCTGATGACGCCGCTTGTGGTCCGGCTGAGCGCCGCGGGGTTCGGAAATGCCGCACCGTGGATCATCAAGGCCGTAACGGTGTACACCATCATCGTCATCATGCTGATCGTCGATTCTCTTTTGGACATCATCGACGACTTGTACCGAAGAAAAGAGATCGCGAAACGCCGGCCGATCAAGGGGCTTCTTCAAGTTGTCGAGATCGTTGTGGGCATCGTGCTTTCTATCGTAATCATCGCGTCCTGGATCGATGAGAGCCCGCTGGTTCTCCTTTCCGGATTCGGCGCGTTTGCCGCCGTTCTTTCGTTTGTTTTCAAGGACACTCTTCTCGGCTTTGTCGCCGGCATTCAACTGACGGCCGACGATCTGGTACAGATCGGCGACTGGATCGAGGTCCCGGGGCACAACATCAACGGCACGATTACGGATATCACGCTGATGGCGGTCAAGGTCGACAACTTCGACAACACCACCAGTACCGTTCCCGCATACACCCTGATCACGAATACGTTCAAAAACTGGCGCAAGATGAGCCAGACGGAAGGCAGGAGAATCAAAAGAGCCGTACAGGTCGATGTGAACAGCGTCCGATTCTGCACGGAGGCGATGCTTCTGGAGTTTTCGAAGATTGAGTATCTGGAGCCGTATATTCGCGAAAAGCGGGAAGCGGGACGAGCGCCGGTCGACGGCGACGGGCCCGGCGGAGAGACGGCCAATGATCCGCATCTTACGAATATCGGCGTTTTCAGAGAGTACCTGAAACGGTATCTGGAGAATCATCCGGACATCCGGCAGGATATGATGATACTGGTCCGTCAACTGGCGTACGAGAACCGCGGCATTCCGATCGAGATCTACGCTTTTTCCGCGAAAACCGAATGGACGGAGTATGAGTCGGTCCAGGCGGACATCTTTGACCATGTCTACGCGATCGCGCCGGTATTCGGTATATCTCTTTTTCAGGAGATTGCAGGCAGCGATCTCCGGGCTATTCCCCGATGATCTTTACGAGCACGCGTTTATCGCGTTTACCGTCAAATTCGAAGTAGAAGATCTGCTCCCATGTTCCGAAATCCAGGTCTCCTTCGGTCACGGCGACGACCGCCTCGCGGCCCATGATCGTGCGCTTGAGGTGCGCGTCGGCGTTATCCTCATACCCGTTATGGCGATATTGGTCATACGGTTTCTCCGGAGCCAGCCGCTCCAGCCATACTTCGTAATCATGATGCAGTCCGCTCTCGTCGTCGTTGATGAATACGGACGCGGTGATGTGCATCGGGTTAACAAGGACAAGGCCCTCCCGAATCCCGCTCTCCCGGATCGCCCGGCGGACTTGTTCGGTGATATTAACGATTCCTCTTCGCGACGGAATCATGAAATGCAGTTCTTTGCGATACGATTTCATGAAGATATCAACTCCTTTTCGGCGTCTTTCTTTCGAAAATCATCATATTGCATTTGAGATTCGTTGTCGAATCTGTAAATAAATTATTTCCGAAACGTTTTGTCGGCGGAAGGGATTTTTCCAAAACCCTGTGGTGTCGGGCTTTGGCGATTTTATGTCTATAATGCACAAAAATCAAACAGCAAAACCTCGTCCGATTGTGAAAAAGCCCTTGACAAAGAGCGCCCGGATGCTATACTTAAGTCAAGCTCCAGGGAATACTAGAGAACACCAGTACCTAGAAGGAGTGCCGCCACAACAGACGCGATGAGTGCTCGGGACAGAGATGATATCAACGATCGGGCAGGAGCGTAGGGAGTGGAAAGCGAATAGCGATTGACGGGACGCGAAGGCGGACACAAGTCGCAAGCAGGGCAGAGTGAGTCAAGATCTGAAGGAAGGAACGAGTAGGCGAAAGTCGAAACGTGATGTCCGGGGGGTCGGAAGGATGGAAAGGCGAAGACGCAAGTCGGAACCGAGTAGATCCGGAATCAGAAGGATAGAACGGCGAGGACACCTAGTTCGGACCAAGTAAGTCCATGAAGATACGGTTCATGAGTCAGGCCACAGAGATTCGCAGATAATAAAGGGCAGCCGGACAGCATTGGTAGTATCAAATAGGTTCGCTGGAGCCCCTTTATGTCCCTCAGGGGACCGGAGATAGAAGCGGCCGCGTCATTGGAAGCGGGCGCTTCGTTTTTCGAATGTTCAGAAGAACTAACGGTGCTCGAGTTCCCCGATATACGGAAGGTTGCGCCACTTTTCCTTCACGTCCATGCCGTACCCGACCATCCACGACTCTTTGATCTCAAAGCCGTAATAAGCGATGGGTACATTGATCAGCACCCGGTCCGGGTTGTATAGTAGCGTACACACCTTGATGTCAATGGGTTTTCTTGCGCTTAAACTCTGGATCAGATATGCCGTCGTCAGTCCCGTCCGGATAATGTCCTCAATCACAAGGACATGTTTTCCGGTAATGCTCAAATCCAAGTCCTTGGTGATACGGACGATCCCCGTCTGACTGGTTGTGTCGGGAATGTTTCCGATCGAAATCATATCGACCCCGATGGGAATATCGATCGCACGCGTCAAGTCTGCGAAAAAATACATCGATCCCTTGAGAACGGCAATGAGGACAAGCTCCTGATCGCGGTAATCCTCGGAGATCCTCCGTCCGAGCTCCTTTACCTTTTCTTTCAGAGATTCCTCGGAAAACAATACTTTTCGAATATCCGGATACTCCATCATGTCGCGTTCTCCCGATTCCCGACGCCGAACGCCTTAAAGCGCTCGATCAGCGAAATAAAGTCTTTCTTGTATACAATCTTGATATTCGTGCCCGGGTACAGCTCGCGGACTTTTTTGAGTTTCTTGTTCTTCTCGGTAACATATTTCTGGCTCATCGTCGTTAACTCGAGATAGGTATCAAACATCGGAAGATAGAAATCCGGACTGAAGGCGAGCGTAATATTTCCTTCCGCATCCCACTCGACCGGGAAGGTTTTGGGTTCGTATTTCCATTCGATCTGATACATGTCCAGGATGCGCGCGAATTCGGCCTCGGAAGGATTATGAAAAACCGGCACCTCCGCCAAATGGTCGATTGTCTCGGCTTCATCGCTCTCGCTGCGTATACGGTAAAGCAGGTCATGTTCCTGTTGGAGCGCGATAATGGCCGTTACGCATTCCCCTACGCTGACACCGGCCGTATTGAGCGTTATATCGTAGTGGGAAGGATCCGTCAAATCCGCTCCGAAAACGGTCGATACGAACCGTTTATGCTTCTTATCCGCAACAGACAGAATCTGCTCCGCATCTTCTTCGGAGACGTGAAATTGCTTGCGAACGCGGCTCAACCGCGTCCATTCGGGCGCGATAATCCGGACATGGACGGCTTGCGGATCGTCGGCGAAAATGATCTGAGAGCCGAAGCCGACAAGAATCATCGACTTCGACCCGGCCAAATCGAATAGCGACTGCTCCAGAAGATCGCGATAGGTCCCGTAGCCCTCAAGTTCCGTGAGATAGTACTTTGCGCTCTCATTCAGCATGTGCTTCTGCGCGGAGTCCGTGACGTCGGCAAAAAAGCGGTCGATCAGGTGTTTTCTCGTGATCAGTTCCCAATTCAGCTTACTGGATAAAGCTTCGGCGACCTCGTCCCCGAGACTGCCCATCTGTCTGGAAATCGTGATTATTGCCAATGATGCTCTCCCTTCGGAGAAACTCTCTATATGCCCGGTGATCTCGTGACGGTTGAGTGAAGCGTCTTCGGGCGTGAAATCCGATATAAAAATTATACCATATCAGAGTTTTTCAATGGATAGCGGAGACCGGCATTTTTTTCGGAGCGGAACAGAACAGAAGAGAAAATGCGCAAACCGTATGATCCCCTGCATCCATTGCGTCATCAAACACCGCATTGCTTGAGCGCCCGGCGTTTTACGAGTATAATCAAGATTAGTATTACACGTTATTTTACGGAGGATATTAAGATGAAAAAACGTATCGTTATCCTGTTGCTGATCTTGTCGCTGGCTCTTCCCGCGGCCGGATGCTTCGAAAAGGCGACGGCCGAGTCCCTTCTTGAAGATGCAACCGGGGAATTGGAAAAGATCGAGTCCTATGAGATGAAGGGTTCACTGGAACTGGATATTGCGATCAAATCCGAGGATTTTGACGGCGCGATCGTCGGAGAAGCGGAAGCTTCGGGTGAGATCACGGACAAAGCGGCGCATTTGGAGGGTGAGTACACATTCAGTTCGATCGATGAGGAGGAATCCGGCGATATCGAGATGTATCTGATCGAAGACAAGGATGAAATCACAGCCTACCTTAAAGCGGAGGACGAATGGCAGAAGGATACGATCGAAGAGGATGAAGAGGATTTCGAGGAAGTTCAAAAGGTACTCGAAGGGATCAAGCTTCATAAACTCGTCGGTTTGCTGACCGATTACGCGGATGATCTGGAGCTCGCTAAAAAAACGGAAAAAGTCGGAAAAATCGAAGCATATGTTCTTGAAGGAAAAGTCAGCGGCGAATATTTCACCGATTTCTTGAAGAGCCTGGATGTTGAAGAGATCGAGGAGGATATCGATGAGGAGCTCAAAGATAACGACGTCGACTTGAAAGACTACGAGGTCGACATCAGACTCCTCCTCAACAAAAAGACGAAGCTTCCCGTCCTTCTGGAAATCGATATGACCGAAACGGTCGAGAAACTTGCCGAAGATTACCTGTTTCAAGCCATGAGCGGTATCGCTGACATTAACGAATCCTACGACGGGGACTCGGACGACGAGGACGATGAGTCTGAACCGGCCCCGGAACCGGACGTTGAGATCGAGGTAAAGGCTTGTAAACTTGAGATCAATTTCTCTTCCTTCGGAGACGTGAAAAGTATTAAAGTTCCCAAAGATGTGAAGGAAGAAGCCGAAGAATCGAGCGAGGATGACGATTATTAATGTTTCGTGCAACGGGTAGGGGACAAAACGCGCTTCTCGCGTTCACTCTTGCCGTGACCGTTGCCGGTGTATCGGCTTGCGGCATTGCTCCCGCAGAGCAACCGGGCGATACGCGGGCATCCGAAACAATCTTTGCTGATTATGAAACAATAAAGACAGATCGTGTACCTTCATCGGTCCGCGTCGCGCCGGGTTCTTCGGAGAACAAGGCCGCCGCGGACCGAATTTCATCGTACATGAACTCCGTTGTGTATAACGGCGTCGTTCTGGTTGAGCGGGAAGGCGAGATCGTTTTCGAGGGAGCGTACGGGTATTCGGACCGGCGCGCAAAGACGATTAACCGCACGGATACCGTATTTGAACTCGGTTCGATCACCAAGCAGTTTACGGCGACGGCGATCATGATGCTCGCGGAACAGGGGAAACTCAAGCTTGACGATCCGCTGAGTTTATATATTCCGGAATATCCCTGTGCCGAACGTATTCGCATCCGAAACCTTTTGAACATGACCTCCGGGATCCCGGATTATGTGACATGCGGGGCGCTGGGCGTGACCTTGGAGGACCTCGATACGGCTTCCGCGGATACGATCGCGCAGGTCAAATCGATCATCCGGAAGGAATACTCTCCGGAGGATATGGTCGAAATGATGAAGGAATATCCGCCGCTTTTCGAGGCGGGTGAGTCGTACCTGTACAGCAATACAAACTATTACTTTTTGGGCATGATCATCGAAAAACTGAGCGGGATGTCGTATTTTGAATTTTTGGAGGAGACGTTTTTCGGACCGCTTGATATGCGAGCGGCGTCAACGGACCCTTCCCTGTTGACATCCGAAGGTGCGATACTTCTTTTGAACGGTGCGGTTTACCTTCCTTCTCAGGACCGGACTTTGAGCTACGCGGCCGGTTCGATCTGCTCCGACGCGCGGGACCTTCTGATCTGGGAACACGCGGTGATGGACGGCAATTTTTTATCGGCCGAAGGATGGGCGCAGGTTTTCGAACCGGGTGCTTTCGACTATGGATTCGGTTGGAATGTCAACCCCGGAGTATATTTTCACGGAGGTCAAACGGTCGGATTTAATACACATGTGATGATCGAACCCGATACCGGGACGGTGATTATCGCGCTTTCCAATACACAGGGATCGGAGAATTATTTTTCCGGGGTGCGCGTGCGATCGGAACAGGTGGTTTCTGAAATATATTCTTTGTTGAGCGCTTCCGGAGAATAGGCCGGAAGTGTGAGAAGTCCGGGTGGATCAAAGGACTTCGCGTTTGATTATTTTGTATATAGGATTCCGGTGTTATACTCAAGAAGCATAGATAAAAGTTATTTTCGCGTTGCGATCGCAAATAAGACGGTGTAAGGAGAATAGTATGGACAGAGACAACGGGAGCGGATTTCGTAAGAAGAGAAAAACCTCCGGATCTTCCGGCGGCGATATATACAAAAGAGGCGAAGGACTGAATCGGCCGGGAAGTAAACCGGTCGGTAACGCATCAGGTTATCAGGATCGAAAAGAGCCCCAGAACAACACACAATACACACCGCCGCAGGAATCTTCCCCGGGCGGGCTGCCCGATCTCGGAGACCTGCTCGGCGGCGGCTCCCAGCAGGATAACGGGTCCGGCGGGCTGCCTGATCTCGGAAATCTGCTCGGCGGCGGCTCCCAGCAAAGTTCGGGAAATTCGCCGCTCGGCGGCCTCGGATCGCTTTTCGGATCGGGAAACCGCACTTCGAAGGGATGCGGACTCTCCATCGGAAAGATCATATTGATCATCATAGTCATCGTGGTGTTGTTCTTCCTGTTTAAACAGTGTATGCCGAAAGCAGACGATTTATATCCTTCGGACATTCAGACAACCGTTACGAACTCCGGATCCGACCCGACACTCGGGGACGACACATCCGTCACGGGGGACCCGAGCAATAATAACATCAGTCCGATGACCGGAATCACCGGCCCGCGTACCCGCAGAACTAAGATCCTCGGTGACGGAAAGGATGTTTTCACCATCATGGTCTATATGTGCGGTACCGACCTGGAGACCGACTACGGAATGGCGACCGCGGATATCAACGAAATGCTCTATGCAGATCCGAAAGAGAACGTCAATATCATCATCGAGACCGGCGGAACATCCAAGTGGAAGAACAGCGTGATCAAGAGCAATACGAATCAACGCTATCAGGTCGTCGGCGACGGGCTCGTGACACTGGATGCCGACGTCGGCAAGAAGGCGATGACCGATCCGAACACGCTCTCGGACTTCGTTTCGTATTGCGCCGAAGAGTTTCCGGCAAACCGCTACGCATTGATCTTCTGGGATCACGGCGGCGGGTCGCTGGCCGGCTACGGATATGATCAACTTTTCCCGAGCAAAAAATCGATGACGCTGGACCAGATTTATTCGGCACTCGACGAGGCCGGAGTCTCCTTTGACTTCGTCGGATTCGACGCTTGCCTGATGGGTACGGTCGAGACTGCGTATATGCTGAATTACCATGCGGATTATATGATCGCATCCGAGGAACTGGAGCCCGGGATCGGCTGGTACTATACCGACTGGATCAAAGCACTGTCGAATGATCCATCCATGTCAACGTTAAAGATCGGAAAAAACATCATCGACAGTTTTGTGACAACATGTCAATCCAAGGTTCCGCGCGACATCGCGACGCTTTCCATCGTGGATCTTGTAGAACTCAACAACACCGGAGACGAAGCGTTCCGGGAGTTTGCGCAATCTGCGGATGCCCTGTTGGATGAGGATTATAAGATTATTTCCGACGCGCGCGGGAACACACGCGAATTCAACCGCTCCCGAACAGACCAGGTGGACCTGATTCATTTGGCCGAAAACATCGATTCCCCGGAAGCGAAAGCACTTGCCGACGCGATGCGAAAGTGTATCAAGTACAACCGGACCACATCCAATATCATGAACGCGAATGGGTTGTCCGTATATTTCCCGTACGACGAACTGAATAGTATGTCTTCGATGGTTTCCGTGTACGATCGGATCGGTATGGGTGAAGAATATACCGGTCTGGTCAAGAAGTTCGGCAATATGGTCGTCGGCGGACAGATCAGCACGGGAAGTCCTTACTCTCCCCTGGCTTCGCTTTTGGGCGGACTGACCGGTTCTTCCGGCGGTTGGGGCGAAGGCTGGAGTTCTTTTTTCCAAAATCCGGACTTCTCGTCCTTACTGGGCGGGGCGACGCAAGGGTCGACGGACTGGGTCGATTCGAACTTGATCCAGTCGAACGCCGATTACTATGAAAATCATTACCTGAACGCGTCGGATCTCGAACTGGTCGAAAAGGACGGCGGCTTCGTGGTCAGTCTTTCGGACGAGCAGTGGGATCTGATCCGGAAAGTCGAGCTGAATGTGTTTTTCGACGACGGAGAGGGCTATATCGACTTGGGCATTGATAATATCGTAGAATTTGATGCCGACGGGGATCTGGTCATCGGCTTTGACGGGACCTGGGTCGCTCTTGATAAGCACATTGTCGCTTTTTATCTCGAATCGGTGGAGGAGAAGGGGTCTTCCTACACGGTGATCGGGCAGGTTCCTGCCTTGTTGAACGGGCAATTGGTGGATATCATCGTGATGTTCACTCAAGACGACCCGTACGGCTATGTCGCGGGAGCCAGAATCAATTACGGCGACACGACCGATACGATGGCCAAAGGCCTGATTGAGATTCAGTCGGGCGATGTGATCGATTTTCTGTGCGACTACTACTCGTACGACGAGCAGTTTACCGACAGCTATTATCTGGGCGATCAGATGATTGCGGACGGGGAACTGACCGTCAGTTACCATCCTGTGGGCAGTAATGAATGCATGGTGACCTATCGGCTTACCGATATGTACAACAACACGTACTGGACTCCGGCGATTTTGTATCAGGAGTAACCATAAGGAACCGTAAACATTAGACCTCCGGGGAGCATTACCGCATAACGCGCCCCGGAGGTCTTTTCAGGCTATTCCACGTTCTATTCGATATCCTCGACGATTTGATCCAAGGGGGTTTCCAAAAGGCTCAAATCCCGGAAGTACTTCTTGGCGAGCGAAAACGTATTCGCCAGATAGAGACCGTCGCAAATGCGGTCGTCAAAGGAATAGCCGATCGCGCAACATTTGCGAACGACGATCTCACCGTTTTCGACGACCGGCATCATTTCCGTCTTGCCGAGCGCCGCAAAAATTCCGGCAGTCCCTACGTTATATGGGTGGTGGTACACGTAATCCGTCCGGATGGATTTGAGGTACGTAAGAAACAGCGAGCAATGAAACGGACTCGCCTCAATGACGCTCGCGGGCAGAAGATTGTTCCGGTCCATCCATTTGATGAATCCGATCATCGCTTTCATGAATATTCCGGGCATTGATAGGATGAAATTGACGAGTTTTCCGCTACTGGTGTCGGCGGGCTTGTTTTGCGCGTCCTCGATCGTCTTGTTGAGGATTTCCGTTACCTCCGCCAGAGTCTCGTGACCCTTGAAGGAGAATTTTACGGTGACCTCGTGCCCGTTATCCCGAAGCTCGGGCTTTACGACCATCGAAAAGGAAAAACCCTTGCGCGCGTATAATCTGCCGTTCATGACAAACCGGTTGAGAAACGGCCGTTGCGCGAGTACGCGCAGGTACACGGCTATAAAAACGTGCAAATAGCTGAGGTGAACCCCGTCACTTCGTTTCTTACGGATGTAGTCGTCAATCGGTTCGGTTTGAATAATCTGCTTGGCATAGACCTGGGCGTCATTTCTTCGATCGATAATGAAGGGATAAAGCTTCTCAAAAGGGCCGATACTCCGGATCAATCTTCCGTCATGCCTTTTCATGAAAAACCTCCGCGGTCCGAATATTCGCTCACCGGCCGGTGAGCCTCAATACAATAATTGTACCATTATCCGAAAGCTTCCTGATATATTCAGATAAAAACGCTCTGCGATTCTTTGCGGATCGATGATAGAATAATAAGCAGTATGTGACGCCGGCCGGGCACCTGCGCCGGCGGTTTTCGAAAGTTCGGCGCAGTCGGAAATACTGGTGAACCGGGAGGACAGGCAATTGAGTGAAATGAAAAAGAGGATCCTGATGACGGTATTGGGGGTCCTGATCTGCGGCTTCTCCGTCGGAATGTTCAAGTTTTCGGCGTTCGGACTGGATCCGTTTCAAGTATTTGCTCACGGAATCGCGCGTCATGTGCCTTTTGGGTTCGGCACGCTCTATGTGATTATCAACGCGGTTATGCTCGTTTTTATATTTTTTCTGGACAAGACCAAGATCGGTCTGGGGACCCTGATCAATCTGTTTTTACTCGGATATGTAGCGGAGTATTCGGAAAAACTGTTCCTGTACCTTCTGCCCGGCGCGAATTTTTGGGTTCGCCTTGTCCTCCTCCTGATCGCGATTGTTGTTATTTGCTTAGGTTCGGCGTTTTATTTCACCGGTAATCTGGGCGTCTCGACGTATGACGCGATCGCACTGATCATGGCACAGAAAAAGATCGCGAAATTCCAGTACTGCCGGATCGGAACGGATTTGATCTGTACAATCAGTGGATTTCTACTCGGAGCGGAACTCATCAAGGAGCTCGGAGTCGCTACTGTTATCACCGCTTTTTTCATGGGACCGATCATCGCGTTTTTTAACCATACGGTTGCGATGCCGTTTCGGTACGGGAAAGAAAAGGCCGCCGAACTGGTCCGGATCGAGGAGGAGACAAGAAGATCCGGACGCGATAAACAATAAAAACATATCGAAAAACGATAAACAGATATTGCAAAGCGATATCAATGGTAGTAAAATGCACTTGACGGTAAACGGAACCCATTGTGGTTTTTCTGTTCGCGGAGGTGCATTATGGACCAAATCGGGAAGAAGAGTCTAACACTGATACTTCGGATTTTTACGGACTTGTGTATCCTGATCAATGTCGGCGTCCTGATCGGTCTGCCGTGGCTGACCCGGATCATGGTCGATCAGTTGACCGTCCAGTTCGGATGGTCGGAGCCTTTTGAGTTTATACTTGTTTTCTTCTATGTCTGCGGAGTTCTGGCTCTCGCTATCCTTATTCAAGGACACCTTATCCTTCGAACGCTTGAAAAGAACAAGCCCTTTGATACGCACAACGCAAAGAGGTTTTTTCGCGTCGGGCTGTTTTGTCTGATCATCGCGGCCGCTTTTACGGTCAAGATCTTCATGTACAACACCTTATTGACGATTGCCGGCGCTTGTATCTTTGCTCTCGCGGGATTGATCTCGTTTATTTTGTCGGACGTTTTTGCCAAGGCTTCCCGAATCTGGGAAGAGCAGCAGCTCACGATTTGAAAGGAGGGTACGGATATGCCGATCATCATTCGATTGGATGTCGAGATGGCTAAAAAGAAAATCAGTCTGGCCGATCTGGCGGAGCGGATTGATCTGACACCGGCCAACTTGTCCGTCCTCAAGAACGAACGCGCGAAAGCGATCCGTTTTTCCACTTTGGAAGCAATCTGCCGGGAACTGAGTTGTCAGCCCGGAGACATTCTCGAATATATACCGGAGGAAAATAACAATGAGTAAGTATCTTCGCGCCTTAGCCGCATCGGTAATTGGAGCGTTCGCCGTCATCGAATTCACATTTATCCGTGACGGATTCTCCGCACTGAATGCTACCGTCTACTATTTCTCATTGCTGCTTGCCTTTTTTGTGGCCGTCGGATTTCCGCCGCGCGAGACCAGGAATCGAATGCTCCAATTTACCTTGATGGGGGCGATTGTCGCGTTATCCGCGTGTTTCACGCTTTTCGATAACCGGGGACTGGATTTTTTGAACAAAGCGGTGATCCTTTTTCTGATGGGCATCCTATGCCTTCAACGAATCGGTGAGGGGCGGGTCGCGATCGGCGAAAAAGGCTTTCTGAAGGAACTCTTCCTTGGCTTTGTGCTTCGTCCGATTCTCTGCATACCGGATCCCTTCAAAGAGGCGACGGAGTTAAGAAAAGTGCGAAAAAACCTTGCGGACGGAACGACAGACACCTCTCCGACCCGCGGGAACAGCCTCTCCGTCATCCTTCAAATCATCATCGCGCTGGCGGTCGGACTCCCGTTGGTCCTCATTCTGACCGTTCTTCTGGCCTCTTCGGATGCGGTGTTTGCCGACTGGTTGGGTGATCTTTTTAAACTTCTGGACGAGCGATTCGTTGCGGATATCCTTCTGCGCCTCTTCTTGTTCGTTCCGGTCGCCCCATTTGTTGCCAGTATCATATTCAGTTACAAAAACAAGCGCTTCTATAGCGGAAACGGCGGTGCGTCCGCTGAGTCCAAGCCCCTGCTGATTCCCGCTATTCCGGCAATCACGATCCTCGCCCTGGTCAATGCGCTCTATCTGGTCTTCGCGATCGTTCAATCTGTATATATGTTCGGAGCATGGGCGGGAGAACTGCCGGATGGCTTAACATACGCCGAATATGCCCGAAGCGGATTTTTCGAGCTGGCTTTCGTTTCGGCGATCAACGCGATTATGATTTTAGTTTCGATACGCTATACGAATCGAAGCGCCGGAACCGGAATGGTGGTACGCATTTTCGCGATGCTCCTTATCGTTCTGAGCTTTGTACAACTCGCTTCCGCTTTTCGAAGAATGGCTCTTTATATCGAGGCGTACGGACTTTCGGAGGACCGTTACCTGGTATCCGGCTTCATGATCCTGATGGGCGCTCTTTTCATCATGCTCGCGGTTCGGGAATTCGTCGAAAAGCTGCCGCTATTTAAAAGCGCGCTCCTTGCGGGAATCCTGGCGCTTCTTCTGATCAATTTCAGTGTTCCGGGCTACCGGGTCGCGTCCCATAACATTGACCGCTACTTAAGCGGCGACCTGGACAGGCTTGACGCCAAATATTTGATGACGAACTCCTCGGATTCGCTATTGGTGCTTCTGGAGCGCGAGGACGATTTGCGTGATGAGGATGATGATAAGCTGGATGAGGATCTTGACCGAATCGACGAATATGTATCATCCCGGTACATATGGGAAACGGAGGAAGATAACTGGGTCTCCACCAATTTCTTTTCGTCCTATTACGTGATGAACGCTTCAAACTGGAAAAGCTTCAATGTAAGTTCTTTCCGGGTACTTTTGGAAACCAGTAAGTAGCGGTACAGTTCTTTGAAAAGATCGAAAATCAAACGGCCGCGATGTTTGTGCATCACGGCCGTGTTTGGTTTTGGGGAATCGGTTTACCAGGGGCGTCTGGCGTAAACGAAGTTTTTGACCCAGAAATTCGTCGTACAAGACCTGCGTACCACCTTGCCGTTGGAAGAGGACGCATCCACCATCTCTCCGCCGCCGACGTAAATCCCGACGTGTCCGACGGCCTGACCGCCGGTGCTGAAGAATAAAAGATCGCCGATCTCCAGGTTGTCCATGGATGTTATTTTGTCCCAGTCGGTAACATCGGCATATCCGGCTGCATTATATCTTCCGCGTGACGATCCGGCCTGTTTCAAACAATAATACACAAGCCCGGAGCAATCGAAGGAGTCCGGACCGACGTTGCCGAAGATATACGGATCTCCGAGCTGTTGCTTCGCGTAATCGACGAAGTTGATAATGTTCGCCCGTCTTTTTTCCGCCTGAATCTTACTGGCGCTGGCGACCGCGTTCGGCGAATACAACAGAGAAAGTGTTTGTTCTCCGGTCTTTCCGTCGACACCCAGTCCGTTCCTCTCCTGGAATGCCTTGACCGCCTCGACGGTTTTCGAGCCGTAATAGCCTGTCGCAACATTCAGATAACCCAGATCCATCAACTGACGCTGAAGGCTGTCGACGTCGCTTCCCCTTGTGCCTTCAAGCAGAGTATATTTCTTGGCTTCCGTTGAGTAGATCAGATCCAAGGTCTGCGGGCCGGCGACGCCGTCCATGGTCAAATCATGTTGTCGCTGGAAAAGCTCGACTGCGTAAGTTGTTACCGTTCCGTAGTACAGTGTCGCTTCATCCAAATCCATATAATTGAGTTCGATCAACCGGTTCTGAAGATCCCGGACGCGTTCGTTCTCATCTCCGGGCCGCAGAGTCGGGTCCGGTGTCGGCGTGGGAGTCGGTGAGGGTGTCGGCGTCGAAGTCGGGGTCGGGGTCGGCGTCGGGGTAATGACCGTGATCGTGGTTGAATTGATCTCTTTCGGACCTTTGTCGGAGGCGTCGGAAGAAGTCCAGGCGCGAATATAAAACGTAACGATGCCAATGGTTGCGATCAACAAAACGCCAGCCAAAATGAAGTATCGATACCGGAGACTCCAATAAACGACGGCTTCCGCAATGCGCCGGATCAGATGATCGCGGGGCGGCGTTTCAAAGGAAAGATTGTCCTGCTTCTGTCTTTTCAATTCATTTACCCTTTTGATTTTTGTCCCAATCATTTTACGCACTAATTCGGGTATATGGCAAGTCGAATGCGAAAAGTGCCTCATTTTTTCACCAAATGCGCAACAAAAACCGCGTCGGGTTGGAATATTCCGAACGCGGTTTGCGCTGAATATGCTGCGCCCGGGAAGGGCGCTTTCAGTTACTGGTCACGCCACGAATCGCCTGCGGGCTCCTCCCAAATCGGACGTTTTCTCTCCGTTTTCGCGGGGTCGGAGGCTTTGGACTCTCTAGATTTCTCTTCCGCCGCTCCTTGTTTGCTGGTGTCAATCAGGGGTGCAATAGGCTCCGGCTCCGGTTCCGGTTCAGGCTCCGGTTCAACAGGCTTGAATATCGGAGGACCGTTTGCCTGTTCGCGGATCTGACGGATTTGACGCTCCCGTTCCTTTTCAATAGCGGCCCGAAGTATCGAGTGGTCGATAAATGTTTCCGCGGGCATTTGGGAACTCTCTTCCTGAACAGCATATCGTATCTCTTCGATCGTGACGTCATTGTCCGGTTGAACGACCAATGACTCATCCAAAATATCTGAGGATACGGCGGACGGCTCAGCCGCACGAGGGGGTGGCGGTGTTTTTACGGATTTAAGCAATGTCTTAAACGGCAAGTCTTCGTCGGCCGGGATCGGGGTTTCCGCGGGCGACACCTTTTCCTGCGGAACCGGCCGGACCGGAGAAACATCTTTTCCGGGTCGGACCGGCAGGACCGGAGCGGGCTCCTTCGGAGGTCGGACCGGCGGAACCAAAGCGGACTCCTTCGTAGGCCGGAGCGGCGGAACTAAAGCGGGTTCCTTCGGAGGTCGGACCGGCAGGACCGGAGCGGGCTCCTTCGGAGGCCGGACCGGTTCGGAAGGCTGCGATGTTTCCTCGGGCGGGATCGGCTTTTTGATTTTTCTTGTGCTGACCGGCTCAACGGATTCCTCTTCCTCCGGTTCCTCCGGAGGCGTCGCGGTTTTAGCCTTTTTCGCGG